>Ga0306866_1000006_pt1 | contig 151069 bp, 166 predicted proteins | sample AntRauTorckE5432_FD_190450 | JGI IMG/M metagenome (GOLD analysis project Ga0306866, IMG submission 190450) | Saline lake microbial communities from Rauer Islands, Antarctica - Metagenome Torckler E5 #432 (v2) (version 2) | ecosystem: Environmental > Aquatic > Non-marine Saline and Alkaline >...
AACGGCATCCATCGACCCACGGCTTCACACGAAGCGATCCATCGCTTTTCAAGCGTCATATGACGCGACATTTTGAAGAAAAACATGTATGACGTCGACATGGGCAGGTGGAAGCGAGCTGCGACGCATTGGGCACCTCGGGTACATGTTGCTGCAGGTGCCTGCCGCTTTTGAACGGCATCCATCAACCCACGGCTTCACACGAAGCGATCATGTCCAAAATCACAAAGTTTGAAGAAAAACACGTAGGGAGTCGACATGGGCGGATGGGAGCGAGCTGCGACGCATTGGGCACCTCGGGTACATGTTGCTGCAGGTGCCTGTCGCTTTTAAACGGCATCCACCGACCCACGGCTTCACACGAAGCGTTTCCCTTAAAGTGAAACCAAAGTTTCAAACTGCTGACTATCATGACTCATCGTCGTATGAAATGTCATCTGATTTTTTCTCATTTCGTGAAATTCATTTGTTGACGCGTCGATCGCATCACCTTGCCTGCCAATGAATTTGTGCTGACAAATTCACATTTTCCGAAAAAAGTAAAAGTTGGAATCTCAAACTTGTCAACTTTTAGAAAACCCAATGAGAAAACCAAAACCTAATGAGAAAAGAAAACCCAATGCCGTGGGGGCGTCGACATGGACGGGCGGATGCCAACCGAAACGCATTGGGCACCTCGGGTACATGTTGCTGCAGGTGCGTGCCGCTTTTGAACGGCATCCATCGACCCACGGCTTCACACGAAGCGATTACAGCCTGTGATTAAATATGACACTCTGTCAAGTGATTAAACGTGTTTATTCAGATGAAAGTGTTTCGCGATAGCCAATGGCCGTGACGTAGAGAGAAGAAATGTCGCCAAAGGGTGACAAGACCCAATTTGAATTGGCCGTGTCTTGGGCAAGTGGTGTCTCAAACACAATCGACACGGTTTCGTCTGCCTTGACGTACAAGGAATATTGATTACCAACATCGATTCGTACACCCGTGTCGGCGGTTCCGTTGGTGATGATCAATTGAGTCAGATTGATGTAGACGCCAACACCCCCCGCGTTCATAAAGGTCGTGGACCCTGATGGGTCGGTGTATGCATTGTGTTGATGTACGTGACGGTCGCGCAACGTCGCCATCCGAATCGGTCGGGTCGCTTCTCTGTCTTTGATTCGTTTGACCACCGTGCCTGCCGTAGTTTGCAGCACTCGGTCGGCCGTGCCTTTGGACACGAGGGATGCAAACATGATGTGTCTCTATCATGTTCTCAAAAAAAACACGTTTACATATCAAGCTCCTCGTCGTAGTAAATGCCCGTCACGGATAGCGTTGTTATAGATGGAACGGCTTGAATGAACCATCGTTTTCCTACGTTTATCGCAGGCCATGCCGACGTGAAATTCAAGTCGACCTGAGACAACGGTTTGATAGCCACTTGAAACAAAATGTCAGTGTTGCTCTTGTCACGCACACTCACCACCGTAGCCGTGTCCGTACTGAGGTTGGTAAACGTTAAATGCTTCATGTTTTGGTACGCGTCGCCGTTGTCGGATGCCAATGTAAACGGGACCTTGGCTCCCGAGTTGGTTTGAAAGCGTCGATACCGCTGCCGATCACGTAACGTGGCTTGACGTACGGGTACGATGGCGTCTTCACGGCCCGCATGGCCCGCGGCGCGCTGTAATACGAGGTACGGTGTGCCGTAGTCAGAAAGCGTATTGTATATGGTGTTTGGAATCGCACGGGAATAGGCGACTGCTGTTCCATCAATCAAGTTCCCATCGTCGTTTGCTCCAATGATGGCCATGACGTTGGCATCGCCGTCAAGAGCAATACTGCGGCCAAGGTTGGTGGCGGTTTGGGGTCCTGTAAGCGTTGTACCAAATTGCGTCCATGTGGACCCATCCCATTGGTACGTTTTCACGGTACCGTTGGTCGTAATGTCACCATGGGCCAACACGCTTCCATCGCTGTTGAGTGCACAGTCACCATAGGTCGATGATCCCGACACCGTCACCAAGTCCGATCCACGCTGCTGCCAATCAACGCCATTCCACTCGTACACACGTGCCTTGCCATTGTTTGTCGACGCTGCAACCACGTTGCCATTGTTGGACATGGATGCGAGTATCCCAAATCCTTCATTCGCTTCGCTTCCAAAGATACTCGAGCCACGCTGTTGCCATTCCGATCCGTTCCACGCAAACACCCGCACGTACCCTGCGTTGGACGCAAACGTATCGTTTTGATACGATCCCATACAAAACATGGATCCGTTGGCGTTCAAGTCGAGAGCCCGCGGTCCATCGCCTCCGATACCCGTCACGTTCAACCCTCGTTGGACCCAATCCGTGCCGATAAAATCATGGACTTCTACATGGCCACTCGTTGGAGCAGGTAGATCCGATCCAAGTGATAGGAGAGCAATGGTCGATCCGTCTGATGATAATTTGATTCGCCATCCCAATGCGTCGGCAAGCGCGGCTCCAACAAAGCGTGAACCGACCAACGTCCACGACGCACCGTTCCAATCGTACACCTCGGTAACACCTTCAAAAACATTGCCCCCTGCAATCGCTGCGACTCCCGAAGAAAACGCTACGCGTGTTCCTGAATCCGAGATGGTGACGTTTCGTCCTTCTGAAGGTCCTGCGGCGTTTGACAACTGAAGGTCGCCGCCACGTTGAATCCATGTCGTACCGTTAAAATCAAACACGCGTACGGTACCTCCGTCGGTATGTTCAAAGCCAACGACAAGGACGGTGCCATCGGGAGTGATGGCGATGCTACTTGGATTGGAATCACGTGGAATGGTACCATACGCCGTCCACGACATTGAGATACAAGAGTCATGTTGCCAAATTTTTTATTGTTGTTTTAAGACGCGCATGGCTGACATTTGCACGTAATTGCCCGTGGTGGCCGTAAACACGACTTCAATCGTTGTGGATCCGTCGTCAATGATAAAGTTGGCCGACTTGACATAGGGTTTCAAGTACCCGCTTTCAGCAAACATGTCGACCGCGCTGAAGAGTGTCGTACCATCGAGGGAGATGCTGTACACGTGAGCATCAGCCGATTGTTCATACAGGTTGCAACAAAGAAACTCAATCCTGTATGCACCGTTGCCACGAATGGGTAGCGTATATGTCAACGTCTTGTCGGGCGCTCCCGAGTCTTGTCGCAGTGCAGTGTACAGCGTGTCAAATTGAGCGTACCCCCTCTCATTGATGGACAGGTTTTCATAGTTCAATGCAATGTCTGAAAAACTTGTAGTGAGCGTCATGCTTCTGATGTTACCTCCCGACGATGCACGAGCGGTTAAACGAATTTTGTTGTCGCCTGCAATGAGGTCGATATTAATAGGGGTAGTACTTGCTTGCACCTGCCATCCGCCCGAAAATGGGAAGGAATACGGATCCGCAACAACGACAGAGTTGACGGTCAATGTTAAATCACGATTGCCCGAACCGTTGAAATATTGCACCACAAACGACACCGTTTGAGGTGACGTGCGTGTGACGGTCCACTCCATATAGTCGTTCGAGGCGTTGGTGTAATCCACCAAATCACCGACGACCGTCGGACCATCGAGGAACGCGTCGATTGCATCAATCGTCTCCACGATAGACGTTGGCGTTTCCGTGTCTTCTTCGGTCAAATATTGACCGTCCGCGACCCACGTCACACCTTTGGTGTCTGTATACAAGGACGCGCCACCTTGAACATGTAAAAACGCATTATAGTTGGTGTGAATGTATTCTTGGTCCGATACCATCGTGACGTACATTGTAGTAATGTAGGGTGTCGTGTCGACGGTCCATGGGCTGTTGGCAACCGACTGTGGAAACGGCCATGGCAGTTTTATAAACACCGTGGTGGTGGCCGCCACCACTGCCGTCAGGCGAATCGTGCCGTCGGTCGAGTCGCGAATGTCCACCACCGTGCCCGTCGACGCATGAGGGTTGGTTAATATCACATGGGTCACATCGTTGTAGACACCTTCACCCCCTGCCGCCAAGACGACCGTCTCTGCATCAATGGAGGACAGGGCGTTGTATTGATGCACGTGTTGATTCCGTTGCGTGGCATGGTAGACGGCTTGCGTGGTCTCGTGTTTGGGCGCGTTGACTCGCTGTGTCCACGATGACGACATAGATGTATCTGTCTTGGCCTGACTTTTTGAAAAGCGTCATATGACACGCAGAATGTCCAACTCACCGTGCCTCATGGACGACATTGGACCTCTGAAACGACTTAAGGAGACGCTATTGGACAAACGCAAGAAAATGACAACCGAAAAGATTCGGCGCGCGGCCGACGCGTTGTCCAAGGTGCTTCCAACCAAGCCGACCTCGTATGCGGTGGAGCAAAAGCTACGCAACCATCTCGAGGCGCCGCGTCGCATTGAACGGGCGGCCGAGGCACGGTGTGAAGCGGCAAAGAGGACCAAGAAACACGCCATACAGATGTTAATTGACATTACAGTCGACCTCAACGATGCTACCGAGGCGTTGTGTGCCAAGGAACGCGCCTTCATGGAAGATCAACAACGACGCCAAGACGCGTTTAGAGAGGAATACGCAGCCGACACGGAGCGCTTCGAACGCGTGTACAAGCCTCAAGTGGCAAAGTGGGTTCGTGTGAGGAACGAAGCGTGCGAGATGATTAATGCAACGCCTCAATGGCAGGAAGAGCACACGACAAAGTGCGTCGAAGCGACGATTGAACGTCTTGGTGGAAACCGCCCACTTTAAGAGGAATTTTAATAAATGTTTCATTTCCCTCGTCACATGGCTACCGTACAGAGCGTGCGGATAGGGTTGTTAAATGCCGAGGACATTAAGGAGCGCGCCGTGTGCGAGGTCACCGAGACGTCCATGATGCTCCGAGGCCACCCCAAAGAGCAAGGCGTCACCGACGTGCGCTTCGGGTCCACGGGTCGGTTCCAAACGTGTGGCACCTGTCTCTTGTCGATTGACAAGTGTGCGGGACACACAGGCTTTATCGATTTACTCTACCCGTTGCCGCACATTGGCCTCTTGGACCGTTTGGTGAAAACTCTCAACGTGACGTGTACGGTGTGCACCAAGCTGCTGCTCGAGACGCCCGTGGGTGGGTTACCGTCTACCATGCTCGCACGGACGCACGTTGCCGTGACCAAACTCAAACGACGCGTCAAGCTCTGCACATGTCCGCATTGCGGCGCGCCACAGGGACGCGTGTACCTCAGCGAGCCGTTTCTCATGGTCGAGTGGAAACCCGACACGGCGCGACGCTTGCAAGGCGGCGAGGTCAACGGTTGGACGGTGGCACGGTGGAAAGACGAATTAAAGGACTGCATGACGAATTGGCGTGCGTCGTACCTGCTTCGCGGCATGGACCCTACGACGCTCCATGCCCTTGGGGTGGTGAACCCTGAATCGACCCATGTCGACGGCATGCTGATGCGCGCGTTGCTCGTGCCTGCGATTGTGACACGTCTGCCGCCTGCAAGCGACGACGGCGACGGGCATGCCCGTGAACAACATGCCCTCTCCAAACGTTTGTGTGAAATCGTCAAGCACCAACGGGCGGTGCAGCAAGCGTTGGCATCGGTCAAGCAGGATCTGACGACGCACCCCGTGACCAAAGGCACGGCGCTGTTCAATGCGTTGCGCATGCTGTACTATCACGTGTCCAACTACCTGATGCCCGGGAAGACCAACATCCCCGACATCAAGCTCAACCCGTACGCGCATCATCCCGACGCCAAAGCCGTGTCGGTGATTAAGAACCTCGAAGGTGGAAAGACGGGGCGGTTCCGCGGCAGTTTGATGGGCAAGCGGGTCAACTTTGGCGCACGAGGCGTCATTACGTCGGGCGCCCATTTGGATGTGGACGAGATTGGCGTGCCGCGACGCATTGCCAAGTACCTTACCGAGCCCGTGACCATCACGCCGCACAACCGTCACCTTGTCAAAGAGTTGATTGAACAAGGCGAGATTGGGCAGTTGATTGACCCCGACACGGGCACCATCATTGGCGTCAAGGACCGCGAGCAACCGCCGCCGCTGATCAACGGATGGGTAGCGGAACGGTTCTTGCACGACGGCACGTACGTCATTATGAACCGTCAACCGACGCTGCATTTGGTGTCAATGATGGCGCATCGCGTCAAGGTGATTGAAGGCGACACGTTTCAGTTGCCACCGTCGGTCACGGCGCCGTACAACGCCGACTTTGATGGCGACGAGATGAACATGCACGTCGTGCAGACGCACGCCGCCCGTGCCGAGCTGCGGGAACTGTCGCACGTGGCGCGAAATGTGCTGCACCCGCGTGCCAACAAGCCGTGCATTGGGCTGATCCAAGACCATTTGGTGGCGGCGTACAACCTGTGTCACGAACCGCGTCTGACCTTGGTGGAAGCCGTTAAACTCTTGTCGGTGGTCAAGTACCACCCCGACGCGCCCGAAGAAGCCCCCATGGGTCACGCTGCGTCGTTGCTACCCACGGTGGGTGGAGCCAAGGTGCTGCTGCAGCGGCTCGGTCCGTTGCGTAGCGTGTACACGGGCCGCGACCTCGTGTCGTGCATCACCCCTGCGTGTGTTTCGTTTACCAAAGGCACGGTCCGTGTGGAACGCGGCGTGCTTTGCAGTGGTGTCTTGAACAGCGCGACGTTGGGCGCCACGCATGGTGGGTACATTCACCACGCCACGCTGCACGGCGGTGGCAACGTGGCGGTGCGGATGGTGTCGGACATGCAGCGTCTGTTTGGGGAGTACATGATGCGACGGTACGGATTTAGCTTTGGGCCTGCGGACATGGCGACCGATGTCGAGGACGACGACGCCGTGGCCCAAGTGATTGCACAAGCCGAGGCGTACACGCAACGGTACCATGACAACGAAGGCGCCAAGTGCAACGCGCTGCGCCAAGTCGTGACCCATGTGGCCGAGATTGTGTCGAACCGTCGCAAGGCGGCGACCTCGGCGTTTCAGCGCATGGCCACCCATGTGCAGAGCAAGGGCAGCGCGTTCAACGCAGGGCAGAGCATGGGCTGCGTCGGACAGACCATGGTCGGCGGGCAACGCATTGGTGTGGGCAGTCGCAAACGGGTGCTGCCCGACGAGGTGGACGACTTGACACAGCACGGGTTTGTGCGTCGCTCGTTCAAACGCGGGTTGCGGCCCATGGAAGCCTTTTTGAACAACGCGGGTGGGCGTGAAGGGCTGATTGACACGTCGGTCAAGACGCAAACCACGGGCTACTTTGAACGGTGCATGATGAAGTTTTTGGAAAACGTGCGGGTGGAAGCCGACGGAGCGGTGCGTGACGCGGAATCCAAAGAGCAACTTCAACCGCGGTTTGGTGACGATGGGTTGGATCAACGGCGTCTGATTCGTGTGTCGCTGCCTGCGCTCTTGCACACCAACGAGCAACTCGGCCACGATACGGTCCTCGTGCAGATGCGGAATCGGTTGCAACGGTACCGCGTCAGTCCGTTTACACCCAACCTCGTGACCAACACGGACGTGTACGTGCCGTTTGACATGGCACAGTTGGTCACGACGGAACGTGCATGGTGCGAGACGGGGTGCGGTGACGATGCGTTGTCCAACAAAGCGGTCGTGGACGCGCTGTGCGCGGCCTTGGACCATCAACCGTTTCTCGAGTTTCATGTGCGTACCGTGGCCCTGACCTTGCGTGCATGCACCACGTGTTGGCAACGGGCGTGCGATGCGGCAATGGCCCTCTACCGTGTCGCCCATGTGACCACGGGCGATGCCGTGGGTGCCCTCGTTGGATCAAGCACGGGCGAGCCTGCCACGCAAATGGCCTTGTCGGCGTTTCACTTTGCAGGCAGTGACCTCAAAGGCACCCAAGGCGTGCCACGCCTCAAGGAAATCATCAACGCGACCCAAAACATCACGACGCCGATTCTCAGCTTTTCCGTCGCCACCCTTGACGAGGCGCACCACCATGCCGCCACGTTGATCCACACGTTTTTGCGTGACGTCGTCACCGAGGCGTGTGTGGCGACGCTCCCTGAAGACGACCTTGCGCGACAACACGAAAGTGTGTTGACGTTTATGGGCGTGCGACCATGGTGCATGCGGTTCGTGTTGGACAAACCCATGATGCAGCAGCGTGCCCTTGACCCCCACGCGATTGCCGACACCATCAGGAACACCGTGTCGGTGCACGACATGCTCGTGTGCACAAGCCTACCCGAAAGCGAGACGTGGGAAGTACGTGTTTATTTGTACGAGGATAACCAAGAGGAGGAACGCAAGAGCATTTACGTGCCTCTGCACGGTCGACGCAAAAGCAATGCCCGTGAGGCGGCAGAGTGGTTGGCGTTGCGGACGTTTCAACAGCAACTGTTGACCGACACGCACGTGTGTGGGTTGGACGGCGTGACGAAAACGGCGGTGCGACGCATGGACGTGACGGTGCTCGATGACGACACACCACGCCAAGAGGAACGCATCATGGTGGACGTGCAGGGCGCACGACTCATGCCGCTATGGTTGCACCTTGAGTCATCGTCGTTTTCAACGTGGTTTGTGTCCAACGACATTCTCGACGTGTGCGCCACGCTTGGGGTCGACGCGGCCTCGGCCGTGCTGTACAACGAACTGTTGAAATGCAACGCCGCTGCAGGCACGCGCGTGGACGAACACCTCGCACGCCTACTCACCGACGCCATGACGCACTATGGCTTTGTCATGCCCATTTCACGGCATGGCATGAACCGTATTGAAACCAAATCCATCTTGGCCAAGATTTCCTTTGAAGAGGCCGTGCAGGGACTCATGGACGCGGCGCCACGCGGCATCGTGGACCCGCTTGATGGCGTGTCGGCACGGTTGATGGTGGGTAAAGACATTCCCGTGGGTACCCAACTTGTCGGCGACACAGTGCTGCCCACCCCGCGTGGTGGCGAGGCGTCGTTACCCGTCACGTCGTGTTGCGACGATGAGATGCCTTGTGGCGACGTGGAACGGTGGGTCGAACAACACGGGGTTCCGTTAATGTCTGAAACCATTCTTCCGTCGGGGGCGGTGTCGACGTCGCATCACGTCGTGTACGACTTGCCGCCGCGCCGCGAGTTTCGGGTGTCGAGTCCCGAGCCGTGTCGTCCGTTTGTTGTTTCATCGCCTCCTTCGTTGTAGCTTCTTCGCAAATTCTAACCGCCAACGATACCGCCTGCCCCATGCTTGATGGTAAATAAACCTAAGAAAACCACACAACAAATGGCAATCACCGCCAACGCCATGGTTCCAATGAGCGTGGTAGGTGAGGGGGAATCGTAGTGAGGCGTTGTAATGACCTCGCGGGCGTGCACAAACGCAAGGCTGAGTTGTTGGGCAATTTCAACCGCGCGCGTGTCGTCGAGCACCGCATCGGCCATGAAATCCACGCCGCGCATCAACCCTGCAATGTAAATACGCAACCACCGTGCGTCGGCGGTGTTCTTGTGCGTCAAGGTGTCGCCAATGCGCTGCTGCAGCGTGTGCAACACCTCCTTGTTGGCATGCCGCACATCGTCTTGCGTCAGATGACACAGAGCCGACGTGGGGTCGTCGTCGTTGACAATACGCTCGATTCGATTCATCGTTGATAGTATAGTGTTTATTCTTCATATTCTTGCGATGGGGCGGGATTGGTGGTGGTGCTACGACGCTGTGGTGGCGGCGACGGTGCCGTAAAGTCGCCTCCTTCGCTGCGATGCCGCACGCCAATGGCCCATTCGTGCGTCACGGGGTTGCCCGTGGTGGGGTCCACGAGTTGTTCAATCGACAAGGAGATGCCCATCTTTTGCAGCGTGTTCATGTACATGTCTTCGTTGCTCAAGTCGACCGCCAAGGCATTCATCTCCCGCATTTGGTTGCGGTACGTGTTGGCAAACGCGTTGCTGCTGCCACTCCATCGCCAATAAAAGCCTTGGTCGCGGCATTCTTGAGGCGTCAAGTCTTTGGGCGCCAACTCGCATTCCGCCCCTTCCACAAAGTGCTGCAGCGTGTTGGCGCGTGACGCAAACTTGCGTCGCTCGTCCATCAACCGCTTCGGCATGACGTTCCACAAGTCGCCGCCCGACTTGTTGACAATGTACAGCAGCTTCTTGTAGGCCAAGTTGATCTTGACAATGATGGCGGGCAACATTTCCTTCAACTTGCGAAACAGGTTGGGATCGACCTGTTCGGGAGGAATGGACATGGGAAACGGTAAAAACAGGTAGCGTCGTGCAAGCGATCCGCCCGTGTCGTGCCAATTCGCCGTCATGTTGCCTGCAATCATCATGGGCGTGTCCCATTCCACAATCAACGCCGTCTTGTGCTTGCGGTTGATGGTCACGTCTTCACAGGCAATGATGCTCTGCATGGCGGCTTGGTCGGTGCTAAAGTCGCCACGCATCTCGGGAATCAGCGTCATCCATTTGTTGGCAATGGCCTCCAAGGAAAAGGTTTCTTGAGCGTTGTTGCCGAGGATGCCCACGTCGCCAAGGTCGTACAGCATCTTCATGATCTTGATCAATGTACTCTTGCCCGATCCCGCGGCGCCCTTGAGCATGGTCACCACTTGCCAATTGTCCATGTTGCAATTGCGCATCATCCGTCCCATCATGGCGTACGCCACCAACATGTCCGAAATGGCATCGCCCTCCTCCTTGATCTCCCACGAATAGCCTTGGGCCTTGAACATGTCCTCGAGGACATCCGTTTCAATGTCCTTGGGGTCACGGACACTCATGGTTTCCTTGATGGGTAGCGCGTACTTGTGGTAGTTGGCCGCCGCCCGTGCGTCAATCATGCCCTCGCGCGTGCCTGCAAAGATCGCTTCAATCTCGGGATCCACCGTCGCCTCGTCGTTGAGCGGGTACAGGTTAAAGTGGGTGGGGTCGTCCTCCCTAAGTTGATCCGTTTCCGCGTTAAAGACAAACAATGCGTCGTCCAAATCTTGTTCCCGCTGCCGTTCCTTTTGTTCCAACGCGTACACGAGGTCGCGATGGGTACTGTGGTTGGTGGTAATAATGTTGGATTCGTGGGGGCGTTGGGGGTTGCCATAAGGGATAAACACGTGTCGGGCGCCGTCGTAGATGCCGTTGGTAAAGGAAAACATTTGACGGTTGCGGCCTTCGCGTTGTTTGAGCCATGGCGATTGTTTGCGCAAATCAGGGAATTCAGAGTGGAAATTGTTGGTGAGGAAATTGGCCGCGGCTTTTCCACGCATCTCCTTGCCCGACCATATCAAGTAAATGTCCATCTCGTAGTCCTTGCGGATCGTGCATCCGAGAAACTCGTCAATCTCGCAGAAACGGGTCCACGTGTTGGTAAAGTAGCCGTCGGGAGAGTAGCGGGGAAACATGATCCAATTGTCAAGGCGACGGGCGTTGTAATGTTGCAGTTTGTGCAACGCCCATTCGTTGAGGATGTGTTGACTCTCCATCTTGTCGGTGGGTAAATCAGACGACATGGTGGTGGACCCTTGGAGCTGTGTGGGGATGCATCGCAGCATGGCTTCGCCGCGCACCATGATGTAGTGCGCGTAAATGGCGTCACGGATCTTGTCCATCTTGTGCGTGGTATGAGCGCGCAAATTGTCGAGAATCATATCGCTCGTAACATTCATGCCTTGGGTAATACGGGGCGTCATCATGCCAATGCTCGGATGCAACATGATGGACTTGAAGCGCGCATACACATCACGCATCTTCTCGTACCGTTGGTCGATCGTGTCCAACGCAAGCACCCCGCCTCCCAACAAGGCAATGGAATAGTCGACCTTGTCTGCCGTCACATCACGAGAGGTACATTCAACAAATGTATCGTACAAGGAATCAATAGCTTCGGTACATTTGGTGCGCAACTCTTCGGGCATGGTGCCCGCGGATTGCATCCATCCCTCTGTGTGTATATCGCGACAACATTCTTCAATTTCATCGAGGCATTCCATCACCTAATGTAACGGATATATGAAGACTTTGTCATATGATACAAAAGGAAATCGAGAAAAAAATGTTGCAACATTTGGTATCATATTTTTTATTTCCGACCATGTCCACGTACACCACGTTGCCCACGTTGCGCTACCACGCGGGCGTCGCGTGCCTGTACGCCGAGCAACCACGCACCGATCATGTGCTTGTGTATTTTCATGGCAACGGGCAAGACCTCGGCACCTCGTGGCGGCAACTCGTGGCCATGGCCGAGGCCCTGCACATGACGGCCGTGGCCATGGAGTATCGCGGCTACGGGTGCATGGCAATGCAATCGCCCTCGGTGGATGGGATTGTGACGGACGCACGGCGCGTGTTGAGGCATTTGAACCAAACGTACCGCCACGTGCACGTGTGCGGGTACAGCATCGGAGCGGCCATTGCCGCGGCGGCCGTACGGCATGAACCGTGCCATCAAGTGGTGCTTGTGGCACCCTTTTACAGCGTGGCGAGAATGGTCAAGGACGTGACGGGCAGTGGCTTGTTGGCCGCCTTGTGCGACGCGACGCTGTTAAACACGGGCGATGCCCTGTCGCATCTGCCGACCAAGGTACCCATTACGGTGGTTCATGGTGCCAAGGACACGTTGATACCCATTGACCATGCGCATACTCTCAAGTACCACGTACCGCGTATCGACGTGCACGTGCAAGCAGACCGCGGTCACAACGACATGGATTGGTTAGAGGTGCATTGCGCAATAAAAAAATACACATCATGAAAGCGTCATATGAGATGACCGACACGGTGATTGACGTGATTGCCAACGAAGTAGCCATTGTCTTGACACAGTGTTACAACGAGATGGGCAACGAGCAACTGTTGAGCGTGACGGCGCCCCACGGCAACGTGCACATCCACAATTGCAATTTGGAACAGGCCACCAACGCGGTGAGCATGTCGTGTCAGCCCGAAAGCATCCATCTGCAGTCGAGGCAGTTGCCCGTCGCCTTGCAGAAAGCCGTGTCCACCGCGTTGGGTAACAGCGTGCACGCGGACACGGTGGCGGCCAAAGTGTCGGAAAGCGTGACAAGTGAGGCGGTCGCGGGGTGTGCCGTCATGGCCATGAACCGCGTGCGACTCGATTTGTACACGGAAAACGGCAACGTGGACATTAATGGATGTGACTTTCGACAACAGACGGCTACGACCATCAAACAATGTGTACACAACGTTCAAATGAGCGACGGGAGTGGCCCGCTCGGTCTTTATTTGACACGCGAATTGAATTCAGGCAAGTTTAGTGCGGTCAGAGGCATAGGAGGCGAGGTGGTCCCTCTATCCGAGGCATGTGCGGTCGACCAATCCATTGGCGGCGCGGCCTTGGTTTTGGTGGTCTTGGGAGTGATGATTCTCTTCAGTTGAATGCCTTTTGTAACATTTGCCACGGCGTCAACGGCGTCTCGGGTGGCGGCGGTGACGATCGACGGTGCGTGGGACGCGGTGGTGCCGCGGGCCGTGGTGGTGCTTCGACGGGTCGTGGTGCTGCGACGGGCCGTGGTGCCGCGGCGGGTGCCACGGACTGTGGTGCCACAAACCATGGTGACTCACTTCTCACTTCTGCTACAGGGCGGGCTACTGTAGGGCGGGGTGCCGCAGGGCGGGGTGCCGCAGGGCGGGGTGCCGCATGGCGGGGTGCCACAGAGCTCGGTGAACGTCGTCGTGGTGGTGGTGATCGCTTGGCGGTGCGCGTCGCGGATGTCAAAGGTTTCGTGAACTCGGGAATCGGTAGCTCTTGCTCCACTTTGCAATACCTCAACGCACGACCCCACACTTGCATCACATCAGGCGGCGGCGTGATGAGACCCGACGAGCGGAGACACTCGCAATACTGCATAATCTTGTGCACTGCATTCTTGTTCTTCTCGTGATAGGACTTCTGACGCTTTCGACCCTCTCTGCGCACATCCTCATTCATCCCTTCCTTCTGCTGCCTCGGCATGCTCACTGCCCTCGTGTGGGTTGTGGAGGTGGAAATGGATCTCTGTTGTCCAAATGTGGAATATGAGTCACCGTGTCTTCGTCATCGGCGTAAAGTCGTCGGGCCAAGTCTTGGGTTTGGGCGGAACGGCCTTGACCAAGGAACCATGCGGTACGGTCCCGTCCTGTCGTTTCCTGTTGACGCTGCAACAGCTCACCCACCCCGCCGTCGTCCAACTCGTCAATGCGGGGCTCTCCTGCACCCGCATAAGATGTGACGTAATGTTCCGTCGTGACGTCATCAAAGCCTCTCACCTGCGGCGGGCGGCCGTGAGAGGGCGTGACGACACCAAAGTTACGCGACGCCACCGTCTGATGAGGTACGGGCGTCATCAACGGTGTGGGTGACCCTGATGGTGCAAGACTGTACATGAAGATGGTGACGGTAATCATCACCACGGCAAATACAAAGAGAACAAGACACCACATTTGATAAAAGTTTATAAAAACCCAACATTTTTACACGTCATATGACAATGCCAACGTTTGAGGAGCGCTTGGAAGCCGCACGGCGATACAAAAGACTGAAACAATGCGTCCCGTCACCGCCGCCACCGCCCATCACCACCGTTGTCGACGTCCCGTTCCAACCGACCTTTGAGACGGTCGAAGCTCAATGCCACGACCTATGTCGTCGTCGCGGCCACCCACCACCATGGGGATGGGCATCCAAAGGAGTCTTGATTGTTCGACTCGACGAAAGTGCAGGTGATCGGTTGTGCCTCGCGCAGTGGATGCCGTCGTGTGTGTTTGTCGAGGTCGAGCCGCCCGTTGCCGTCAACGTCGAACGGGCCCTACTGTCTGCAACCGTTCCCGTCTTGTGCGGGGTGTCGCCCCACAATGTCGAGACGGTGGCTCGTCTGATCAAGGGATGCACGTGTGTGGTGGCACTGATGGACCCATATGACCCTGCCTACACGTGCCTTCGCACGGTGGGGCGTGGCAAGGTCGTTCACCCTTTGCCGCCCATCACCTCGGATCACGTCTCACGATGCATCGACGTGGCCTGCAAGGCATGGGTGCCTCGACACGCGCGGTGCGACAAGGACGCCTACATGGCCATGGCACGACGCGATGACGGCACCCTCAACCCCATGACGCCCATACATGCTCTTTATTTAGAGTATGTGGCGTGTGGAGGACGGTTTGCTCACACTGCACCTGCGTGCACCTCGACCATTGGCGCCACAGGAGACCCATGGGCAGCCATCCAATACCAATCCACCGTCACCAACAGCGTGCCCAACTCGCTCTCGTTTGCCATGCACTGTGCCCTGCGAGCCGCCACAGACTTGGACGACGCCATCCATCGCACCGAGCTCATGTCGGCGTGCGACTCGGTGTACAACTACCGTGCACCACCCGACTACGCCATGGCATTGGCAGGTGCAGCCGCCATCTCTTCCAATCCAAAGCAAATGATGCGCACATACCGCCAACACCTCGTCCGTGACAAACAGAGTCGCTTTGACGATTGGGGTCTCACGTACACGGCTCCACCCGACTTGTCGCTGCAAGCGTGTTTCAACGTTGCTATCGCAGCCACACCGTCCAAGACGTTGCAGCGGTTGAGGGCATGGCTCGCGGCGGAACACGACCACGACCCACCCAAGACGGCGCGTGACGTGGCAGAATGGGTAGCCACACAATGCCATGACCGTGTGTTTATCACGCAGCGGGTGTGGCGCAATGCATGGGCCAAGTTGAGTCGGGACACGTACAGCGATTGGTATTACACCATGCGTCAATTGGTTCAATAAATCCAACTCTTTACTCTTTGAACGCGTGTACCCACAACCAATGATGCTTGGCCCCGGGACCCGGGGGTCGGATAAGAAAGCGAATGTCTGAAAACCCAATGTTACTGAGATCGGTTGTCAGCTGCTCGGGATCGTCGACGCGAACATCAAACTTCCCATTTGTGGCCGCGGCATCAAACGTATCAGCATGGTAGTCTGATATGTTTGGTCTCTCGTCCTTCAATGGAATTTGAAAACAAAACCAACCACCCGAGCGCAACACCCTGTAGCATTCCGTCATGATGAAGTTTCGAAGTGTCCAACATGGAATGTGCTGCAACGTTATCACGGAAAAGACAACGTCGTAGGTCGATGCGTCTGTGGGTATGTTCTTGCCGTCATTGACAAACAGCCTTGGAATTGGTATTTTCATAGAGTCCAAATTCACAATGGCGTTGGCAATGTTGCGAGGGCAAATGTCAACGCCATCCACTCGCTTGAAACGATTCTTGAACCGAATCACATTGCGAGCAGGACCACACCCGTATTCGAGCGCCACAAGAGGTTTCGTATCGAGTTCTTGAGGAAACAGACATGTATCGTAATCTGTAAACTTGTTGTGGACATGATACGATCCAACAACAGGGTTTTTGTTCTTCAGAGACCATTGCTTCGACTTGGTGTCGTACATGGATCTTTGCATATCAAGATAACGTTCCATCGCTGCCATGTCTATTACAAAACATCAATATTTGATACCCTTTATTAAAACTCTCCTGACAAGAGATCTACGTCAAACTCGTCGTTCATATCAATGCTATAAGCCACGGGTCGTCTCGGACTTGTCGGTTCACGAGGAGGAGACGGCGGTGACGCCATGGGTGGCGGCGAGGGTGTTCGATACGAAGGTAACGTGGTCGTGTAGCGTGGTAATCTACGTACCAAGTCGTGCAGGGCTCCAATCCACCATGGCCGTTTGTCGGGCACCACGCGTGCCAATTGATTGATCGCGGAGCGCGTCAACACATGAGCCGTGTTAAGCACGGGTGGTACGTGAATGTCCTCGTAAAACGCCACACGCTCGCCTTGGATCTCAACGTGCATGTTGGACAGCGTGGATCCGTTGCGGTGTCGAAAGACGACGACGACTACATCATCGGTGTGTATAACGTATTCGTGTCGCATATAACGTTCAGGTTGACTGCTACTCCACATGCGGTTATAGTACTCTACAGCACTTGGTTTTTTCCTGTACGGCAACCGTGACGGTCTCTTGTGGAAGTGTTGATGGGTTTGAACGTGCCAATGCCACGGCTTCATGTAGCATCCTGTGCACCGAGTCGCCCCGTAGTGTGCATACGTAAGCACTCTTGTCGGGCGCGAGTCGCTCGATGAATTTCTGATTCAACAACCTTAGATCAGACTTGTTCTGCACAAGCATAACCTTAATGGTGGGTTCAGAGGCACGTACCTTGCGTACAAGGGTCTCAGCGGTCGCTATACTGTCGAGTGATCCGTCGTGAACGACAATCGCCACATCCGCGTTGCGGTAGTACATGGGTAGCAAGGGCGCATAACGTTCCTGCCCTGCTGTGTCCCACAACCCCACTCGTGTCATATGACGCTCTGCTTTCGGATGAATCAATCTACCATTCTCAAGACCAAACTCCACGTACGTGACACCAAGGGTGGCCATGTGCGGTGCAGTGCTGTTGAGGTAGCGTAGCACAATCGACGTCTTGCCTACACAACATGCACCCATCATGACGATTTTGTATCGCGTCATATTTTAAGGTACCCGTACCCTGATAACTATGCCACGCGGAAAACGCAGACGAAGCCGTAGTCGAAGCCGAAGCAGAAGTCGAAGTCGTTCGGTGGATCCCTTTGAAGAGGCCCGACGGCATCCACATGCAGCGTCGGCGGCCCCGCCATCACCTGATATGGTCGATCACGGATGGTTCACGACCCGACGTGCATCACCCGACAGGAATGTTGCGAGACGTACCGCCTCGTTCGACGACATGCACGACGATGCAATGGACGAGATGGTCATGCACATGGACCACGCTTCACGCAATTCATTGCGTCAAACGTCACATAGGGGACGTGCGGCCATTCGGCGTACACAGGCTCGATATGAAGTGGAGATGGGTCACGAGGCACTGCGCTTTATTGCTCGTCAACGCAGACCCGATGCACAAGAAATCGTCCACTTTCTCCACCGCCCTGACACTGTGCTCATGTTGATGACGGAAGACGACGATGAAAGGACGGATAACTTGGTGCACATCTTACGATCGTATCGACGTACAGGCAAAAACATACCAATATGGTTGCTTGAATGGCTTCATGTGACGGGAAATCATCAAGCCGATCGCACACGTTTTGACATGAGCGTATTCAATGTATTTAATGCCCCCCGTTACTTTGATGACCGTGCACTGCATTGGATGTTTGCCAACCGCGCATGGGAGACTCAATACATGAATCAGGCTCGAAGTAATGCATGGAGATTTGCGTTGCGCAACGGCAACACAATCATGGTTGATGGCCTGCTCGATCACTATGGCTTTCGTCTGACACCCGACCGCCTCCGTCATATATACCTTAATAGACCTGCCCTTTGGGCGCATTTGGTTGCCACGGGTCGTGTACCACCCAATTTTACTCCATAAAATTCAAGGTCAATGTATATTTCAAGAATGCCACGCCGTAGTCGATCGCGCAGCCGTAGCCGATCGCGTCGTAGTCGTTCTGCGTCACCCGAGTGGGTTGACCATGGATGGTTTACGACACGACGTCGAGAATGGCCGTTACATGACGATGTCATGGACGAGATGGTCATGAACATGGATCATGCGTCACGCAATGCATTGCGTCAAACGTCACGTAGGGGACGCGAGGCCATTCGACGTACGCAAGCTCGATATGAAGTGGAGATGGGACACGAAGCACTGCGATTTATTGCTCGTCAACGCCGACCCACGTCACGAGAGATCGTTCACTTTCTCCATCGCCCTGAAACTGTACTCATGTTGATTGCAGACGACGACATCCGACAACTGAATCTATTGCACATACTGAAATCGTACGTGCGTACAGGTAGACAAATACCACTATGGTTGCTTGAATTTCTTCATACGTCGGGACATCACATGGTGTCTTTAGGATTCAGCGTCTTTGATGACTTTCACGGGTGGGTGTTTGATGACCAAAACTCAATTGACAATCGCGCACTGACATGGATGTTTGACAACAAGGCATGGGTTTATTGGCCCACTCCACCTCCCGATAACATGTGGAATCATTTTGTTTTCAGAGACGATCCGATGCTGTTTGACGCAATGATCAACTATGGCTACATATTGACAGATGATCGTTTACTTGATGTATACATCCATAGACCTGCCATTTGGGCACATTTGGTTGCCACGGGTCGTGTACCACCCAATTTTACTCCATAAAATTCGAGGTCCGTGTTCATTGTAAGTATGCCAAAAGCAAAGCGCAGCCGTAGTCGCAGTCGCAGTCGCTCTCGAAGTCGCTCACGCAGTCGCAGTCGCTCCGTGGACCCCTTTGAACAGGCCCGACAGCATCCACATGCAGCCTCTGCCGCTCCACAAGACCGTGTTCCTTGGGACGGGTTCCACCCCGACGCCATGAACCACATGGCCATGTTTTTGGACCGACCGTCTCGTAGCGCCTTCCGTCAAACGTCACAGCGTGCGCGAGAGAGCGTTCGACAAACGGCCGACGCCTTTTTCGAACGGGAATTCCCTTTGCAACTCGATCCCAACTACATACCGTCTCGACATGAAATTCTCGCGTGGATCAATGGTCCACCTTCGTTTTTCCAAATCATACAGGGTCGTGTCGAGCCCGACGGGTCGATTGATACCGACAAACGCCGTGAATTGATTGAACATATACTCTGTGCGTTTCGAGACCACAACGGCATCCCACGATGGCTCATTGACTCTATTTATGACAATGAGTTACACGTGTCTTCCGACAACAGTTTGTTCGACCCCGACCTGTACCCTGTCGCGTTTGATCTACCCACGCTGAGGCACATGGGCGAACGCGGGATGTGGGACCATTGGCCTCCAACCAATGGCATTAATCTATTTGAAACACATGCGTTGGATCCCGACATTATTGAATTACTCGTCGACCAACATGTGTCTGTGAGCGATACACTCGTCTACGTGTTGGTACGCGCAAACGCCAATGACGCATTGTCTCGTATTCAATCAATGCATGGTAGGTTTTATTCAATTGGAGATGCTCTGAGCATGTTTATAAACCGACCCAAATGATCATCGTAACGTCACCCGATTCTTCCTCCTCGAATGGCATCTCTACCACGGGTCCTCCATAAAATTCAAGGTCCGTGTTCAATGCAAGTATGCCAAAAGCAAAGCGCAGTCGCAGTCGCTCTCGCAGTCGCTCTCGCAGTCGCAGTCGCTCCGTGGACCCCTTTGAACAGGCCCGACAGCATCCACATGCAGCCTCTGCTGCTCCACAAGACCGTGTTCCTTGGGACGGGTTCCACCCCGACGCCATGAACCACATGGCCATGTTTTTGGACCGACCGTCTCGTAGCGCCTTCCGTCAAACGTCACAGCGTGCGCGAGAGAGCGTCCGTCAAACGGCCGACGCCGTTTTCGAACAAGAATCTGCATTGAGAAACGATCCCAACTACATGCCGTCTCGACATGAAATTCTCGCGTGGGTCAGGGGTCCCCAATCCTTGCATGAATTCATACATGGTCGTGTCGAGCCCGACGGGTCGATTGATACCGACAAACGCCGTGAATGGATTGAAACCATTCTATGTGCGTTTCGGGATCATAACGGCATCCCACGATGGCTCATTGACTATATTTATGACAATGGGTTACACGTGTCTTCCGACAACAGTTTATTTGATCCTGACCTGTACCCTGTCGCGTTTGATCTACCCACACTGAGACACATGGGCGAACGGGGTATGTGGGACTATTGGCCTCCAATCAATGGCATTAATCTATTTGAAACACATGCCCATGATGCCGACGTTATTGAATTGCTCGTCGACCAACATGTGCCGCTGAGCGATGCACTCGTCTACGTGTTGGTACGCGCAAACGCCAATGACACACTGACTCGTATTAATTCAATGTATGCTACATATTCAATTGGACATGCTCTGAGTTTATTTGAAAACCGACCCAAATGATCATCACGACCGTGTTCGCTTGCTTCGCCGTTGTGGCGTCTCGGCCAAGTCAACCGATTCTTCCTCCTCGAATGGCATCTCTACCACCTTTTCCTCGACCTCGTCATCCTCGTTCTCGTCATCCTCGTTCTCGTCCTCGTCCTCGTCCTCGTTCTCTTCGGCGTCCTCGTCTTCTTCGGCCTCGATTGGCTCCATGATTACCGTTTCCTCTTCGTCAGCGGGAAACCACTTTGCAGGGTCGACGTAGTCTGTGCGAGGTTTCGGCATAGTAAACGACGACAATTCACGTACAAGGCGTCGGGTCGTACGACACTCCCGCGTGTAGAGGTAGGCAAAGATGAATGCACTGATCGCAAGTGCTCCACACAGAAAGATGAAGAATCGGGGCGATGCGACCGTGTCCATACTCAATGTTGTTCTCGTAACATATACTTTTACGACTTGATGTGGAAAATCACACCAAGGAAAAACACCCAAACGGTACATCGCAACTCAGTCCCAAGGCCTCCATGGCATCGCTCTGCGTGGGGCTGTCGGGGATGTACACGGGTGCATACAAGACACGGATCTCGCCCGTATCGGCATCGCACTTTGGCACGGCCATAAAGATGATGCCGTGCGTCCCTTCGTGTTGAGGGTATTGCAACACAACGACCTCATCTTCTTCAACGGTCTCGACGGGAAACCGTTTCACCGTGTCGAGGGTCAATGGAACGTGGTCGTACAGCGGCACGCTTTCCATGCTTTTTGCCTTGACACGATACATCATGCTTTGGACCTTGGCGACTTCAACGGCCAACCGTTCCACACGGTCGTGCAACAGCGCCATACGGTGCGTATCCGTCACAGGCACCATAGGCGGCGGCGGGGTCGGGGTCGTCGCGGGCGTCGCGGTGCTTTGACGCGCTTGCTGAGTCATAACATGACGTTGCATCCGTCGACCTCGTCCCGAAGTCATCATGTTTGATTATGAGGGGTTTTCAATGACGACTCGGTATTTGGTTTGTTGGGAAATTTCCACTTTAACAATGTCACCAACCTTGGCGTCGAGATAGCGACACAGCGGATCTGTGAGGAACAACTTGGGCAGCGTGTGGGCGTCGGTACGAGGCGCGACAATGGCCGCGGTGGTGATAAAGTTGAACTGAAACGGATTGCAGCGCAGCTTGGTGTCCTCCCACAGCTCGACATCACCAAGGAGTTGCTTAGCGGCAGGGGTTAATTTCCCACAATAAACCACAATCAATCTGTCAATGTCAAGCTCACGCAACCTCTCAGCCATGTCCATGTTCACGTCGCTTTGATGCATCATCACGGCTATCGAACCGTCATCAAACTCCAAGGCCCACAACGTATCGTCTATGGCCACATCGTTATTCACCAACACGTGACCGCGCCGAGACATCATGTCTATCATTGTGTCAGCGCTTTGCAACGCCGCCGTCGCGCGATCCATGACTTTTGAAAATGCGTGGTTTAATATATGTTTGAGTGCTTATTGCGTAAAATCTACCTCGGAGGACCCGCTGCGCTTGGATTGTGGGAAAACATACCGTTGCATGATGTGTGTGCGAGATTGTCGGGTGTGGCTTCGGAACATTGGTTGGTGGCTCCCGAGGCGTGTGAGGAGCTGATTGACCGTCACGTCCATGCGTGGGCGTTGGTGGTAAGCGCCGCCGCCACCGTGTACGTGGCGCATCATGCCGTAAATCTCATACTGCACAGGATGGTAAATGGGTCCGTCCTTTCAGCCGCTGCTTCACAAAGGCGCAGTGAGGTACTTTACATGCCGTATCTGCACAGTGCAGCGCATGTGGAGAGATGTGACTTGCATACACCACACATTGTCTACACCTTGGACAAAAGTGGCGTCGAAAGTGACGAGCGCTCTCGTTCATGACGGTGCATGTGGCGCGATCACACTCGCCTTGACAAAACCCCATGTGCTCGAGCAAGGCTTGGCTGTTGGTGGCGTCCACCGTCACCTCGCGTCGCTTCAGGTCACGGCGTTGCTGCACAACCCCCATTGCACACGACGCGTACAGTTGATCAAGACTGTCCCAACCTCTAAAGTTGTCACTTCGTTTGATGTACAAGTCGCCGTTAACGTCTAACCAAGACTTCCACAACGTCATTGGCTCCACAACGGCCTCGGTCGGCTCGGTAAGGTTCCCAAGTGCGCGACGCAGCACGTATTCGGATGGATCTTCAAACATACACGCGTCATTGCCTATCAGATACGACCCCATGGCGTGTCATCTGACGAGTTTCAAGTCTCAAAATCGTGGTGCACAAAATGTCATATGACAAAATAAATTGGACACGGTTTATTCTTTCGTGTATAGTAACTTCGTACGTTCTCCAATAGAGTTCGCATGTCGCTTGGACGCGGGGGGCCGAGTCGGAACCCGGGCGCGTTGCCAAACGAGACGCCTTGGTCGGGTTGCCGACGCGCCTCGCGTGCTGCAGGTACCACACGCGTGTAAAAGTCCACCACCCGTTCATCCGTCAATCCTTCTTGGGGCAGCGATTCAGGATTGACCACCACGACGTCGGCAGGGTCTCGCGGACGCGACAGCGCCACGTACGCCTGCCCTCGCGCAAAGATGCGGCAGCGGTGTGGTTCCTCGTCGGTGGCAAAGTGGATGCACAGCTTGTCGTACGTCCCACCTTGGGTGCTGTGAATGGTGCCTGCGTACGCGAGCTTGAACGGCAGGGCCATGACTTGGACACGGTGCGCCGTCCCGCCACCCACGTACCGCGTGTCGCTTGCCACCACCGTGTCGGTCGGGTCAAACGTTTGGGTTCCCGCGCGTCCGTCAAACTTGACTACGACCTTGTTGTCGCTTCGGACCGCGTCCACAATGCCCATGGCGCCGTTGTGCAGCCCGTCGGCGACGTTGATGTTGTGTGTCAAACGGATGCGAGCGTCTACTTTAAACGAGACCGTGTACTGTGCCTTGTCGGGTAGTTTGAGCGAGCTGTGTATCGTCGCATCACGCGTGTAGTCGGTGGCTGCACGGGTCTTGTGGGAAAACAGGAACGTTGGTTCGACCGTGATCAGACGGTTGGGGTTGGCGTCCAACATGTCCAAGTTGTGGTCCTTGACCATTTGCCGTGTCGGGTAGATGTGCACATGCTCGGGCGTGAGCGGGCGGTGCAACGGCGTCATGGAGGCCAACAGGGCCATGTCGTCGTCGGTCAGGGTCCCGTTGAGACGCAAGTGATGGTTGATCATCATGAGCCAACGTGGGTCCGTGTTGCGGTGGTTGACCGTCAACTCGTAGATGCGATCACCGACAAAGTCGGCAAAATGAGGCGACTCGAAGCAGTACCGACAATCAGTCTCGCCTTCAGGCGGTACGGGCGGCAGCTGTGCAAAGTCGGCACACAGTACCACGACGCACGTGGGTGCAATACGCTTCAAGACACACAGCACAAACTCAAACACCTCGTCGCTCATCATGGACACCTCGTCAATCACCAACGTCGCGGCGTTAAACGGTTCGTCGGCCATCTCGTGACGCCGCGCCACGGCATTTAGGCGCTTGTTCTCCACGTCACCGTGAAAGATCTTGAGCAGGCGATGCAGGGTGGTGGCGACCACGCCCGATTCCGACAGCACTTCGGCCGCCTCGCCCGTCATGGCCGTCAATAGCGTCGGCGACGGAAACACCGTGTCCACCATCTTGATGATTTGCGTCGTCTTGCCCGTCCCACCCGCGCCCGTGATGAGTGCACCCTTGCCCTGAGGGATGAGCAGGTCGTTCAATTCATCCACGACCGTCGTCTCGGCGGTCTCGTCGTCCTCGTCGTTGTCGTCGTCCTCGTTGGGGTTGTCGTAGTCGCCAAACGGCTTGCTTATACTGTACCCATGTTGCGTGTACAACGCATCCACCTCGGGACCCTTGTCCTTGGAAAAGACGCAGAACCCATCGTCGCACGTGCCCACGGCCCCAAGCTCGACGTCGAGCACAATCCGTACCTTGAAATTGCCATGAGGCGCCCTCTCCACTTCAATGACGTCCATGTGTCATATGACACGAGGCTTCATGATCATTCCATGTAAAAGTAAAAGTTGGAATCTCAAACTTGTCAACTTTTAGAAAACCCAATACAAGTTTGCATTTGGTATCGAGGAAATCGTGTGGCGAGTACATGAGTGGGCGGGTGCGCGCTGCGACTTGTTCAGCACCTCGAGTACATGTTGCTGCAGGTGCGTGCCGCTTTTGAACGGCATCCATCGACCCACAGCTTCACACGAAGCGATCCATCGTTTTTCAAGCGTCATATGACGCGACATTTTGACGAGGAAATCGTGTGGCGTCGACATGGGCGGGCGGATGCGACCCGCGACTTGTTCGACACCTCGGGTACATGTTGCTGCAGGTGCCTGTCGCTTTTAAACGGCATCCATCGACCCACGGCTTCACACGAAGCGATCAAAATTTTCCACAATCACAAAGTTTGAAGAAAAACACGTGGGGCGTCGACATGGACGGGTGAAAACGAGCTGCGACTTGTTCGGCACCTCGAGTACATGTTGCTGCAGGTGCCTGCCGCTTTTGAACGGCATCCATCAACCCACGGCTTCACACGAAGCGTTTCTCTTAAAGTGAAACCAAAGATTCAAACTGCTGACTATCATGACTCATAACTCTGTGAAATGTCATATGATTTTTTCTCATTTCGTGAAATTCATTGGTTGACGCGTCGATCGCATCACCTTGCCTGCCAATGAATTTGTGCTGACAAATTCACATTTTCCGAAAAAAATGATTCATATGATATATAAGCTCCATGCAGAGATTTCGATTTGAGCGCGAGTTCATGCCCGTTACACTGTTGACATTGTACAACGCATGGAATCAACCACACACGGGGGTGCACTGTGAAGACAGTCAATGTTCAGTACCATCCCACGCCGTGGATCTTCGCAACTCGGGTCGCATGCACGATGTGTATTACGATCCAAAAGAAGGCCGTATCATTAAAGCAAGTGCTGCATACACCCGCGATACGGGTCAATGGCAGAATGAAGTCGAACTTGCTACGTGGATGGGCGAGTTGGGCATTGGTCCAAAAGTGTATGAAAGCGGCGTGGAAAGAGCACCGTGGTGGCCATCCCATCGCCGTCGGCCGCGTGGGATATTCACCATGCAGGCACTTGAGAGGACGTTGCGTGACGTGGATGTGTTTACACCTGCCATTGTGGATTCAGTCGTGGATTTGATATCACGCGTTGCGGACATGCACATCATGTACTCGGACATGAAGGGCAACAACATCATGTTGGATGACAGCAATCAAGCCTTCTTCATTGACTTTGGTGACAATTTTGTCATTCGTGAAACCAACGTAGACCCCGACGTGCTTGAATTGGTCATGCTCATTGTACTGCGAAGTGACATGCACAGGAAACGAAGAATCGACTTGTTTGCAGACGTGCTGCCCGAGTTCCCAAGTCGAGAGCTTCGTGATGCAGCAATCGATTACATTGCCCACACCGATAGGTACGGTGGCGCCAATCCCGTGTATGTGAATCTGATGAGGATGGGTGGCTTTATGGAGCATGACATCAACCTAATGGACTTTCTGAACGATTGGAAACGCACGCCTTCTCTTGAATGGCCATTACCACTTTACAAACATTACAAATAACATTCCACATTCACTTTTACTTTTGCGTCATATGACACACCATGACCCATCGGGTCACGCCACCGCGGCTGCTATATCAAACCATTAAGCTTAGAGAGGCCGATGGGTTGATCAACACCAAGCGCGATGCACAGGGCAAGCTCGTGTACACGCACACGTGCTTTGAAGGGTACGTGTACAACGACCGCGAACCCGTCCACAAAGGGACGCTGTGCATTCCCAACACGTCGACCCGATTCTTTTACAAAGCCTGTGAAGCCGCACTCGCTCGCGGCGAAACGTTGTTCTTTCACGAGGAACGCACGGCTCCCGCGTACCCGTTCTTTGTCGAATTGGACTTCAAGTCCAAGTTGTCACCGAGCGGGTTGGCCTACGTGGCCGCCATGGTCGACGCCGAGTGCCGTGACCCCTCGTTCCAACGCGTCTTTACCGAGTACCACGACATGCCGTTGACACCCATCACGCTGCAATGGGTCGACGAGGCCACGTTGCAACGGCTCGTCGATGATAAGAAGGTACGCCGCGGTAACCTCGGCGTTTACGAACCCGAGCCCACCTTGACGTGGGTCGACGTGATTGTGCAGGCCGCCAACACCACAGAGTACGTTGTGCCCGACTCTCGCTTTGTAAAGGTCGTATCTCATCTTTTTGCCATTGCCTGTGCGCGTGTGGCACAGCGGTGTGTGGCCACCTCGTACGCCGCCACGGTCGAGCCGTCTACCTTTTGCGTGGCGGCATTGGCCAACCAAGGCGCCGATGCCACGGCCATGGACAAACACCATCGCGTGTCGTTGGGCGTGCACCTTCATTTTGCCATGCTCCACGTCACGTCGCAGACGGCACGGGCATTGACACGGGCGCTGAGGAAGGCGTACGAGGAAGCGGCCAAGGGTCATGTCCCATCGCTCGACGATTGCGGCCACGGCGACTTTTGGAACCACTTTGTCGACGAGGCGCCCCACAAGCGTGACTCGGGCGGCATCCGTATGCCCTTTTCCCACAAAACGGTATCGTGTACCAAGTGCCCCAAGGCAGGGCACCATTGCTCGACGTGCGGTGGGGCGCGGAAACTGTACGCACGGCGCTACTATGGCCCCGTCATGATGCTTACGGCTGAAGGCACGTCGTACGACCGTCGCAAGCTTGTCGACAACTTTATCTGCAAGCCATTGGTGACGTTCAACACGTGCAGCGTGCGCTCGTCGATCGAGGAAACCAAACGGTGCCTCCTCGACACGGGATCGGAAGCCCCCGTTGCCGTGCCAAGGCGGACTTTGCAGCGCACGGCGCAACGGATGGGCATCTCCGTGGACGATGAAGCGACGCTGCAACAACTCGGCGACCACATTGGATGGTACACCGAAGTGCAGAGTACAAAGGGCCGTGGCAGTCAGACGCCCCTTCAACTCTTGCAGGGATCACCACAACGCACGGCGGTCGACAAGCACGTGCCCTTTATCCTTGGGATGTTGTTTGATTCACGGTTTGAACGCGCCCTCATCCGAACCGCCACCGTTGAATACCGTGGTCATACCACGTTCCCCAACCACATTGTCTTGACCATCAAGCCCACGTGTGGTCTCGACCGTCTCTGCTACCATCGCATCCACCCGCACAACCACTACCTCGCGGGCACGCACTCTCAGATGGGACGGACGTACTTTAAGATTGTCTTGGAGCATGGTACCGAGGGCACCGTCATCGTTCAACTTTGCAACAACACCAACCGTCATGGCGACGCACGACGGACTGTCACGTCGTGTAAAGAGTGGAGTGGCGAGATGCGTCGAATGATCATTCCGCATGGCAAGGGCTCGGGCGACCTGAAACGCGATCTAATTCAACTCATGAATGGGATTCGCGACATGGCGTACCCGATGCACGAGCAGACGGACGAGCGATGCCGTGAGTTGGCCCAACAAACCTTTAAGCGCTACAAGTCCATGGGGCGTGCACCCAACTTTCTCATTGGACCCACCGCCGATTACGTAGCTCATATCAATGCCCTTTTGTAGTTTAAAAATCAATAAACGTGGTTTAATATGGTCATGGAATCTCAAGCCAACGAGCGGTTTCTGCGTTACAACGCCAAAGCCCTAAGCACCCTCTTTGACTCGTTTACATTGCTTCGTGTCGACGGGTACAAGCAGAAATCCCACACATGGTCGTACGAGTTTCGCGACTGTGTCGTATCGTGCCTCCCTTCAGCCGTGTGTGGCGATATGGGTGGAAGGACGACCATTGGTCAACCGTGTGGCCGTAAATCCAAGCACGGGCGCTGTGCGTCGCACCGTGTCTGTCAACACGTGTCGTTCCACCTTTGTGACGGTGACGTCCGTCCCTTTCCCACCGACATGCAGTTGTCCCACCTCGTGGTCGACGGTGTGTCGGTGGCGGTAGACGTGGCGTTGCCATTGTGGGTGTCTGCTGAACACGCGTGGTCCGCTGTGGTGTTGGACGTCAAGCAACAGTTGGATCTTCCATCCATCACACGGGTACGGGACAAGGATCAACGGACGTTCAATGTCGACCCTCTATGGCCCACCAACAAACTGTTGAATGTCGTGGGTCAAGACACCATACACATCCACGGTCGACGCGTTACCCGCGGCCATGTGCTGCGAGATTACGGGGTCGAAGAAGGCATGACCATTGATATTTGAGTTTATGTGAAAAAGCCTCTCAAAATTCATTGGCAGGCAAGGTGATGCGATCCACTCGACCAACGCGTCGTCATATGACACTGTGACATCTGCGTCGGACTCCGCACAGTCCACCGCCATGTCTCTTAACAGAGGAATCGAGTCGACAAGGTCGTTGCTTAAGATACGGCCTGAATAATACAGAAACCGCATTAGCACGGAAATGGGTTTTTAAGAATTCCCTCGCCGAGGGAAATTTAAGCTCAGATTCCCTCCAATGAGGAAGAGGAAAAAGCCTCGTGGAACCGAACCTGTGGAAACCTCGCCTATCATCCCTAAGGCTGTCGGCAAGGCCAAGAGGAAGCGCAAGCCGCCGAAGTGTTGCCCCTGTGGGAAAAATGCGTATTTCTGTACCGATTGTGGCGGTGATGGAATCTGTGGCATACACGGTAACCGCAAGACTCGGAAAGGTAATTGCAAGGACTGCAAAGGCAAGGGTCTATGCTTTGATCACGGCGACCCGAAACGAAAAGATAATTGCAAGGACTGTAACGGACCCCACGTCTGTACGCAACACGGCGACCGAAAACTGAAAAAGAACTGCGTTGGATGTGACGGATCCCACGTCTGTACACAACACGGCGACCGAAAACTGAAAAGTTTTTGCGTCGACTGCAAAGGGAGTGCATATTGTTTCAACAAGGACCACGGAGAAAAGCCGAAGCTGAAACAACGATGCGTACTATGCGGCGGACGCGGTCTCTGTATTCCTCATCGAAAACGGAAAGATTCTTGTACCGACTGCATGAGCATTGAACAAGCGCAGAAAAGCACAGTCGTTTGCAACGTCTGCTTCACGACAACGCTGTCAGGACTTCGTCTACACATCGGCCTGTGCGCGGGCTGCGACAAAGGCGTTAAACGACGCATGGAGTATATCGTGTGGGACAAGATCGAACCCTTCGTGAAGGAACCGACCATACGCGACAACAAAATGATCGGTGGCGCTGCATGCGACTCGGCTCGGACGCGCCCCGACGTGTGTTGGGTACTCGACGACCGCATCGTGCACGTCGAGATTGACGAGGATTCCCACGAGGATCGCGAGATCGCGTGCGAGTTGAAGAAGCTCGACTCGGGCAATTGGGGCTTGTCCGACTACGAATTAGAGCACCTCCCAACGTGGACGGTCCGTTTTAACTGCTCCCATTACGATGGACGACACATCGGACTCGATGCGCGGTGCGAGAAGCTTGTAGAGGTCATCAACCATCTCCTCGAGACCCCTGACCTCACTACATGGGATCAACTCGCTACCAACGTCACCTACATGTACTACCACAGCAAGGCTCAAAAACACATTGACGCGGCGCGTGCAGCAAAGGGTTCTTTGGATGTTAAAAACGTCATTGTTTAACGGCCATCAAGAACCATGAATTTCAACTTAGGGATCGCATCTACAGCGACTTTCACGATTTGGAAAAAAATCAGATGACATGTAAAAAGTCTTGAAAAAGTCTGAAAAACTTTCGCAATAAAAATTTTAATATACCACCATTACACAATGCTGCACGTGACGCACGAAGAGCCTCATGCGTCGGTAGGTTCAGCTGTGTTTGACGGTCGTGGTGAAGCCATGGCCGACACGAACGCGTTGTTGAACCACGATCAACCCATGTTCTTTTCCACCACCCAAGAGTTGAAGAAACGTGTGGACCGAGGCGTGCGGCGTGCCACACAGCGTGGTCAACCTGTGCTCGATTCCGAAGACGCCGTGTTGTCCATTCAAGACTTGACCAACGCGTGGAAGGGCACACAGACGTCGCTGATGAAAACCGTCATGGACCTGTTTACCGCGTGCGTGGACGCGTCGCACCAACGGTTTGTCAATGAATCCACGTCGTCGACCAAGGCACGCATGACTGATTTGACCGATCAAGCCGACAAGACACGCACGACGTGGCGCGCCAACGTCATGGGCCTTGAGCGTCGCAGTGAAGCGTTGAAAACCAACATGGCACAATACGCCCACGACCGTCAAATGGCCATGGCGACCGTCGCAGCGGCACAACGCGCGGTGCACACGTGGACCCCTGCAGGACGATCCGCCATGGCCATCCATGACCGTGTGTCCAAAAACTTGAAAGAGGCACGCGTCAAACAGACGACCGACCTTGCACGTGCGACCAAACTCGAACGGGACCGATGCACGTCCGTCCTCCATGCCTTTGCCGAGGCGTGTGCGTACACGTTGCGCAAGTTTCACGTGGACCTTGCAAGCGTGAAACAAGACGGCGACGCCATCGCACGCCTGATTGACATCAACAGTGCATCCGCGTCACCCAAAATTGCCACACGCGTGGCGTCGCTGAAACACGAGTTTCAAACGCGCATGGTGGCTCCACTCAAGCACATTTTGGGTCGCCACGGTGTCGACGGCGACGTGCTGCTCGACTTGGACATGGACGACGACGTGTTTGGCATTGACATGTGCCTTGCGATTGAAGACGCATTGCGCCGCGTGTTGGGGCATCACTACAACGTGCACATTGACCCCGTCGACGACGCCACCGTGATTCAGCAACGCACCGCCGAGCTGCGTCGAACACTGCAGGACATTCAAGACGCGAAGCAATCCGAGCTCATGAACATGACCCACCATTCGGCCGCTGCACTCAAGGCCCTATCGGCACGCGAGCAACAGATAACCAAGCAGCTCGACGGCATCAACACGACGTTGCAACAGCAAACTGTCGCACGCGACACCCAAAGCCCCCACGAATTACTGCAGGTGGTACAGGCCACCCTACGCATGTGCCGTGAACTGCGGGCGGGCGTCGAGTCGGCACGGCAGGCCGAGGCCACCATGCGCCACATTGCCGTGGATCACACGCGGACAAGCGCTGCGACGTTGCACGACACGGCCGTGCGGTCCATTCGTGCGGCTGAACACCGCGCCATGTCGGCCATGGACACCATGGCACGCGAGCTGCACACGATTCAACAGCAGGTCGACGAGGCGACCGACACCATCATGGCCATTGACAGTGCCCACCGTTCGTTTCGCGTCACGGGGTCGCTGTCGTCTACGGAACACAAAGTTCTACATCATTTGGAGGAGGTGGCTCAACTCGACACGGTCATTGCCGACACGCAAAAGCATCTGATGGAGGTGGAGCGTTTAATCAGCTTGGGAACATGGCTCGAGTGGGCATGGAAACGGTTGAAACGTCGAATACGATGAAAGATGGTTTATTGGCAGGATGGGTTTACTTGCGCTTGCGGATGGGCTTGGCGCAGCCCTTGGCGCAGAGCGTCGACTTCTTCAGGAAGCGCTTGCCGCTCTTCGTGCGCACACGCTCTCCTCGGCGCTTGCACCGCGACCGAATGGTCGAGACCTTGAGCTTCTTGTACGACTTGGTCTTGCGAGACTTGGACCGAGACCGCGACCGCGACCGCGAGCGGCTGCGCGACTTGCGTGCCTTCTTGGACTTGGACCGCGAGCGGCTGCGCTTGGACCGCGACCGAGACCGAGAGCGGCTTCGCGATCGCGACTTGCGCGACTTGCGGCCGCACGACTTGGTCTTCTTGTTGTACATCTTCTTGGCCTTGGCCGTGATCTTACGGAGCGTCTTCTTACCTGTGAATCGTCCCTTGGATGCCTTCTTCACACACTTTTGCCAAGCAGTCAGTGCCATGGTAGTCAATCGTACCTTACATGGAATCCATACTTTTTTTGTCTCTTCGATCCTTCATCCAATCGATGGCCTCGTCGAGGGTGCTGACGACGCGGTTGGGCATTTGCGCTCCTTGCCATGCCAACAGCGTCCGCACCGCCCACCGTGTCCATATGGACTCGGCCACAATGGCCGTGCATCTCAGTCGTTGTCGGTACAAACACTTGTGTTCGGCGCTAAAGTCGCGTTGTTGCTCAAGTTGGCTCCATGTTCCGTTGGTGTAGTTGCGCAAATCAAAGATGATCCGCAAGTTGCGCTTGGTCTCGCGCTTCAGCAGCAGCGAAAAGTAGCGAAAGTACGCATCGATTTGTGTCTGTTGCGTCGGTTCATAAAAAGTAAACAGCACAACCAATGGGTATTGACTGTCGTTAATGTCACAAAACCCCTTTGCTTCTTGTTTCGCATTTTCCATCGCGTCATATGACGTTTTCTCTCATTCACATTTTCCGACATGTCGGTTGAAAAGCAGACGGTGCGTAAACTTAACAAGTTTCTCAAGGACCGCGGTGGCCTTGCGGATGGCACGGCGTACTTCTTCACCCACCTCGAGAACGATATCATGCTGTACGGGCGCGTGTTGTGCTTCAAGGTCGCCGCACCCAACTTGACATTCCGCATCAACGCCGAGTTTGAGTTCAAGGGGACAACGTACCATGGTATTCAGGCCGTCATTGCTGATGCCATGCGAAAGGAACTTAAACTGCCCAACAGCGACAAGCGGGCGCAAAAGTTTGACAGTCGTGGTCGCGTGTACATTCTGTTTAAGAGCGCCGACGGTACGCGTTGGTTGGCCACCAAGGTCCGTGATGTCTTGACACGCGACGTGCGTCAAGGCCTGACCCCGTTCCAACCACCCGACGAAACGGTGGCACGCGACGCGGCCGAAGAACACAGCATCATTCACTCGGTAGATCACAACAACGGGGGCATTGTCACCAAACCAACCCCTCTTCCTGCTGCGAAACGCAACAGCGCATCACGCCGTCGCACCGTCGGACGCAAACGCCATGTGACGTCTCGCACGTCCAAGTTGCTTCAACAGTACGAGAGTGTGTTGCGACGCGTGTCGGGCAAGGCGTCGGGAACCGAGGCCATCAAGCACATGTCGGCCGACAAGCTTGCCACGGTCTTGTCGTTGACCACCTTGGAAGCCAACCAAATCCATTCCCACGCTTCCCGTCTCACGCACGAAAACTCTGCTTTGTAGTCCCACCATGGAGTCATGAACCGCAACGTATTGATCGTCGGCGGGGTCATCATGGGCGTGTTGGTCATTGCCTTTCTCTCTGTCGTGAGCTCGGGCTACAATGCGATCCCACCACGCAAGGTCGTCCGAGCTGCCAACCGTTTGGTGCGGTCGGCTGCACAGAGCATCCTATCGGCCGAACAACAAACCAACCCACTCTCTGCACTGAAGCACGTCCTGTCCGCCAAGGCATACCTCGGAGCATCGCGCGACCTCATGGGCGATACTCAATTAATGTCTTACGTCAAGTGCAATGTGCGGCAACGCTTGGCTGACGCGGACACGCTTGAACGGAGCGTCTACAAGGACATTAAGAAACAGTGCTCGAATCTCGTTGCATCATGATTGCGTTTATTACAATACTTTGATGTAGATACGAGACAGACAGTCTCGACGCGACACCAACATCTCCACGTCGTAGCCAATAAACGCCTTGTAATCAAACGTCGTCGTGAAGTAGTCCACGTCTACAACGGGCACCAAGAATGAGACGACAATGTCACCACGTCGATCTTCAATCTCCTTACGCAAGGCCATTTCAAGTTCACCCTTGATCAGCGCTCTACGCTCTTCCTTCGAAACGGGTTGCTTAAGCCGTGCCGCCGCAATACATTCCTGAAGACTCGACATTGTCATATGACACGTTTCACAATCTATATTTGGAACATCCAAAGCTCGTGTCATATGATGAGTGCGTCACGCACTCACCTGTTTTCAAAGGTTTCAACTTGAGCATTTCCCTCGATGAATGACCAAGTGCAAAGCGCCGTAGCATCGTACCAAACCGCCTTGTTGACCGCGTCGTCGGTAGAAGCACAGGGCGAGAGTGTTGTACGGTTGCGTGCACCTGCGTGTAAAGCGGCATTGCGATTGCTGTGGACCGAATGCATCGAGCGTGACATTGACGTGTCGACGTTGCACGACGACGACGAGGGGTACTTTGACGTCCACAACACCCCTCGACTCGTCGAGGCCATTGACGCGTTGCAACGAACCATCCGTCAACACAAAACTGTCCATTCCCATTAAGGCATATGTACGTCTGTTTCAGTTCAGGCGGCATCAACGGCCTTGTGCACGTCGGCGCATGGCGCGTTATGGAGTCAATTGCTCTCAAACAAGGCACGTGGTTGCACACGCGGATCAAAGGCGCGAGCGGTGCGTCGGTGGGAAGCTTGATTGCCTTGGCGGTGGTGCTTGGGTTCAGCTCGGAAGAATTTGAACACCTCGCCGCCGAGGCCCTGAGCGACACGGCCGTGCACAAGGCAGCGAAAGAGCAGCACAAAGGATTGATCAACATCAACGTCATTTCTGATTTTGCGAAAACCATGTTGCATCGCAAAACGGGAAATCCTGACATGATGTTTGGCGAGCTGTACAAGCGTGGATGCGCCGCCACGGGCAAGCGTCTCACCATGAGCGTGCACAACCTCACGACGCTGCAAGGCGAGATGTTTGGAACGGGATTGACCGACGACTGTGAGGTGTGGCGTGCCGTCAGCATGTCCTGTTCGCTTCCAATCGTGTTTGGTTCAATGATGTACAAAGGTTGCGAGTACATTGACGGAGGACTCAGTAATGCTCTCCCTTTGGACGACGAGCTCCTCGAACAGACCATTGCGGTGCGCATTGTCAAAACACCCAACGCGTTTGGGTCACACGGATCTGTATTGAGTCATGTGGGTCGCATCATTGAAGCTTACGGCACGGCCACACAGGTGCGGTTGGAAACGCAAAAATCAAAGCTATTGGCGTACATTGAGGTTGTCGTCGACACGCCGACCATATTCAAGTTTGTCACATCAGGTGGAACGCTCTCGTTGTCCGAGGATGAACAGCGGCAACAGATTCACCTTGGCTTGATGGCGGCTTTGAAAACCCTTCACCCCGACATTGCTTTGATAATTTCCGCCGTCCAACGTGCAATGTACGACAGAAAATCTGTCATTTCCGCACAATGCCCACGCGGAGTGGACGCAAGCGTCAAAGCGAAGAAATTGACCCATATGACTCTGCCGTGACGTCGGCGCCGCCGCCACCACCGCCAACGACGCCACCACCGCCAACGACGCCACCACCGCCAACGTCACCCGTGACATCGCCTGTCTACGCACCAACGTCGCCTGCGTATCAGCCCGTGTCTCCAAGCTATGCCCCCAAGTCCCCACCGTACAACCCCATGGCATATCCTACAGGATCGCCTCCACCTCCACCGCCACCCGCGTCGTATGGGGCGCCACCTCCACCACCACCCGCGTCGTATGGGGCACCACCACCCGCTACAGGCTATTACCAAGCACCTCCACCGCCTCCTCCTGCGACATACGGCGCGTATCAATCTCATGGGCCACCTCCTCATGGATCACGTCGGCATGAACCGCCACGACGACATCACACACCACGACGCAACAACGGCAACGTTCCAAAGGATTTAATTGTATTGCTGTTGGAATGGATCCCACAGGATGTGTGGAATCAGCACGGTTTACATCCACCAATCAGATTTGGATCCGAGAACACCTACTTTGCAAATCGACGTTAAATACGTACAAAAAAGTTGTGGTTTTATACATAAACACCAATCGCCATGCACAAAAGTGCGCTCATTCTTATCGTTGTGGCCGTGTTTCTACTTGCAGTCATGTCAATGAACGTCGCCAACGTCCGTTCCAACGAACCGCGTAGCGTACCGCACGAGGTAGAGTTGGCGTTGAGCGGCACAGCAATCGCCATTTCCTCCCTTGTGGTTTTCTACAAGACGGGACTCGACACCATCCTCATGTCGGCCGTCAACTACCGTTCCTCCGACGGTGCGTTTCTGCTCTCGACGCTGTTGATTGCTGCGCTGTCGTACGGGGTGTATGATGCCAATGGGACGTACACTGCGACGCCGTCGACACAAAGCAAGCGATCGATGCAAGTCAACATCGCTCTACTCGTCTTGGCTGTCGGTATTGCGCTCTACGCACTCAAGCGCTCACTGTGTGCTCGTGGCGCCATGCCACTTGCGTATTGCATGTAAACATTAAACATCTGTCGTTTATTCGGCGATAACTGTTCCGACAATGTCTCTACCACGCCGTACAGGCCCGCAGACAAACTCTCGCGACTGTTCATGGTATTCCAAGGTCCTTCCCTGCGTCGCACATATTGCCGCCATCTCGCGCAAACGCAACGACAGAGTCTCTGTGTCTTCACTCCGTAACGGCGTCATTGTTCGCACCGTGCCGTCAGCAAAGCGTATTTTCAACGCGTCCAATGATTCTGTTTTGGCGAGATACCAATAATCATGGAGGTGTTCCTTTGGCGGTAGGCTTGCGTTGAGCATGTGGAAGCGTGTTGATACCACGTACCGTAAAATTACGTGTCTTGGAGACATTACGCAGCGCATTGTCTGCGAATTCCATCTGTGCTACATAGATGGGATCACACGCCTCGACGCCCAACACCTCGATCCGTGGGGCATCACCCGCCGATATTTGGTCTGCTCTATGTGCGAGCCGCGAAGCCCGTTCGTACCGTGACATGTGCGTCATTTGTCACGACAAGTTGTCACCGATTGATTATTTCAAAACCACATGTTGTCACCAAGACTTTCATTTGACGTGCCTTGCTGAATGGTGTTTGTTGAACCCCACCTGTCCCATGTGCCGCCGTGCGATTCGAACCAACCTCAAACGAACCCTGTACCGACGCAGTTGCCTTCGTGTGCCTCTGTCGACGCGTGTGCCGTACGTCAAGTGCCTGCATCGGGTCTTTGGCGTGTACGTGCACATCACGCCGCAACGGCACGTGCAATTTACCGTCGCCACGGTGCCCGTGTACACCATCACGCGGCCGATCGTGTGGGTGAACGATGGTGACATTTACATTATTGACGACGACACGGATGGTGATCCTATCGTCGTGTCATTAGGATCAAAGCCAACGCCACCACCAACAACGCCGTTGCGCACGCATAACGTGTAGGTGACGCGACCATAGCGGTAGTAGTCGGTGCTTGGGCGCGGAAATGGTGCAAGAGCGACGGTTGACCACCGCCCAACGGGTGCGTAAACGATTGGTGTTGCGGCTCTTGGTCGGCCAACGGGACGGGCGGTTCCGACGGGGCACCGTGCAGTGCCATGTCCACTTTGGCTTGTACCGTGTTGTAATTGGCGTCAATGGTTTGCGTAACGTCTTCAATCCTGTTGAGCTCTCGGTCTGCGGGTGCAATGGCGTGTAGCATTTCGCGGTTTTGTTGTTCAATGTGACTGTCGAGTGCCTTGGTCAAATACGGACCGTTGCGTTGCAACGCCGCGTGACGTTCCTCTTGGCGCAAGTCAATGTTCATGGCGTATATGTCTTGTTTCACGGTGCATAATTTTTAAACGTCGCGACCAAATCCTCCAAGGTCACGGCGTCCGCCACGGCCGCAAAGGTCCGTGATACCGTCAACGTGTCGTTGGGGGTGGACTTGTCTCGACGAATGCGGTTGAACACGACCTCGTTGTCTTTGATTTCAAACTCGACAATCTCGTCAAACGTGGGCTTGCGCGTGTACATTGCGTGCCCACGCAAAATCGAAGCGAGAAGGGGCGTCATATGACACGTGCATTTGGCGTCGACGCTGCGACCACGGTTCATGGCCGTCAAATGGATGCGACGGGTCGCATGGTCCACCACCAACCGCAAGTCGACCGTGTGCTTGGATTTCCATTTCAGCAACCGCGGGTTGCGTCCCGTGGTCATGCCATCATCAAGCGGTGTAAAGATGTAGCCATCGCACGCGTACAATTCCGTGGATAGCGTAGGGAGCATGATGGCAGGAACACATGGTTTGGCAACAATGTACATCACGGGATGGGCGGATGTCATAATGGACCGTGACGCGACATGACGGTCCGACATGTTGTCGAGTGGCGTCGCACACGTGTGACGGTCCACGACTTGCCGTCGGGCGCGGTAGGGCATGTGCGCCATGGGCTCTTTAACGTATACGGCATTAAACACCAAAAATATCTTTTTGCACGGCTCGGGGAGGTAGCGACAGAGTTCACCCTCGTAGACGTGCACGTCGTGGAACCACCGTTGCGGTGCGGCTATCAAACCCACATAGACTTCTTCGGCACGGTTGACGAAAAACGCATGGGGTTTGTCCTTGAACATGCAGAGGACGAGCATGTAACGGACACCGTCGGCTTTGGGCGACACGACGACGTTGGGGTCGTAGTGCGTGTCGGCATCGATGCTCGTGGGTGCTTCAAAAGGAATGTAGTGAGAGTTGGGAACGCCTGCAGCGATGCGACATAGTGAACGCGCGTGAGCTACCTTTTCCTCGCTGTGTACTCGGTACAACATGACGGGTGTAAATGGTTTTATTTTAGAATATGGCGAACGAGACGTTTGATTTTGTCAGGGACCATCAACGTTGTTGGATGTCGCAACCGACCTTCAGGGGTCCATGCCCTCGCACAAACGCGCTGACGCTTCAACCACGTCAGTAAACGGCGCTTGTGCAAATATGTGATGGGTTTGCACATGAAACCTCGTTTCGTGATCCACACTTGTGAGTGCTTGAACACCGTCACTCCGTATTCGTCAAATAACGGTAACTTGAACGAATAGACACCCAATTGCTTTGCACGGGTCGTCCAATCGTTGCTTGGTCTCTCACGGATTGGTCGGGTCATGCGACAGGTAGGGCAGGTCTTTGCGCCCCAAGCGTGGTAACAGTCACTGCAGACGCCATGGGTGCACCCATACGGTTTGCAGAGTCGTAAGTCGTCCTCGAGGCATACGGGGCACTTGTCCCTCATGGTCGTGTGAGACACAAAAGTGTCATATGACGCCATGGTCCATGCTGAGTCAGCTCCGTTATGTACTACGACATGTCCGTGCCTCCAATGGCCGTGTACCCGTACATCACCGTCGAGTTCCAACGCGTCTCGTCCACGCTCCGCTCGTTCCGCGGCGCGTTTCTCCATACGCGAGACGATGGGATCATGAAACTACCCATATAATCAACTATCGATACGTCACGTGGCGTTTGAGCTTTACAATGCGTCAGATGACGCCATGTCGCCCAACACGGACGAGTTCAAAGACGAGTCGGAGGACGAGTTTGAGGAGGAGCTGTTGCCAATTTACGACGAGGACGTTCCCGACGATGCGATATACCCATTTGTGAGAATACAATGGCTGCAACCGTGTCCTTTCGACTCGGATGTCCCATGCGAAGCGTTTTTGTGTGTGAACAAGGATAAGAGTATTGAGATGGCGCTTGCCGACATGTCCGACAACACGCACATTCGCCGTGTGGCGAATGAAATGCTTGCTATGCTACCACATTAAACGGCTTGCATTTCCGATTCCACGCGTTGTGCCCGTGTATCAAAGTAGGCCTGTACATCGTCCTTGAGTTGTTGCGGCGCGTCATCGGTCCACCGCCCTTCAGCGTCGACGTGCGTCTTGGGATTGTAGTCTTTGAGCACCAAGCCTCGGTTCTTGTAGTTGCGTGTCTTGGACGATCCGTGCCACCAATGGTACAACGTAACGGGTGCCACCACACAACCAAAGCCGCCGTGGTTTGGCAAGGCCTTCATGACCCGCTGTTGGTACTGCATCGCATCGCTGCGTAGGGCTCCCGACCATCCACGCGTGTAAAGACTCAGACGGCTTTCATGATGCCACAGTGCCTTGACGGTCATGGGTCCTGCAAACGCTGCGGCCATGACAAGGTCGGCGTGACCCATGATGCACTTGTCGTACAAGCCGCCAATGTCGTCGAGAAACGCGCGACGTGCTACCCACGCAAAGCCACAATGGTGGTGATGAAAGTCAATCGATCCCCGCAACGGTCCACGGGTGATGAATTGACGCGTGGCATGGGCATACCCACACGATGTGTGTAGTGGATAGCCTTTTCGCAGTGTAGTTGGTGTGACATCCTTGGTCATGAACGCATAATGCGTGTGAGGTTGCACGACGGCGTACCGTGTCAAGGCAGCTTCACACTTGCGCGCCCACGCGTCGTCGGTGAATTCCACGTCACCGTCGGCCCAACAGACCACGTCACACTCGAATGGCAATGCTCTGATAGCACGGTTCAACAGAGACTCTTTGCACCACAGCAACGACGGTGTGGGTTCAACGTGCAAGTGCATATCGGCCACATCGTGAGGCAACGCGGTGCCCATTTCCACCACACACAGCGGCACGCCTTGGCGTTTGAGTGCAGCCGCAAACACGGTAAAGTTGCGACGACGGATCTCCGTGTCGCCAAAGTAGCACGCTACCACCCACAACATCGGTATTTGATTTGCCATGTGTAATTTTTATTACTTGAAAGGTTATGGAAGCGCAGCTCCATTTTGCGTTTGTCCTGCCGCGTAGATGGACGCAATCTGTGGAGCCGTCAACACAGTGCCTACCCACCACCCAAACATTTGAGCTTTACCGTCCCATCCATCGGCGGCTGCTCCACCGCCTGTTTTTCGCATCAGAGTAAACACGCCACCGTTTGAGGGTAATGCACCCGTGTCGTCGGATGTCGTGTCCTCTACACCGTCAAGGTACATGCGAATGGTAGTATTATCCCATGTAACGGCCATCATGTAGGTGGTGCCTGTGGCGATGACGGAGAGTGTACGATGACGATTGCTGTGCACCACGCGAGCATTCGATGAATTGATTTCAATGCGTATGAAACCATCGGCACCAATTTGCATAATGCGATGGTTCCCTGTCAGCGTGTCTGCATTGAGCCATACAACGAATGAATACGACGTGGTGGGTCGCAGTGCTGCGTTGGTCGAAATGTCGACGCGGTCGTTGTTCCCATCAAAGTTTGACGAAGCGCCTTCGCTTGTTGCCATCAACGACGCTTGGTTGTTACCAACACCGTTCACGTAAGTGCCGTTGTGGCCGTTGCCGCTGTAGTCAAACGCACTCGTGCCCGTCGTCTCGTCCAAGGGCCATAGCGCCGTCGGGGACAGCGCCAACATCGTTGCTTGTGCTGTAAGAGGTAAGCTGTATTCCACTGCAGAAAAGGTCGTGTCTTTCAGGCGGGTGACGCGCATGGCCGTCATGGCGGCGTTCCCATCGGCATACGACCAAGCCGATGATGGAATCGCGGCCTTGGTGGTGCTTGAACTTGACCATTTCATGATGCATTTTTGCCCACCTGTCCATTCTAAGAACTCGAGTACGACGCGATGCAACCCTTGTGACACGGATGTTACCACAGCACTGTCTTCGCCGATGCCCGTTCCCCAATCATCATCAATAATCTCCACGCCGTCAAACCAAAGGCGACATCCATCGTCACTGTCCACGTAAAACGTCCAATCAAGTCCGTCGTCAGGAATGTTCAAGTCGGCCGTGTATCGGAGTGCAAAGTAATTCTCACCAAACGTATCACGGTCTTCCAAAAATTCTGTTACGTCGGTTGAATTGATGTCGTCTACGAAGAGAAAGCGTCGATACGTGTGCGTTGGAGCATCGGCGAGAGAGGAATAGTCTTCGATATCCTCAATCGTCTCGGGATACAGGTTCCAAAGGTCCACACGTATTTTTCCCGGTGGTACTCTTTGAAACTCAACATCCACGGATGTAGACCCGTCGGTGATTTGAAACTCGTGGCTTTTGATATACGGTTTGCGGAAGCCGCTTTCAGCCACCATGTCGACCGATGGGAAAATGACGGTACCTTCCAACGAGATGTCGTACACACGGTATCCCACTTCGTTCCTCAACAGTTCACAACAAAAGAACTCAATCTTGTACGTTCCATTGCCCATGACGATGGGGAGCGTGTAGGCGAGGGTGACGCCTCGACGTTGAGAACGGTAAAAGCTTTCATACGACCACAGGCCTACGTCGGTCAAGTCCAATGTGGCAATCGACGTTGACAATGCAGTGTCACCAACGGTCGTGGTCAATCGGGTCGTGTCTTGAGTCCAAAAATCATTGTTGGCGTCGGTAAAGGCGGTGGTTCCTGCTCGGACTTTGGTCACGTCGTACGTCACACGGCGCGCTTTCGACACTCTCATGGCGTTCATGGTCGCCTCCTCTGTGAAAGAAACGAACGCGCTGCTTGGAACAATGGCCTTGGTTGTGGACGAACTCGACCATCGTAAGATGCACCCCGAATCGCCAATGTACTGAAACGTCTCCAATATGATGAGGTGTAACCCTTCCGACACGGATGTTCGTAGTAAAGATCGCGTTTCACTCATTGTCTTTTCCTGCCAATCGTTGAGGATTTGAACTCCGTCAAACTTCAGGCGAGCACCATCGTCACTTTCAACGTAAAAATACCAATCAAGTCCGTCGTCGGGAATGTCGATGTAACAGAGGAACCGCAGTGCAAACTTTACGTCGTCGATGCGGTCAAAGCCATAATTGCCTGCGTCGGCTGCAAAATTGATGTTGTCGATAAACGTGGCGCCGAGATAGTGGTTTGAATCCACAAACCCAAGATTCTCAATGGATGTTAGAGCGATTACCGCGGCTTGTGACAATTGAGACGTGTTCCAAAAGTCCACCCGTACACTTGGCAACACGTTTCGAAACGTGACTTCCATGGTGGTGGCGCCGTCGGTGACTTGAAACTCGTGCGTCTTGATGTATGGTGTGCGGTACCCACTCTCTGTGAGCATGTCGACTTGAGAGAAGATGGTGTTGGCTTTCACAGTGATACGGTAATTGCGTGGTGAAAAACGTTCGATTGGTGTGATCAACCCGGGGTAAAGAGCGGTCAATTCGCAGCAAAAGAATTCAATCTTGTACAGCCCATTGCCCGTGAGAGGTACGTCGTACGTGACAAGGTTGGCTTTGCGTTGCGTGTTGTAAAAGTCTTCAAAGGGCCATCGTACAACGGCGTCGGTCATGGTCAAAAACGCGTCCGACGCCAAGAGTGATGTTGGATTATTGGAGACCGAAATCAAAGGGGAATCAGCAGCCCAAACGTCGTCGTTGATGTCTGTGTAATTGGATGCGCCTGCTTTGATTCGTGATACAACTGCATAGTCGCCACCCACCGCCACCAACTTGGCCAACTGCATCGCCGACATGGGTACGTAGGTGCCCGTCGTGACGGCAAATGTCACTTCAATGGTCGAAGCGTCGTTACTGACAACGAATTCAGCCGTTTTGACGTACGGCTTGAGCAGTCCGCTTTCAGCAAACATGTCGACTGCAGCAAAGATGGGACTTCCGTTGAGGGAGATGCTGTACACGTGTGCACCCGCCGACACTTCGTACATGTTGCAACAGAAAAAGTAAATCTTGTACGAGCCGTTTCCGACAATGGGAAGCGTGTACGTCAACGTCTTATCGGTTGCGCCCGAGTTGCGTCGGAAATGATTGTAGAGGTCGTCAAACAAAGCATAATCTCTCTCAAGGGTAGTCAGGTTTTCGTAATTGAACCCTTCAGTCTCTTCGATCCATTCTGTTCCCGATTCGGCAAGGAATTGGTTGTCTTCGACCCAAACCGTATCGTTTGAATCGATGTAATGGTCTGCGCCTCCTTGAATGTTCAAGAACGGCAGGTACAGATCGACTTCAAGGACCGCGGTCGTGCTGTTGTTGCACATCAACTCGTTCATCTCCTTGACCCCCATCACCGTCACGAAGATCGAGCTGACAGGCACCGTGCATTGAGCCGTCCATGTTTGATTGGCGGTGGTTTGAGGAAACGGTGCAGGTAGCAGGATAGGCACGGTTTGTTGGCCATTCACCGTCACGGTAAACCGAGCGCTGCCCTGTGCCCTGTCTCGAATAATGACGGTGGTGGTTGTCGATGCACTGCTGTTGGCAATCAAAAGGTACATGAGATTGTTGTGAACAAAACACCCACCGCTGTTCAAGATCACTGTTTCCCCTGTCGTGCTGTTGATGACGGTGCGTTGACTCGTATGACGGTCACGTTGGGTGGCCGTACGAATGGGCCGCTCCGCCACAACACTATCCGTGTTGGTCCGTGACAACGTGCCACTCGTCTGCAACGCGTTAAACATGTTACATATTCAAGACATATGAACTTTTTTTCGGAAAATGTGAATTTGTCAGCACAAATTCATTGGCAGACGAGGTGATGCGATCGGCGCGTCAACAAATGAATTTCACGATTTGGAAAAAAATCAGATGACATTTGGCGAGACAAAAAGTTTGCAAGTTTGGTTTATATTTTTTTATTTCTATCAAAATGACGCGTCGTCGTTGAACATGTCGTCGCTCGGCGCCAATTGGTAGTCGCTCACGCGCTTCTCGAAGAAATTCGTTTTGGATTGAAGGCCAATCCACGTCATAAAGCCGACAGGGCACGTGTCCACGTTATAAATGGGTGCGCACTGCATTTGCTTCAACAGACGATCAGCCACGTACTTGACGTACTCCACGACCGTGGAGGCATTGAGTCCAATCAAATCGCAACGCAAGCCCGCGCGTACATAATCCATTTCGATCTCGGCGGCTTCGCGAATCATGGCTTGGGTGCGCTCTTCACTCGGCACGTTCACCAACCCAAGATTCATCAACAACACGGCAAACTTGCAATGCAGCCCTTCATCGCGTGAAATCAAGTCGTTGCTCTGACACACCCCGGGCAAGATGCGCAAATGGCTCTTGACATAGTAAATGGTGAGGAACGAAGCGCTGAAGAAAATCCCTTCGACGGCCGCAAACGCCACCACACGTTCGCCATAGGTCGCATCGTCGGCAGCAAGCCATTTGGATGCCCATGCGTCCTTGGCGGCAATGGTCGGTATGGATTCAACCGCCTTGAACAGACGTCGTCGCTCGTTTGCGTCACGAATCAAGGTTTCAATGATTTGTCGGTACGTCTGTTCATGGATGGTTTCAATGCCGATTTGCAGGCCGTAAAACACGCGTGCTTCGGGAATCTTCGTGTCGGTCAGGAACCGCTGCGCCAAATTTTGAATCACGCGGCTCTCGGACGCTGCAAAAAATGCCAAGGCGTGCGAGACAAACGCACGTTGGTCGTCGGTCATACGGTTGTTCCAATCTCGAGTGTCCTCTGAAAAATCAAGCTCGTTGCGCGTCCAAAACGACTGCTCGGCCTTGTCCGCCATGTCCTGAAGCTCAGGGTACGGTGTTGGATCGACCCCGGGTTCGTAAGCAGGTTCCGTCACCAACAGATCAACGGGCGTCATTTTTCGAGAATACATCTTCACTACCCCATAAAAATAGACAGGTCAATCGTATCACGTTTACTCATATGAAAAGCAATGTACAGGGGTATCGAGGGTATACATGTGCATGAATCGACGTCGCCTACACGTTTCTACATCGCCTCAAGGTCGTTGGGCTGCACTTGCGAACCGACGTCAGCACAATGCGCTGATTCTTCATGTTGCACTTCGCTTTCAGCGTTGACGGGCGGTGGCGTGGGCGGAGATGGCGCAGGAATCACAACCGTACCCTCCATGGGCGGGTCGTTGATCATGTCCAACAGAATGCCCCACGCCTCGTTCCATTCCTTGGTGTGGCGGCAATCGTCGGGCAGTGCCAACGTGTAACCGTCCAAGTCGCTCAACAGTTCGGCGTTGAGTTGCACAAAGGCTTCATCCAAAGGCACTTGTTTGAAAATGTTGCGATCCGCCGTCGCCATGTCAACGTACAGAATGCAGCTGCTGAGACACACACGACCTGAACGGCCCTTGGAATGTTTGTTGGCGTACTGCACGACGCTCATGATGGTGGGTGTGGACGACGACTTGCGCGGCACGTGGAACTCGGCCTTGCGCAGAGCCGACGGGAGCACTTGGGGGGTCAAGAGACGGGTGGGCATGGTGGTGTGTGTATGACCACATCAATAAATTTCCGCACCAAGTTGGAAAAACCCACACGACGGAAGTGTGTATACAGGCATGGTTGTCTTTGAAGCCATGGGCGCGATTGTTGGCGCATCGCTCGGCGGGGCGTTTGCCATACTCATCAACGACAACGTGCCGTCACCACCCGCTACCAAGGAGTTGCTCGGCGTCCACGTCGAAACCATGACAAAGAGCAGCGAGTTTTACGTCCCGTTAATGCGGTTTCATCAACGCTTTATCGTCTGCGAAGAGGAACGACGTGTCTTTGAGGCCACAGTCACCTTTTACGACAAGTTTTGTGGCGTCAAGGCCATGTTTCATCGTCCCAAGGGCCCGACGCCGTCGGCACTGCAGTGCCTGCGGTACGCGGAAACCTTGATTGCTCAAGCCGAAACCCATTTACGCGCCATCATTGCGTTTAGCGACGCGCGGTCCAAATCGGTCAGCAAGCGCAAGGACATGGTCAAGTTGCTGTCGGAACTGCACGACATTGGCGAGAGTCGCGTCAAATCCTTGTACGCCTTGACGGCCGCAAGTGTTTGACATATCAGATTCTTTATTTTGTGGAACAAACCATTGACAACCATGCGCGTGGTCGTCATTTCAACGCCCAACCCCAATGCCATCACAGTCCTCCAAGACGTCACACCACGCATCGTCATGAGCTCACCTTCCGAGGCGGCGTTTGACGTCACCCGAGCGTACCTCGCGTTGCCCAACGTCATTCATGGTCGAAACCTGCCTCGTAGCGCCGTGCACAACGACATTGCCGAACCATGGTCGGCAACGCCACCCGTTCACATCCCCTACGCCGTGGGCCAAGTGCCGCCACCCAACGAAGACCACCGCGTCGTCAAGGCACGCGTGGCGCAATGGGTGTCGTTGACCCTCATGCCTGCCCTGCACGACACGCCGTCGGTCAACGCCGTGATTGTGGCGAGTCAACGCGTTGCGTCGTTGCTCCACACGCACCTCACGGGCTCGTTTGATCACTACACGTTGCATTACAAGGACAAGGGGACCATTGCAGAGTACGCCTTTGATGGGTACATGTTTTCCTTTACTCAACAGCTTCAGTAAAGCCTTTGTATTGAATATGCCCTCGAACCCGTTCACCTTTTACATCCTCTTTGCGCGACACTCTCGTTCGGCCTACGTAATGGTAAAATGGATTAAACCAAAGATGCGACGTGTCGTACTTGATGGGGGTAGTATACTCCATAGGCAGTGTCTTTGGCATGTGCAACATTCGACCCATGTTCTTCGAATCTGTAAAAAAGCCCGTAAATGCCTGTTGTAGCTGTTGTGGACACACCCAAAACGTGTCATTGGCTTGTAGACCCTTTCCCCAAATATGTAGATGCAGTGCCAAGATCTTGTTGTTTGAGAATCTTCGATCGGGGTAAGGAGATGCGTCGTAGTGGAAATCGACTCTTGCGACCACTGTAAACGAATAGGTTTCAATGCTCGATTGGTTTCGTTGGAGCATGTCGGCAATGCTTTCGTGTTGGGTGGGGAGCCGTGTTTCAGGTGTTTGTACATTCATCTTCAACGTCAAGCCTTGGAATGCACTTGACAGGGTTTCTTTGAACATGTCGTGTAGACTTGCAATGCAATTACAGTCCACAATCACATCGACATGGTAACCTCGTTTGATCAACGGCTCGACGAGAAATGTTCGCATGGTTAAAATAGCCTCGTTTTGTTCAACCACGTCGTGTCCCACCGACTCGCCTCGATACGAACGATACGCATCACCTCGCACGAGCAACAAAACGCGCAATGTCATATGACAATAAAACTGACATTTTCCTATATTTTGTGAGTTTGAAACTTTGTAAGTATGACAGCTGTCATCTTTGACTTGGATGGCGTCTTGTGCGACACGCCCGATCTGCACTTTCATGCCTTGAACAGCGCCCTCGAGGCGTGTGGCCACCCGCCCATTTCGCGGCACGACCATGCAACCAAACTCAACGGTCTCAGTACGCGCCAAAAGCTCGAGACACTCGGCATCACCGACCCGCGTGTGCACCCACGCAAGCAAGAGGAAACGATTCGTGCACTGAGGGTGCTTCCCAACCCGCGTCTACGAACACTCATCACATCACTGCGGGCGGCTCACATCAAAGTCGGCTGTGCATCCAACTGCATCCGTGAATCGCAGTTGACGGCTTTGAAACAGCTCGATCTCTTGGACCTGTTTGACACGACCGTATGCAACGAGGACGTAAACCATCCCAAACCTGCACCTGACATGTACCGTCTGTGCATGCAGCGTCTTGGTGTGTCGCCCGACACGACGGTGATTGTGGAAGACTCGCCCATTGGCGTGGCGGCGGCCACGGCGGCGGGGGCGACCGTGTGTGTGGTCACGGGTCCAAACGACGTCACGCTCGAACGCGTGCTTGGAGTGCGTCCCCTTCACCTAATCATTCCCATGGCGGGTGCAGGGTCACGGTTCGCCAAGGCAGGGTACATGGAGCGCAAGCCGTTTATTGACGTCCGAGGCGAGTGCATGATCCAACACGTGCACCGCAACCTCGGCGTGCCGCAACAACACACGACCTTTGTCACCCTCGACGAGGATGCACACCGCGTGGCGTGCATGTTTCCCAAGGCCAAAGTCGTGTCGGTCGGATCGCACGTGACGTCGGGAACCGCCACGACAGTACGATTGGCCCTCGACAGTGTCGACCATGATGGACCCGTGATGGTGGCCAACTCGGATCAGATGGTCGAGTGTGACATGGGCGCGTTTCGCATCGCCATGCAGCACGCCGATGGAGGCATGCTCACGTTTACCGTGCACGACAAGGATCCCAAGTGGTCGTATGCCGAGGTGGTCGACGACAAGGTGGTGCGGGTCGCGGAAAAGGTGCCCATCAGTACGGAAGCCACCGCGGGTGTGTATTATTGGACCGACAAAGACAAGCTTTGCGAGTCCATTAATCGCCTTGTCGCGGCCAACGATCGTCACAACGGCGAGTTTTACTTGTGTCCAACGTTCAACCACTTGGACGGTGTCATTCGCACCTTTCCCTGTACGATGCACGGGATTGGCGACCCACACGACCTCGACGCGTTTCATCAACGCCACACACCCCTGTTCATTTCACATCGCGGCAACACCCACGGCCCCAACCCAAGCACCGACAACCGCCCCGACGTGATTGAACGCGTGCACGACGAGTTGGGATGCGACGTGGAGATTGACGTGTGGGTGCAACCCGATGACGGCATCTTCCTTGGGCACGACGGTCCGCAATACCCTATTACACTCGCGTTTCTCCAACGGCCATGGTTGTGGTGCCACGCCAAAAACACGGCCGCGTTGCAGCTGTTACTTGAACATGGCATGCATTGCTTTACCCATGACAAGGACGACCACACCATCACGAGTCGAGGCATTGCGTGGACGTATCCCGGGCAGCCGCTTGTGCGTGGTGGGGTGGCGGTCAAACCCGAGGGAAAGTATACCGCGACGGAATTGCGCAAGGCTACGTACGTGTGTTCCGACTATGCAGATTCCACTCAATGGACTTTGTCCATTTCCCACGATGAAGACCTTGTTGCTACTCCGCGGGGACGCGTTTCGTCAAGGACGCTCTGAACCGATCGCCGACATTGACCAACCCGAACAGCTCCAAACTTTCCAATCAGCGCTGATTTACATTGTTCAACCGTTGGAGAATCGTGGGTACGACGTGGACGTCATTGTGGACATTGTGGTGGCGTCCGAGACCCAAGAGACGCAGATGATAGAAGCAGCCAAGGCGGCTTTTGGAGACCGATGCATTGACATTCGCGTATCGCGTGAACGTGGCAAAAAGCAACGCTACAGTCAGATTGCTCTGCACGACCGTCGGCGCATTAACATGCTTCAATACGACGTCACCATCCTCACACGATGCGACTTCATGTGGACGAAATCACCGCTGCCGTCGGGCAACATCAATCCCAAGCACATCATGGCGTTGTCCAAAATCAGCAAGCACAACCGCGCGTTGAACGACTGCATTTTTGTTGTGCCTCGTCAACGCATCGACGACTACATGGCGTTCTTTACCGACAATTGGAAAACAAGCATTCACGACTTTGACTTGGTCGTCAAGAACGTCAAGTTTATCACCACCGAATTGATTCTGCCCAACACTCAATATTCGGCCAACGACTACTTTTACATTGTCGGTCGGCCGCGTGCAACGCAAGCCGCGGTGCCTGAGAAAGCAGATCGTGTTCGGAGAGCCATCAAAGTAAAATAATGTTTTGTGGAATTCCTCACACACACACATGAAACCGTTTGTCGTATGCGGCGTGGATGTTGAACTCATTGGCAACGACAACGTCCTCAGCGTTGGCGTCTCCACCTACAACCTCCAAACGCGCCAACATGCCACCAAGTTGTTCATCATGCCCGAAACCGTGTTGCCCACAGACAAACACGGTGTCCCCGTCCTTGACAAGAGCGGCGTGCTGAGTCCGCATCCCATCGACGACCTTGGGTCCTTTAGTCAGCGGCGGTGGGATTTTTGGTGCCAATACCCCAAAGACCTCGCCGCCCAAGTCCATTGGCCGCGCCACCGTGGCACCGTACTGAGCAACGCTGCCATGTGGCAACAGATTCGAAACCACGTCGACGACCTGACCGTCGCTGCGGCACGCATCGGAAGTCGCGTGCGCATCGTGTCGGATAACTTGAGCGTGGACGTGGGCATCATCAACGAGCACTTGAAACAACACGTCGTGCCGCGGTTCGACGGCGACGAGGTCACGCTCGACCACCAACTTCTGCACGTGGGTCACGACCGTCGACACGTTGTGACGGTATGTGCCGCGTTTCCGCAATGGCAAATCCGCAAGCGCGTCATACTACCGTACGACATTCCGTTTGTGTGCATGTACTTCCGCAAGCACCGTGCCGACCACGACGCATTGCAGGCCGCTCTGATGTACGCGGGGTACATCAACGCGTACCCACAGGTCGAGAGCATCAAGACGTAACATCTGAACTGTCATATAAAGTTGCAACGTTTGTATCAAGTTTTGGTTCAGTTTCACTTTTACACTTTGTGAACGCGCGTCATATGACATAATCACACAATGGGCCAACAGCCATCGCAGCCAAAGCCATGCGCCACGTATGCCGCCGCGCTATTGGCTCAGTACCAACTTGTCGCCAACATACAGGCCAAAGACGCTACAAGAGGCCATCAGGTTATTTTGTACCACGAGTTACTTCGCAAGGCGGCTCACGAATGCCCCGACGAGTTTACCAACTTGGACAAGGCGCGTTGGGATGTGTGGGGTAATTACTTTGCAATCTATGAAGACGATCGGCCTTCGACGTTTGAAAAGTCAACCGATTGTCGTTACATCGACGATGCTGCAGAGTACGCAAAGTTCGAGACGTACAGCCCCGACATGGTTGCTTTGATCAACATTATGTTTGGTGATTAAAAATGTTTACATTAAATTGTACAGTTTATGGACATCCGTTGGCGCGCGCCCATTGTAGGATAGTCAGGTGACCTTTTAATGTATGATGACTAAGCACCGCTGCCACGAGCTCTAATATGACATTTTGGAATTCCACATCACACTCAAAACATGGCCTCAAAGCATCGGAGCACCGCCAACGCGCCGTCCGTGTTGCTTGTCATTTCAATGCACTCCATGCGTCGCTTGGCAATGTGTTGACGGATCGTCTTGTACATCAACTCGACTTCCGCCTGTGCCCCCTCGGTCCAATGCTGCGCGTACGACTCGACCTTGGACACCATTTCCTCAACCACAGGCGACGGCTCCTCAAAGTGCTGCAGCCATTGCAGCTCGTCCACCGTCATGGCCGTCGGCGAAAACACCCCGCGCACCGAGACGGCGTTGTGGTATTCCGTCATTGATTCTGACTCTTTGGGAATTCCCTCTGTCATGTAATGTCGATTTCCCTCGAAGACCATGTGGAAACCCTGAGGGATTTAAACGCGTCGTTGCAACGCCACCTTGCCGTCGCCGAAACCGAGGCCGAGACATTGCGCGCACGGGTCCAAGAACTCGGCACCGTCAACGTGGTGGTGTTTGGGTCGCGGACCAAGATGAGCGTGGCCGCCGTCACGTCAAGCAACGCCGAGGGCCGTCTCGTACATTCCTCCACCCTCGCCACGTTCAAAGACCACGAAGCGTCGCTTCTCAGCAAGGGCATTGGCCACTTTGCGATTGAAGGTGTGCAAGTCAACGACACCCATACCTTACCCTTCAAGGCGCCATGAATGACGTGTACGCGGCAAAGAACCGCTCTGCGTAGTGCGATTGCAGCGACGTCTGTAACGTCAACGCCCGTCCGTGCTCGGCGTGGTGTTTCCACCGCGGCAACGCCTTGATCAACGTGGCTACAATCGCATCAATCGATGCGTCGTGTTTGAGTTGGACAATAAACTGTTTGAAAAAACCCTTGCCGTCGCGTGGTATATCCGCCGCCAATGCCGTACCGCACAGCGGCACCTCGGCGTACTTGCTCAGACGGTACTTGTGGACCGACGAGCACGTCAGCGCGATCTTTGTCGAGCGAATCACGTTGACAAAGTCGTGCATGGCCGCGTCGGGGTCGTCGAGCTCGTAGCCCGGGTGCTTGTGCACGTAGCAACGGTAGCCCATCGTGCGTAGACGATAAATGGCATGCAGAAGCTTGTGTCGCAGCGGGTACACTGATTTGGATTGGCGTCCAATCAATGCAAAGTCGTATCGTCTCGGTACATTTGCGTCGGGTTTAAACACGCGGTGGTCGCATCCGTGTGGGATGTGGTACGTCGGTACTCGCAACACCTCTTCGACCCGTTTCTGTTCCGTCGTATGGTGTAAAATCACATAGTCGGCGTTGTTCTTGGCGTGTTTGTTGAGAATACGATCGCTGTACATTTCGCTGCAGCACAACACCTTGGTGATGGGCAGTTCGGCAATGCCGCGCTCGTCTTGCATCTCGTACAACAGCGCAAGGTCAAAGGTGGTGGTTGGAAACAGTCGCTTCAAATTCTCCATTGCCGTTTCGTCGTCGTTCCACCCGTCCCACTCGGGGCCCGTGTAGTCGAGCGTACCACCACGCTCCTCGAGGTGCACCTTCATCGCACGCACCGAGGCGAATCGGTCACGGTCGAGTTTACGCGTGAATTGACTCTTTGGGACAAGGTACACCATGTGCATTGTATATGTACTCTTTGTACACATGTGAATTTTATAAAACCTCGTGCAATACATCGCCCGTCGCCGTGAGTCGCACAATCTGTCCCTCGGCGGCGGCAACGGCGTCGGCCTCGTCGTCGTCTTCTTCCTCCACGTGCGTGTTGGAGATGCGGTCCAACTTGAAAAAGTTCTCGTCGCATAGCTTAAATCGTGGAATGTCCTCGGGGAGTGTCGCACGGAACCAAAAGATGTAGTCTCTCCACTCGCGCGACTTGGCCGCTGCTTTCTTGTCGAGAACAAGGCAGCCGTAGTTTTGCGTGGCCTCGTCAAACAATTCGTCGAATTCACGGGGCTTGAGCATCCCGAAGAACAATTGATTGATGTCCTTGCGCATGGCGAGATTGGCGGTGTAGAACGCAAATACGATCTTGCAGTTTTCTCGCGCTGCAGGGCTGATTGTCTTGCACGCTTGAAGCGTCATCAAGACGCTACACTTGTCATGGCGGTTCTTAAACAGGTAGCCATCAAACGCCTTTGACCTCATAAAGGCAGAATCCCCTGCGGTGTCGTCAAAGATGATAAAATTCCCCCGTGGGTCACGGCCTTTGCGTGTGCGAGCACGGCTGAAGCGCCTGATGCTATTGATGTGGCTTTCGAGATGAGCCTTGTTTGGGTCATGAATAAAAGCGCGTGGCATGATGCGTGCGAACATCTCCTTGGACGAATGTGTAGGCGTAAATGAGATACCGTAACTGAACCACCCTGCCATCAGAGACAAGAGATGGTATTCGAGTATGCTCTTTCCTGAGTCTGTTTGTCCGAGAATAATCACCGTATCGCCGAGTTTGATGCGTTTGGGATCAAAGTACTGTACTAACGTGCCTCGTCGTGACGCCATTTGACACATGACAAGTGTACAGCATTCATTTTTTTAATTCGAAAAGAAAGTGTCATATGACAAGGTTGTCAATGTCCGATTCAGAGTAAATAAACTGATGAGGCAAGTCCTTGGAGATGTTGGGGTTGTCTTGCGAGTAGAAGAGATAGTACACGATAATGCGTGGCTGTGTGTGTGGGTCCACCTTACTTCGCACCTCACAAATCCGCTTCATAAACTTCACAAAGAGTCGAAGTCGTTCGTCGCGTGACAGCTTGGGTTGACCCACGGGCGGTTTGTAACCATCGGGATTCCACCGAGCGACAACCATGGGCTTGCCGTTGATCGACGGGTCGTCGTAAATCTCAGACAATCGTGCTTGCTCACAACTGTAGTTCTGTCCGCCGTGTTGTTTCTCATCGCACTCACAGACCAACACGAGGTTCGGACCGCCATACAACTTATCAGGACGCTTTAAGGAGCATCCACCACTCGATCTTAAAGCACGATCTGTGCTCAGCAACCCAACAGTACCAAAGTTCTCGGGATCGTCAATGTAGTCCGACCATTGGTGTTCGATACGTGACGTATAGCCCGTCGTGGCTTTCTTGAAGCAGTAGTGACAGACGTTCCACGTCTCTCCATTCTCGTCCGTATGCTCCTTGAGCGTGTTGCGCTTACCAAGACAGTAGTCGCATGAATACTTTCCGATGTCGTGAATGAGCTCCTCGTGCGAGATTAGGTAGTCTTTACGTGTAAAGGCTGCACGACACATGTCGCATGTGAATGCTTTCACACCGCTGTGAATCAGCATGTGCCTATCGAGACCGCCTTTCTGTGTAAAGGCCATGTCACAGGTTTCACATTTGAATGGTTTCACACCGCTGTGAATCAGCATGTGCCTATTGAGATCGCATTTCTGTGTAAACGAGTGCTTACAGGTTCCACATTTGAATGGTTTCACACCGCTGTGAATCATCATGTGCCTATCGAGACCGACTTTATGTCTAAAGGCCATGTCACAGGTTTCGCATTTAAATGGTTTGACCCCTGAGTGTATACTGAGGTGCGTATCGAGATTGCCTTTCTGTGTAAAGGCCATCTTACAGGTTTCACATTTAAACGGCTTGACCCCGCTGTGAATCCGCATGTGCGTATCGAGACTGTATTTACGTGTAAAGGCCATGTCGCAAATCTGACAATGAAACGCGTTGCCCGTGTGCAGGCGTGAATGGTCCGCAAGGGCTTGCTTGCTCGAATAGATCTTGTCGCATTCCTTGCACGCGTATTGCCCTTTCCGCGAGGTCAATGCTTTGACAGGCATGATTGGGAAATGGCATATTTCCCTCCGTGGTGCACATTTTGTAAAAGTGTCATATGACGCGAAACCCTATGTAACGCCACAGTCTAAAAGCGTCAACGAAATCGTGGTGCACATTTTGTAAAAGTGTCATATGACGCGAAACCCTATGTAACGCCACAGTCTAAAAGCGTCAACGAAATCGTGGTGCACATTTTGTAAAAGTGTCATATGACGCGAAACCCTATGTAACGCCACAGTCTAAAAGCGTCAACGAAATCGTCGTAGGGTTTTTTGTGCCATAAAAAAACCCGCACATGTGACAAGTTACAGAATGGGCGCGGTTTGGTCGATTCGACGGCGTCGACCGCGTCACCCGCCACCGTACGTTGGCAATGCACACCTCGAGCGAGCCATACACAAGCAACGCAAGGCGCTATGGCATGGCAATCAACTGTTGACGATGTTTCCATACCTTGAAGTCTATTTTACACAAAACGAACTCGAGCGAGCAAGGATCAACGCGGCCATAACGACCACCAAAGAATCTTTCAAGACGATTCCGACACAAGACGCCTTCTGCGAACGATTGGAGCGCACTTACTTTGCTCTGTTTGGTATCGAGGTACGAATGGTTCATTAAACACACTTTCAAGGACTTGGACCTTGATCCCAATGGGCCTGCCCAAGGCCTCTGTCAGAGTCGTACGACTATAACAGCGTCCATTCATTCGTCCCGAGTCTTGTACTGCGTCTTGTCCTGCGTCTTGTCCCGAGTCTTGTCCTGCGTCTTGTCCCGTGTCTTGTCCTGCGTCTTGTCCCGAGTCTTGTCCTGCGTGTTGTCCCGTGTCGTGTCCTGCGTCTTGTCCCGAGTCTTGTCCTGCGTCTTGTCCCGAGTCTTGTCCTGCGTCTTGTCCCGAGTCTTGTCCTGCGTCTCGTCCCGAGTCCCGTTGTCATGGTCCGAGTCCCGTTGTCATGGTCCGTGTCGTGTCATGGTTCCTGTAGAATTCCTTACCTTGTGAGCCGATTGGAAAAAATCCTGTTGATGGTTTCCGCTGCAACTGTTTCATCTCAGAACCAAACTTTTCCCGTCATGGAAAAAGACCATGGTTACACGCTCCTTGCGTCGTTGGCGCGAGCGAGGGGCTTTGCGGCCGATCACATCAACACGTTCAACGAGTACCTCCATTGTGGCATTGCATCCATCCTGTGCGACCGTCCGATTGAAGTGCATCACGCCGAGACGGCCATTGCGCACAAGCTCGTGCTGAGCGACGTCCGTATTGCGCCGCCGTCGACGTTGGAGCAGAGTGGTTTGCGACGACATGTGACGGCCAATGAATGCGTGACGCGACGGCTGACGTATGCAATGCGCGTGCACGCGACGCTCACGTACGAGGTCAAGCGGCACGGCAAGGTCATCCACAGCCGCGTCTACTTGGATCGAGAGGTCGACCATGTGCCGTGCATGAAGGGATGCAGCGTAGCGACGGTCGACGACGACAGCGGCGACGCACGCGCCGACCCGGGCGGGTATTTTGTGATTGAAGGTCAAGAATGCGTGATTGAAGGACAGGAGCAGACGTGCTGCAACGTGCCGTTGGTGTCGTTGGCGCCATCAAGCAAGAAAAAGGACAACGGAGTCAAGCTTGAATTGAAATCGCAGCACAACCGCGGTCGTCCGTCGACGTTTGTGATGATGTTTCATACGCTTGTGCAGGGGGTGTGCAAGTCGTGCGATTCAGGCCCCGTGAGTGTGCACATTCCGTACACGGAAGAGCTGCCGCTTGCGATGGTGTTTCGGCTGTTGGGCGTCGCGACGCTGCAGGGCATGATGGCGTTGATTGTGCACGCCGACACGGACCCGTCGTGGTTTGTGGCGTGCGTCGAAAATGCGTTGACGTACGACGCAGCCGACGGGTTTGCCGTGTCGTTGAACGACGTGATTCGTCGGCTCGCCAAGGACCGCCAAGACGATGCGGTCAAGGTCGTGGAGAACATCATGTGTACCAAGCTGTTTCCGCACCAAGGCGTGACGTCTGCGGCGCTGCCGTTTAAGCGGCGGCTGTTGGGTCGGTGTGCACGCAAGCTGTTGCGCGTCGCGTACGGACTGCAAGACCCCGACGACCGTGACGACTACATGAACCGCCGTGTGGCGTACGCGGGTGCGTTCTTTGAAACCATGCACCGCCATTACTACCAAGAATGGCGGAAATGCACGGCAGGGGCGATGAAACGGTCCAAGTACTTGGAAGACGCCGAGACGCCGCCGTTGAACATTGAGACGTTTGTCAACCCGCACGGCATGGCGGGGTCGCACCTTGAAAAGGCGTGCCGCACGGGCAACTTTGCGACGCGTCACCGCGGGCAGTTTTACGGGGTCGACGGGGTCACGCAGCATGTGGTGCGGATTGAACCGCACGCGCTGTTTACGCACATCAACCGCCTCAACAACCCCGTGAAGCGCGACCGTCCAAGCGTGGCGCCGCGGCTGCAGCACGTGTCGTGTTTTGGGATTGTGGACCCCATTGAAACGCCCGACACGACCATGTGCGGTCTGACGCGCGCCAAGTGCCCATGGGCAGGGGTGCGGGTCGGGTACCCGACCGAGTTGCTGCGTCGCATCGTCGCACCGTTTTTGGACGCCACCGAACCGCACGCCGTGTGGGTCAACGGTGCCATGATTGGATGCGGCGCGTCCCATGACGTGATGGCTCGGCTACGCCTGTTGCGGTCGACGCGGGACCTGCCGTTTGATGTGGCGCTGTACGTGGACGATGACGGTGATTTGCACGTCGAAGGCGATGCAGGGTCGCTGTGGTGGCCGTTGGTGCGGGTGTCCAAGATGGCCGCGTTCCGACGGTTGATCCGTCGCCACCCGACCATTGACGGGTTGTGGGACGCGTGCTTGAACGAGGGGATTGTCGAGGTGATTCACAAAAGCGAAGAACGCCACCATTGCCGCGTGTCATATGACGTTTTGGACCCTGCCAAGCACACGCACGTGGTGCTGCACGCGTCGCAGATTGGGTCGGGTCGTGGACCGTTTTCCAACCACAACCAAGCGCCCCGCAACACGTACTTCCACAACATGCTCAAGGCGGCGATTGGCGGGCGGCCACGCGACCACCACGCTCATTTTGCCACAACGTCGTACTACCTGTGGAGCCCTGAGCGGCCGCTCGTGACGACGCTCATGGACCGTGTGTTGGACGGCGGCGGGACGGCGACGACGACCGTGACCATGGTCATCATGTGCACCGACGGGTACTCGATGGAAGACTCGTGCATTGTCAACCAACGGTCGCTCGACATGGGCCTGTTCCGTGGCACCACCACCCGTAGCGTGCGCACGACGGTTCGGACCAACGACACTGAATGTGAGCAGTTGATGCTGCCGCCCGAGGGGTGCTCGCAGCAGCTGCACAACGACTACAGCAAAGTGAACCCGTCAACGGGGCTTGTGGAAACGGGGATGCAGGTGGACAACGGGACGGTGGTGGCGTCCAAAGTGGCCATTGTGACGGCGCGTGGATCCGAAAGCAACGGCGGCGCCAAGACGGTGGCACGGGATCGGTCGCTCGTGCTGAAAAAGCACCGCAACGAAACGGCCGTGGTGGACGCTGTCGTGCAGTGCAAGACGCTCAAGGGCGAGCAGATGGTGCGGATTCGAACGCGCGCCACCGACACACGGCCCGTGCGTGGCGACAAGTTCAGTTGCTTGCCTGCCTACACGCAAGTGCTGTGTCGAGGTCAAGGGTTTAAACGGATTTCCAACGTGACGCTCGACGATGTCGTGGCATGTTTCAACCCCAAGACACAATGTATCGAGTACCACCAACCGTCGGCCGTGCACATGTACAACTACGGCGTGGAAACACCCTTGTGGCAGTACGAGGCGAATGGGTTTGAGACGACGCCCAACCACCGTTTGTGCGTGGCGGGCGGTCCTCCGTCCAACCCGATTGAACTCGTCCCTGCCCACGTGTTGCGACGGGAACGCGATTGCATGCACCACGTCATGGCGGCACGCCATGGACTAAACGACGAGGACGAAGGGATGTTTGCCGTGTCGATATGGGCGCGTGACAACGGTAAAGATCCTCACGAGGCGCTGTACGCGTTTGGCACGGAATGTGCCACACGGCATTGGGTGGACGACCCAAGGATGACAAAGATGAAGCAGTTTAAGCACGCCCTATGGTCGACGCGCGACACGTGGTTGTACACGTTGACGCGCGACGAGTCGGAGTGGATCTTACGGGGCATGATGGACGCTGTCCACGGCGATGACAGCACCTACAAACGTTTTCTTGGACAAGAGGATTGTACTGAAGTCTCTTGCATACTCGGTACGCACGCAGGTGTCATTATCAAGCATTGGAACTATCAATCCGTCAACGTCACATGGAAGCATCATACGACCAAGACTTATGATTTCAAAGACACGAGCCGATCGCTGACGTACAGTGGCGTGTACTGTTTGACTGTTCCAACGGGCGCGTTTGTGGCCAAGGGTCGGTTCGTGTTCATGACGGGCAACTCGCGGTACGGGCAAAAGGCGACGTGTGGCCGCGTGGTACCGTGTCATGACATGCCGTACAACGACGCTACGGGAGTCGCCCCTGACCTGATTTTCAACCCGCATGGGTTTCCGAGCCGCATGACGCTGTCGCAGCTCATTGCCATGCTTGGAGGCAACGTGGCGGCGGCAACGGGGACGGAGATTGACGGTACGCCGTACAACGACTTGGCCGACGAGGATGACGAGAGCGCCGACGCCGTATTTCACGCGTTGGGCAAGCGGCTCGAGGCGTGTGGCATGGACCCCAAAGGCCTGTGCACGTACCGTGACGGGGTGACGGGACGGGCGTTTGATTGCAAGGTCTTTGAAGGGCAAATTGGCATGATGAAACTGAAACACATGGCCATGCCCAAGCTGTGTGCACGCACGCGCGGTCCCAACAACCCCGTCACGGGCCAACCCGTCGAAGGCATGACACAAAACGGCGGGCCGCGGGTCGGTGAGATGGAAAAGGACAACCAAATTGCCCATGGCGCCGCGGGGACGTTGACGGAACGGTTCATGGTGTCGAGCGACGGTAAACGGGTGCCCGTGTGCCGCGAGTGTGGGCAATTGGCCGTGCCGCCACGTGACATGGGTCAAGGGTACTGTCACAGCTGCGTCAAGTATGGAACGGTGGAGATGGTGCACATGCCGACGGCGTTCAACCTGACGATGCAGGAACTTGCGGCGCTGCACGTCGACGTGCGCCTCGACCTTGCGCCGTAATTCAATCATTGCACCCACGGCTTCGCACGACCCTTAAAGTGAAACCAAAGTTTCAAACTGCTGACTATCATGACTCATCGTCGTATGAAATGTCATCTGATTTTTTCTCATTTCGTGAAATTCATTTGTTGACGCGTCGATCGCATCACCTTGCCTGCCAATGAATTTGTGCTGACAAATTCACATTTTCCGAAAAAAGTAAAAGTTGGAATCTCAAACTTGTCAACTTTTAGAAAACCCAATGAGAAAAGAAAACCCAATGCCGTCGGGGATGGGCGGGCGGATGCCACGCATTGGGCACCTCGGGTACATGTTGCTGCAGGTGCCTGTCGCTTTTGAACGGCATCCATCAACCCACGGCTTCACACGAAGCGATCCATCGTTTTTCAAGCGTCATATGACGCGACATGAAAAAGTCAAGGTTTGGTACGAGGGTATGAACACGATGCCTCGTGCAGGACGCCAAGATCCATATGCCCCCATGGTGATTGATACCAAGGCCGTCGGTGCGCAACAGCGCATCCGCGACGCCGTCATGTCGGGCGTGGGATGGGTCCCTGCCGACGTGAAGAAGCCCAAGGTTGTACGCTACACAACGTCACGCAACGGTCAAACGGGTTTGAGAGCGACTGATTTAATGTACAACAGTAGCGGCAAGCGGGTGTCGGTTCGGGCAAGCCGTGCGGCATCCACACCTGAAAACATTCAAAGGCTGCGCGAGAACAAGGCGCCCGAGTTTCAGGGTTCGGGCTTGTACGCAGCGGCAAGTGGGTGGTTCTAAGTCATTCCATTTCGTTTTGTTTCTCATTGTGACGTCTCCTTTCCTCCGTTGTTGCGTCAATTGCACAAAGCACTTTCTGTAGGAGATCTGCCACGTTGAATTACATGGTAGACCTATGAGATCAGATAAATCTCACGCACTCTTTCAAGTTCCTCTTCGCGACACACCGAGTCGGACAAGCCAATGGCGTGATGCAGTGCGTTCATGCCCTCTTGGCCTTTGGTAATGACGTCCACCTCGTCACGTGACAGACCGCTTGCTTCGCACAGCCGCAGAACCGTGCTTTCGCGCATCGCTTGATTGCGTTGCATCTCACGCTGCTTCACCCGTGTCTCGCGCTTGTACGCACGTCGGCCGTCTTGGAACTCGTTGATGGCGTCATCGCCCCACGTGCGCTCGGTCGGCGTGTTGTGCCACAGGTAGTGCACAGGTCGGATCCATTCACCCACCTTGATCACGTCGACGGGCAATTGGTCGGTGAAAATGTTCTTGACCTTGTCGACAATTTCCTCGTCGTCGTCGGCGTACACAGCGTGCACGTACAAGACCGTGTCCATGGTGTCGTCGTCACTGACAATCCACGACACGGCTGCCCACGCTTCACGCGACGACACGACGCCCGATGGTAACGCGACATCGGGTGCAGGCTCTTCAAACTCGTCTTCAATCACAGGTCGTTCGATTTCTGCACCTTCCAACACTTCATCGTCCACGTTGTACACTGTCTTGCAGTACTTGACCCACCCACGGGCATTGTGACGCGCACGCGCCTCGTCTTCCAAGGCATTGGCAGCGTCCCGTTGCTCATCGAGCATGAGTCGCCGTCGTTCCTGAAACTCGTTTTCCCGCAACACACACGCGTCACAGTGTGCCTTGATGATCTGAGACGTGCGAATCGGATCGTCAATCTGCGGTCCGCCGTCGCGAATCAACAGCGGCGTCCCATGGGTGGCAAATATAATGTCGCCATGGTCGGTGCCCATTTTGTTCGTCAAAAACGCCTTGCCCTTGTCGTACGACGACGGTTGCTGAATGAACCGCAGCAGTCGGAACGCGGGGTCGGGAGACACGGGCGACGTGCCGTGACGGTGCGCCACTTGGTAAAACCCGCCGTGAACCATGTCATATGACGGTGTGTCATATCTGACATTTTGTACAACCGTGAGGAAAATTGTCAGGGGCATGTAAGAATACACCACCCATGGCGTCCGCTCAACTCGAGCGCGACGGCCTTGTCGTGATACCATGCGTTCCATACGACAAACTTGTGGATGTCCGCAAGGCGCTACGACGCGAGGTACAACGGTTTCCCGAGTTTCGACCCAATTCGAGTGGCGTACGCAACGGCAAATGGGTGTTGGGTGGCTTTGCAGCGCTCGGCAACCCTGCCTCGTTTCACAACCCCACGGTTCGTCTGCTACGAGAATGGGCCATGTCGGCCGCCGTCTCGCAAGTGTTTCGCGACTACATCAAGACCCACAAGGCAGGGTTCAAGTTGGAACAGGTCGTGGATCGGTTGTTGATTCGTCCGATTGGCGCCTCGGCGTCGAGCGAGTCGTGGCATCGTGACATTGCCGTGGGAATGCAGGCAGGCGACCAAGTGTTTGGAGGGTGGATCAACCTTGGCTACGACAACCAACAGTTTAGTTGCGTCAAGGGGTCGCATACCGAGGCGGCACGAAGCGGGTCGGGGTTTGCTCCTCTGACCAAGGAAGAATCCGACAGGTACAAACGCGACCCACGACGGTGTAAGGTTACCATCCCCGCAGGCCACATGTTGGTTTTCTACGAGCAACTTGTGCATGAAGTGGTTCCAACCAAGGCCGACAAGGTGACGCATCGGCTGTTTACAGGGTGGCGCATCACGTCGTCGTCGGAAGCGCTCATGGGAACCGCGGCACTCAAAGGCAAACTCGCGACACAGGCCGTCATGCCACTCAAATCAGGCCAATTCCCGCCGATGTACGCCAAGCTTCATTGGACCAATTGGCGCGATCAACTTGTCCAATTCAGCAAAGGCATCCACCCCACGTGCCGCGAGTTGAAGGCGCCCAAGTCGGGGGCGAACAAAGGCAAGCAGTACGACGTGGTCCATCGCGAAATGCGGTCGTTGCAAGAGTACGGGTTCCCAATGTACCCGTCGTACAAAGCCCATGAAGTAGCGTTGCATACCCCACGTAAAAGATGGAAAGTCCGCGTGGTAGGGAAAAGTCGTATGTTTCAAACTATTTCTCTATAAAAAACCCGCGTCATATGACATTTATTTCCGTTTCCGTCTCATTTCCCGTCATGGCCACGTACGCAGCAGACCTCACGTGGGATGAAGCTACTACCTTTGCTAAGCCTACCGACGCCAAGGGCGACCCGTCTAATAAGATGCTGTACTTCTCGGCGGGTCCCGTCTTTGTCGACTTGCACAACGCCGCCATCATCAAGCCCTCTCTCAATAAGGACGCGACCCCCGAGCAGCGCGCGGCCTCGGCGCTTGAACTGACGGTGGCGCTCACCGACGATCAAGTGACGGGAGGTATGTTCAAGACGCCCGATTCCAACGACAAGACCCTGTTTGTGCGTGTTCCCGACGGCGCCGTGCAAGGTCTGCGTCAATTCGACGAGGCTGCCAAGGAGGTGGTGTACGCCAAGCACGTTGAATGGTTGGGCTTGCCGCAGCCCGTCAACCGCGAACGGTATGATTCCGACGACAAGGACATTCGCATTTGGAAACCGATTATTGAACCGCCCAAGGACGCCGACAAGGATGGATGGACCATGACGTTGGCCGTGTACGCCGACGACGAGGACCTGACCATTTTGCAGCAAAGCCGCTTCAATCCACGCGATTTTACGTCCAAGACCATTGACAAGGCAACGGGCAAGAAGCGTTCGTTGACGGTGACGGACATTCCCAAGGGCGCACGGTTCACGTGCACCGTGTCGATTGGCGGCTTGCGTTTGAAGAAGAGCAGCATGTCGATGATGCGGCCCATCATCAAGACCGTGTGGCTACTCAACCAAGGCGGCAGAGCACCACCCAAGGACGCCATGATGGACGACATTCAAGTCAAGGACGACGTGGACGAGGAGGATGTGTCGGCCGCCGTGTCGGGGACGGCAAGTTACGCGCCCGATGTGGACGCTGCACTCGCCAAGTCTGAGCAAGCCATGGCGGCGGCAGACGGCAAGGAGGAATAATCCATGTCGTCTAATTTTTAAGGTTTGGCCTTGCATCACAGAGTAAGTCATGAACACCAACTTTTACACCCCTCGTTACCGTTCGGGCATGTCCATGGGTATGATTCTTGTCATCATTGTGGCGGTGGCGGCTTTGGTCGCGGGTGTGTATTACTACGTGTGGCCCATGATGTCGGGTGCGGGTGCGTCTCACGGCGTGTCCCACGAGATCATCAGCAACAGGTTGCCGAAGATGCCCCTGCCATCTCAGCCTCAACCTGCTGTGTCGGGTCAACAGGTACTTGATGTCACGATGCCATCAAGCTTTACCGATACCCTGCATTCGCATGAACCCAATGCACCTACCATGGCGACCCACGACGACCCGTACGGATCGTCCATCCTCAGCAATCCCCTTCCCCAATCATACGAAGACCCCGACATTGTGCACCGCGTACGCAAACAAGGGTGGGTCGTGGACTTGACACACGGTGTCGATTCCGAGGCCAAGACCAAGTTTGACTGCGCCTCTATCTGCGCAGGTCACGTCCAACTGATTGACGCCAAAGTGTACGAACAATGCAACTGCTATGGCGCCATGTAGATACCAATCAGTTTAATAAATCCCAAATCCTATCACGTTGTGTGCGTGTCAACCCGCTACGTACAAGCTGTACCGTGCCATACATACGATAGTCTAAAAAGCCGACCTTGGGAAACACGAGGCGGTCGCCTTCGACCACCTCTTTGGTGAGCGTCACGCTGCATTCGCTTCCGTCGGGCGTGGTGGTCCTGACGGTGCCTTGGCCACACAGCGCCTGTAGCATGGGCACTTGAACCGTCCGTGTCAGGTACCCTTCCTTGTCGACGGAAAACGGCGGGTTGGAGGCATCGCTTCGGACCACGCGGATGCGTCCGCCGCAGAGCAAACGGTTGGGCGGCGTCTTGGGTGGGATACAGCATAAGAAGACGGCGCCCGTTCCATCGTGGACGCGTCTGACACAGCCCTTGTACAGTTGCGTCAGGGTCAGGGACAGCGTGACAATGCTGCTTTCGTCACAGGCTGTGATCTCGTCGTCTTCCTGAACAGATTCCTTATCACAGTCGGCCTCGTCCAACGCAAATCGGCTACGCTTTGGCGACGGTGCATCGTCATCATCGGACGCGTCTTGGCTCAACGTGTCCCAATTCAAGACGTCGTCGTCGTCGTCGTCGTCGTCGCTACTCGTGGCCATGACAAGCGCAGGCTCTTCTTCATCGTCCGACAAAATGATGTTGCGAGGCATGTTACGTGTCATCTGACGCTTAAAACCCGCACAAAATCGTGGTGCACATTTTGAAACGTGTCATATGACACGGAAAATCTCTTAACGTTTATTCGTCAAATCATAAATTTTAACAACTAAGCGACCAACCTCTCACGTCGACGCAAGCGAACTATACCGACAACGCCCAAGGCAAACAGGGTGATGCCTGCAAGCACGCTTATCACGATCGCCGCAATGATTCCTCCGTCGTGAACATCGTCGTTGTTATCATCTTCATCACGTTGCGCGTCTGTCGGTGATTGCGTGGGCGATGCTGTTGGTGAAGACGTGGGTGAAGACGTGGGTGAAGACGTTGGTGAGGCCGATGGCAAAGCCGTGGGCGACGCCGTTGGGTTGACCGTGGGTGATGCTGTTGGTGAAGACGTGGGTGACGCCGTTGGGTTGACCGTGGGTGATGCTGTTGGTGAAGACGTGGGTGACGCCGTTGGGTTGACCGTGGGCGACGCCGTTGGGTTGACCGTGGGCGACGCCGTTGGGTTGACCGTGGGTAACGCTGTTGGGTTGACCGTGGGTGATGCTGTTGGTGAAGACGTGGGTGACGCCGTTGGGTTGACCGTGGGTAACGCTGTTGGGTTGACCGTGGGCAACGCCGATGGAGACGTAGTTGGAGCTTGCGTCGTGGGCGCTGCAGTTATGGGCGAATGTGTAGGGCCCGAGGTCGTCACCTGACGGCGCATTGGCGAGGCATCGGCCATAGTACAGAGAGCCACGAGAAGTGTGAGTCGCATGTTAAATGGGGATTCTGACACGAGGAAAACCCATTTGAGGAAAACCCATTTTCCGAAAAAGTAAAAGTTGGAATCTCAAACTTGTCAACTTTTAGAAAACCCAATACAAGATTGCATTTGGTATCGAGGAAATCGTGTGATGGGCGGGCGGGTGCGAGCTGCGATACGTCAGGAACCTCGAGTACATGTTGCTGCAGGTGCCTGTCGCTTTTGAACGGCATCCATCGACCCACGGCTTCACACGAAGCGATCCATCGCCTTTTAAGCGTCATATGACGCGACATTTTGACGACGAACAAGTGTGGCGTCGACATGGACGGGCGGATGCCAATCGAAACGCATTGGGCACCTCGGGTACATGTTGCTGCAGGTGCCTGCCGCTTTTAAACGGCATCCATCGACCCACGGCTTCACACGAAGCGATCAAAATGTCCAAAATCACAAAGTTTGAAGAAAAACATGTATGACGTCGACATGGGCGGGCGGATGCCAACCGAAACGCGTTGGGCACCTCGGGTACATGTTGCTGCAGGTGCCTGCCGCTTTTAAACGGCATCCATCAACCCACGGCTTCGCACGAAGCGTTTCCCTTAAAGTGAAACCAAAGTTTCAAACTGCTGACTATCATGACTCATCGTCGTATGAAATGTCATCTGATTTTTTCTCATTTCGTGAAATTCATTTGTTGACGCGTCGATCGCATCACCTTGCCTGCCAATGAATTTGTGCTGACAAATTCACATTTTCCGAAAAAAGTAAAAGTTGAAACATCAAACTTGTCAACTTTTATACTTTTTGTCAGCTGACATATCATTTGACAAGCACCATGCCTCAGCCACGAACCAACTACGGCAAGTCCTGTTCGTTGTCGGCTGCGCTACAACTCTTTGCGGTAGCTATCAAAGGTTGCATCAACGTGCATCAAGGGATCAAAGCCCTGTTGAATGAGGAAACCAACGTCGTGGATGCGTATAACCGCATCGTGCCTCGCTCCAATCGCCGATTCTATGGTGAGATGGGCGATGCACACGAGGTGTATAAAACCTTGTGTGGGCTGATGCCGCCCAACTTCCGTGCACGTTCTCAAGGTATGCTGTTGGACCAAAGCGTCTGTTCCGACGGTCATGTGGTCACGACGCACGCGACGTACACCGAGTTGACCGTCTACATACCGTCGCGTGTGCACAGTACCACTTTACACGACCTGCTGATGAATCTGTTTGAACCAACACGCGTGACGGACTACAGCTGCGCTACCTGTGGAAGACCGACCGAAGCTACCGTTGGCACCGCGTACATGCAGCATCTGCCTTTGTCTTTACTCAACATTGTGATCAATCGACAGGACATGAACGTGGTCGTTGACATTCATCCACGCATGGCGATCCACGACACCAAGTGGCAATTGATGGGCATGACGGTATACATTAGTGCAGGTGAGCATTGGGTGGCCTACGTCTTGGAAGACGACGTGTGGTGGCGATGCGACGACACATCCATCGTGCGTGCTGTCAAGGACCCGTGGAACACGGTCGAGGTCAAGAGGGGTGCGCAATTGTTGCTTTACCGTCGACAACCACGCTCGACCCGTGTGCGACCCGCACTTGTCCTCCATGATTCACAGTGATTGTTACAGTAAACTTGTGTTTCGATACCGTCCGCCATGTCCCGAGTCGCGTGTTGGACGAGGCGTTGGGTTGATCGCCTTGGTAGAGGTGCAATGCCATGTGTGCTTGTTGCGACCGCATGGGTTTGAAGTTAAAGGTAGACTTGTACGGGAGCGGCGTATTGGCAGGGACAACGACATGCACGTCATCGTGGCGGACACGTACACATAGTGGTTGGGTGAGTACGTCGGCAACTTTGTCGCGTCGTGCGTACAACGCAGCGCCACGCGCCACAGTCGTGTCGGGACACATGTCGGTGCACACGTGCTTGAAGATGTTGCGTAGGCGGCTTTGCAGCAAAGGTGTGCGCGTCGTCCCGCCGCACAACACGACCGTGTCGACCGTGTAGCCATCGGCGACTTCACCTGCGAGGCTGCAGATGGCTTCCACGTCACCACGAATCAACTCGTCGTACACGCGACGCGTGACACCGCTTACCTCGTCGTACACGGACAGACTCTTCTTCAACGCCTCGTAGTCTGTTGGGCAGGGTAGCTTCTCTTGGAGGACATGGGCTTTCAACTTGGCCGTCATGCTCGCGCCACCCACCTCGGACGTGCCTTGGCTGCGCACCACCGTGTGGCCTTGGACCAACGTCACGTCGGTCGTACCGCCTCCCACGTCGACAACAAGGATGGTCTCGGCCGTGTCGTGTGTATCAATATAGGCGATGGCCGCAGCAGTGGGTTCGTTCAGTAACCGCACCTTGTCGCAACGTGTGGCCTGCCGTACGGCACGCTGTGTCGCATCGCGTTGCACCGACGTGTAGTGGGCGGGCACGGTTGCCACCACCTGTTGGATGGGCTCTGTAACGTCGCGTAGCATGTAACGAATGAGATGCACATACAGTTGCGTGGGCGTCGACTGTACGTAGCGCCCGTTGAGCGTGGCGCCAAACAACGGCTCGTCTTTGTCGGGATGTTCAGGTTTCAACAGCGGCCATTGGTGGATCAACGCCTTGCAGTCCGTATACGACTTGCCTACCGTGCGTTTAAAGTTCCAAAACGTGACGTCGGGGTCGCCGTGTGCCTTGGCTGCCTCGCCACACACGACATGCGACGGACCCACCGTCACGTACGACGGTGTCAACTCGCTACCACACGGCGACCGCAACACACGACCCGTGCCGTCGCAACAACAGCTGTTGGTCGTACCCAAGTCAAGGCCGAGGATCATGATTCTGTTGTAAGGTTTAATCATCATTATTCGTGTGTGGTGGGCATCTATTGTCGAGTGCCCTTGTGACAGTCGGACGTGTGAAGACGCAGCGCGTTGCGGCCATGTGGACGTGTTGCAATGGGCATTTCATCTCTCGTCGCATCGTCTCCGATGCTGACTCATCGTCACGTGAATGTCATATGACAAAAGTCAAGTTTGATTATAAAGTACACGTACGATGCCACGGATGCGAAGGTCCACCATGCAGCGGCAACGCGCCCAAGCCGTGATTCGCCGTCGTCCACGGCCGTGTCCGCCCGACACAGTGCGTGTACAAAACGAGCCCGACGAAAACCTGTACGAGGATTGTGTTCCAAACGGTGTCGCCGAGTGGTGCTGTCATGAAGTCATGTGCACAATCTGCTTGGACGCGATACACGACCCCGTCGTACCCTTTGTGTGCTCACATGCCTTTTGTCGCACATGTGTACGTGCGTGGCGGGACCAACTCGTGCACCACCATCGACGGTTTACTTGTCCAATGTGTCGTGCCGACGCCCGTGACTCGGTGCGACTCGACGCGTTCATGGATCCCGACGCAGTTTATACCATCAAAGTGAAACACCGAACACAAGATCGCTATCAACTGTACGTGACGCTGCAACGCGGTCAACGTGGTGAACTACGAACGCCCATGGGTCCAACGGTTCCTATTTGGCCACACACGGAGGTGTACGATAGATTTGTAGCCTTGTTGCGCATCGTCTTTTACCGCCCTGTGGCTCCTCTGACCTACATCGCCACGGACGCAGAGTACAGTGGCACGTTGTTCATTTAATACATTCATGCCATAAGAGGACACCCGCCTACCGATAAGATCGTGTTGGCGTTGAACGACGGGTCCGTAATCATCGTGTCGTAGTCGTTGAAGCCTTCAAACGCAGCATTGTCGGCCGTAATGCGACGATCCACCTTGTCCTGTTCATCCCAACGTAGCATCAAGCGCTCACGTCGCACGTCTTCAGAGATGTTCAGGAACACGACCGTCGTCTCGCGGCGATCGCGTCGAGACATGGCGTGGACGCCCTCGGGCGTCATGATGAACACATGCGCCGTTTCCCACGACGTACGTAACGTTCCATAGCCATGTCCGTTGAACAACACATGCTCGTAGAGTTGATCCTTGTCCACCAACTCATCAAACTCGTCGCGGGTAATGAACTTGTACGACTCGCCATCGATTTCGTCGGGACGTGGCGGACGCGTCGTGACGCTCACGTCCACCCTCAGCCCTTGACGCTGCAAGGCGCTACGCAAATGATCTTTCCCCGATCCGCCATGACCCGTAAGTACGAGTCGTTTCATGGTTATGAGGGAAAAGGAAAAGTAAATCAATGTAGATGAGACATCCGAGTGAATCTCATCGCCGCCTATGAGGACCTGTGTGTCGGGTAGGCACCTGCAGCAACATGTACCCGAGGTGCCCAACGCGTGGCATCCGCCCGCCCATCCCCGACGGCATTGGGTTTTCTTTTCTCATTAGGTTTTGGTTTTCTCATTGGGTTTTATAAAAGTTGACAAGTTTGAGATTCCAACTTTTACTTTTTTCGGAAAATGTGAATTTGTCAGCACAAATTCATTGGCAGGCAAGGTGATGCGATCGACGCGTCAACAAATGAATTTCACGAAATGAGAAAAAATCAGATGACATTTCATACGACGATGAGTCATGATAGTCAGCAGTTTGAAACTTTGGTTTCACTTTAAGGGAAACGCTTCGTGCGAAGCCGTGGGTCGATGGATGCCGTTTAAAAGCGACAGGCACATGTAGCAACATGTACCCGAGGTGCCCAATGCGTTTCGGTTGGCATCCGTCCGTCCATGTCGACGCCCCGACGTGTTTTTCTTCAAAATGTCGCGTCATATGACGCTTGAAAAACGATGGATCGCTTCGTGCGAAGACGTGGGTAGATGGATGCCGTTCAAAAGCGACATGCACCTGCAGCAACATGTACCCGAGGTGCCTGACGTATCGCAGCTCGCACCCGCCCGCCCATCACACGATTTCCTCGATACCAAATGCAATCTTGTATTGGGTTTTCCAAAAGTTGACAAGTTTGAGATTCCAACTTTTACTTTCACATGGAATGATCATGAAGCCTCGTGTCATGTGACATGAAGGGCCTGCCCGTCTCAGACGTCACGGCACGGTTTAAACTTGCCACAAAGGCGTCCTTTGACGGTCCACATACCATCAAAGGACTATGGCGTGTCGGTATGCCTCTGCACGTTGTCACCCGAGGTCGTGTCACCGCCGTGCTACACATCACCATCGAGCAATTAGCATCGATCGGCGTTGGCGTCTTAAAGAACACGCCCATTGACACGGTGACGATGCCACCATGCCATAACGTCATGTACGCGGCGTGCGAGGCTTCAAAGACGGTGTGCGTCGATCACGACGGCGTGACCATTCCATGGCTTGCCGAACGGTACGGCAGCGCGTGGGTCGCGGTGTCGACCACCCTCGTAGTGGGACAACACGTCAATGGCGACCCCATCATGGTCACGTTGCTGCTTATTCAGTCCAAAGACCGTGACGTGGAACCAAAGGTGTATCTGATTCATACCATGTGGCGAACCTTGTACATCCAAGAACGAAGCTATGCGATGGTGGTCAAACGCTTGGACAAGCTCGTCGCGGTCATGGGCGAAGACTTTGTGCGACGGTCCGTCATCTTGGAAGACACCGACGAAGATGGCCACACGATCGACACTTCCTTGTGTGTCGCACCGTCAACGCCCGTGTCCACCGATAATGTATGGCCGTACTTAAAGGGCGAATATCAAAAGTCGTGCTACACGTCGGCGGCCAACACGGTAGTCAAGGCCATGACCCTCGATACGTTTAGCAAAGTAGAGGACACGACGGCGTACCAACGCCTCTGTGATGAACGAGCCAAACGTACAAAGTATTAAAGACCATTCTTGCGTCGTCGACGTTGTTTAAAGCGAGCGAGTGCAGAGAGCGTGACGGTTGGCGCGTCGTCGTGTACGATGATAATGTCCGTGGCGATAGGGCATAAGAGATGGTTGTCGCTCCCAAAGTGCAGCCCATTGAATTGCAGCGTCATGGCGATCAGCTCATGATAGGACACTTTGTTCGAGATCTTTGTCGAGCGATCAAGTCGAACCGTCATGATGTTATTCTCGTCGATCAAAGGCTTGTAACGAAACATTTGTTGGTCATTCAACGCGTGGTTGTACATGACTTGTTTTGCATTCGTGTCAAAAAGAGCAAGGTGACTTGCAATACGCTCGGGAACATGCACCGTCATGCAGTCGTCGGTAATGACTTGAACTTCGCACAGCTCGAGGCTCACTTCATTGATGGTCTCGAAACATGGCTGCTCAATGGATGCCTTTAAAGCATCCTTGCTGTACAGATGCACGTGCCTCGGAGGGTTGAACATGGCGTCGTCGGTCAAAACCATGGGATGAAACACGAGGTCTGCTACGTAGACGTCCATGAGAAACTATGGGATCTGAAGACTGACACACACAATGCCTCGACGACCTCGATGTGACTTTACCACAAGTCAATACCGTCGTGTAGCAGCTTCCATTGGTGTCAGGAACCCCATTCCCAAAAGCTGCGACCGCCTCACTCAAGCCATTGCGCAACCGTGCGAGTTGAACGATTACCGCATCTCTGCTTACCTTGGCGGAGACAAGGACGGGCATGTGGTATCTGCTTTGAACCCTCACGGTGGCCGACTTGCCATTAAAATCATGGACAAGGACGATGGAGCAGACGAAGCGGCAGCCATTCAACAGTCGGTGGCGTTGACAAGCAACCTTGCACCGCACGTACGCATTCTATGCCGCAAGGGCCGTTCAGAACTGTTGGTCATGGAGCACATGGATGGGGTGCTCGATACAGTGATGAAACCACGACGCACACACGCGTATTTGGACGTCATTATTGAAAAGGTGATTTATTTGATGCAGGCATTGCACGCAGACATGCACGTGACGCACGGCGATTTGCATTGGGGCAACATCGGCTATGTGAATGGCATGGAGTTGATGGCCATTGACTTTTCCAACGCGTACGAATCCGTGTCCATCGATGGGGTCATGGCTCACCTCGACCTCATTCAGTTGCTGCGCACCGCGTTTCGCGAGTACAACAAGTGGAACGACGCCAATTGCGACTACATGACCCGCAAGCTGTACGACCTCTACATCGAGTGGTACGCAGCCGAGTTGCCGCCCAACGGTCTCGCGTACGACGTCGATGCCATTGACGATGAATTCCACAGACTCTCGGACATTCATGAAGCTCGATTTCCATGACTCATGTCAAATCGTGAAAGTTGGAATCTCAAACTTGTCAACTTTCCCTACGAAAAAGAAAACCCAACACCGTCGGGGATGGGCGGGCGGATGCCAACCGAAACGCATTGGGCACCTCGGGTACATGTTGCTGCAGGTGCGTGCCGCTTTTGAACGGCATCCATCTACCCACGGCTTCACACGAAGCGATCCATCGTTTTTCAAGCGTCATATGACGCGACATTTTGAAGAAAAACATGTATGACGTCGACATGGGCGGGCGGAAGCGAGCTGCGACTTGTTCGGCACCTCGGGTACATGTTGCTGCAGGTGCCTGCCGCTTTTAAACGGCATCCATCGACCCACGGCTTCACACGAAGCGTTTCCCTTAAAGTAAAACCAAAGTTTCAAACTGCTGACTATCATGACTCATCGTCGTATGAAATGTCATCTGATTTTTTCTCATTTCGTGAAATTCATTTGTTGACGCGTCGATCGCATCACCTTGCCTGCCAATGAATTTGTGCTGACAAATTCACATTTTCCGAAAAAAGTAAAAGTTGGAATCTCAAACTTGTCAACTTTTAGAAAACCCAATGAGAAAACCAAAACCTAATGAGAAAAGAAAACCCAATGCCTCAGCTATTCGCCACGATACGCAACCATGAAGAGTCTTAACGACGCCCTGTGCGGCGACGGCGTCGACGTTGGCCACCGCTCTTTGTTTGTCGACGGCGACGCCCGCTCCCGCTCGCGCGACGCACAAGCGCCTTGCCACTGCGTTCCGCACAGGCCATTGACATGCGGTCCGCCATAGCCTCGTACCCCATGTGCTTGTAAACCTGACCTACCGCATCAATAAACGCTCGATGTCTTGTGCATTTCTTCGCCACGTCCGTGTGTTGGTAGTGTTGGTTGATAAAGAACAGCGCATCGCACAGCGCGTCGTCGGCGGCGTCGGGGTGCATCGGTCCATACAGCACGGTATGGAGAGGGGGAGACGTTTTGTGTAGCCGTTGGTTGACTTGGTCGTGCATGTTATACACGATCATTTGCAGCGACGTCGATGCCATGATGTGAGGAATGTACTGCTTCACCATGGCTGCGTAGTGTTCACGGCACGTGTAGCAAGGCAACACGTATTGCAGTGCGACAAACAGATCCACCATCGCCTCGGTGTCGGTCGTACAAGGCACGTTGTCCCACCGCTTGGCCATGTCGTGCAACCAATTCCACAACGAAGGTCCCCATACTTCGGGATCCATTTTTCCCTACTGTGGTGTAAAATATAGTAGCCTCTTAAAAATAACATGTCGGACGTCAAGCGACAACGCGTGGAGCAACCCGTCACGACGACCCTGTTTGAACGCAGCGTGGCGGCGTTGCGTGACGGTGCTCTTATGAACACGACGGCGCATGTCCGCATGTTGGCCCATGACATTCAATCGTCGATTCCTTTCAACCCACAAGTCGGACAGGTCGGCGTGTGTCCCGTGTACAAGGTCAATAACAGCACGGTCGCCATGGGATCCGTCATTCACGAGGGTGGGTTCAACTCGGTGCGTCGCGGCGAGATGAAAGAGGGGCCGTTGGATCCCATCGAGTCGGTTGTTGTGCGTACGGGGTTGGACAACACGGCAGGTCGCGCCATCATGTATTACACCGAACTCGTAGCGCATCAACAGCTGTGTGTTCTTGCACCGTCGACCTTTGTGGACCTTCGAGCACCGCTCAAGATCACGCGACACGACGAGTGTCGCTTGGGCATGGTGTTGACCAACCATAATCAAGGCGACTTGGCCGATTACATCAACAACAACCGTGTCGACGATACCGTCATGTTTTCCATCATTGGGCAGCTCATGTGCAAGCTTCAGGCAGCGCAAACCGCCTGTGGCTTTATGCACCGTGACTTGAAGGCAGAGAACGTCGTGCTCAAAACCACCGACATTGCATCGGTCATTGCAAGCGACGTCGGTGCGTTTCCAACCACGGGTATCGAACCCTTGATGATTGATCTCAGCTTTGCACGGTATCAAACCGACGGTATGTGGAACTCGCTCGATCCCTACACGTTTTTGAAACACGAACCAAAGACGTGCAACCCTTCTGCCGATGTGACGTACCTACTGCACAGTCTCTACGAAGACTATGGCAAGCTGCTTGCACGGTATGCGCCTCAGTTCCATGCCATGCTGAACACGGTGACGATGGATTTCAGACGACGCGTGGCCAAAACCAAGGTGGACGAAGACGACCTACGATCGACCGTCGTGCACGCCATGACCCTGCGTGTACCGCACGACAGCTTGACACCCAAGAGTGTGCTACGAAAGAGTGCGGTTTATTGGAACGACTTGGACAAGGACGAGCAACAAGACGAAATGGATTTCAACAAGGACGTGATAAAGCACATCAAATAGTGGCGTCATATGACGCATATCGTGGTGCATAAAATGTTTAAAATAAAAAAAACGTCATATGACACACTCGCGTACCACCATGGACGACCTCGTGGGGCTTGAAGGCGTGCTTATTGAAGTAGATGCGACGCCGCCTCCGCAGGAAACGCCAAGGACCATCGTGGTCCACCAAGACCCGATTGACGAATTGTACTACAGCGTCGTGTATTGGGAATCCGACGATGGTGTTGTCCACGCTATACGCAGCACCGACAAGTATTCTACATATGAACCATGGCGCATGTCGGATGCGTTTGTAACGTTTACCGTGCAGGTTGAATCCACAGGTAAGCTCAGTGTCCATGCCCACACCCCCTGCGGTCTACCCGTATGGCGGTTTCAAACCGTGGATGCGAGTTTCGACTCGGTCTCGTTGTTTCAGAACGTCGGATGCGGCGGCCTTGTCTTGGGCGTCACACGGTTGGCCGACCTACTCGATCCCTGCGCTACATCTCGTCTCTACATCCACATGCCCTTTGCGTTGCCTGCGTACGCACCCGAAGACGTCGTGGTAATTGATGGCGTCCAAGGGATCGTCACGTCCGCCGACATGGGCTACGGTATCTCCCTGTGGGTCGTCTCGGATCGCTACAAGGACGACGGCGGCACCTCTGAAGGATCCATGGTATGTGTCTACGATTTGCGCGCCGACATTTTCGAGGTACCTGAAGCTACCTTTCTGCCCGTCGACTTTGCCCGCGTCGGCATCTACACCATCAAGGCCATTCTCGCCATCCACGAATCCGAAGCCTTGGTCATTGCCGTCATGGAAAACGGCGATGCCGCGTGGACAAGGATCACGTGCAACACCGACGATGGGACCGTGTGCATTCACGATCCTACAACGTTTGGCCACTACCTCACCTGTCGGTCCAACTCGGGCGCCGTGGTCGTGTCGACCCAACGGTACGAAGACGGGTACCCGTGCGGCGACCATCAAGTCACGTTCTTTACGCGGTACAGCGACATGCAAGAGGATCAATCCACGGCCAAGATTGAAATCACGCCCATCAACGGTGGCGGGCCAACCATCCGATGCCAATCCGAAAACTACAACGGCCACCTCTACGACTGTGCCATTTTGCAAATGTTTCGGACGCCCGACGTCAGCGACGGTCTCTACATCACCTTGCAGGCCAAGTGGGGGAACATTCTTGTCGTCCACCTCGACCACAACAAGCAACACCACGTTATCACGACAATCCCCATCATTGACGGCGGACTGATCAAAAGCGCCGTCTACTGCGTCGGAACACCACCTCGGTCCACGTTTGGAAAGCTCGATGCCCGCGACAGGACCAAGGCGTTGCTGTTTACCAAGGAATGGCATCAAGCAGGGGTGACGCGCGACCACGTGACCACGCTTGCTTCACACATGACGTACCGCGACGCCATCAAGGACAACAAGGCCAAGTTGACCGTAGCACGCGACCGCTACGGCAAGTTGTTGGACGTCAATAAGATGTTGGTCACGGAGATTCACCAATTGAGGCGTGTGGTCAACGACTACAAGGCCGTCGAGACCGTCATGCGCCGAGAGAGCGACTCGCTCCAAGCCGCCAAGGAGCTGTTTGCCGACAGCATCAAGGGAGATAAGAAGGCCGACAAGGTGGTGTCGACGGCGGCGCTTGACAAGGTCAAGAAGCAACTCGCGGCGGAATGCAAGCGCTCGGCCAAGATGCAAACCAAGCTCAAGGACTTGGTCGCAGCACAGACCAAGGTGGATCACCTGTCCAAAGAGTTGGCCTTTGTACGTGGCCAACGCGACATGTTCAAGGAGCAACTCGCCACCACAGCGACCAACGCCGTGTCCTGCACCACCACGGCGACTCAAACGTCGGTGTCGACAACGGTCGCGTGTGCCGTGCAAACGGATCCCGATCCCGTGGTCGCCGAGCTTGCCCACTTCAAAGCCGCCAACCAACGGTTCCGCGTCGACCGCGCCAACCACGACCGTCAATTGGCCACCCTCCACGCCGACAAGTCGCACCTCACCGACCTCAACACGTTGCATGCGTCCATGGTGGCACAAGTCTGCAGCGGCTACATGGCCAACGGCATGTCGGTGGCCGAGTTCATGGACCAACTGTCCGACTCGGCCAAGTTGCATCGCGAAATCACCATCCTCCAAGCCGAACTCGCGAGCGCTCGAGCGTATATTCACACATTTGAAAAGTAAATGTCCGTCATATGACACGCCTTCATGACGTTTGTGGGGCCTCTCATCGTCTTTAGCGGCGAACCTGCGTTACAGGATCATGTGGTTCGTCACTACAAGACCGTGGGCATCCCTGTGATCGACATGAGCGCATGTGAAGCACTGAGTCAGGACGTATTTGGGTACAAGGAAATCGACCGCGCCGCGCGGTTGCGAGCCGAGTTGCAAGCGCTGCAACCTTATGCAGGGCCCGTCGCCGTGACGCATACCAACGACGAAGACTACATCACCCTAACGTCTATCGCTTCTCACGTCCGCTCGTACCATGTCCATCACCTCGGCGACCGCAACGACGACCTCATGTTCCACACTCCCATTTTTCTTACTTACATCAACCACAATTCCTTTTTGCTCGCGTTGGACCAACTTGTCATGCATTGACATGGCCAACGTCTACATCGTAGGAGCACACGACAGCAAGTTTATTTCAAGTATTGAATCAAGTGGTCACTATGTGACGCAGCATGGCACGGCGCGAACCGAGAGCGCCCACGACGCCGCGTCGCTTGCGTTTGCCAACATTCATGGCATCATCGTCTCTGACGTGGTCGTTGTCGTCGAACCGTTGGATCCAACCGTCATGGGCGCCGCGTTGGCCCTGCGGGAATCCGATCACCGTCCCATTCAACTATGGATCGTCCATTCCGATGGCAACCCTCACGAGGCGACCGACACGCCCGTCACGGGTGCGTACGCGTGCATTGCCGACCGCTTCTTCAAGACCACCGACGAAGCATTGGCCGCCATCAACGACCTTTAGACGGCCTATAAGGGTATTGTAATGGTTCCTCGTCGGTCAACGTCACGGGCACAAAGCGCAGCTCGCCGTTGATGCTTAAAATGACCATGCGTTGGCGTGGCGCCTTGAGTTGGGGCAACACCGTCTCACACAACGCAACAACATCCTCGTATGGCAATTTCACATTAAATCCATTCATCTCAATGTCCGTTTCTTGATATCGTACCATGTCGTACACAACGCCCATTTGTAGCCATGCGTATTCAAATTCGAGTTTGGTCGACGATGGACTGACTTGATGCGTGTAGTGGATGATCAATACGGCGTGGTACGGGACGCTAAACGGCGTGTCGTACTCAAAGGTCATTCCGTTCATGACGTCTTGCCATGTCGATCCCAATTGATGAACAGTGCGATACGCAATGTCTTGGAGTCGATCGGGCGACATGGTCTCATTCACTCGTGGGGGTGGTACCATGGCAACACACGAGGCGCAGCCACGAACCGTGCGGCAGGAACGCGTCAATGGTCAAGCTCGTCGACACGGCTGCGTCAACGACCGACGGAATCCCTTGCGTGGTTTCACCGTTCAAGTGGTACAACGCTTCGTTGATAATGTTCTTCTTTTGCGTGGCCGTAAAGCGTGTCTTGTACGACAAGCTACGCACCATCAACGCAGCGAGCGAGGCCCATTCACCGTCTCCCGTCACAACCTCGTCTCCCTTTAACCGATCTACCACGGGTTGGTATCTACGCACAAGCTGCCTCACTGCCTTGTGGAATGCAGACGTGATTTGCGTCATATGACGTTGTAAAGTTTACTTTATCCAAGTTTTTTTTCAAATCTCTTCATCGCGCAGCCACTTGTTGATGGTCTCAGCGTACACGGCGCGTTGTGCGTCCGTCAGTGCATCGTAGTGCCGTTGTTTCAGGTACACGACTTGGGTGCCATCGAGTTTCGACAGATCGGGACCCACCGTCGGGTGCGGGACAAACGTTTGGCCACCCATGGCTTCTTTGACGCGCCAAATCATCCAACGAATCGTCTTACCACCTCGTCCGATGAACTTGGACGCCTCTTTGGACGACAGCGACACGCCTTGCAACGGAACCATGTCTTGCAGGTTGGGACATTCGTTGCGTTGGATCTCCAATAAGGCCACATCCAAGTCGGGCGTGCTCATGGGAAGCGCGATCGTCAATTGACGAGGTACCGACGTGATGATTGACGGGTGCGGCACGACAAGGCCCTTGACCTCGGTTACAAGCTCGTTCACATCGAAACGGCTATGATACAAGGTTCGAACCACGGGCTCTGTCATGACGACCACGGGGAAAATGAGAATGAGGAATTTCCCGACGGGAAAAACCATTTTTCCCTCGTACGGAAAACCATTTCCCCACAACATGGAAAACCTCACAGACACCGTGGCGGAATTTCTTGACAAGCAGACTCAGGTCGATGCCTTCACGACGCAATGCAAGGCCATCGAAGACCGACACAAGTCCGAGCTAAACGACGCCAAGGCAGGTCTTATGATGTTTTTAAGCACACAACCCGTGTCGCGACTCCCCGACGGCACGTTTCTACGCATCCACCGCAAGGAATCAAGTCGTGTCATTACGACGCAAAGAATTGAAAAAGCGGTGGACACGATGGACGAGCCGACCATGGCTGCGTTCCATGATGCCCTTGAAGAAGCCTGCACCGTCGTGACAGAGGCACCCGTCATTTCGTCCGACGCAGGCGAGGTCCCCGAGTCGACGTATATCAAGGCGGCGCCCAAGCAGGTACTCTCGCTGTGCAAGCAAATGGCTGAAGCCGATGCCGCGCTGAAACGAGTTCGGAAGCATAAAAAGGAAGGCAAGAAACGGGTTGGTGCGGTACTGAGCACGCTCCAAGACACGGTTGGCACGGCGTACAACGAGACTACAGGCACGACATGGTCTGAAGCGACGGCGGGGTCGACGGGACTAAAGCCACCCGTCATCAACATTCGACCGCCGTGCGAAGAAGACGAGGAACTACCAACGGTGCCCGACGCACCCATCACGGCAGGGGGAACGCTCGACATTGAGGCAGACACCGTAACGGCGCCTGTGCGCGTGCGGGTCAAAGAAACAAAAGCTAAAAGTGGATCGCCCAAACGCGACGCGTACCTCGAGACGCTGAGCCAACACGTGACATCAGACGCGTTTGACACGGAACAGTTTAAAGAACTCGCTTTGAAGGTGTTTAATGAGTTGAAAATGTCGAACAAAGGTTCAACCAAACGGACGCTGTGCATCGAAGCACTCAAGCCTCGGAAGAAGCGTTAAACCGTCGTCTTTGCAGCCGAACTGATGTGGCGGACCTCACGTTCGGTGGCGCCACGCGAGTCGATGGTGTCGCGTGAAAACCTCAGGGGGCGATCCAATTCCATAAGCATGTACCCTGCCGTCTTCAACGAACCGCTAAACATGTAGGCTATGACAGCCACGATGGCAATGATGAGAATGGCAATCAACATTGGCGACATCATGTTGCGTTGGTAGCCGTATCCATACATGATAACATGTCCTTCATAAAACCTAAACTTTTTTAATAGCCAAACACGTTCTCCAATGCGTAAGTGACGTGGAGAAACTTGTCGGTGTGCAAATAGGCGCTGTATACCTCGCGTACAGTCTTTGTAGGTGGCGCGAGAATCGATCCACCATCGGGCTGTGCGATAAACAGAAACAGAGCGGTAGAGGCATCGAGATTGGGTATCTTGGCACGAATGGCCGCCGTCAGATGTCCAAAGGGTGTATCGCCCTGCATCGCGTATTTGAACTTGGACGCAGCGGGCGTGCCGCGGTGAGCAATGGCCAAGATGGGATGGTGGTCGTCGCCGCGCTTGGCGATGCAACTCTCTGCGTCGGCGCGACGTGCCTCGACACTCAACTTTAGGAACTGTTCAGCCATTGGTGTCTGTATCGAAGTCTTTTATTTTAAACACCTTTTGCGGAAAATGTGAATTTGTCAGCACAAAGCAATCGATCGGTTGACGAGGTGATGCGATCGGCGCGTCAACCGATTGTTTTCAGAAAATAAAAAAAATGTCAGCTGACATTTCATACGACGATGAGTCATGTGAAAAGTGTTGAAAAAGTCTGAAAAACTTTTATAAACTGTTCATACCACACATGTCCTTTGCACAGATTAAGGCTCGTGTCGAGGCGTCCCATAGCGAACGTGCCGATGTGCGTGAAGAACGAAAACGCAAGTTGTGGAATGTGTTGCAAAGCCAACAAGCCGAGGCACGGCGTGTCAAGGCCAATGAGCAAGCATCAAAGCGGTACAAGAGATCCAAGGCGGCGTATGCAGTCGAGACCATTCCACGTCCACCTCCCGTCACGACAGAAGTTATGGAACACGACCTCACGCTTGTCAACGACGGTGGCAAGCTGCATCGACCGCGTGGCGTGCCACACGACGACACGTGCAGCAATTGCAACGGCCTCATGCACCGTGATGTGTTTATGAGTTACTTGGTGTGTTCAAAATGCAGACACATGAAACTTTACGTCGACACGTCCATTGCCACGTCGGCGAGCGGCGCGGCCATCTTGGACCGACGGCGACACAAGCATCCCAAGTGGCTGCTGCACTACGTCACGTTTCTCAACGCCGCGCAATCCAAAACCACCAAGAAGTTTACGCTCAAATTTATGAACAACCTGTGTCTATTCTGCTATATCGAAGGTGCACGTTCAAGCGCCGATATTAATAAGAAGCTTGTCAACCGCGCACAACGGTACAACGGTGGCTCGACCATCCATACCAAGTCGATCCTCTTGACAGCTCTGTTGCGCGGTCACCCAATGACGATGCCTCCGCATCTCATCTCGGGTCTGCAACTGCTGTTTCGTAAGGTGTGGCCGCTGTTCCTCGTCATGAAAAAGGACCTCGATCCGATGAGATCGAATGGACAGGCGTTCAAGTTTTTGACGCGCGTCTTCCTGCGGTTCCTTGGGTACGACGTGTACCTGCCCCTGATTGAAACGTTCAGCATGACAGAGACCAAGCTGAAGCACTCGAGCTACATGCGACGCCTGTGCCGTGAGCTTGGTTGGGTGTGGGTGGACGGTAGAATCTCTGAACCCGACATTACCGACAAGATGATTGACGACTATGAGTCATCTCAAAGTGAATGAGTCATGTTTCCCAACTTTGGTGGGTGGACACCACAGCTCGTGGATCATAAATTCACTAAGTACACTAAGTATTTTTTACTAAGTAAATTTCCTCCAAAACGTCATATGACAAACTGTGCACCACGATTCCTCGAGATGAGGAAAAATTCCGCCACAACCATGTCACGGTCAACAATTCCGACTCGTGGTGGAAACGACACCATCAACGCCAAGCTCGATGTCTTACTCATCAAGGTCGACGTCCTTGCCGAGACCGTGGATGACCTTGTGGCGATGATGGCCGAGGATTACGACGACGAAGACGAGGACGAGGACAACGAGGACGATGAAGTGGTGGACGATGAAGAAGGCGAAATCGACGCCATGGATGAAGCATTGCCGACATTGGAGGTCGAACCCGTTACCTCCAATGGCGTTGTTGCGTCCAACCCCACGCTACTCGCGAACCTCAAGGGCCTGACAATCGCCGAGCTCCGTCAGCGAGCATCGGAACGCAGTGTCGACTTGCAAGGCGCGACGCGCAAAGCAGACATTGTCGACAAGATTTACGCGGCCATCACGTCAGCGTAGAAGCCCACGTCGACGCAGCCGACGCCGTGATGTTGGATTTGGGTGTCTTTCGTCTGACGACGGTTGACCCGTCGTAATCACCCATCAAATTAAACCGAACCTTGTACTTGTGTGGCTTTGGTGGTGGACCCGTGTTTGGAACGGCTGTATGGACAACACGGTCGAGACCGAGGTGTAGATGCGTCACCACAAACTTTGGACAGCACGGTCGCAATGTCATGTATTGGAATTAGACATATTCAGATATTTTTGCAAGCCGTAGTGCAACGGGGTAAAAGCAGGCACCGACGGCATGTCGTCACACCGTTTGGTGACGGTAGATTGTGTTGTGCGTACGTCAGCAGGGTGTCCGTCTCCGTAGACGATCAAGACGGGTTCGACGTCCAATAGGCTGCACATTTCGTCAATCAAACCGTGCAGTGACGTTGTAGCGCCGACGCCAACGTTGTACACGGGCTCGGGGACCGAGTGAAAGATGCAATTGTTGATGACATTAACCACGTCGTCGACATGGGTAAAGTCTCTGCTTTGTTGACCGTCACCGTTGATGCGGATGGGTTTGCGGTGTTGCAAGGCATGGGCGAAGCGACCCATGGCCATGGTGTCGCGGTCGTGTGGGCCGTACACGGTAAAGAAGCGTAGACCAACGCTTTCAATGCCGTGCCGTGAATGATAGTACGAAGCAAGGTCTTCACACATGCGTTTGGTGAGACCGTAGATACTGTTTGGTTGACCTTGAAGTGCGACCTCGTCGTCGTTGTCGCCTTGGTCGCCGTACACGCTGCTACTACTTGCGTACACGATGCGGCACGTGGGGTTGTTAACGCGAACGGATTCAAACACGTGCTGTGTGACCAACACGTTGTTGTCCATGAAATGCTTTGGGTTGTCGTCGCTGTCGCGGAGCCCCGCTGTCGCCGCCAAGTGAACCACGACATCGTAGGCGTCGTAGGAGTGGTTTATAGCGTTTTCACAGACGTACGTGATGTTGTCTGCGTCGATTGGATGCGGGAACTTCAAATCAAGCGCCGTCACGTGCACGTCGCTACGACCTGCCAAGGACTGCAACACGTTGGTTCCAATAAACCCACCTGCCCCTGTCACCAACACGCGCATAGCTTGTACTCGACAATGGAATGTGATTTTTTTAATTGATGTCATATGACGCGGAAATCAAAATGTGACAGTTATTTGATTAATCGCAATAGTCTGCGACTTGTAGCGCTTGAAGATGTGTCCTTTGATGAACCCACTGACGTGGGTGTAATCAATGCCGTCGCACAGAAAGACGGTGGTTGGCCACACGGTTTGATACGGCCATTGCGGGGTTTGCAGGATATTCACGTTTGGAATCACATTGGGGTGTTGTTCGTATGCTTGGATGGTTTGCAACGGCAATTCCATCAATTTGCACAGCGTCTGACGTGTCTGACACACCACCATCACGTTTGTGGGATGGAACAGAGCCTTTTGGACCATGGTGTACGTGTATGCCCTGTAGATCTCTGCCACTTGCGCCGTGTGGATGTGGATGGGAACGTCTTTGACGCGGAGGGCGACGTGGCTTCGACAAAAGGGACACGTGTTGTCCTGTGAATGGTACGACAGCCATTCGTCAATGCACGTGGGATGAAAGACATGGCGACACGGACGCAGAATGGCCACCTGTGGTGGCGTAATGTCCTCGAGGCATATCGTACAGGCCGTGGTGTTGGCGTGGATGAGAGCCCGTTCCTCCTTGCTCACGCCAAACTCGGTGCCTGCGACCGTGACGTACATGGACATGCCCGAATAAACGGCGTGGTTCAACATCCACGACGACGGGTCGACGCGGCTGTCCATGATGGCACGTGCGTCCACGGGTGGACGGAGATGATGCACATTGGACGGGTCGGTCTTGGACAAGCGCCAAGTGATATTGGGACCTTCCATGAATCTTCGGTAAGTCACGAGCACATCGGCAAAGGGTAGTACGGTGGGTTGGTGTGGGGTCGAGACAATCAGCGTCACGCTGTCCGTCATCTCGTACCGTTTCAAGGTCAACCGCCACGCGGCCGCTTGGTTGGGGTGAGTGTCCACGACCACGTTGGTGCACATGCCAAACGAGATGAGCCGCTCGACGACAAAGATGGGCCAATTGCATGGTTCGATGCGATGATACGTTTCGACGGGAAACAAGACATCACCGTGTACATTGCGGCGGGTTCGGTAAAGATTAACAAACTCGGCAATATGTTGTAGATTCAATACATCATCATCATTGTCATCGTCTGAGGCATAAGACGACGATGGCGAAGGCGATGATGAACGTGGTGATGGCCCAAACGGCGTCTGCATCATCGGTGGTGGCGGCGGCGGCGACGGCGCGTCGTCGACCTGCGACGGGATGGGTATCATCCTGTTGATAGAATTTGTAGACGTCCACGTAATTCGCCGCGGGTTTTCCCTTGCGCGTGTTGACAATGTTATGAACTTTGACAAGCCACCGCGTGAGGGAATCTCGCGATTCCAATACTGTGTCGTCGAGAGGCAAGTCTTTAAATGTGGCGTGCAGGTGGATTCCGCACGCCGCGCATGGTAGAATAAACGGCAAAAGCTCAAAGAAATTGATAATGACGCGTTTGTCTGTCGCTTTGGGGTTGGTTTCAGGGTACATGAACGTAACGGCATGACAGACGCGCCAATAATCGGGCCCCCACGCGTCAAAGTTGTACGTGTAACCACGCTTCACGCCCATCGCGGTATGCTATTGAATTCCCCAAACATTTTATATGTCCATGTAAAAATCAGAGCATGGTAACTTTGTTCGACACGACAGGCATGTCGTTGTACGACGCGGCAATGGCTTCAATGAGGTCGTTCATCTTCCACAACAGCTTGGTGGCAAGGACCTCGTCGTCAGTGTGTAAGATGTAGTCGACGTCTACGATTTCGAGTTCCAAGTCGCAGATGGGCTCGTCCGTGTTGACGCTCACAAGGGCGTCGACAAAGGTACGTCCGTGCCACCGTTGGGTCAAGCAATACATCCAAGCGGGCTTGTCGTGATCGGCGGGGGTGTAGGTGTACACCTTGCGGCGTTTGATGGTGCAATGGGTGGGTTCCGTGTGGGGCGGAATGTCGTTGGTTGGTACATTGACTTCCATGGCCACGGCGATGCGAAACGAGACGGGACGTGACTCGTTGCCAATGGCAAAGGTTTTCACGTGAATGGGTTTCTTCTCAATGGTGGTGACGTCGCGTTGCGCGTCCGAGACAAACGCCACTTCGGACCGCAACGTGCGGTGATCGCCGACAATGCCACTTGGGTGCGTAAACGCGTGCATGAGGTTCCACTCGCTCACGTAAAACCAATCGCGGTTCGTGTCCAACAAATGCTCGAGTTTGGACAATGCAGTGCGCGTCATCCCGGGCACAAACGCGCCGCGGTCGGTGACGTGGCCAAACCGCACCTCGAGTTCAGGGTTGACCTTTTCACGGTCGTACGTGTGCGCAATGTCCTTGGAATGTGTAATCACATGCCGTATGGCCGTGTGGACTTGTGTATCGACGAGGCATGGCACCAACGGCATGGTGACGGGGTATGAGGATGGGTTTTCAACGAAATTCGTGTTGGCATTTGGCGTCCATGCACACGTAAAAAATGGTTTGGCCTTCGTCGGCGCTGCGGGTTTGCCGTCCATAGCTGCTCAGATGGGTGCCTTTGCATTTGGGGCAGCGGCGCTGACGCTGTTGGCTGCCCTTGACCGTGCACACAAACGGCTCGACCGTGTCGACGGCGTGGACCCGATGCTCGGCGTGGACGTTGGCAAACGACTTTGCAGCGTCCAACGGGGTGGCGTCGGGGTGTTGGGTGATGTATTGAACAATAGGTACATAACGTGTCATTAAACCGCCCGACAACGCGTATGCATGCTCTTCGCGGTCGATGGCGTTGTTAAACACTTGCTTTAAACATTGCACACGTAGCAGCGGTCTGACGACGGCATGTTCGCACGTCGTCCTGTCCATGGTGGCGTTAAAGGTGGTTAGAAAGGACTTGGTCGACATCGTCTCCGATTTCCTCGCAGCGAAAGCGGATATGAGCTTGGAGTCGGTCGCGTTTGGTTTTCAGGGTCGTGTCGGTTGGGTCGGAAACCAACGCCATGATGACTTGGCGCAGCTTGGCGCAATAGCTTTCAATCAAGCGCCGTGTCAACGCGACGCGTCGCTCTTCGCACGCGAGTTCATCGTCGTCGAGAAACCGCACGGCGCCTGATCGACGACGGACATTTTGCTGCGCAATCACACGTTGCATCGCGTCATCACCCGTGACGTCCGACACTTCATCGTCCAACGGGTCGGCGTCGCTGTCCGTATCGGGTTCCGAACCCAATGCATCAAAGTCTACAATGCTCTCGTCGTCCATACGTCATATGACACATAAGGCCCTCAATTTATAAAATTCATTAACAAGGTCAACATGAAAAACGCCGCCGAGGCGTACAAGAAAAACAGCAGTTGTCCGTTTCGTCGCGCGCAGAGGATGGTGGCGCCTGCAGGGGTGGTTCCGTTGACGTTGGTCAAGGCTTCGGCGGCCGAATCGGTCACGTTGGCCGTGTAAGCTTGAACGCACCGTTTGACATTGGCCTCGGCGCGTTGTCTGATGCTGCCCGTTACTTGGATGGCATTGGACCGTTGGACATTGACATTGAGTGTATTGACGGCTTGGTCGTAGCACGCTTGCAGGTCGTTGGAGGTGAGCGCCGTGGTGATGGTGTTGGTGGTGGTGGCGTGTTGGGGGAACGTCGCGTTCATCATGTCTTCAAACGTCGCAGCCGTGTCGTTGTGGTGTTGTTGAATGATTTGTGTCGACGAGCAATCGATTGAGGCCGACGCGGTTTGGTCAATGTTCAAGTCGTCAATGTCAATGTCGCCTTGGGTCGTCTTGTAGTTGAGCTCGACTTGGTTTACCGCCTCGGCAAGGCACGCTGACCGTGCGCCGACAAACGACGACGTGGCCAAGTTGAGGATGGCCTTGGTTTTGGCTTGATGCTCGGGTGGGTCCCATGGCATCCGAGGGAACTTCATGATCTATCATGTAGCACACTGCTATTTTTTTCTCGCGTGCCCATTGCAGTACCACCCGCGATCCCACCAATTGGATTCGGCTTGCTCTTCACGAGGCTGTGAGGGGAAATTATGTCATATGTCACAATGTCACGACTTACACAAGGATTCGTGAAATGGTACTCTGTTGACTTTGCAAAGATTTTTGTAGGCTCGACGATCTTTGGTTTTGGTGGTGGTGTCACAGTAGCCATTTGCGATTTACATCAACAAGAAAGCATAACATTTTCCAAATGCGTTTGCGCAGGTGGTGCAGGTGCCGTGATAGGTGGATTGATGGGCCCTCCCATCTATTACATGACCCCTTTTGCGTTTCCTGCCACATTGGTGTCAAAAGCGTATTCACGATTCTTCCAATAAAACGTCAGCTCGAGGTCACGAATGGATCGGCCAACCAAGTGTACTCGGCCTTTTGAACGGCATCCATCTACCCACGGCTTCACACGAAGCGATCAAAATGTCCAAAATCACAAAGTTTGAAGAAAAACATATGGGCGGGCGGAAGCGAGCTGCGACGTGACCTCATGTTGCTACATTCGCTTTTAAACGGCATCCATCGACCCACGGCTTCGCACGAAGCGTTTCCCTTAAAGTGAAACCAAAGTTTCAAACTGCTGACTATCATGACTCATCGTCGTATGAAATGTCATCTGATTTTTTCTCATTTCGTGAAATTCATTTGTTGACGCGTCGATCGCATCACCTTGCCTGCCAATGAATTTGTGCTGACAAATTCACATTTTCCGAAAAAAGTAAAAGTTGGAATCTCAAACTTGTCAACTTTTAGAAAACCCAATGTGTCCCAAAGTGATGGTCCACGCCACCCGTGTACACGATGATTGTGAGTGAGAGTGTCACATGATGCATTGTTATTCAAGGCAACGAATACACTCTTAAATAGTTTATTCAACCAATGAAGCTACCCATTTCGCCATGCGAAAGACGTCGTCGCGTTCGTCGATAGCATGGTCACACGCATCGTGTTCGTCTTCGTTGTCCATGCAGTGCAGGTCCGCCACGTCCGTGTGTAAGCGCGGTAGAAACGCCCATTGGTTGGTTTCGAGAAAGGTCATGGCGTTGGACAACGTATTGTACCGAGCGGCCTCGGCAGCAATGTCGGCGGCTTGTGCAATGTTTTCGCTTGTGAATATGCCGTGAATCACCATGTAAAACACCATCACCGACGTCAATAGCATCACGTACAGCTGTTGGGTGGCCTTGTCCACGTTGAAAAAGTAGCGCTCAATGACGGCCTTGGCTACCGTTTCTGCTGTATCGGCAGAGAGGTACTGCATGACTTGGGTTGAAAACGCCGTGACAGACACGCCTTCAATCATGAACGATGCGCTCTGTACGTGAGCCAACGCCGCAGCCATCCATGCGTAATTCATCATGGTCGACGACACACGTCGATACACGGCATGATCGGACATTGGTGGTAGGTGCTGCGCACTTGCCAAGGCGGCAAACGCCATGGTCGTGCCAACGGTCAAGTACCCTCCACTGACCTCTGTCGCCGTTCGACGCATGTCGGCAACGGATAAATCCCATTGCAACAATCGATCGGCCCCCGACGATATCGCGACGGCTTTGGGTCCGAATGCGTTCATGAACGTGAGCAACGCAGTTGAGGACATGGACAAGAGTCCGTCCTTTAACACGGCGTGTTGTTTGACGACGTGGACCATGCCGTGGATCACCGAGTTGACCACGACCATGGTCGACGCGGATGTGACGGCGTTGTGACCCATGTACGAGATGAATTTGAACAGCGCCGCCAACAACATGGCAATGGTGACGTTGCTCGTGTTGACCAAGTCGCCGACGTACGTGTCGTAACCTCGCTCTTGCATGACGTGCAGCGTCGCAAACGCAGCGAGCATTGCGACACCCCATGATGACAATTGACCCTGTGATAGTCCACTACCGATGATGGTGTACGACCCACGCTTCAGCGCACGACACGCACCCGTCATGTCGAACCGCGGTACGGTGCTGCACATGGCCGTGTACCAATCCTTGATGGTCACCATGAACGCGTACTTCATGTAATGACGCAGGTAGTGCGGCTCGCCCTTTTCCGTGACGGGAAAATGCAGCACAGGCAGTACCGTTGAGATGCCCGTGCCGCCCGTGACGACCGCCACGTCGTAACGGTCCAACCCGAGGACAAACGCCACGGTGTAATCCACCATGGTGTACACGGCAACGATGCGTTCAAAGAGCCGTTGCAAGTCCCGCACGTTGTCTGAGCGAGCAATCGAGGTGGCGTGGCGGTCCCATACCTGTTGCAAAATGGGCATGCGATCTTCCATTTCGTCAAACAACCGTGTAATCTTGATGCGTTCCGATTCAAACACCTCTACAGGATCGCCTCCTGCCAATTGTCGCGCGCGTTGTTCACTCACGCAACATACCGACGGCTGCAGGACCTTGGTCCATTCAAGGGCCAAGGTGCACGGCGTGGGCGACGGTGGGCACGTGTTGGTCCAATCTTCATTGACGTGGTACACATTATAAGGGAATGAAGGCAATTCAATGGGCGGTGAAGGCACGGCAGGGCGCGGGTCACCAACCAACACACCCATCAAGTTACGCACGTTGGGCAACGGGTTTCTCTTGAGACGGTACTCTTCGACACGATCACGCAGGGTCCTCGGTTCAGGCGCAGCAGGACCTGCGTCGTCGTCGGCATCATCGTCGTCGTCGTCGTCGGGTGGTGGGCGGTTCCAATGATCACGCAGTACCGACGGTGTGCGACGACGCGGGTTGGCTCCAAAGTGAGCATTGGCTGTGCGACGTGCATTTCTACGTGTATGGCGCCGATGGCGCCGTTTGGCTCGGTCGGTGCTCGACCGTAAGACACGAGGCATTCTAATACCATGAATACAAACCAAGATTTTATTGATACGTCATATGACGCTTGAGACGATCGCGCAACGCCAAGTCTTGGGTGGTACGCCACACTCGGGTCAACCCCATCTCCAACGGCCGACACTGTCGACGACGCATGGACGTGAGTGTCTCGTCCGAGATCCGTGACAACGCCGTGGTCACCGTCTGCTGCACGTACATCGGGTCTTCGCCACAATCGCACGCCGTCAACACGGCTTCGGCGTACGTGTCGTCACGCCATGAATCGGGATTGTCAAGGATGGGCGTCACGGCGCGGAGCCATGCCATACTATCGTACCGTTTGCAGGCCGTGTGGAAGATGGTGATGTAAATCGGCGGCTCCAACGCGGGCTTGGCGTGGCGAACGAGGTAGTCGGTAATCCCCGCATGGGTATTGTATTGAACGACGCTGTTGTAGACACATTGCAATATCACTTCACGGGGCACGTTGGTGTTGGACAGGAGCGTGCACACAACGGGCAGAGGCTCGTCCATCATGATCATGCACGCTTCCATCATCCACAAATCGTCGTCGTCCTCCAACCACAGCGCAGCCCATTTAACGGCCGTGACGTTTGATGGGTTTTTGAGAAACAAACCCAATTCGGCATAGCCCGACAACTTGGACATGGTGGTGCGGAGCCAATCCAACGCTTGGACTTCATCGACAAACGGTGCAATCATCTCCATTTGCTCCGTCAGAAAGTGGATACTTGGATCATCGTCTTTAAACCGAGACGAGTCGGACCCGTCGTCCACACTTGAGCGATTCCGCTTGGCCATGACAAATGTCAAGGTAACCGATTCCGTCATATGACATGGCGTTGCACCAAGTGCGTGACGTCATGACCTCCAATGACCATTTCGATTCCGAGGATGTGAACATGGTCGATAAAGCCATCGACTTGGAAGAACGGTCCAATGAGCACCTCAAGGCGCTACGCGCTGCCCTACCACGTCGACAACACGATTTAGAACAACTCGATGAACAATACCATTTATCAGTATACTATCCCGAAATGATGAAGGCGTTTGCACGCAAAGACGCGGAAATCCAAGCCAACATCAAAGAGCTTGAAACCCAAGAACAACAGCGTTCGGAATACACGTTTACGCTCTAATCATTCGTTGCACGCACAGTCGTGCAGACCGCTGCCGCAGCCGTGGATTCCCTTGCACACGTCGCAACAGTAGTTTACACCACCGCACGATTTCCACGTCAGCGGGTTACCGCCCATCGCCGAGCATTCCTCTGCAGACGTGGGGCGTGGACCCGTGGGGGTGGGGGTGACCGTATCGTTGTAGGGCGGCATGGGCATCACGGGCGACGACGTGGTGGCTGTCGGCGTCATGAAAAAGAAGTAGTAGGCACCTGCAACGACAAGACCAATGACAATCAACATGATCATCTTGTTCTTTGGATCCGCCATGTGGTATGATACTATACACATTACATCACATTTTTTTTCCATCCTCCATGTCAAAAATTAAAAAGCTTTACAAAGTAGATACGCAATGGCCCCTACGACGTGTCCGAATTGCAACCATGTCTTTTTGAATCCCTCGTATCAAGGTGAGATTGATACGCGTACGCGGACAATGTCCCAATCACCACCTCCTCCATCGCCGCAGCGACCAACGTCCCCCGAGCCTGAACCTGCAGTGTCCATCATGAAGCCACACAAGTCACCCGTGAAAATCAAAGCACCAACCTACGAGGAAGACGAGGACGTTACGTGTACTATAATGTAGCGTCACATGACATAAAATGAGGATACCTTGAGTCTTCATGAACCATGGCTCCGATGGTTGTCAGAGTGTTTAATCGTGCGCAATGGATCGTGAGTCTAATAACAAGGACGGACAGGTGTATGCATGGCGAGTTATGGATACCCTATCAGGGGAATCGTAACGATGAACGCATGTCTTGTATCCGATACAATGCATTTCACACACCAACGTTTGTCGTCCTTCATATAAATCATCACAACGAGTTGCGCGTGGAAACAGACGTCATGATCTCCACCAACGCCATTCTGTGGTACCTTGGGGATGAGAACCTTGTGCCCAACAATTGGGTAGACATATCGAGTGGCGGACAACATCGCATCCTGTGGCGCCCCGGGGGTGGGGATGGACCATCTTTATGGCGTCAACGTGATCCCGTGTATGACTCTTCAGGAAGCGATTAACGTGCGTCATATGACGCGATGACCTCCATGGCCATGGACCTCGTGGCAGGCAATCATATTATCAAACGCGTTGGTAATCTACCACTTAAGCACCGTGTCCTCGAGACGTGGCAAAGCAAGGTCAAGACGCATGATGAAGTGTATCGCATCACTGTGCCCACCGTTCGCACGGTGAGATGCTATGACGAGGAAGGCAACACATGGTATCCGATGCAATGTCATGCGACGAAACAAGTCATGGGCAAGATTCCCGTTTATGCTGAACGAACGTGCGTCAAGTACAAGACACCACGGGGTAGTGTGCACACTACAGTCCTACCACCAACGCTTCGGGTACAGGTGGCATAGCTTCGCATTGCGTTGGTTCGTTGCCTTTGCCCAAGAGGTGGCGAATGTCGTTGGCGACTTGATCCATGTTGTCCCATCCGTCCTCGTCATAATACAACCATAAAACAGGATAACCCCACATTCGATTGGCTCGTAGATTAGGCACGTGGATGCGTTCATATTGGTTCCATGCGTTGGTCGTGATCATGCGTTGGTAGGAGATGGGCTTGACTTGAATCCCAAAGACACCTTCGTAGACAATATCGACTTTGTAGCGGTAATCCTCTTCGCACGTTGCATGGCGACCCTTGAGATGGAGATGCGCAAACTCGGCGTGCAGCATCGTGTCCGTGTCCTTCAGGGCCTGCATCTCTCTGCGGTAGCCGTTGATGGGGTCGGTGACGTACAGCTTGGTCACGAAATGCACATGGTCGGTGATGGTCGCGTCCTTTAAGCAGGGTTCCGCCGTGCCGTTGTCGATTTCCGTTTTCACTGCGTCTTGGAGGTTCAACGCCCATCCGCGCAGGCCGTCGCCACGGACGATTTGGTTGCACACGCGGCACTTTGGCGCGACGCCGTGCGTTTTAAGCAGGTTGACGAGCTCTATGCGCGTCTTGGGGTCGTGGTGACACATCATCTGCATCACGTTGACGGTTTTCTTAGACGATTGGAGACGATGTTTGTGAAACACGCGGTTCAACGCCGTCTGTAGTGTGTAGCGGGTCATGGCGGGAAATGACACATTACGTTTATGATTTAAGCTTTTGAATAATGTGTGATGTCACACCTATGTCACACAAAATGGGCTGTCGCGTTTAAGCTTTTCTTTCCGTCATATGACACAAAAATGTAAAGTGAAACGGTTCCTTGTGTTGGCGATGACATAAACGAGGCACGGACATCTCGTCACACTGCCCGACTACGACAACATCAAGTTGAAACGAGGCACGGACACGCGTGAAAAAAGTTCAAGCAGGCCATTGTGCTGCGTCAGAGCAACGCCGCACAGGATTTCAACGTGCAGAGAGATGTGGTCTGAAACACGTCGCGTGTCCCGGGTTGGTCGACATAGTATACGACCGCCTCCGTGCCGCCGTACGCCTTGAGGTACCACCAAATGCGCCGCAACGCACGCTCAGTCAACTTTTGTGCATCCTTGACGGCAAACACCACGGGGCGACCTTGACACAGCAGCGGAATACGCACCCCGCCTTCCAACGTGGATCCGTTGCAGAGAATGGGTCGTTTCATGTCGCGTTTAATCGTATTGCACATGTCGGTAAACGCCGCAAGTTTCGGCTGCTTGAGGGTCGAGGGCATGTTGGTCCACCGCCGCATGGCGTCGCTGATGCCCCCTTGCTTCAACACGTGCATCGAGTCGTAAGCCACGGCAAACACGAGCGCGTTTTCGTGCGTCTTTTGAGCATCGTCCAACCGCAGCACCGTGTCCAACCGACGCTTCCATGGTCCGCCGAACGGCTGATGCGTCTTGCGAATCACACGTCGACCCGCGTTGATGTGGCGTTTCAACTCGTCCATGATCTCGCCGTCGAACCGTGTCATCCACAGTGTCATGGCCGTGCATACCACCTCTTCACTCAAAGCGTCCATCAAGTCGCGCACGTTGACGTCCTCGTCGTCACGCACCATCACCATCCAATCGTCCAAGGCCGTTGCCTCGACAAGCGTGTCGTTGACTTTCTGCACGAGACGATCGGGGGCCCACCGTGCAAACGTCGCAGCCGTTGGTTGCGTCACGTACGGTTCGTGCACGTCGTGAATCTTGATGGTCGGTGCGAGCAAGCACTTGGGATTCACAATGACCTCGGCAAACGCATCCACCGTATCGAGGCTATGCATTGTCGGGTACAACCCTTGGTAGCAATGAACGTAAAGGTGCAGTTTGGTGATGGCCCGCGTTACCGCCACGTGTGCAGCAGGACACACGTCAAACGATTGACCATCGTTGCATTTCGGTTGGTTCATCTTCCAATGGTTGCCCGTCAGGCCCACCACAATCACCACGTCGCGTTCCAATCCTTTGGCACGGTTGAACGTGGTCAGAATCAAGCGGTCACGGTTCTCGACCGAGTCGCCCGACGCCGTGATTTCCCGCATCGGTACGTTCTTACTGACGAGGTGCGCCTCAATCACACTCGACGCTGCGCCGCGCAACGAATTGCAGAGTACCATGACTTGCCCCGCGTCATACTCGCTCAACACCGAGTCAATCAACTCTAAAATGCCGTAGTTGTCGCCAATGTGCACCGTCGGACGGTGGGTCATGTCCGAGGGTTTTCCCGACACGAGTGGCGGGTCGTCGTGGGCGCGGAAAAAGCGGTTGACAAACGCACACGTTTCAGGACTGAGGCGGTACGTTTCAAGCAGACGGTCCTTGTACCACGGCCCCTCACACAGTCGATGGTACTGCCCGTACAGGGAATCGTCGACCCCTCCGTCGTAGAGGAAATCATACACGGTTTGCGCTGCGTCGCCGACAAGCACCACACGGCAGTCGGGTTGCTGCTGTTGAATCAACCATTGAATAAACTCAATCTGAACACCGTACACGTCTTGAATCTCATCCACGCAGATGAGAGCGTAGTTGCCATGATCCCTGCCCACCTTGATGTCCGTCGACGTCGCCATCAACATCGACAACGTGCGGTTGTCGGGCACCGAGCGTTTAAAGATTTCCGTCGCCAATTGGTGAATGTTGTGTACGGAAATCTGAAAGCTCAAGTCGTCGGCTTTGTCGCGGGTCTCGGCGGCCAAGGCGCAGTTGAACGACAGGATCAACGACTTTTGTGGCGTCACCGACATGGCAGCCGCCAACAGCAGCCGCGTCTTGCCTCCCCCGCAACACGCCGTCACTACCGAGTGTGGATGCACAAGGCACGCTTCGAGGCACCGCCGTTGGTCGGTCGAGAGTTCCATCGTGTCATTTGGGGGGTTTTCCTCACGACAAAAAACTTTTGTCGCCATGACTATTTCCAATCATGGACACCACGCACCCCGTCGTCGTGTATGCAGGAACCAAGTTGATTGAACTGACCGATTCAGAAAGCCTTGGAGCGCTCAAATGGGCCAAGGACACGGGCGAACTGTCCATGTCCAACTACGACGTGTCGATTGCCGAGGGCGACCGTGACAAGTTTGCCAAGACCATTGCGGCACGGGGTGGATCCGTGTCCTTCAAGGTGGACCGCGTGGTTCGTGTCAAAGACACGTTGTCGCGCAAGGACGGCAAGGGACGGTCGTCGACAGCCATTGGCGCCCGCATCGGCACGCTTGTGGTGGGCAAGCACATCAAAGTGCTCGACAAGGACGGTAAAGCAGTTAAGAAATGCTGCGCGGACGTGAGTCAACCCTACACGTTGCAAGCGACCGACACATCGTACGCAGTGTTGTTGGGTGTTTATTTCAAGGCTCATCATGCACCACCCGCTAAGAAGCCTTCTAAGCCGTCCGCATGACGCGGATGCGTTTGGTCTTGCGGCACGCGTCAATGACGTCGGGCGCCACCCGTTTCTCGAGTTCCTTTTTGTCCAACTCGGTACGTTCCTGCCACTTCCACGTCACTTTCCCTTCTTCACCCAAGTCGATGGTATCGCACTTGAGCGTGTGTTGCAGCATGTGCACCTTGATGCGGGTCTCGAGCACGTCCTTCTTGGCCGTGGCCAATTTGATCAAGGTCTTGACGTTACGCAACTTGGCTGTCAATTGCATCAGGTCTGCGTTCCCCGTCATGGCATAATCAACCTCTTCGGCCTCGTCGTCGTCAAACGGCGGTTCGGATGGGTTGAGTTGACTGAACGTCCCGTACACCTTGGCCGTCTCGCTCCACCATGCCACTTCCTCGCCAATGCTCTTGTAGGCTTCATCCACCTTATCGCATGGTATTTCATAAAACCCATTTCCGTTGCGCACGCGGTACATGTCCAAGATAGCATGGACGTGGTTGCATAGTCCTTTACGATCCGACGTGAAGGTACCGCGCAGTTTAAACGGCGGTGGAGACGGTAGAGTCGTCAGAACCGTATCGGGGTCGTCCGACTCGCCGACATACCATACCGTAGGGGCGTCTTTCGACAGCGGCGCTTGCTCGGCCACAAAGAGTGTCTTGGCGGGGATCGGCATGTCATATGACACTTACGATTTCCCCTCACCCCGACGACGCGATGAGTCACCATTTTGTTTGGCCTCGCGCTTTCGCTTGCGTTGCAATCGCTTCTCGTTCTCAAATGCCTCGCGGCGCCGTTCGCACTCGTCGTCCGAGGGTAGCTCATCGGCATGCTCTTTCATAAACGTTTCAAACGTGCCCGGGGTGTCGCGCACCGTATCGCATTCGGGAAACGACGCCTGCAACTGTTCCACCGTTTTGATGCACATGTCTTCAGGCGGCCGTTGGAGGCCGCGGGTGAACATGCCGTTCAACGCCTCGTCGATGGGGTCGCGGGTTCTCGCCTTTTCAAGTTCCAAAAACACAGACCGCGGCACCACGTTGGCGCTTTGGACACGCGACACGCCGTCAATGTCGCGAAGCCACGTGTCGCGATCCATGTCGCCGCCATACGCTTTCAATTCTTGCCATGCACGTGCACAAGGAATAGGTGCTGTTGGGTCCCATCCATAATGGTCCACGAGTAAATGACGTTGCCACACGAGTCGCGTGTTGAGGTCGTAAGGCTTCGAGGCAATGAGAAACGACTTGGCACAGGGCGCTGAACAGGTCTTGTAATACACGTGGTAGATGCCCGTGGTGGCGTCGTAGTCGTCGACCACAGGAACGACAACGTCCGTGTCGGATGGTAAAGGCCCGTGGCAATAGCAGCAATGGGTCGCATCGCCGTCCAAGCGACGGTATTCCACACGGGTGGTTTGTCGCTGCGGTGCGGGTGGTGGAGGAATTTCCATGGAAAATGGCGGTTTATGATATGGAAAATGGAGTTGGCATTGGGAAACGCGAGATTGCAACGGTTGAGTACATACCACGATTACCAACAGCACATGACCTTTCTACGCGCGGCGTTGAATCGCGTTCTCAACACCATGGACACGTTGACGCCCGTGGAAACGGCTCCGACGGTGTTGCCGACACGTACCCGTGAACGGATTGAAACGGCCGTGTGTAAATGCTACACGGCCCAATACACGGCGGGAACGCAAATGGTCCAAGACATGCGCGTGTTTTTAAACACACCCGAACCTGACGCCGATGTGTTGAGCGTGGGTATCCGCATGATGAACAAGTTCAATCGGTCCACGGTGCGTGTGGCGTCCAAGTTTGAAGCCGACATTCACCCTATGCGCCCCTCGTTTGACGACAATTCCAAGGACCGTCAAATTGTTGACAACCCCGACATGTTGGCGTGGCGCACCAACTACGATGCGTTTATTTCCGAATTGGAAACACGCACCGAGTATACCATCACCAAGTTTAAAGACGAACCCGATCTGTTTTGGGTGTCGTCGCTTGCCTACGTCATGGTGCATGTACCGTCGTCGGTGAACATGGTGATTGACGAAGACGTCGTATGGGGCGTGTTTCCAAAGCAAGAAGGAACGGTAAAGGTGGTAGTGAAAAAGGCCCTGTGTCAATCGCGGCAACCCAACACTGTCTACTTGTGGGGTACAGACATACCTCGTGTATAAAAAAATAAAGGATTAGAAAGACATTATGGCATGTTGGCGGAGGAAATCGAGGCAAAGCTCAGACGCATTGTAGCTCACCTTAAGTTTGATCCCGAGATAGACGGCGTACCCCGTCGCGTCTTGACGGAGCGTGAAACCAATTTGATGAAAACATACGATGTGTTGAAGGATCAATTGGCCGACATCAAGGACCGTGAGGACATGAGTGACGATGACAGCAGTGACGAGGACGTTGGCAGTGATGATGACGGCAGTGACGAGACCGAAGGCGATGGGGAATCTCTCGATACCGATGGTGAAGAATCGGGCGAAGAATATGACGGCAAAGAATACGTCGACCCTGCAAAATACGACATTGTGGAGTACAAGTCTGAAACTGAAGAAGAACGTTTGGGACGATCGTTTGTTCGCGGCGGTGCTCAACGCAAACGAAAGAAAACGATGGAAGAGATTGAGGACGAAGAACAAGTGAGTAAGGAGCTTAGGGCTTCCATGAAAGGACCACGAGTGTTTGAAGAAACACCCGACACGCTCGACGGGCCCGCGATGGCCGCTATGAATGTCGTGTCGGTAACCGTCGCAACGGCTCGGATTGATGATTTGATGCGCAAGGTGGAAATTGATGTTGATGATTTCCTGAACAACGCCGAAATCAAAACAACAGGGTCGCTTGACTTGCGTTCGTCACAGAAGAGTCGTGTTAAGAAACAAGTCGACGAGTTCTGTCAAAACATGAAGGCTCTGCGGTCTCGATTGAACGATTTGGCTCGGACCGTGTCTCGATCTGACCAACACAAATTGAAACGCCACATTCGAGAGAAACACCATCGACTCTTCCATCCCAAACGAGGCGAAGCTAAGATTGACACGTTGAGACGAAAGATTCGTCACTTGTCCAAACACTTTGTCGATATTGACAACGGACCAACGTTTGTACACTTGTTTTGCGACGACATTCGCAAAGAGTTTTACAACTTCATGGAAGCCTACAACGCCTTCTATGCAGAGGTCTTTGTTGATAAGATGAGGGAAACATGGCGAAACTACTTTCGAGAAAACAGTCCAAGTGCAACCGAGGCCATGCTTGACAAGTGCGTGAAGAAAGCGACAAAGGAACGGACCGATATTTTGGCGTTTAAATGGCCACCCTCTCAAGCAGGCATGGCTCGTACCATACGATCGGCGGTGTTGCAAAAGAAATTCGCGAGTCAACCAACCGTCATTGCGATGTACGTTCGTGTCCCTCTACCATTGGGTGAAGAGGGCGGTTGCGTATCTGATAGGCAACGTCAAAGTCAAATGCAGATAAGGCATCGGGAAAGTATCATGCGTCATAATGCGGATGAAATCCGCCGAAAGGAAGCCAAGGCGGCTGTCCAACGAGCGGTCGCCTATGCAGAGCGTGCTGATGATGCTATCCGAAAGGAAGCCAAGGCGGCTGTCCAACGAGCGGTCGCCTATGCAGAGCAAAAGGAAGTCGAGGCGGCTGTCCAACAGTCGGCCGTAGAGCGTACGCCTCGTAAACGGCGTCAGACGCCACGGCCTCGGTCACGCTCATCAACCGCATCTTCAGCAACCACTTACGACGCTCCATTAGACACCGACCCCGAACGGGACTACTATTATGTCGACCCACGTGGATCGGTCCCTGACCGTCCCTTTGATTCGGAACACGAACAGTACTTGGCCTCGGCTAAACTGTTGGCGTGGCGTGCACACCATGGTGGACCTTTGGACGGTGTACTACGATGGAGTGAATCGCAAGAACCCATGCGACTCGAGTATTGGCGCATCAAGGGCAAATCGATGAAGGAAAAAGACGTGCAAAGGTTTACTGAATTGGTTCGCAATGCACGTTCGGTTCGTGAAGAGTATCGCAACATGGCGCAAATGACAACGGGTTCTACCAAATTGCCAACTACATTTGGGGATCCTCCTCGTGCTAAGAAACCAAAGGCGACCAAGTCCAAGACATCTGTGGCTGCAGGATCTTATGTCGAAGACCCTGATGCGGAAAAGGAAGAACGTGTGCAAAATGCAGAACGCACGGCCGTGTTTGTTGCATCACATCCACAAGCGTCTAAACGTCCACCATTCAACCCCTTTCTTCCATCGTCGAGTTCATTCGGTATACATGTTGTGCATGCGAGAGAAGAGTTTCTACGCAGGAATCAACGCGACATGACGCCCGAAGAACAAAGCGCATTCAAGAAGCGGTACCTTGATCTTGCAGCAAGGTTGGAACAACAAGGCGTTGAACCATCGTTGGTGGATGTGTTTCAAATTCTATAAAGTTTTTTTTACTTTTTCAACACTTTTTACATGACTCATCGTCGTATGAAATGTCATCTGATTTTTTTCCAAATCGCGAAATTCATCGGTTGACGCGTCGATCGCAACACCTCGTCTGCCAATGAATTTTGAGAGGCTTTTTCACATTTTCTGAAAAGTGCCAATAAAAGTGTCTACATTTGGAAAATGGCTTTGTGTTGTCTACAAAAGTAGTCGGTTGGCAAAGCGGTCCGAATGCATTGGTTGCACTGTTTGGTCATGGCGATGCACTGTCGTTGAGAAGACAAGGGTTGTAGTAAAGGACGATGAGGGGTTGTTCGACGTGACGGACGTGATGGACGGCGTGGGGTTGTACGACGTGATGGACGGCGCGGCGTCATTCGTCGACGGCGCGGTAATGGAGTCCTTTGACGCGGTGGTCGCGGTGGTGGTGTGGTTGGCCACTCTACTGTATCACTTGGTCGCGTTGGACGTGGTGGTGTGGGTCGCAACTCTACTGCATCGTCGTCATCACTTGGTCGCGTTGGACGTGGTCGCGGTGATGGTGGTGGCCGCGTTGGACGTGGCAGTTGCCACTCTTCTGCATCGTCGTCGAAATCATCGTCGTCATCACTTGGTCGCGTTGGACGTGGTCGTGGTGTGGGTCGCAACTCTACTACATCGTCGTCATCACTTGGTCGCGTTGGACGTGGTCGCGGTGATGGTGGTGGCCGCGTTGGACGTGGCAGCGGTAGCGGTTGCCACTCTTCTGCATCGTCGTCGAAATCATCGTCGTCATCACTTGGCCGCGTTGGACGTGGTAGCGGTGTGGGTCGCAACTCTACTGCATCGTCGTCATCACTTGGTCGCGTTGGACGTGGTCGCGGTGATGGTGGTGGCCGCGTTGGACGTGGCAGCGGTGGCGGTTGCCACTTTGGCTGCCATGGTTCTTCACGGGGCGTCAGTCGTCGTCGCTTGTACCCACGCCTGTCTGTCGCATGGTGTCGTTTGCGTTGCAGCGGCGGTAGAGGCGGTTTCCACGGTGGCGACGTCAACCACGGTTCCTTTGGACCATCATCGCCCGTGGGCAATGGAGGCGCGGGCGGAGGTGGCGTCATGGGTTCCTCGTCCTCTTCGGTCACGGGTTCCTCGTCCTCTTCGGTCACGGGTTCCTTGTCCTCTTCGGTGGCTGAAAAGTACTCGTCGTCGTCGTCGTCGTTGTGGTACCGCATGTCGGCATCAGACATGCTCCGTCGATGCCGTCGTCGTCGCGTCGTTGTCGTTGCTGCCGCAAACACATTGGGGGATTCTTTGGCGTCAAAGTATTCTTGTTCCCGTGGCCATAGCACCCCGCGTTGCTCCCATTGTCGACCCATGGCAGCCGCCGCATCCGCATCCACGTCACGTACCCGCATTTCGGCCGACAATGCCTGTTCGCTGAACATGCCTTGGACCCCCATGACCGCAATGTACTGAAACACAAAGTCTTTGAGCACCTCGCGCAGCATGTCGGTACTCGCGTCGTACCAATTCGGAAGCGTCGCGCGAATGCTAAAGGCGTCATCAGTGTCGGTGGTGGTGGTGGCATTGAGAATCACGTTGGCCGCTCCGTCCCGCGCAATGGACCCCATCTCTTTGCAAATCGTGAGCTCGGCGACTGAAGCGTTGGGCGCCGCGGCAAGGCAATACGTGTTGTACGCCTTGTCCACAAACGGGCGTGTAATGTCGTCAGGCACACCACGACTCGTCAAGACGGCTGCAGCCATGGTCACGTTGGTCAGCATCTCGGTTGGGCGGCGTGAGGTACCGATACTCACTGTAAACAACTTTTCAATGGTCGTGTTGGTAAACGACAAAATCGCCGACGTGGCCTGCACAAACGAGTCCATGCGCTCCGCATGGATGGTAGGGCGTGTTTGGAACCCGTCGAAAAAGGTCGCAAGCGCGTTGACGGTTTGAGGCGGCGACTCTGTCTCGGTGGTTGCCGCCAACATGTTCAACAACTCCACATTGGACTGCTGTGCATTGGTTTGCCATGCGTCGAGCGCAGGTTGCATGAAATTTGCTTGAGTCGCTTGCATGGCGTCACCGTCGACACGCGTCAATCCACCCAAATGCTCTTGGGTCATGGGACTCAGGTCCGTATCTGTCAATTTGGCGCGTGCTTCCCGTAGTTTCAACTGCGCGTTGTCAATGTCGGAAAAGGCTTGGATGATTGCACCACCACCAAAGACAAACGCGACGGGGTTGACCGCGGCCAAGACAAACGTGGTCGCCGCCAACGTAATCATGCGCTTGGTACTGCGCTCTTCCAAGGCTTGTTCTTCCTTGAGCAAGTCTTGCAGTTGAGACGCCATGGCGTCGGCACGTGGTTCAGGGACCGTATCAGGGACCTTGGTGGTGTTGTCACGCGTCCACAGCATGCGGAAGTCTCCAAACCCTGATGTGGCCGCATACCCCGTCACACGACACGCCACCGACACGGCGCTCATGATGCGACTGTCCATGATGGCGTCCACTTGACTGAGCACCCCCAACAGATTCTTCACGGTACTTGGGCTACGAAAGGCCTCTTTCAAATGCCTTGACGATTGCTCAAACATGGTCTTGGCCACAAGGTCGAGCATTTGTTCACGCTCAAACAGGCCTTGAAACGTCACGTTCAATTGCGGGTAGCGTTGCAGTTCCAACGCAATCTCGGCAAGGCGCCCGTCGTCCGTCTTGATCAGTCGGTCAAAGCAACGAATGAGGACCGATGTGCCCATGTTGCGTGCCACGTTCATGAGTTTCACCAAGGCACACACGTACTGAATTTCATGCGGTACCGTGAGTCCCGTCGTGTACGCCACGACCATTTTCGTGGCCACCTTGGCAAGTTGGTACTTGCTCGACGTCACGAGGGTTTTCTCAGCTGCTGATATCGTGCCACGCAACAGTCCTTCGACCGAACCCAACCATTCAAGCGATCGTTGACTCGCAACGCTTTTGAACGGCACGCTCGTGTCAAACCCAAGGACAATGACTTGAATCATGTCGGCAAACTCGCGTGCCACCGTGTGGTAGTAGTGCATCATGTTGTCAATGACTTGGACTGCACCCACCACGCCGTCGGCGTTGCGGGCCAAGGACATGCCCGAAGCGGCGAGGGCGTTGGCACGGCAGTACGCGTCTGTTTCCGCACCACACTGTTCAATCTTGGCTTGGATATCAACCACACCGCGTTGAAAGTCGTCGGCCACATCTTCCAACGCCTTTTTCTTTTGGTCAAACCCCTGCGTCTGTCGGCGCTTGGACAGTTCACGATGAATCGTTTCCTTGTGGCGTGTGATGAATTGTGCAATAAAAAGCGACGTGTTGATCACGTCGGCCGATGCCCTTAGTATCGCCGTTTCAACGTCGCCCACCGCATCCATGACATCCTCCACGGTCATCTCCATGCAGTCGACGTCGTACTCATGGTCACTCACGTACGTGGCAACAGGGTACTCGTCATCATTCGGACAGTCCCACATGGACTCTTGTACCATGTCAACATTCCATACTTTTGTCATATGACATGAGGGATGCGACACGTGAATGGGAGACATGCAGACATATGAACGTACTCGTGGACGTGTTTCATCTTACTATGGCGCTAAGCGACCGCCTTGGACCGAGTAACACAATTGATCAGTACCTGTGTTTTGTATTGGCACTTAAATTCTTGAGTGACGACGATGCCGACTTTGATAACAGCGCTATTGCCGAGATGTTTAAGGTCACTGTCCCACAGCTCAACAGGCGGGAATGGAATGTGTGGGCTCGGCTTGGGTTTCAGGTCCATACCGTCACCGCCTTGGACGTGTACTATCGCGACCCGTTGACCGACATGGATGCGCACGACGTCAGTCTACTGTGCATCGACGCTTCGGTATGGGCCACGACCAACACCAACCCTTATGCCACGTGTGAGGCCTGTAAACGTCTTGCGCGACGGATCCTGTACAAGGCCAAGGAACACGACACGGACGCCCCTCTTGTGGACGCGTTGGTGTTTTACATGGATAGACTGCAAGCGGTGCATCCACGGGCCGCCAAGCTCGCCAAGACGTTTACGTGGCGGAACCGTTTGCGAAATTAACGGGATGTGAGAGCCTCATACCATGCACAACATCATTCTAACGACCGTGCCCAAAACGGGAGGTACCACATTAAAACGCTTCTTCCAACACTTTTACAGCCACTGCTGTTATGAGTTGCGTCGACCGCACTATGGCGACCCGTATCGCATTGTCAATGTGCACGGCGATACCGTGACGGACATGGAGCAGCCGTTTGTCCTGTTGACCACACACCATGGTACAAGTGCACTCGATTCCCTCTTACCCCCATTGGTTCAAGCCATCAAAGTCGTCACGCGACGGAATCCCCTCACTCGCATTCAGAGCGTTTACAACGGCAACAAGCAGCTGCAACGTCATACGTTTGCCGAGTTTGTGCGTCTCTACCTCCAACAACGTCTGCCGAGGGTGACACCCGCCACCTACCACAATGCCCCCGCCGCCGACAAACTGATTCACCTGTTGCCCCAAACGACATGGTTGCGCGAACCCCACGACATGGAGATTCGTCTTGAACACATCAAGGAGGATTTAACGGCCGTGTTGGAACGGGCGGAAGCCGACCACCGCGACGTGGCGTGGATCGACACACACGCCGCCAACGTACGGGGGAAGATTCGAAACCCAACACCGATTACCCATGTCGAACATCAACGCATTGTCGATTTCTATCGCGATGATTTTTTATGGGGTAAGGGATCCCATACAAGACATGACAGAGGTCGCAGCGGGCAAGCCTGAACTCATCCACACGCACGTGTTGGTGGATTCCGCCAAGTGTCATGATCACACCACCAACCCGCACGACTACACCCAACACCTCGAACAGACGTTGTACCATGTGCAATCCGTGCATTTGCGCGACTTGTTTCTCAAAACCACGCCCGTCTTTGCCATTGTTCGTGCGAGTGCATGGATCAATGCGGGCCAAGACACGATTGCGTCGCAAGTCACCACCACCCAAGCGTCGTTTGATGCGGGCGGGTTTACCGACCACGTACAGATTTACACCAACGATGGCTTGGTGGACTTGGCCGTGCACTACTGCTTCAACGAACGTGAATCACGCACCAACGGCAACTACCGCGATTTCAGCTGCTTCATCTGCACGGGCACCGTCAACACCACCTCGACCGACCTGTGGTACTTTACCGACCCCGACACGGTTCTCATCATGACGGACGCGTTGGGCGGCACCGCCGACACGGCCGCGACCGCGGGCTCGCCTGCAGGCAACAGCAGCATCAGTGTCACGCGTATGCGGACGCAGGCGTTTCTGCGCTTGACCATTGGACACACGGTCTTGGACCGACAAGTGTTTGACAAGGCACCTACGGCGGACCGATGGCGGTCGTATTGGATCTATGAAGCGGGAGACATTGTACAAATCGCCGACGGCACGCTGTACCGCTGCACCAAGACGCACCTGTCGTTGATCTTTACCACGGATCAAGCGACCAACGGGTATTGGGTCGTGACGACGGCCGCCGACACGCCGCGGTACCCGACGCAGACGTTTTACACACTCGAGTCGATTGACGACAACGAGGCGTACGTGTCGATCAAATGCAAGGTGGACGACATCTCGTGGTTCAACACGGAACACGTATCGCTGCACGCCTCGGCGATCCGCGTCGAGTGGATCAATCGTTGGAATCGCAAATACCGATTCACGGCCAATGGCAACCTTGAAGTCACTTCATTCCAAACGTCACCCTACGCTACGTCGGTACGAGAATTTGAACGTCATTGGCTGAGTCTCGACGTGTACCACTACCCACAGGGCTTGCGAGGGTTTTAATGTGTCGAATAGTATTGTACCACCTTGAGCACTTGTCTACAATGCGAACACGAGATGGCGGTGCACATGATGGGATGTAGAAGAATGCGCTTGGCTTCCTGACAGTAGGCTTGTTTGCAGTCGTGGTTTGCGCAGTGTATCGCATGAGTGAATTGCTTGATCTGCACAGCGAGCACCAAGACTTCCATTCCTCGTTCGTTCATGATGAATAAATGCAAGTCTTGTCAAATGGTATCTGATGGTCCTCAATGTGGTGGTACCCGTGTCATCTGACAGAATGTCTCAGCTGACTACATTGAAGCAGCATTGGTTAAAGAATTATCCCGAGTGCATCATTACCGTAGCGGAGCAACGCATGGACCGTCCGTTTGACTTGGGCCGTATGCGTAATGCGGCAGCGTTGCTCGCCATGGTCAACAACGAAGACGTCGTGTGTTTTTGCGATGTAGACATTGTCCCGTGCGATGCGAGCGTCCCCATGCCGCAGCACCCGCTACAAGTCGTTCACGCGTACGGGCACACGCACTCGTTGGGCGGTGTCGTTCTCATGACGGGGTTCATGTTTCGCCTCGTGGATGGGTGGCCGTGCAAAGCGTCGTGGGGCGGCGAGGATGTGGCGATGCTCGCCAAGTGCGGCAAACACGTCGACAAGACACGTATGGTCAAACGGTTCTCCAATGCGACGCGGTTTGCCGAGTTGGACCGACACGGCCGCGTTCAGACGTTGCAAGCGTCACATGACGCGTTCATGAAGTCTCTGAGGAACAAACTTCCACAGCGTCATATGACGCCTCTGCACGATCGCCGAGGGTTTTCCATAACGGGACAACGGCGAACACGTCATTTCCAATGTACCTTGTCGTGATTGGAGATGCGACGGCATGTGAGGCAAGCAACAGCACTGACACGGTTGTTCATTTCGGTGATGCGCAGCAACGACACAACCCTACGGCGTATGGCGAAGCGGTACGCCACGTCGCGAGCACCGAAAGTCTACACGGTACATTGGCTCGCCTGTACCCGTTACTCTACGAAACGGCCACTTTGGTCGATGTAGCCGACGCCGAATCCATCATTCAGCACACCAAGGCGTGGCGACTGTACACCGACACACCGCCACCGTCGCTTGCGCACATCAAAGACGCACGCGGAAAGGCCTGCGTGCGTCCTCGGTCCGAATTCTGTCGAGACAACCATTCCGTTTTCACCGACGAAACCATGATGGTCCAATTCGGGGTGGTCAAGTTGACACACCCGCGTGACGCGTTGCGCTTTCACGCCCATGCTCTGTGCGTGATGGACGGTACCTGCTACGCCGTCATGGACGGGATGGTGGCCAACACGCGTCAGCAGATGGAATGGGCCATTGCTCATGTTGAACATCACCTTTGGAAAACCCAACAAACCAAATTGGACATTTTCAATTTCCTCGACGCCCTCAATGTGGAAACCGTCGACCAATGTCGCGCAGAAACCCAATCATGAGCGGTCTCACACGCGCCAAGGACGGCAAGGCCAAGTTGCAACTTGACGACGACATTGCACCGTTGTCCACGGCCGAGGCCGACATGGCCCACCACTACATTCGTACGCGGATTGAGGATCTGCTACGCATTGCCAAGACGCGGATTCCCGCCCTCATAAACCCCGAGGCCAAGGAGATTCCTCCGCACCTCGACGGCATGTTGACCGCGGCCAAGACCGTGGACGAGCGGTTTGAAACCGTGCGGCAAGTGTGCGACGTGTTGGGCGGTCCCAACCCGCCTCAGCCGTTGGTGGACACGATTGCCACATGGGTCAAGGCCAACGTCTCGGACGATCAACTGAACGAATACGGCGTCGACATGACGGTGCGGTACCTGATTGAAGCCGATCCTGAGACGCCCATGTACATCCGCAAATTCGCCAAGGACCGTCCAACGGTGTATCAGATCTTGGCGTCGTGGAAACTCTACGATCCACTCAAGTGGCTGAAGCTGCGCCAACTCTTGCGCGAGTACGAACGTGGTCTCATTGACGACAAAACGTTTATCATGCGCATGGCACAATGTCTTATGAAGCGTTTATAAAAGTAAATTTCATCCATTGTCGCGCAACCATTTCAATACGTTCATGTGGCCACGCGTCATATGACACTTTTACAAAATGTGCACCACGATTTCGTTGACGCTTTTAGACTGTGGCGTTACATATGACAAAATTTAATCCGCAACGACAATGAGGTCATCGTCGTCACTTTCGACGTCATCAAACCCACTTGCTTCTTCGGGCTTGACAACATTGTCGTCGTCGTTGTCGTCGTCACCAAACGTCTTGGCGGCCGCTTCGACGGCTTCATTCCCACCACCAAACATGTTGCGTACGTCCCGTGTCAACCCTTTGATCTTTGCATGCAACATGTCACGACTAATGGGATCCGATGATCCAATGTAGTCGGCGAGCTTGAACACAAACGCTTCGGCCACGGGCGCCAAGAGTGCCACCAACACGACAAACCACGGACCAAGGTTGCCGCTGTACCCGTGTCGCATCAGCAATTGATAAATCGCATACTTGAACAGGGGCTTTTGACATTCGATGCGCACATCGTCGAGGTAATCGTCGCCAAGCGGCAGGAAAGGTCCTTTGACCTTGTTGAAAAAGACAACAAAGCCAACAATCGACAGGATAAATTTGATAGCTCGATTCACCAACAAGAGCACAGACGAATCGAGCGAATTGGATCGTAATGTGTGATTCATGTCATCCACGGTGAGGTGGGCACACTCGTTGGGGTTGGGTACGTCAAACCCAAGGTCACGAAGCACGCCAATTTTCCGTCGTAACTCGCGTTTCTCGGCCGCATTGGGATCTGCGGCGACTCGACCTACGTAGCGTCCCTCACCAACGTTCCGTCGTGCACACGCTTCTTCAAAGAGACGTGCATAGCCTTGTTTGGGCGGCTCGGGGTACTCGACAGGTCCGTCTGCCGCGTCGTCGTCGTGTTGACGAGCGCTGTACTGTGACATCATGCTTTTCATCAACTGTGTCTCGTCTTGGTGTGGTGGGTCGTCGCGAAACACTTCGGGCGGTTCAATGGGGTGCGTATCGACCGCGTGACGTGCTGCCGTGCGTACTCGCATGCGTTCTGCAGCACCACGATTGGTGCGTGCGACGCTCTCGAAAATGTCAACGTCTTCGCTGAGGTCGCCGTTGGCCTCGCCGCGGTTCATCGCAGCAATCTCGGCCGTTAAACCACCCACAGAACTATCGTCGTTCATGATTATACCATACACCAAAATGAAAAAAAATCTTTAATGATGGAAATGTCGCAACTCGCTTCCGCCCGCCCATGTCGACGTCAACGGGCTCAGTCGCCTTTCACTTGCCGACAGTCGCCGTAGATGCGATCCCTAAGTTGAAATTCATGGTTCTTGACGGTCGTTAAACAATGACTTCTCTGACGTCCAAAGAACCCGTTGCCGCACGCGCCGCGTCAATGTGTTTTTGAGACTTGCTGTGGTAGTACATGTAGGTGACGTTGGTAGCGAGTTGATTCCATGTAGCAAGGTCAGGGGTCTTAAGGAGATGGTTGATGAGCTCTACAAGCTTCTCGCACCGCTTATCGAGACCGATTTGTCGTCCGTCGTAATCGGAGCAATTAAAACGTATCGTCCACGTCGGAAGGTGCTTGAATCCGTGGCCTGCCAAGCCCCAATTGCCCGAGTCGAGCTTCTTCAACTCGCACGCGATCTCGCGATCCTCGTGGGAATCCTCGTCAATCTCGACGTGCACGATGCGGTCGTCGAGTACCCAACACACGTCGGGGCGCGTCCGAGCCGAGTCGCACGCCGCGCCGCCAATGAGCTTGTTGTCGCGTATGGTCGGTTCCTTCACGAAGGGTGCGATCTTGTCCCACACGATGTACTCCAAGCGTCGTTTTACGTCTTTGTCACAGCCCGCGCACAGGCCGATGTGTCGACGAAGTCCTGACAGCGTTGTCGTGAAGCAGACGTTGCAAACCTTTTTGCTTTTCTGCGCTTGTTCAATGCTCATACAGTCGGTGCAAGAATCTTTATCTTTTCGACATGCGCAGAGAGCGCTTCCGCCGCACGGTGCGCATCGTGCTTTCAGTTTTGGCTTTTCTCCGTGATCCTTGTTGAAACAGTATGCACTTCCTTTGCAGTCGATGCAGATCTTTTTCAGTTTTCGGTCGCCGTGTTGCGTACAGACGTGGGGTCCGTCACAGTCTTTGCAATTCCGTTTCAGTTTTCGGTCGCCGTGTTGGGTGCATACATTCTTGCCTTTGCAGTCCTTGCAATTAGCTTTCCGAGTCTTTCGGTTACCGTGGATGCCACAGATTCCATCACCGCCACAATCGGTACAGAAATACGCATTTTTCCCACAGGGGCAACACTTCCGCGGCTTGGCCTTCTTCTTGGCCTTGCCGACAGCCTTAGCGATGATAGACGCGTTTTCCACAGGTTCGGTTCCACGAGGCTTTTTCCTCTTCTCCATTGGAGGGAATCTGAGCTTAAATTTCCCTCGGCGAGGGAATTCTTAAAAACCCATTTCCGTCCTAATGCGGTTTCTGTATAATTCGGGTCGTATCTTAAGCAACGACCTTGTCGACTCGATTCCTCTGTTATGGCGGTGGACTGTGCGATGTCACGATACCATGTGACGACGCGTTGGTCGAGTGGATTGAACAGGCTCATGCCGTCATGGACACGGTTGCCGACTTTTATTCGTTATGACTCATGTATTGTATGGGAATATCCATGTCGCTGCAAAGAGTACTGAGACTCTGAGCCAACGTGTTGGAGCCGCAAAAGCACATCGCGACGCCACCGCCATCCGCCTCGGTGGTCAAGTCGCACAACAAGTCGCCAATGTGCGCACCTTTGGAGTCCATCGATGTTGCAATGACTTGTTCCTTGAGCCATGCGCCAATGTCAAGCATTTGACGTCCCTTGGAGCGCTCCAACAAGTCGGTGAGCAATTTCTCTTCCGCGTTGCGGTTCTTCGTGCCTCCACTTGCAACAAATTCATTGACCAACTCGTCCAACTGCGTTTCAAGCGTGTCGGTGACGGGGACCATTTCACGCACGGCACAACGGGCCCGATACGTGGCGACGCGTTTCAGGACCGACTTGACCTCGGGGGTGCATGCGTGAAGAACGTCGCGCTGTTGAGACGAGACGTAAATGTCATCATTGTCTTGGCGTGACACGACATAAAAGTCCTCGTGGTCGTCGTCGGGCATGGGGTTGTCGTACAGAGGCGGGGCAGGGTGGTGACGGTGGCGGATGGACTTGGTGGCGGGCATTTTCAGTTTGCGACGCGGCGGGACGGGCGGTGGAATGTCCAAGACGGCTTCGGTGGCGTGGTGGTCAAACTGAGCGACAAAGGTATCGCTGTACCCCAAAAAGGACAAGAGTTCATCCTTGTTGCTCTGCGACACGAAAATCGAGACACCAAGCCAATCGAGCGATGTCGACGTGGCCGCCGACCATCCTTCAGGGACATCGATCGCGCCTGTACGGCATGCCTCGACAATGGCCTGTTGCAGTGTACGCCAACACCACAACAGGTCACGGACGTTGCGGCACGACCAAACAAACCATAACTTGTCGGTCGTGACTTGATCGTTGCGACGCCGTTCAATCACCTCCTTGAGAACAGACAGTGCCGACGTCAGTCCCGTACCTGAACCGACCAAGACACAGGCTTTGTAGCGTCGGGTGAAGCACGATTGGAACCGTGGGCCGTACGGTCCCCGCACCACGGCCGCAAGTGGCTCGGCGTCATCGTCGTCGGTCGTGAAGCGATGTCGAATCATGGCAAACAGGTGGTACGTCCACGTCGGATGGCGTTGTTTGAAATCGGCGTTCGCGTTTGTGGGTTGGATCCAATTGCCTTGCTTACCACCAATGACGCCCATGTGGAGATGGATCGAGTCGTCCGAGGGACACGACGCGAGAGAGAACGCGTGCCACACCGAGTCAATCGCAGGGACTTTGACGTACAGGTATTGACCTGCAGTAAACTTGAAACCTTGAGGTCGTTTCATGACAATCTCCACGGCCGTGGGTTGGTTGTTGACGCTGCTGCGGTGCAAGAGCGTGTAGGACGTGTCGGTGGCACCTTTTCCAAAGAGAATGGCGACGCGGTAGGAATGCAAGGTCCATTCACGGGCCTTTTCAATGAGCAGCAAGCCAAAGCCAATAATGACAAAGAAAAACACCTCAAACCGTGCATAGACGGCCATGGCGATTACGGCCCACGCCGAGGCGTAGTGCGCGTACGTGACGATTTCAAACCAATTCCGCACCACCATGGACGGCATCCACGACGGTGGGCTGTCGCGACGCGCAATCCACGGGGTAATGCCAAACAGCAGGGGCCATGCGACGGCGCGGAGAAACAAGACGTTGTCGCGCGGGTCAAAGAACGACGCGCCTTCAAACGAGTCAAAGACGAGGTCGGTCATGATGACGTATTGACTGACGTTGTTGGCGGGTGGAATCGGCCCTGCCTTGGCGTCAAAGACAAACGGGTTGAACGCCGAACATGCTTTGACAATGGCCACTTGTTCGTCCGTGGAGGTGCCCAAGCACGTTGAACCCATGGCAATGAGCCACAAGAATGGCCCAAGGATGAGAAACGTGAGGAACAGTACACCAAACAGTTTGTGCAGCCACAAGGCGTCTTCGACAGGCACAATGCCACGACTGTTGGGGCCGTCGGCGCGCAAATCCCGCAGCATCCCTCGGCAGAGTGGTAGAGGGAGCAGGCACAGCGACAGCATGGCCATGTGCATGAACCCGTAGACGAGCGGCACCAAGGCCTTTTGGATAGGCACACCTTCGCCGCCCGACAGGCAGTCGATGCAATATTGTGGCGGCACGGGCAAAAACGTTCCAAACAGGCCACGCCACGACCGTTGGTTGATGCCCATGAGAAACGGAATCAGCACGGCAAGGTACAGACCCACGAGGGCACTGTAAAACGCAGGGTGCCGACGGACTTGGGGTGGAAACGTATGCCACACCGCCTTGGCCCATCCACGGGGTGCGGTGGAACGGTTGGGCAGTAGACCGACACGGCGTTTGTCGATAAACGACAGGTGGTCCATGAGACGACGGTCCAACGCATAGCGACGTGGACCACGCAAGTCCCAACCGCGGTCAAAGCGGCCGTCGGCGGGTTCAGGAGCCCACGCCTTGGCAAACGTCTTGGTCGCAACACACAATTGTGTCGCATGAGGCATCTTGTCCACGCTCATAGTGTACATTTCCATGATCAAGGCAATCTCCTCCAACGTTTCAATGGACGGAACGAGGTGGTGGACCGAGTCGGCAGTGCGCATCGCGTCAATGTACACCTCGTAGACGGTCAGCACTTCGGCGTAAAACAGCGTGACGGCTCGATAAAACTTGCCATTGCACGAATCCCTGCAACCAACACCATTGCGCGTGTGTGTCAGATGACGTAAACGCTCGAGCGTGCAAGACGAGGAGGCGGCAGAGGATGCGAGGAGGGCGACTTACGGCTCGGGTTCGTGGAACGACGCGATGGTTGACTTTACCACCTTCTCGGACTCGAGTGCCTGCTTCCATAGATTCAGAATGCGGTTCTTGACGACCAACGGGTCGCGGTTCGCGGGGTCGTACGCACTTGCCGTACGCTTGCGTTCTCGACGCGACGCCAACGCGGCCTTGGTGCGTCGGGCCTTGTGGACCGCCACACCATAGGCCGTGGCCAAACCAAGGACCGTGACCACAAAGATGCCGACACATGCATAAAAGACACGTTCACCCTGCAATAATACGTTTATGTGTTAGATATCAAGTCACTTAAGCAAGTAGCGCAATACGACCCAATGCGCTCGCTTACCTGTTCCTCCGAGGACGTCATGGTGTCATATGACGCCTTTCGGCCAAACGGGTTTTCAGTTCCTCAATGACGTCACCCCACCCGTTATTGGGTAGTTGGGTTTTGTGGCGTCGCACCAATGGCACAACAGGACTGTCGGGACGTTGGCGCACGTACAGCTCGTGGACCTTGTACCGCGCGATGAACGTCCTTGACACGTCGCGGGTCGTGCTGAACCAACCGCTCGTCATGGCGACCGACACGCGGTGGACGAGGAATTCCGTGTCATTTTTCCACACGGCATGCAGACCATCCGTGTCGGTAGCCGTGTCTTCAAACATCATGTCAGCCACCCCGCGACTATAGTCTTCGCACGCACGGTCCTTGGCGTCGTCAATGGCCGCATGCACGGCGTCGCTCTTGGTCGCAAAGGATTGGCACGCGAGGTCAACATGGAAATCGGGCGTCACTCGCGTCACGACCCACATGATGGTATGGTTCACATCACACCTTCAAAAATGTCATATGACATGGACGTAGTCGTGGCTTCACGAACGGTGGGAGCCGATGAATTGGCCAAGCGTCATCCCATGGGATGCGACAAATGGATCACGTTTGAAGAGGAGCGTCACATCTACACAATCACGCACAAGGACGGTACGCAAGAGTATGTGGGCGGCGACAATCCCCTGAAAAGCACGTCCAACCACGTCGGCTCTACCTTTTCTTCGCAGCCGTTTGATGGTGCGGCCATCATTAAGAAGAATTGGCAGAATTGGCGCAAGCAAGGCCCCCGTGGCGAGTACGGACGCTACTTTATCCCGTACGAACTTGGGCAATGTTCCGAGGCCGACGTGGAACAAGCCATTTTGGCGTCGTGGGCGTCGGCGAGTCCGCTTGGGACCGAAGTGCACCGTTGCTTGGAGTTGCTGATGAACGAACACTGCGACGATTGGCGGGCCCATTCGGCCGTGCGGGACGATGCGTTGCCCGAGATCCACACCGAGCTCGAGCAATTTGATGCATTTGCACAGACGGACCCGTTTGCGCAAACCATGACGCCCATACGCACCGAGTTGAGTGTGGCGTGGTTTGATCCAACCACCACCAAGTTGGTCACGGCGGGTCAAATTGATTTGTTGGCCGTGGACGACGACGGCAACTATTGGATTGTCGACTACAAGCGTGTCAAGAGCAAGAAGCTGCTTACGCAGTACGAAAAGTCGTACGGACGCACGGGTGAGGCGCCCGAGGTGCAGCACTTGCCCAAGACGGACTTTTACAAGTATGCGCTGCAAGTGTGGGCGTACGCGCTGATGCTTGAACAGAGCTGCTCCATCAGTGTGGTGGGATGCAAGTTGCTGCGTGTGCACAGCGACCGCCCTACCTATCAGTTGGTTGCGTGCCCTGATCTACGCACCGAAGCACGGGGCATGTTGACACGTGTGGCTACATAAACTTGCGTGATTTAATCAACTTCAGACCATTGAAACGCTTTAAACGTTTTAAGGAGAACGCTACGCAATTCCTTGAGCCTTGTTCTTTTACATGGATCCGTCGTCCTGTCAACGACTGCGTCAAGTCGTGCCATCATGTCCTTTGTAGTCGCCATGTCAAGGTCGCCACGCTCGACTCGTTGCGATATCGTTGTAATTACTTCACAGCACTCGCAGCACGACATGTTGTCATATGACACGTAAAGTTTACTTTGTGTGTTTTCTAAAGTTGACTATAAATATCACGCAAGTCAAGTTTACGACTCTTTATGGTCTGTGCGGGCTTCATCGTCGTAGACACTTGATCCAACATGCGTTCGAGCGTGTTGCGTTTGCCCTCGTACGTCTTGACTTTGCGTGACAGACCCATCATTTGGCACAAGGCCGATTCTTGCTCGGTGATGGTCGCGATGCACCAATCAAACATGGTGACGGTGACGTGCTCGGGGATGCCCATGGCGTGCAGCAAGTTGCTCATGTACCCGAGCATGCGTTTCTTGAGGTAGTACAGACGGTTGATTTGATCAAAGGTGACCTTGTCGACGCGTTCCACCGAGGTGGACCCGCCGTCGCGTGCCCTGACGCCCTCGGGGTCCCGTTTCACAAACACCCATTCCACCCGTGCACCGCGACGGATCGGCTCGCCCGTCGCCTTGGCGTAGCGCCGTGCCACTATCATGTGTGCGCCCCGCACCGAGTCGGTCTTGTTGATCACGTTCATCATCTTGTAGGCACCGACACCCAAGCCGCCTTCCGACGGCGTCTTGATCACGCGTTCCAAATGGGCAAGGCACACCCGCAGCACGAGTTTGCGACGCACCTCGTCCGTGTAGTGGATGTGGTCAAACTGTGCGTTCAATGCACTCATGACCATGTCCGACAAGACGTCGGGCGTGTCGCCGCGCACAGGTGCCAACCCTTTGAGCATGACGTTGAAATCATCGGGCCGCTTTGGGTTCTTGTTGATCAACGCGCCGTAAAACTTTTTCGACGAACACACCATCAGCGTGGCGACCAACTCGGCCTCCAAATCGTTGACGCCGTCGTTGAAAAACGTCGTGTTGATGAACTCGCCGTTGTCGACCGCGTACTTCCACATGGCCGTCACCGCGTCGGGTTGGCTTGCAAAGGTGCCGTCAAGCTTCTTCTGTGGCCCGACACTGTCCGTGTCGCCCATGACAATGTTGTCGTCGCCAAAGTGATCCACGACCCGCCCAATGGCTTGCCGAGCCCACGCCGTGGTCGACGCCGCAATGGCAGGGCACGACGTGTGTGGAGGTGTTTCGTCGGGACGCATGTCGTCACGTTCAAACGCACAAATCCCGTACGTCGAGTTGCACACCACCTTTCGCGACCCTTGCTTGGCGTCGTAAATCATGCCAAACTCTTGTACCAACGCCACCGCCACCGCCACGTTGCCATGGGTGATGGCCAACACGTCGTCGACGGTGGTTGCCTTTTTGCGTTCCAACACGACCGCTTCCACCGCTTCCGAGCACGCTTCAATGGTCTTGGGATCCGCGGTCGTTCCTGCTTCCATACGGTCCCGCAACGGCCCTTCCAATGTATTAAACACCTTCATGATGCTCTTTTCCGTGACGCGTGCCGTCAACAGGTTGGTCAACACGCGCGTCAACACGCCATCCGCCTTGCGGAAACGGTACACCTTGGACTTGTAGATCGGGTTTTGGGACGGCGCAAAGATGGTCACAAACGTGTCGGCGTCGGGTGCATCGTGCCATTGGCCCGACCCGTGCCGTTGAATCACCGATTCCGACGGCGGCGTCCAAGGCTTGCGTATTTCATTGGCAGGGTGGAGGGGCACATTAAACTTTTCCGAAAACGCCCGTGCCGACACTTCCGACGGCAACGGTTCCGCATCGTAGTCGACGTAGTTGTCGTGGCTGAGTTTCGCCGCACGCATGGTGTTGGGGTACAGCGACGCAAAATCCAACAGACAAATCATGTCCGTCACAATGCGTGCCGTGCGTTGCTCCTCGGTGAAATTCGCATAGTCGTACCCGTCCTTGAGCGGCGGTTGTGGGTCGAGGGGGACATCGGTGGCGCACGCCCCACCGTGCACGCCAATCTTCGTGTCAAAGACAAACGCGCCTTGGTACTTTTTGCCCTTGCCGCCCGCGCCTTCCCGTGCATCGACATCGTACTTGCGCTTGGGAGCGTTGACCACTTTGCCGCCGTCGTGCCATGCCTCGACCGTCATCAACGACTTGAGACGCCGCCCTTGCTTTTGATGGATGATGACTTGAGCAGGGCACCATGTGAGGGCGCCCAATTCCGACACAAACGGCACAACCCCCAACTTGGCAATCACGTCCAAGGTGGAGCAGCCGTCGTACACACAGTACGCGCGACCGAGCTCGTGGGCCGACAGGTCCGTGTCACCACCGAGCCCTTCGCCTTGCAGGATGCTCGCGACCCGCTCGGGAGGCATGGTGTCGTGCCACGCGTCGAAAATGTCCGTGTGTTTCAGATCCATCTTGGACGCGGTGGCGGGCAGGTACTTGGTGGACAAGGCGCGAAGGCTGCAACTGCCATGCCCGCCCATGATGCCCGTCTGCAACAGCGCATAACTGTCGAGGGCGATGCGCCCGGGCATCCGTGGCGCAAACTCGGCCTTGTAACGACCCGCCACGTCCACGTCCACGTACGTGTCGTCCATGCGCGTCTGCTCGAACCGATAATCGACACGGCGACCCAAGGCGTGCACGCGTCCGCTGCCCCTGACCGCCCCGAACCGTGCAAACAGGTACGGCCAATCAAAGCTGTTGCCGTTGTGCGTCACCACCACGTCGGGGTCTTCAAAGCGGATGAAATCCGAAATGGCCGCAATCAACTCGCGTTCCGTGGCGTACATGTGGGTGGTGTACGTGACGCCGCGAAAGGTGGTGGTGCCTCCTTGCCACGCGCGGCTCATTTCGAGCAGCATGCAGCGACGCGAACCGTCCACATCATCCACCACCACACAGCATTGCCGTATCGGGTCGTGGGTCGCATCGACAAACATGTCTTCATCCGCCGTCCCGCGCCGTCGCAACCATTCCGTACGGGTCGGGACCACCTCCAAATCCAAACACATCGTCTTGAGCTTGGGGGCACGTCGCGAGGTGGACGCAGGGCGCACGTCGACCATGGTACTACACCACCCTTCGACCTCGGTCGTGCACAGGCCGCGGGTCGCCATGGCCTGCACGTTGACAAGGGTGGCCCATGAACACGGCCGTACCTTGGTCTCACCGAGAAACCGTGTGACGGGGTCGACATGGTCGCACTCGTGCAACGACACGCGGTACCCAAAGCCACGTTTCCCCTCGACCATGCGGGTACGGAAAAACCGAAGCACCTCCTCGTACTCGTGCTTGCAGTGACACGACACGGTGATGCACGGGTAGCCATGGCCTTGGTAGCCGTTGAGACGCACGCGGTTGGGGTCATAGGACGCTTTGGCATGGGCTGTGGTGAGTGTCCCACGCGGCAACGAGCAAAAGTCTTCAGCCTGCATCAACGCCATCCACGCTTCGTCCAACGTGGCGTGCGTCTCGGGCAGCTCCACCACCACCCGCTTGGGACACGGGACCAAGCACGCGACACTCCGTCCCTCCGTGTCGCGACCGTACAACCAAATCGCAAACTCTCTCTCCTCGTAGGGAATGGCAATACTACGCGACATGGCAGCGTAATACGGTGCATCGTGGTTGGCTTGCGTCGGACACTTCCACGACGGAATGTTGGCACGGTGGCCCTTGTGGCGGATGTCGCCCTGTTCTACACACAGAAGATACATATCAAACGACTCGGACGGACACGCCGCCACCACGCGTGACTTCTCGTTAAACTTCATGTCATATGACGCTTTTATTCATTCATTGTTCACCCATTCGATTTCGCTCAACGCCTTTGCTTCTTGTTCAGGCGTAAAGTCGTTTTCAATGCCGAAATGTTGGCGGATCTCCTCGGGCGTCTTGTCCTTGATCTGATTGGCCAACCCCTCGACGAGAATGTCCATCAACGGCGCAATGTCAAGGTAATTCGCTGCTTTCAAGTACTCGCACACACGGCGATGGTCCACCTGAGATGACGTCGTGTGGTCAGAGGCGAGGCGTGGCATGTGGCGAGGCGTGTGGCGAGGCGTAGCGTACCTTGCTGTAGTCGACCTGCTCTTCGCTGTCGGGGTTGAACTCGGCAATCACCTTCAAGGTATCCCCGTCGTAGTCGAGAGGAATCGTCACTTCCATGGCATTCACATCTGTACCCAAACACACATGTGAGTCTATGCAACGCCTCATTCACTCACTCGTACACTCACTCATTCACTCACCTTCGACGAGGCCCCCGAGCACTTTCGAGTGCGTGGTTGGTAGAACAACCACCGTGCCGTCATTGGCTTGAACCGTGACCTCTGACATTGTGGCGTGGTGTATGTCATATGACACTTTTCAAAATGTGCACCACGATTTCTGACGTCATTTTGCGTCAGATGACACAATGACGCTCGAGGCGATGCAGGCGACGGAGACGTTGCTGAACAAGGCGCTACACTCGTTTGGCCATGCCCTAACGATGATACAGGAACATGGCGACGATTATGCAGACGATGCGCACATTACGGCATGGAATGGTATTAAGAACCTTCTCGAACTGATGGTCACCCTCGGCCAACCCATTCCATTGACCATCCGATGTCATGTTCAGACCGTCATTGCTACGCGCATTGCCAACAACGAACCCGTGGACGCGGTGGAATGTATGGCCTATGTGTACGGAGACAAACCTGTCCCGTCACTCATTGAACGTCCCTTGTCACCACCCATGCGACTCAACTTGGAGTGGACACGCGACATGTTTGGAGACGCCATGGTGACCCACACCATCTTCGTGCTCGATGCGACCCTGTCGATACGCGATCTGTTGAGGGCGTTGAATGCCTTGTACCCCGATCGCAGAAAGATAGTGACGTCGAACAAGGTGAAACGATGGTTGACCGACTGTGGCTACAAGCACTCGGACCATCTCATTGCACGCTGTAAACTCTATCGTGTCGATTAAACCAATTTATGTATCATCGTCAACCACCGACGCCTCGTCTTCGTTGTCCGTGACGACGCGGGTATCGTCGTCGTCGTCGTACGAGTCGTCATCGTAGCAGCTCTCGTAGTCCCCGTCACTCTCAGTCAACGCTACACTCATGCCGTCGCTTTCATCGTCGTCCTCGTCCTCGTCCTCGTAGACGCCATTGCTCAAATTGACCATGTGATCCACCATGTGCATCAGCCACCGATGCGGCGTGTTGATACGCGATGTGTGCGGCGCAAACGCGACGGGGTACGTCAAGATCCACGGCGTGAGTGGAATGTCAAAGACATTGCTTGATGTCGGGGGTTCTTGGGTGTCGTACACCGTGCATTCAACCCCATTGATCATGACCGTGTCGGCACGGCGCTTGAGTTTGCGCTGTTGAACAACAGGACGCGTGACCATGTTGATGGCAACGTCCGAGTTGGCCATCGTGAATATCTTGCGGCGGTTTTCCGTCATGAATGGCAAAATTCCCCACGCTGTACCCTCATACATCCACCATGGGTCTTGGGTTTTACCACTCGTTTGGAAACGCGCTTGCAGCTCGAGATTTTGAGGAACAAGACAGGGCGTTGCACCTTGTGTTTACGGCCATGTACAGCAGCAAGCCGTGGCTGACCAAGTCGGATCAACCACCGCCGTTTACATGGGATCAGGCGGCCGCGACGTTGTTTCGGCTGTATTACATTGAACATTGGAGTCCCGCCCGCACGTACTTTTTCCTAATTACAGGCATGTTTTTGCCGTTGGGCGAGGACAACGTCACCATTGAACTGCCACCGTTGTTCCACGGCTCTCTCGCCACGGTCCTGTCGACAGAGACCATTCTGTTGATGTGTCATTCGCACAATACAATGTTAAACATGTTGCAGTGCTATGAAGACGACGACGAGGACGAGGACGACGAGTCATGGACAGACGCCGACGACGAAGTTGAATAGCTGTCATTTTAATAAAGCAATCTACCCGTTCCATGGACATCCGTTGTCGCGTGCCCATTGTAGTACCTCCACGTAACCATTCAGATGTGCGCAGACACACGTCGACTCATCCCATGGGCATCCATTGGCGCGTGCCCATTGCAACACGTTCAAATGGCCGCGCTGTGCTGCGCAAGCACATGTCCGCTCGTCCCATGGGCATCCATTGGCGCGTGCCCATTGCAACACGTCCAAATGGCCACTACGAGCTGCGTAGTCACATGTTTCTGCGTCCCAAGGACATCCGTTGGCGCGCGCCCATTGCAACACCTCCAAATGGCCACCTTCGGCTGCGTATGCACACGTATACTCGTCCCATGGGCGTCCGTTGGCACGCGCCCATTGCAGCACGTCCAAATGGCCATTCTCGGCTGCGTGTTCACATGTTTCCTTGTCCCATGAGCATCCATTGGCACGCGCCCATTGCAGCACGTCCAAATGGCCATTCTCGACTGCGTGTCGACACATATCGTCGTCCCACCAAGGACATCCGTTGGCGCCCGCCCATTGCAGCACCTCCAAATGACCACGCATCGCTGCGTTCGTACATGTCCGCTCGTCCCATGGGCATCCGTTGTCGCGTGCCCATTGCAGTACCTCCAAATGACCATTACATGCTGCGTATGAACACGTCTTCTCATCCCATGGGCATCCGTTGGCGCGCGCCCATTGTAGAACGTCCAAGTGGCCACCACTCGCCGCAGATGAACACGTCTCGCCCCACCACGGACATCCATTGGAGCGTGTCCACTGCAACACGTCCAAATGGCCACCTCGAGCTGCACGTTCACATGTCCGCTCGTCCCATGGGCATCCGTTGTCGCGTGCCCATTGCAGAACCTCCAAATGACCGCGACGTGCTGCGTCAGCACACGTCTTCTCATCCCATGGGCCTCCGTTGGCGCGTGCCCATTGCAGCAGGGCAACCGACGCGGTGACATCCACCATCTTTCTACATCGAACCACCTCGAACCACTCGCGGCACACGCATCGCAGCAACCCTCCTTTATTCTTTAAACACGGGTGCGTCAACACGAGCTCTCTCAACTCGTGTGGCAGGGTTTCCATCGTGTCATATGACATGCTTCGACACGCTGCACATCACAAAGTTTGAAGAAAAACATATGGGCGGGCGGAAGCGAGCTGCGACGTTACCTCGGGTACATGTTGCTGCAGGTGCCTGCCGCTTTTGAACGGCATCCATCGACCCACGGCTTCGCACGAAGCGTTTCCCTTAAAGTGAAACCAAAGTTTCAAACTGCCGACTATCATGACTCATCGTCGTATGAAATGTCATCTGATTTTTTCTCATTTCGTGAAATTCATTTGTTGACGCGTCGATCGCATCACCTTGCCTGCCAATGAATTTGTGCTGACAAATTCACATTTTCCGAAAAAAGTAAAAGTTGGAATCTCAAACTTGTCAACTTTTATAAAACCCAATGAGAAAACCAAAACCTAATGAGAAAAGAAAACCCAATGCCGTCGGGGATGGGCGGGCGGAAGCGAGCTGCGACGAGTCATGGACAGACACCGACGACGAGGTTGAATAGCTGTCATTTTAATAAAGCAATTCAATGTACGTGTAGTGTATCACTCGTCGTATGGGCATCCGTTGGCACACGCCCATTCAAGTACGTCCAAATGACCATTCTCGGCTGCGTGTGCACACGTCATTCCATCCCATGGACATCCGTTGGCACGCGCCCATTGCAGCACGTCCAAATGGCCACCACCCGCTGCGAATGCACACGTGTACTCGTCCCATGGGCATCCGTTGGCACGCGCCCATTGCAGCACGTCCAAATGGCCACCATTCGCTGCTGTAATACACGTCCTTGCGTCCCACGGGCATCCGTTGGCGCGCGCCCATTGCAACACCTCCAAATGGCCACCTTCGGCTGCGTTCGTACATGTCCGCTCGTCCCATGGGCATCCGTTGTCGCGTGCCCATTGCAGTACCTCCAAATGACCATTACATGCTGCGTATGAACACGTCTTCTCATCCCATGGGCATCCGTTGGCGCGCGCCCATTGTAGCACCTCCAAGTGGCCACCACTCGCCGCAGATGAACACGTCTCGCCCCACCACGGACATCCATTGGAGCGTGTCCACTGCAACACGTCCAAATGGCCACCTCGAGCTGCATGTGCACACGTCCACTCGTTCCATGGGCATCCGTTGTCGCGTGCCCATTGCAGAACCTCCAAATGACCACCAAGGGCCGCTTCAGCACACGTAAGCTCATCCCACGGGCCTCCGTTGGCGCGTGCCCATTGCAACACGTCCAAATGACCACCACCCGCTGCACGTTCACATGTCCGCTCGTCCCATGGGCATCCGTTGTCGCGTGCCCATTGTAGAACGTCCAAATGACCACCAAGGGCCGCGTCAGCACACGTATCCTCATCCCATGGGCATCCGTTGGCGCGTGCCCATTGAAGAACATGTAAATGACCATTACATGCAGCGTAAGTACATGTCCGCTCGTCCCATGGGCATCCGTTGTCGCGTGCCCATTGTAGAACGTCCAAATGACCACCAAGGGCCGCGTCAGCACACGTATCCTCATCCCATGGGCATCCGTTGGCGCGTGCCCATTGAAGAACATGTAAATGACCATTACATGCAGCGTAAGTACACGTATTCTCATCCCATGGGCATCCGTTGTCGCGTGCCCATTGTAGAACGTCCAAATGACCACCAAGGGCCGCGTCAGCACACGTATCCTCATCCCACGGGCCTCCGTTGGCGCGTGCCCATTGCAGTACGTCCAAGTGGCCATTATGAGCTGCATAGGCACACGTATCCTCATCCCATGGACATCCATTGGCGCGTGCCCATTGTAGAACGTCCAAATGGCCACCTCGAGCTGCATGTGCACACGTCCACTCGTCCCATGGGCCTCCGTTGGCGCGTGCCCATTGCAGCAGGGCAACCGACGCGGTGACATCCACCATCTTTCTACATCGAACCACCTCAGACCACTCGCCGCACACGCATCGCAGCAACCCTCCTTTATTCTTTAAACACGGGTGCGTCAACACGAGCTCTCTCAACTCGCGTGGCAGGGTTTCCATCGTGTCATATGACATGCTTCGACACGCTGCAAAGTGAAACCAAAGTTTCAAACTGCTGACTATCATGACTCATCGTCGTATGAAATGTCATCTGATTTTTTCTCATTTCGTGAAATTCATTTGTTGACGCGTCGATCGCATCACCTTGCCTGCCAATGAATTTTGAGAGGCTTTTTCACATTTTCCGAAAAAAGTAAAAGTTGGAATCTCAAACTTGTCAACTTTTAGAAAACCCAATGAGAAAACCAAAACCTAATGAGAAAAGAAAACCCAATGCCGTCGGGGATGGGCGGGCGGATGCCAACCGAAACGCGTTTGGCACCTCGGGTTTGTAAACGGTTGTTGGTTTAACTCTTAAATTTCAAGTCGCGAGTCAACATGAAACCCGCGTAAAAACCACTCAAGAACAGGATCAAAAGGAAGATGGCGAGAATGAGACCACTCAAAATCGATCCAACCATCGTGTGCTGTTATGTCACACATCCTCAATTTTTAAACACGCGACTGCCCACGCGATAGATCAAGAACAGGATTATGCCCAATAAAATCACAGCACCCAATGTCACCATCGTGTTACCCGTCGTGCTTATCAGATTGTCGTTGCCAACGGGTTGTCGCAACACGTCGACACCCGTGCTCATGTTGGTAGACGACGACGAGCTTTGGATGCAGTTGAGCAAGTGCGTTTCCGCTTTTTGCCTCAGGATCGAGCTGTCCACCAAGCTGCCGCAATGTTTGATCGTGTAGTTGAGGACGTTGCTTGCTTCCGACCGACACTGTTCCAAATCGTCGTAATGCGACGACTGCTGCAACGTGTTGGACACGTTGATGTTGGTGTCGGTGTTGACAAACGTGTTGCTTGAAATCAAATTGTTGGCGACTTCCATACCCATGCCCATCGCCGCACCTGCAGGACCTGCAGCCATCCTACCAATCGCGATGGGAGCCATCATGGCAAAGGCGGATTGCGGCTTGGCCGTCTGCTGTGGCGGTACATAGGTCTTGGACAATGCCGCCTTGAGCAACGCTTGGTATTGACTCGACTGCCGACAGTCGGCGGTGCTCAAGGCACTTTGGTCAATGTCGTAATTCACACGGTACACGCCGCTGTCGGTGCACCCGGGCGGGTCTTCAATGTCCATGTTGATGGTGTTTTGGGCCACGGCTTGGCAGTGCTTTTCGACCGAGACCATGGCGTCCAAGATGGTCTTGTTCGTGTAGGTTTGCGTGGTAGAATGTGTAGTAAACATTGACATAACCTTTAACCATATATTTTCAGGATCATGGACTTAATCAAATGGGCAATCAGATTGCCTGTGAATCTACCAACGACGGACACGTCTACGTGACTACGGTGGACGACGCGATCATGGACAACTGCGTCGGTCCCGACATGTGGGGCGGATGGTGCTGCGAGAAAAATCCATGTCCCATCTGTCGTGAACCCTTGTCCGAACCCGTCATCCTTGGATGCGGACACGCCTTTGACAAAACCTGCATCAAGGATTGGATGCTATACGCACCTCGGTTGGTATGCCCGCTCTGTCGCTACAACTTGACGATATCGTTTGACGACTTTATCGACGCGGTATTGCGCGGCTTGTTCGATGGTACGTACACAGCATTTTACATCACATCGGCTTCACCATTCCACGTGCTGAAACTCGAGAGGTATTCGGATCGTATTCCAACTGCGTTGCGTGCAACGGAATACGTTGGCGAAGACGGGGTTCAACAGGCTGTTACAGACATCACCAAGTTCCGAGATCAATTGGTGCTTGATTTAGAGACGTTTCATGGCATCGTCTTTACAGTCGAGGGCACAGGTCCGTTTCCATCGTTGCCCGGTTTCTACAGCACCATCCACACCGACCACAAGCGCAATTACCACCCCTTGTACAAACATGGCGTTGCTCCATTGACAAGTTATACATTCTTATATTAACCTTTAATCAATTTTCCCATTAAAGTTGGCTACCATCAACCCACCATGCGTGGTTGGCGCGGCGAGTACAACCAAGCCCACATCGCCTATTTGAGCCAAGTGCAACCACGCGCTGTGGACTTTGTCGGCCACCATCGAAGGAAACACGTTGGTCAGGACTTTGCTCGAGACTTTGACCGTGCAGACCGTTGGTAGCTTGGCGTTTTCCTTGACGCGATGAAACGCGTTGCCAACCGATCGCAGTCGCTTGGTGGGTCGGTGCAGCAGCTTGGGATCGTCCACGGCATCCCGTTGTACAAGCGCCTCGAACGAATCGGCAGCGGCGACCACAGGCTCGTCATCGTCGTCAATGACTTCCATGTCCGATGCCACAATGACCCCTCGCGACGTCGGGCATGGGTACGAGTACGTCTTGGAACCCAACGCCAAATTGTCACGCTCAAACACCACAAACGCTGCCGACTCGACCGCGTTGCGGTGCACGCGAAAGAGTGTGGACGTAATCTCTTTTCCCATCGCGCCCCATGCAGCAATCAACGACAAGGTCTTTGGCGTGGGAAATCGAATGACGTTGGGCGTTGGCTTGGCAAACGACAGGAGGACCGACAGGCACGTGTCCTCTTCCTCGTCTTCGTCGCAATCGATGCGTCGGATGATTTGGAGTTCAATGCCATGGGTCGACTCGTTCAACAGCACCACGACAATGTCGGCGGAAATGCCAATCGATACAGTCGTCTGCATGGTTTTGAGTGCGTTGAGCAAGTCCACGTGTGATATGGTGGCGGTGACAAAGTGGCCCTTGCCGATCTTGGACACGTCGCATGGCAGCGTCACGGCATACGCTTCGATCCGCGCATCGCCACGCCACAACAACAGGCCCGTAAACGGCGTGCTGTTCAAGTACTCCTTGGGCGGCTTTGTAAAGACGCTTTCGCCAATGCCCATTTGCGCGTGTAGACCGCCTTGGTACTCGGGAACAAGGACGCATTGGTTGTAAATGGTCAAATGGATACTCTTGGGTGCAATAGGCTCGCCCAACTTGTCCCCCCGTTCACCCACACATGCGTTTAAATGAGCCTTGAGTACGTCACGGTCAAGACACGCTGCCTCGCCCTGTGCCTCGTAATGATCCATCGTGTCATCTGACGCAGTTTAAAAGTTGAAAGTTTATTTGACATTTATTGTGGACATCCATTGGCGAGCACCCATGAAAGAACAGAAACCGACCCAACCACACACCCCACCTCTTTATGCCGTTCAAAAGCGGCAGGCACCTGCAGCAACATGTACCCGAGGTGCCCAACGCGTTTCGGTTGGCACCCGCCCGCCCATATGTTTTTCTTCAAACTTTGTGATTTTGGACATTTTGATCGCTTCGTGTGAAGTCGTGGGTTGATAGATGCCGTTTAAAAGCGACAGGCACCTGCAGCAACATGTACCCGAGGTGCCCAACGCGTTTCGGTTGGCATCCGCCCGCCCATCCCCGACGGCATTGGGTTTTCTTTTCTCATTGGGTTTTGGTGTTCTCATTGGGTTTTATAAAAGTTGACAAGTTTGAGATTCCAACTTTTACTTTTTTCGGAAAATGTGAATTTGTCAGCACAAATTCATTGGCAGGCAAGGTGATGCGATCGACGCGTCAACCAATGAATTTCACGAAATGAGAAAAAATCAGATGACATTTCATACGACGATGAGTCATGTAAAAAGTGTAGAAAAGTCTGAAAAACTTTTGATTTCGTAGAGTGTATGAAGCAATGAGCGACTACGCGGATCGCTACATCGATTGTGTCGAAGGGCGCACAGAGACGACACAACGATACAACACATGCACCCAACGCCTCGCGTTGTTGCAACGTCGGATGACCATGCTGCAGCGCGAGTTGCAAGACACCCAAGACTCCTTGGACGAGGCGTCGCGCGAGGTCTATCAGCTACGCGCTATGCCACTGACAGACCGCCTGTCCCGTGACGTCCGCGACGTCGGTACCGTCTTGCATCGGTCTATGTGGTACAGATCATCAGATGAGGACACTGACGAGGAATAACGTCATGTGGGACGACATCACCTCGTGGCAAATCAATGGGCGGCGTCTACCACATCCCCCCTGCACTACGCACAGGTCAGCACACGGCATATGAATCGTAGGTTTATTGTGAATGATTAAACTTGGACCTTGAGCGGGTCTTGCGGGTGTATTCTCTGTTCTTGAGGCGTCGACGCACGCGTTTGAGGTGGGCAATGTCCTCGGGCGACGCAGCCCTTGCTCGCAATAGGCGTGCGACCACAGCGTTGAGTTGTATCGTAGGCAGTGTCAACAATTGTTGGTCCCACCCGTACTCACCATCCCCACGGCACAGGGGCGGGACGGGGTAGGAACTCATGTCGGTAGGTCGTGCGCGTTCGCGTGGCTTGCCCTTGGTCGTCATATCCATGATCGGGACGGTCGCCCCCGTGCTCATGAGAAGCAACCCCTGTGCAGCTTCCATCTCTGTCATCATGTGTGCGTTTCTGAGAGTGTGTGTGCGTTTGTCGCGTCAGACAATGACAGATCATCATTATGACGTCATCATTGGTGTCAGATGACACAACTTTTTCAATAAAACTTAACATGTCAGGGGTGGTGCGTGTTCCACGTGCGTCCCGTCACCACCGATGCGTTTCAATGTAGCCACAGCACGGTTCACTTGCCGCTCCAAGTAGCCGCCGTTGGTCTCGTCGACAAACAACACCACCACAGGCTTGTTCTTGTCTTCCTTGTCTCGTAGAACACGACCGATGGCTTGGGTCCAAAACGTCTCGTTGTTCCAACAGCCGCCCGTGATGTAGCACAGCGTGTCGAGTCGTGGTACGTTGAGGGCACGTGAACCCATTGACACGTTGGCCACGAGGACACGCTTTGTCTTGGCGTCGTCGCGTTCAGAGGCGGTGGGGTTGGACCCGTCGAGCCGTTGGCCGACCAACATGCCCGCGTCCGTACCTGAACGCTCAAGTAGTGACGTTATCGTTTCGATGTGCCACGTCCGTGGAGACAGACACACGACGTGACGGTCTTCTTCGTTCACCAACGCGTTGATGTAGTCTCGAATCGCGCGGTTACGTTCCCGCGACATCATGACTTTGTTGATAAGAGCCGCGTCGTTCACGTCGCCTTGCTTATTTTTTGATTCTTGAAAGCACACGCCTTGAATCGGTACGATGCGTACGGTCAGGCCGCCCCAACGGTTCCCTGCCACATCAATGGACTTGTAAAGGACGACGGGACCGCAGAGCCATTCAATGTACGCGCCGCAATGGTCCGAGTGACGCTCGGGGGTCGCCGTCAGAGCCACCACGAACGTCGACGAGAGCTTGAGGTACAACGCGGACCTTGCGCGTGTGACTGACTCGTGAGCTTCATCGACAATCACCAAGCCAAACCCTGACATGTCGTAGTCGCATTGCGATAGACTTGCCATCGTCGTCACGACGCAGTCGGCCGTGTCGTGGTCGATCCACGCCTTCTTGTTGGACGTGTGCATCGACCCGACAGTGACGCTCGGACCCAAGAACCGCTCAACCTCGTCTTTAAACTGTTGACAACAGGGGTCCATCGACGGAACGACAAACAGCGCACGCTTGCCGAGACGAGCAATGAGGTGGAGGGCGCAACAAGTTTTCCCATGTCCCGTAGGCAAACAGAAGGTAGCGGTCCCGAAGCCGTACGTGTCGACCATGGTGTGTAAATGCGATACGAGGTTGTCGACCGCGGTCTCTTGATCCGTCTTGTGCATGGCTTCGGCGGCCGCTGCGTTTAACAACGGCCGCGTCGGCGTGGGGTAGACGACACGTGGTTCGACGAGTGGTACAGTCCGTTTGGGTGGCGGATCGTCGAGGGAAAAAAGATGGACGCCAATGCCACGCGGTATGTGGATGTCGTACGCTGTCAACACGTACATGGCCCATGGCTTGTGTACGAGGACCTTTCCGCGCATGACGCGTTTCGGTTCCGTCGTCAGGAATCCTTTCAGCTGCGTTAGGAGATTTTTTGACAAGGTGTTGAGAGGAATTCGATACGTACCCTTCACGTCGACGATGGGATGGTGGTTCTTCAACGATTGCTGCAAGTAAGGCAGCTGCTCGTCCTTGAGCAGGTCTTTCTTGAAGATGGGCGTGTTCTCCTTTCGCTGCCGCTTTGCCTTGGGTTCATCGCGATCCACGACCACGGCGTCTGACAACCACGATTCCATAGTGTCATATGACGGAGGAAAAATTCCACATTGTCAGATTCCCACAATGTCGGGTCAATCGCAAACCTCGTGGCAACATCCTTGTAACTTTTGTGAAAAAGTCTTTAACAACAAGGGCCAACTCAAGAAGCATATGCGCACGCACACTAACACTAAGGCTGTCGGCAAGGCCAAGAAGAAGGCCAAGCCGCCGAAGCGTTGCCCTGAGCCCTGTGGGAGAATTGCGTATGATTGCACCGATTGTGGCGGTGATGGAATCTGCCGCATCCACGGTAACGGAAAGACTCGGAAAGCTAATTGCATTGATTGTAAAGGCAAGAATGTATGCTTAATCCACGGTAACCACAAGACTCGGAAATCTAATTGCATCGACTGTGGCGGACCCCAAATTTGTACGCAACATGGCAACCCGAAACGGAAATATGATTGCGTAGACTGTGGCGGACCCCACGTCTGCACCCAACATGGCAACTCAAAGATGAAACGGGATTGCCTCGACTGTGGCGGACCCCACGTCTGTACGCAACACGGCAACCCGAAACGAAAATATGATTGCGTCGATTGTGGCGGACCCCACGTCTGTACGCAACATGGCGACCGAAAACTGAAAAAGATCTGCATTCTTTGCAAAGGGAGTGCATACTGTTTCAACAAGGATCACGGAGAAAAGCCTAAGCTGAAACAGTACTGCCTACCGTGCGGCGGACGCGGTCTCTGTGACACTCATGCAAAACCGAAACATCAGTGCATTGACTGCATGAGCATTGAACAAGCACAGAAAAGCAAACGGTTTTGCAGTCTCTGTGGATCGATACGACTGTCAGGACTTCGTCGACACATCGGCCTGTGCGCGGGCTGCGACGAAGGCGTTAAACGACGCATCGAGTACGTCGTGTGGGACAAGATCGAACCCTTCGTGAAGGAACCGACCATACGCGACAACAAGCTCATTGGCGGCGCGGCGTGCGACTCGGCTCGGACGCGCCCCGACGTGTGTTGGGTACTCGACGACCGCATCGTGCACGTCGAGATTGACGAGGATTCCCACGAGGATCGCGAGATCGCGTGCGAGTTGAAGAAGCTCGACTCGGGCAATTGGGGCTTGGCAGGCCACGGATTCAAGCACCTTCCGACGTGGACGATACGTTTTAATTGCTCCGATTACGACGGACGACAAATCGGTCTCGATGCGCGGTGCAAGAAGCTTGTAGAGCTCATCAACCATCTCCTTAAGACCCTTGACCTCACTACATGGAATCAACTCGCTACCAACGTCACCTACATGTACTACCACAGCAAGGCTCAAAAACACATTGACGCGGCGCGTGCAGCAAAGGGTTCTTTGGACGTCAGAGAAGTCATTGTTTAACATAGATCATAAAGCTTCTTTCCAAATTCCAAACTGTGTATCGATTAGGTCACAGGCCTCGTTGAGGATTTCATCAGACGTCATGTCGCCGCACGGGGTCATCTGTAGGTCGGCCGTGACACCCGCTACGAGCGACCACTTGGCATGTTGAGCGCCGCATCCAATCGCCGTATACACGGTCATGTCCAACGTCTGACCATGTTTCAAAACCACCAAAGGAATTCCTTCGTGAACGGCGTGTGGGAGTTCAATAGTACACGGACCATCGTGGGTCACGCGAAACGACGTGGGAACAGACCGTCGCAACGGGACCATGGCTGCACGGTGGGCAATATTCTCGGTAGGCACGTCGCTCGTGTTAACGTTTACCACAATGGAATCGACCGCGACGGTTTTCACATCACCCATGGCCGCCCGTCGAATGGCTGCTTTGACGTGCATCGAGGGAAATGATTTATTTTCCGTCATTAACGACGATATGCAAACCCTCGCGGTAGCCGACGCTTTGTTTAACCAAGCGGTCGCGGGCGGCAATGTGGTGGCCGCCGAGTTGCTGCGCAAGCGATTCAACATCACGCGCTACACCGAACGAGGCGTCGTGTATACGAGACGCAAGGTGGAACGTCTCTATGTCATCTACACGCGATGTACCAACGATAGCATGTTTACAAGGCCCGAAGTTGGCTTTTGTGATAACAACATTCATTTCAGCATTCCATTTAGCGTGACTCTACAATGCAAGGCATGGATCAAACAGTTTGAACGGCGCTGTTACCGCGCTCTACAATCGGCAGACATGTGCGTGTACACGGTCCCGCTACGCACGTACCCCGTTGAAAACTTTCACCGCGAACCGCACCAACTGTACGAATACTGTCAAAGCTGCATGTATGAGGAGGGTGAAGAAGACCTCGAGGCCAAGGCCACGCGTATGATGGGCGGTCAAGCCGTACCAACCCTCCGACGTGTCATGGCATGTTCAGCCCTGCGTCGCCACGCTCTCGTCAAGACGTCGTACGTGTGTTGTCCGAATGGCCCGTTTGATGGCAATTGGGATTTGATCCGACACGAGGGGCAATGGCTGCCGTCGTACAAGCCGTTCCGCGTCGACTACGTGGCTCAGATGTATCCGTTTAAGCGACATTTACGCTCACAGGCTCACCATATGGCGTGAATTGAAAGACAAAGCCTGCCCTTTCAATGGCTGCGGCGTAACTCGAGTCGTTGATGAACTCGGACAGACTACCTCGAAACCTTGGGTCGCGTAGACGCGTGTCCAAGTCGCGTTGCGTTTGCAGACGCATGTGCCTACAAAATCCAAACGCCTCGGCTTCAAACTCGCGGTACGCGTCTACCAACAGATTTGCCACGATAGCGTCCACGTCGCGACGGACACGTGTGGGTGGGTCGAGTTTCCCGTCAAAGTCGTCCAACACGCCCCATATGGCGTCCAAGGTCGATTCGCGTATGCCGTAGACGTAAAACCCTTCTCTCGCGACCGTTATATACGTATTCATAAACCCATTCACACACGTCTGTCGCATGTTTCCGAGGACCGTGTGAATCGCGTAATCTTCGACGGAAGGTGGTGCAAAGCGCACGTAGCCGTCGACGATGTGGAGCGGGTGGGTATGCCATACAACGTTGAGACCGTAAGAGGGCGTATTGCACCAATGCGAACGTGCGTAAATCTCAGCGTTGAATGGTACGTTTTGAACCATGGCGTATCGGCCTCGTATATCGCGTGCCATGGCGGTGCCGACAGTCACGTTGGTGTCGGAACGCAGCACACAGTGGTCGTTGACCATGGATGGTACGAGACGACCGCCATGTTCGCGTGCATGGAGCGTCAGATCGTGTAGCGCATTGACATCCCGTATTGAAAGCATTGCAATGATGTTTAATAACTCGAGCCGTAAACTTTTCAACTTTTGGACATTTTGATCGCTTCGTGCGAAGCCGTGGGTCGATGGATGCCGTTTAAAAGCGACAGGCACCTGCAGCAACATGTACCCGAGGTGCCCAATGCGTCGCAGCTCGCACCCGCCCGCCCATGGCGACGGCATTGGGTTTTCTTTTCTCATTGGGTTTTGGTTTTCTCATTGGGTTTTCTAAAAGTTGACAAGTTTGAGATTCCAACTTTTACTTTTTTCGGAAAATGTGAATTTGTCAGCACAAATTCATTGGCAGGCAAGGTGATGCGATCGACGCGTCAACAAATGAATTTCACGAAATGAGAAAAAATCAGATGACATTTCATACGACGATGAGTCATGATAGTCAGCAGTTTGAAACTTTGGTTTCACTTTAAGGGAAACGCTTCGTGCGAAGCCGTGGGTCGATGGATGCCGTTTAAAAGCGACAGGCACCTGCAGTAACATGTACCCGAGGTGCCTGACGCGTCGCAGCTCGCTTCCGCCCGCCCATGTCGACGTCATACATGTTTTTCTTCAAAATGTCGCGTCATATGACGCTTGAAAAACGATGGATCGCTTCGTGCGAAGCCGTGGGGCGATGGATGCCGTTCAAAAGCGACATGCACCTGCAGCAACATGTACCCGAGGTGCCGAACGCGTCGCAGCTCGCTTCCATCCGCCCATGTCGACGTCATACATGTTTTTCTTCAAACTTTGTGATTTTGGACATTTTGATCGCTTCGTGTGAAGCCGTGGGTTGATGGATGCCGTTCAAAAGCGACAGGCACCTGCAGCAACATGTACCCGAGGTGCCCGACGCGTTTCGGTTGGCATCCGCCCGTCCATGTCGACGCCCTACGTGTTTTTCTTCAAAATGTCGCGTCATATGACGCTTGAAAAACGATGGATCGCTTCGTGTGAAGCCGTGGGTCGATGGATGCCGTTCAAAAGCGGCACGCACCTGCAGAAACATGTACCCGAGGTGCCCGACGCGTCGCAGCTCGCTTCCACCTGCCCATCCCCGACGGCATTGGGTTTTCTTTTCTCATTGGGTTTTGGTTTTCTCATTGGGTTTTATAAAAGTTGACAACTTTGAGATTCCAACTTTTACTTTTTTCGGAAAATGTGAATTTGTCAGCACAAATTCATTGGCAGGCAAGGTGATGCGATCGACGCGTCAACAAATGAATTTCACGAAATGAGAAAAAATCAGATGACATTTCATACGACGATGAGTCATGATAGTCAGCAGTTTGAAACTTTGGTTTCACTTTAAGGGAAACGCTTCGTGCGAAGCCGTGGGTCGATGGATGCCGTTTAAAAGCGACAGGCACCTGCAGTAACATGTACCCGAGGTGCCTGACGCGTCGCAGCTCGCTTCCGCCCGCCCATGTCGACGTCATACATGTTTTTCTTCAAAATGTCGCGTCATATGACGCTTGAAAAACGATGGATCGCTTCGTGCGAAGCCGTGGGGCGATGGATGCCGTTCAAAAGCGACATGCACCTGCAGCAACATGTACCCGAGGTGCCGAACGCGTCGCAGCTCGCTTCCATCCGCCCATGTCGACGTCATACATGTTTTTCTTCAAACTTTGTGATTTTGGACATTTTGATCGCTTCGTGTGAAGCCGTGGGTTGATGGATGCCGTTCAAAAGCGACAGGCACCTGCAGCAACATGTACCCGACGCGTTTCGGTTGGCATCCGCCCGCCCATGTCGACGCCACACGATTTCCTCGTCAAAATGTCGCGTCATATGACGCTTGAAAAACGATGGATCGCTTCGTGTGAAGCCGTGGGTAGATGGATGCCGTTCAAAAGCGGCACGCACCTGCAGCAACATGTACCCGAGGTTCCTGACGTATCGCAGCTCGCACCCGCCCGCCCATCTCCGACGGCATTGGGTTTTCTTTTCTCATTGGGTTTTGGTTTTCTCATTGGGTTTTCTAAAAGTTGACAAGTTTGAGATTCCAACTTTTACTTTTTTCGGAAAATGTGAATTTGTCAGCACAAATTCATTGGCAGGCAAGGTGATGCGATCGACGCGTCAACAAATGAATTTCACGAAATGAGAAAAAAATCAGATGACATTTCATACGACGATGAGTCATGATAGTCAGCAGTTTGAAACTTTGGTTTCACTTTAAGGGAAATGCTTCGTGCGAAGCCGTGGGTCGATGGATGCCGTTTAAAAGCGACAGGCACATGTAGCAACATGTACCCGAGGTAACGTCGCAGCTCGCTTCCGCCCGCCCATATGTTTTTCTTCAAACTTTGTGATTTTACAATGTTTCCAACTTTCCAAAGTCATGGTTTGAACTTTGAGGCATTTCAGGGTCAAAGTTGATTCCGCCATTCAGATGGTAGGCGTGGTGTGGCGGTACACGCATGGGCGTCCGTTGGTATTCTGACATGTCTCGTGATGCAATCGACGGAAGTCCACTTAACGGGTCGTGCCGTTCGTCCAAATCGTCTGAATAATGCTTTCCAATGGTAGAACGGACAACGATACGAGTAGCGTAATCGATCAAATGTCGCATTGGTAAATGAGGTGTTTGACGCAAGACTTCGTACATGGCCATACCGACCTGCGACGCATCGGGAGCAGGGGCGCCTGCCGCAACGACATTGGCATGCACACGACGCACGTTGGACGAGTCGAAGAATGGATGCGAGGGGTCTACAAGTGCCATTACATGGCTGATGACGCGCCCTCACTTTTTCGACCGACGGTTTTGTTGGTAAACACGGTTTTTGGTTCGTCTCAATACCTTGGCAAACTCGGCGCGAGGGAAGGCCAAGTCGTGTGCGTTGACGCGGTTGTACATGGATTCGTACAGGTTCAATGCACGTACAAATCCCATTCGAAACACCCATGGATGAAATGCCACGTCGCCATTGGTAGTCACAAACCACACCGAATTTCGGTCGTACATGTCGGTCGGTACGTCGCTTTGCAGCGCCACGGCGTGCGGACTCGGGACGTCGCCGCCATACGGCAAGGGTTTGTTGATGCTCAGCGATGTACCCAACAACGTTTCTGCACTGTCCACAATGGCACGGGACAATTCCGCGGCCGTCATGGCATGTACTTCGTCTTCCGTGTAGACGCGACTTTGCATATCGTTAATACCCTGTAGTATACATATTTGTATGGATAGACGGTCTACCAATCGACATGGCGACAGCGACTTCGGATCTTGCACGCGCCGCCATGATGGGCTCGCAACCATCGCCTCCGCCCCCACCCACACCATCGGTCACGGTGAATCCTCCCGCAGCCGCCGACGTGACAACCGACAAGGTCAAGACGATCGCACGGTCTTTCTACAACTCGTGGATGTTCAAATACGTTATGCTGTTTGTGTCCATCGTCACGATACTGCTTGTGATCAACCCGCCGTTTGTTCGCCATGACGACGAGCACGACTCGCCGTGTTCATTGCAAAACGTCGTTACGATTGCCGCGGTGGTCACGGTCTTAGCAGGGATTGCGCCTGTGCTGTACGATCATAGGGGCATGGTCCAATCGATACTGCCATGAATTAAAAAGGTATCTTGAAGAGCATCCATGTCGGCTGTCGTGTTCAACTGTTTCCAAGGATTGACATGCAACTTCAAGTGGTGGAAGCGAAGGAGGAACGAGTCTGAGGAGTCTCCTGTGGTCATGTGGGCGGAATCGCCAACGTGTCCTCAATTCACCATCATTGGCGAAAATAAGAGTAGCTACGACTTTTTGATTCGGGATTCCCATGACATTGACTGTCTTGTCATTAACAGCAAAGGCAACCTCGTGTCGAGTACAGGACCACGGCTTGCTCGCCCCAACGGTGTCGGGCATCCCTTTGAACTCGTGTACGTGGGAAATTTCGCGCATGTGATTTCAAGCATCAAGTCTCTTATTCAAACGAGCAAGCGCGAATGGGTGTCTATCAACACACTGTACGATAACAAGGCGTTGACGCTCAGTGCGTACCCGATTATGCACGGCAAGAATATCATGGGCATCTGCATAATCTACCATCATGCCGAGTATAAAAGTGGTGATTTAGAGGACATGCTCCGCGATAAAACTATGGCTTATCTATAAACCAAGAATGTCTACGCTGAGTCCCGACGTGTACGCTTCGGCCCCCGCCGCCCACAGTAGTCTCATGTGCCTGCGTAGCAAGCCTGCGTTGCCCGTGAGTCCCATGAACGATACCAACTCCAACCCATCGCCTGCGTGGGTTGCCGCGGGTATGGAGCGCCCTCGAGGTGGGACGTGTACAGGAACGAGCGACTGCCGTTGCATCATTCCTCCGTCGACGTCGGCCAATCACAACGTAGCGGGTGTGTCGACCCAACCGTCTGATAGCGCGTGTTCCGACGCCTGTGGAACCACGTCGCACTGCTCGGGTCCCGACGGCGGTTCGACGTGCACGGGCGATGGTCAGAGTGGCTATTACTACGGCGGAGGCGTCACCAACGGCAACTGCCGCTGCTTTTCGGCAGATCGGTCCAAGATGGTGGGGGAATGCTCGCCTTACGATACACTCACCAACCCACAGAAGCGGCGTCTGCTGTTGGCGTATTACAACATGCCGTCCTACCGATCCGCGTTGGCGCAGCGTACGCAGTGCGTGCAGTCTCAAATCGCCGCACAGAATCAAGCAGCACTGAGCTCCAACATGGGCTTTGCGGTGACCTTTTTGATTGGGGCCATCCTCTTAGCCCTTTTGGTTCGCAAAGTATTGTAGGAAACCCGCACAAAATCGTGGTGCACATTTTGAAAAAAATGTCATATGACGCAATTGGGTTTTCCCGTTGGGTATCCGTTGGGGTTTCCCGTTGGGTTTTCCCCCGCGACTCGGGATGTGGGAATATCTCATTCCCCTTGACAACATGGCCGTTGACTGTGGCAGCTGCCGAGACCTCGGGGACGTTGACCTGCGGGAGGACTGTGACGAGGCCGCCGAGACCATCCTGCCCCCTGACAAGACCTTGGCGCTTGTTCGCGTCACAGGGTGCTGCCTCTGTCACCGCGTTGGCCTTGTGTTGTGTGAACTCGCCCACGCGGTTTTCCAACGTTTTGCAACGTGTGGAATGTTAATGTTGGTGAATCATGACGTGGCCGTGCAACTGCGAGACTTGGTGCCCGACGGCGTGGCGACCTGCACGCCCGTGGCCCGTGGTGTTCCCATCTTTGTCGTGCCAAAGGGCATGACGGCCGAGGACCGTGTGCTACAAGCGGCCGACTTTCTCGTACGATTCAATGGAAACGGCATTGTGATTTTGTCTCACAAGCGCATCAAAACAACCGATGCCGTCGACACATGGAGGGAGCTGACGCGCGGCATGGCCACGACGGTGGTGGCGCCCATCAGTATGTCCGCCACCTGTGCGCGGTTGGTGATGCGTGACGATGGCAAGACGCCCAAGGTGGACAAGCTTGTCCTGTACAGCATCGACAGCGTCCGACCCCCGTTATGGTTGAAACGCGACCATGTAAGGTTTGAAGAATTTGGCGACATTGAAGCGGAATTACCCGTCGACGATGGATTGAGCGACGACGACGATGACGACGAGTCATAACCGCATGTCGTCCTTTGGCCTGCCTCCGATACGGTGTCACAGCTGTGGACTTGTGGTGGCGCCCAAGATCCTTGCCTACCGCCACCACATGACCCACCACCCCGACGCCACCAAAGCCGAGTCGCTCGATGCGGTGGGATTGAACCGCATCTGTTGTCGCTCTCGCGCGCTTGGCTACGCCCCCGACCCTGCAACCTATGAAACCGTTCCTACCGCGGATATCCGTGGACATGTAGAATTACTTTCTCCTACACATCATACACATGTCCATGTCCAAGCCGAGTGAATGTCCTGTATGTTTATCGATAAAATACCTTATCTACAACGCTACGTGTACGCATGGTGTCTGCGAGCCCTGTGCGCGCGAGTTGATACGTTGCCATCATAGGGCCTGCCCTACGTGCCGTGCCACACCATTGACCTACATGTTCAAGACGTACTCCAAGTCGATGGTGCTCCCACTTGGCATCAGGCCGCCGTTGGTGGCTTCTGTGGTGTCGAGCAGCGACGAGGACGATGAGGAGGATGGGAGACGCTCGTGAATACGCGGGTCAGTGCTCATGATGGCCACGGCCGATAATGGGTACCGTTGGTCGCATCGTCGTTTGCCGCATGTCAAGTAGTCTTGGTTGCGTTCAATGGCCACATCAAGACGTTTGATCAGGTCAAAGGTATGGTCATGCACACACGCTTCAATGAGCGGCTCGGTTGGGTACAACTGTATCTCGAGGGACTTGAGAAACGTGCCAAAGTCCTCGATCGGCGTCTCGTTGTTCAAGACCGATAGGACGCACGCAGTCAACTTGGGAAACAGGGTGGTCATGTCTGCCTCGGCAACGCCATCGGCGGTAAAGTATTGTTCGACAATGAACGCAAGAGGATCAAGAGGCGGCGATAGCAACGCATAGTCGTCGTGAGACATCCGTGCAGGGGTGATGGACGTTGACACGACTGTAGCAACGTCCTTTAGCCAATCGTGAATCGTAAGGTCTGATGTCACCATGTAAGGAGGTGCTGTCTTGGCCGACCACATGACCATCGACACGTGTTTGGGTTTCTTGACGGTGTATCCAAGCACGACTACATGTGCAGGGTCTCCGTTTACCTGTATCACGCATTTCAGGATGCCTATGGGGGTGTTGTCCGCCTTGCTACAAATCACAGGCGTCGGCCACGCGATGTTTAGATGCGGCTGCATTCGTGTCATATGACATTTTACAAGTCGTCATCTGACGAAATGAGAATGGGCGATGCCCTCGATGGTGGTCGAAACTCGACCGTGCCGTCCGATTGGGGCGATGATGATGGGACCGACGGTGATTGCGACACTCGAGCCTTGAATGGCGGTGTTTGCGACGAGGACCTTGAAAATTCAAAGTCGATCAGAGACGCATCATCACTTGACAATGGCGACGCAGCGGGTTGGTGTAGAGCTTGCAGTCGAGCCTGTGACGAGGCGACGATGCGTTGATATTCATCGTCGTCAAGATCCAATGGTACACCACCAATGGGATTCTTACCACCTGCCATGGGCCGCGCCCGTGGATCCCGCAATGGCAGTGACGGATTGAATGGTGGCGGTGAATACGAGCGAACAATGCGTCGTCGCGGGCCCGTCATCCGACGCTTTGAGGGACGAATGATTGGAGACGGTGACGATTCCATTGGGGATACACTCCGCGACGATGGGGCAAGCAGCCACGGTGAACGCGACCCTGATCTGCTTGGTGGTGACAACGGCGCGGGTGACAAGGATTGTGTACAGGATGTACACGACGTTGAACGTGATCTCGATTCAGAATGGCGAGGCATGTACCATGATGCCATCATGCCAAGTCCACGAGGCCGTGGACGTTGTGTCTGCGACCGCGACCTCGACCGCGACCTTGAGCGCGACCGCGACCGTGAGCGCGACCTTGATTTCATCACAGGTGATGGTGAACCTGACCTCGAAGTCGACCGCGACCGCGACCGTGAGCGCGACCTTGAGCGCGACCTTGATTTCCTCACAGGTGATGGTGAAGAACCTGACCTCGAAGCCGACCGCGAAGAACTTAGATCCGACTGCGATGAACTCATAGGTGACGGTGAACGCGAGTATCCAAAGGGTGGACGCGAAGCAGCTGCGACCAAATCAGCAAGGTCATCCATGGAGGAGGACATTATTGTAGGGTACGCTATCTATATTTTTCAGCACGAGTAAAAGACACAGAATGAGTGTTGGTCAGTTTTTGCAACAGTTTTCAAACAATTTCAGTTTGGGCGTGGTGGTGGCTGTCTTGGTGTGGAGCTTGATACAGGGCTTCAGGCGAAGCATCTTTACACCTCTTGTGATGGCAATCTACCCTACACAGGCGAACGACTTTGAAGTCAAACTCACAGACGACGAAACATTACGCTTTGGAGAGTTCTTTGCAGACGTGGTTCACTTTGCGTTGGGCATGATCATTGTTTACATGATATGGTCTTCGTACAATATGTCCTCCACAGAAGCAGCAGTGTGGAAGCCATTTATGTAAAATTGAGAGTGTCTTGGTCATCACAACGATGTTGCTTGTTGCGAGTGCGTTTGCAATTGGGTACATGACGGGTCAATTTGGCACGAGGACGATTCTATTGCTACCTGTGGCAGCGTGGTGGATGTTATAAAATGTCATATGACACCATGACTTCCTCTGAACAAAGGATTGTAGAGCTCGAAGCCGAGGTGGAATTCCTTAGAAGTGAAGTCGCGCGTCTATCACGCACTTCATCATTCACACCTGTTCGTGGGCCCGTGCCCGTTCCGTCAATTAAATCCGTGTTTAACGTCGCATCGCGCACAAGGTCACCACCGCCAAGACGAGAACTACCATCCATACACGAGGCGGCGGTCGCGCCTCTGACGTCACCATTGGAGCGATTGAAGATACGTGAGGAGCCATGACGCGTGGTGCCTGAACGTCACTCTCGATGCCGCTGCAGTTGACGCCTCGCCACACTTTAACGTAGTCGCCGTGCCCACGGCCCCACGAGTTGCGCACAAGCCAAAACGGCGTGTCATCGTCAACACCCCACCCAATGATGGAGACGGCATGCCCCATCTTGTAATGAAGACCCTCGGGACCCGACGACTTTGTCCATGACGGATCTCCTTCGGGCGGTACGACTTGGCTCTTGACCTTGTAACCTATCTTGTATACACCTTCGTTACCATCCATTACAAAATCTATAAAGTCACTGTACAGATTGAAACATGCCGCTACGGGTCCGTTGTCGTAGATTTCCTGTTTGATGTTGTTGCAATTGCGTGTGTGTTGCACCTCTGTCAACAACGGCGCTTGTTGCTTGGCATTGACCACGCCAAACAGGCGCGGTTCGGTGGTTACACGGTATAATCCCTCAATATGGTAGCGTGGGCCTCCGCGGACACGGTCGCAGTGTGTGCGGTAAGTGGTGCCGCTCAGAATGTCCATCAGACCCTTGCCGCTCAGTTTTATGGGATAGACGTGGATTGGTAACACACCACGCACGCGAGCGAATTCAAACGACGAGGCGAGAAAGCCGCCTTTGCAGTCGGCAGAACAGCCCGTCATGCCACGAAACGACACGCAGTTCTTGGAGCAATCGGCCACATGTTGGTAGCTCAGTGTGGGTACATTGTCAAATTGTTTCATTCGATCTTGAATGCACTGTACGGCCACAATCGCAAAACACGCACCGCACGACCCTTGATCAATCGGCGGTGAGGCCGACGCATGTTGGAAGCTTGATGGATGTGTCAATGTCTTGTGTGTGATCAATGGCACATCGCCCATGTCGATGGTTGCAACCATGTCTTGTGCAGAGAGCATGGACCTGTTTTATTCAAATCGATTTCCATGGAGGTGGACACTTTTGTCAACACTTTTCGGAAAATGTGAATTTGTCAGCACCAATCAATCGATCGGTTGACGAGGTGATGCGATCGACGCGTCAACCGATTGTTTTCACGAAATAAAAAAAATGTCAGCTGACATTTCATACAACGATGAGTCATGATAGTCAGCAGTTTGAAACTTTGGTTTTACTTTAAGGGAAACGCTTCGTGTGAAGCCGTGGGTCGATGGATGCGGTTTAAAAGCGACAAGCACCTGCAGCAACATGTACTCGAGGTGCCCAATGCGTTTTATGTCGCTCCCATCCACCCATGTCGACGCCCCACGTGTTTTTCTTCAAAAATTGCAATTGTGGGAAATTGGATCGCTTCGTGTGAAGCCGTGGGTCGATGGATGCCGTTCAAAAGCGGCAGGCACCTGCAGCAACATGTACCCGAGGTGCCGAACAAGTCGCAGCTCGCACCCGCCCGCCCATGTCGACGCCACACTTGTTCGTCGTCAAAATGTCGCGTCATATGACGCTTGAAAAGCGATGGATCGCTTCGTGTGAAGCCGTGGGTCGATGGATGCCGTTCAAAAGCGGCAGGCACCTGCAGCAACATGTACACGAGGTGCCGAACAAGTCGCAGCTCGCACCCGCCCGCCCATGTCGACGCCCCGACGGCATTGGGTTTTCTTTTCTCATTGGGTTTTGGTTTTCTCATTGGGTTTTATAAAAGTTGACAAGTTTGAGATTCCAACTTTTACTTTTTTCGGAAAATGTGAATTTGTCAGCACCAATCAATCGATCGGTTGACGAGGTGATGCGATCGACGCGTCAACCGATTGTTTTCACGAAATAAAAAAAATGTCAGCTGACATTTCATACAACGATGAGTCATGATAGTCAGCAGTTTGAAACTTTGGTTTTACTTTAAGGGAAACGCTTCGTGTGAAGCCGTGGGTCGGTGGATGCCGTTCAAAAGCGGCAGGCACCTGCAGCAACATGTACCCGAGGTGCCCAATGCGTCGCAGCTCGCTTCCGCCCGCCCATGTCGACGTCATACATGTTTTTCTTCAAAATGTCGCGTCATATGACGCTTGAAAAGCGATGGATCGCTTCGTGTGAAGCCGTGGGTCGATGGATGCCGTTCAAAAGCGGCACGCACCTGCAGCAACATGTACACGAGGTGCCGAACAAGTCGCAGCTCGCACCCGCCCGCCCATGTCGACGCCCCGACGGCATTGGGTTTTCTTTTCTCATTGGGTTTTGGTTTTCTCATTGGGTTTTATAAAAGTTGACAAGTTTGAGATTCCAACTTTTACTTTTTTCGGAAAATGTGAATTTGTCAGCACAAATTCATTGGCAGGCAAGGTGATGCGATCGACGCGTCAACAAATGAATTTCACGAAATGAGAAAAAATCAGATGACATTTCATACGACGATGAGTCATGTAAAAAGTGTAGAAAAAGTCTGAAAAACTTTCATTTACAAAACTTCGCCAATCTCAGCAAGGCCTTCGGGGTTCTCGGCAACTGCCTCGCCAATGTTGCCCGGGTTATCAAGTAGCGATTCCAACATGTCACCTTCACCTGCCTCGGCGCCCTCTGCTCCACTCTCGGCTGCACCTCCACTCTCGGCTGCACCTCCCTCTTCAGCAGCAGAAGTTGTTTTGTTTGGAAACAGTTTGCGTGCTGCCTTGTAGCCTGCAACCGCGCCAACAGCCGCAAACAGTCCATCGGTGATCATGGTTCCCATCGAGGACCCGCCCTTGCCACCACCCAAGCCCAAGATACTTGAAACAGGATGCGACAAGAAGTTGATAAGGAAGAAAGCTCCAATGACGAGCGCTACGAGCATAAAAATGTCTGTCCACATTTCATAGTGTTTATTGTACCATAAAAAAATAATTTCGGACAAGCGACATCACATGTCATGCTCGACGCACATGAGCGACAGGCGCTGTATCACTTAATCACCAAGGGCCGTCCGTGCCAAGACAATGGCGCGCCGTTGGGCCGCACGGTATGGAACACCGTCTGTGCCGCGCTGATGAGAAGCGACCCAAATGCCACGACTCTTGCATCACAAGGCTTTCTGACACAGTTTGTGCAGGTCGACCGAGTACCATTCGAGCGATTGAATGAGCTTGGTTCCAAGTCGTTTTGGATTGCATTGTGCCAACGTGAACACTTGCCCATGCCCGAGACCCTCTTGACGTGTACCAATGGTACCAAAGTTCTTCACGGGGTGCTGAGAGATGACGAGTCGTACATCTTAAAGCCTGATGCGAGTTGGGGTGGTCGAGGTGTTCGAATCATCACGGGTGCTGAGGCACGACAGTTACCATGTTCTGAGGACTACAGCATTCAACAACGTCTGTCCGACTGCACGACGGGCGGCAAGGCACGATCGTTTCGTGTCATTACATTGTTCAATGGGGCTGTGTTTAAGATGTACTCTGTTCAAGCTCAAACCACACGCCTCACATCCAACTTTGGTGTGGCCAAGGCATGCACTACTACCGCGTGTAACATCCCCGTTCGAGGCATGGAGGCACTGCAGCGGTTGGCCGTGCGTCTTGCACACGTGCATCGACAGCGTCTTGGCGACCTGTTCTGTGTTGGTTGGGATTGTATGATCGACTGTTCAGATGAGGGTATCACTGTGTATGTACTTGAAGGAAACATCTTCTGTAGCGCGTTGCTTGGCGATGCAACGTTACAAGATGCAGCAGAGTTTAAAACTTATGCTCTAAACTATGAACGTCAGATGACGCCATAACCTGCCATCATCTTTTATTAAACTGCACACAGCGACAAAACGATTACAATGTGTTGTAATCGTCTTTGTGACAATGTTAGAACATGGGCACCACTTGACTTCAGACTCACATTGTCAACACCATGACACCCACCCCTTCCAACCCTCGCCGTCGCGAGATTGTACGTGAGATGATCGCCAACGCGCGCCTTTGGCAGGCTAAGGTAGAGACGCTATCAGGCCGCTGTGTTAGAGCATTTCATGATACAGGTCAACAACCCGCGAACGATGTATGTGTTCTCATCGTATACCTTGTTCCACTCTTGTGCAAGGCGTACAAACAAGTACGCGTGTATGAGGGCATGTACGCAATGCTCGTGGAGAAGATCACGGGTGGTTCGTCAGGGTACCCTGTCAATCTCGAGGTGTGCAGAGCCATATTCTCTGACATGAAACCAACGCTCGAGGGAATCGTAGCTACAGAGAGGCGTCTACGAAGTGAACTTGACTCTCTGAGAGAATAAAATGATGTACACACGACTCACGTGGTTTATGTGTTGATCAGATAGGAACAGACAGGGTAGGCGGGGCAAACAGGGCAGGTTGAGGCAGGTGCTTGATCAGGATGCAGTGTACTCGTGCAACCATGTTGGTACACGTAGATCGTGTCTGTATACCCCACTACCTCGGATGAAGTCCGTGGCATCCAATTGAGGTAGTATTTCACATAACCATGTGGTGACCTGTTCTTTCATTGACGAGGGAAACCCTTCGTTGTTGTGGGTGGTGGTATCAATAGCACCATCCGTATTGAAACACACACGTACACCTCCAATCACAATGCTCTTGCCCAACGTCTTACGATGCTTGACATGCCAATCACGTACCCACTTCATACCACTGTTCGTTTCACGACCTTCCTCGGAGGGCACAGGCTCCTGTGACGTGGTCTCTGTGGGTGATGGTTGTTCATCTTCATTAGTGACAAGGATACTCGACGCCTCAGCATCCGCTGTCGGAGGCACCTCCTCATCTGTGTAACGTGAAGTGGTGTGTGAGATGTGAGTGGTGTGTGAGATGTGAGTGGTGTGTGAGATGTGAGTGGTGTGTGAGATGTGAGTGGTGTGTGAGATGTGTGTGGTGTGTGAGTGGTGTGTGAGTGGTGTGTGAGTGGTGTGTGAGTGGTGTGTGAGATGTGAGTGGTGTGAGATGTTCATGAGGACGAGGATGGTGGAGGCTGTGAGTGTACCGTATGGCTCAGGGATGGTTGGTGCCCTGACGAGAGGTGGTCGCGGTGTGATCACAGTGCAGTCTGTACACTGCCATTCATGTTCATCTTTCACCTGTGTCCATGAACATCGGTAGCAGAACCTGCATTTCGCCAACGGCTCATACTCCGAAGGTGATGTTGGATCGTAGGAAGGCTCATCAACCGCGACGTCGGTTCGACCACTCGTCGTCCGTGCTACCTTGGTGTGTCGTGGTCCTGTCATGATTTACAAGTGAGAATGTCTGTCAGCAGAGTGTCATCTGACAAACTGACATGTCAGCACCTCCAAAGCCTCTCA
>Ga0306866_1000010_pt1 | contig 105098 bp, 99 predicted proteins | sample AntRauTorckE5432_FD_190450 | JGI IMG/M metagenome (GOLD analysis project Ga0306866, IMG submission 190450) | Saline lake microbial communities from Rauer Islands, Antarctica - Metagenome Torckler E5 #432 (v2) (version 2) | ecosystem: Environmental > Aquatic > Non-marine Saline and Alkaline >...
GATTTTCAATAATTTAGCAAACTTTTCTTTTGAATAGTCTGTTACAATTGATTTTTCCTTTTTTGATAATTCGCTCATCTTTTTTATTTTTTTGTTTAAGATTTAATTTGTGAGGATTTTCCTTACAGTGAACAAAATTAAGGGATAAGATTAGTGAGTAAGGATTTCTGCAATATTGCAGTCAATTTTAAAGAGAATTATTTAAAGAAAAATGAATACTAGCAAGACACTAAATTTCTGAAAGTTTAATGCATACAATAAAACTTAAACAATAATATAATAGTTTTCTTAGTTTCTATATTTTCAAATCATTGCCTTATAAAGGGATTTCATAAAATTGAAGAGTCATGGATAAAAATAAAAAATAGTACAAGACGCTAAAGAAGCAGCCTATCAGTTGGATAAAAAATTTGGACAAAATTCTAAAGTTCAAATTTTCTTTAATATGAGGGGTCAGTTAGATTTTTTATGCTTGAAAGAAACCGAAGATTTGCCCCGTAGTTATAACGTATTACAAACAATTGAATCTTGGGGGCTTGAAGAACATCAAGAAAAAGAACTATTTGAAATTTTGAAAGAGTTAGGGATTAAGCTCCCATCAGATTTTTTTGAATAAATTTAGTTCAGTACTGCAAAAGATGGGGGAGGAGGCTGTAAATTAAATTCTTTGTACATCTTGAAAGATGAAACCTTTTAAATAACAGAATGTAATATGAGCCGTCAACAATAATATATTCTATCAAAAAATACATTTTATAGAATTTTAAATGCGGACCTCAAATTTATTTTTTTTTGATTAAAAATAAAAAATCTAGGCAAAAAGTCATTTTTTCAATGTCAAGAGAGAGAGGTGAAAGAGAAAAACAGAGGTGTATTAAATGTACTTCGATGTATTTACGTATTTTTGTAAAAAAAAAGTTCTTTAAAATTGATTAAATATTTGTTCTTATTAGTTCAAAATCTGATAGTTATTCACAAACTGTGCACAAATAAAAATGAGTTAAACATATAATAATGTGTAACTCATTAGTTTCCAAGTGATCGCGACAGGATTCGAACCTGTGACCGTCTGCTTAGAAGGCAGATGCTCTATCCAACTGAGCTACGCGACCTTATTTTTGCGAGTGCAAATATAGAAATTATCTTCTTTTACGCAACTATACTTTCCTTTTTTTAAAATAAAAAAGCCCCACGTCTGTGAGGCTCTTAGATAGTGTTAAAGGAACTTAGTTTGCAGTTTTCATTCCGTCTTCAATCATTCCAAAAAATTGGTCTAGCTTAGGAAGAATAACAATACGTGTTCTTCGGTTTTTAGCTTGTCCAGCTTCAGTATCATTGTCAGCGACTGGAATGTACTCTCCACGTCCAGCTGCCGTCATTCTCTTAGGATCTACGTTATACTCGTCTTGTAAGATTCTTACAACTGCAGTAGCGCGTTTTGTACTTAAGTCCCAGTTGTCCTCCATATTGGTTCTTGAGATAGGATCATCGTCTGTATGACCTTCTACCATAAAATCAAAGTCTTTTTTATCATTAACAACAGTGGCCACTTTACCCAAAACTCTCTTAGCTTCGGCAGTTACCTTAAACTGTCCAGCTCCAAACAATAGCTTGTCGGAAATTGAAACAAAAACAACACCTTTCTCTACGTTAATTTGGATATCCTCATCGTTGATGTTACCCAAAGCGCCTTTAAGACTGGTCACTAAAGCTAGTGTTACGCTATCTTTTTTATTGATAGCATCTCTCATTGTTTTGATTTGAACGTCTTTTTCCTTCATGCTCTCTAAAGAACGCTCAAGATTTTCAGCTCCTTTTTTAGAAATAGTCGCGAAATCTCCTGAGGTACTCAATAAAGCTGAATTTGTACTTTCAAGTGTTTTAATCTGACTTTGATATGAAGTCATCATGTTTTTTTTCTCGTCTTCACATACAGAAAGTTTCATTTCAGCAGTTTTTAACGCATCTTCAGTGGTCTCATACATTCCTTCCATTTCTGCAAATTTCTTATTAGAAACACAAGAGGTCATTAACACTCCTGCAAATGCGATAGCAAATAATTTTTTCATAGTTTTATTTAATTAAGTTATTCAAATTTAACATCTGTTATCTTGTACATAGTAGGCTTAACAATTATTTATTAATCATTTTTAACCTGTTGTACCGCTTAACCCCTAATACAAAACTATGCCAAACTATACTCTTAACAGCAAAAATCTGTTTCTTTTTTGGGAGGTTTTGCCGTTTCCGAATCAAATCTCTAAATTTTGTGTAGAAACTTATATGTGATTTAAAAATAGCAAAAAAATGTGAAAATTTTCCTTGTGCTAAAAACCGAAGGGCCGCTATTCCATCTAAGAGCAGTCTTAGATATAAAATAGGGTAGGGGTTTCTTTCTGAATTTTTTAAGATGGAACTTAAAGAGTTTCTAAAATTTAAAAAGGTCTTGTGTGGACTAGAGTTCGAAAGTGTGCCTCCACCTTCATGGAAAACTTCACTTTTATAGGTGTACATAATAGAGAACCCTAAGTTTTTTAGTCTCCAGCACAAATCGATTTCTTCTTGATGGGCAAAATAGCTGTCATCAAATCCATCAGCAAGTTCAAAACATTCTTTTCTAATGACTAAACATGCTCCACTAGCCCAAAACACCTCACTCTCAGTATCATATTGACCTGTGTCTTCTTCGATAGAATCAAAAATTCTTCCTCTGCAAAAGGGGTAACCTAGAGCATCTATAAATCCACCAGCAGCACCAGCATAATCAAAATTCTTTGGCTGTTGAATGGATTTTATCTTGGGCTGTATAGCAGCGATAGACGTATTGGAAGCAAACAAGTCCAAAAACGGACTGAGCCAGCCTTTGGTCACTTCGACGTCGTTGTTTAATAAGACATAGATATCTTCTTTTACATGCTTTAAGGCTTCGTTATATCCTCCTGCATAGCCTAAATTGCTCATGTTTTTTAAAACGACCACTTCAGGATATCCTTGAGATAAAAACGCTAGCGATTCATCTGTAGACCCGTTATCGGCCACGTAGATTTTGGCTAGTGCAGAATGGGTAAGTACCGAAGGTAAATACGTTTCCAGAAGTGCTTTCCCATTCCAATTCAAAATAACAACGGCAATGTTCATAGATAAGAGTTATAAGGAAGGGAGGTCCTTCAAGAAAATATAAGTTTTAAGCTCGTAGTCCATCTTGCAAAAATAATGGCTTATGCCGTTGGTAATCATCAATAAATCGGCTTTAAGGGCCAGATTATACCTTGCAATTTGATCGAAAGTGTCTTGATTAATTTTGATATGTGGGGCCTTGCATTCTACAATAAGCCTGATATCTCCATCGGTTTTAAAGGCAAGGATATCATAGCGCTTAGAAATTCCATTTAGATCGATTTTTCGCTCTTCATTGAGAAGTGAGGGAGAGTAGTTTTTTTCTGAAATTAAAAACTGAACACAGTGCTGTCTTACCCATTCCTCTGGAGTCAAGATCAAATATTTTTTCCTCAATATCGAAAATATAGAAGGTTTATTTTCTTTACTTTTGATTTTGAATGAATAGTCTGGAAAGTTCAATCTTTGCATGGATCAAAGAAACAAAATTGAATTAAATTGAAGTCAACCAAGCATGAAGGATTTTAAATCTATTATATCGGATATCGATCAACGTAAGTTTGCCCCCATTTACTTTTTAGTGGGTGAAAAGGAAACTTTTTTTGTCGATCTTATCGCTGAGAAAATTGAAGCTACAATCCTTACTGAGGATGAAAAAGCGTTTAACCAAAGTATTCTTTATGGGAAAGAGGTGACTATTGATGAGGTGATAGGCCAAGCTAAACAATATCCCATGATGTCCGATTATCGAGTTATCATTGTTAGAGAGGCTCAATCTCTGTTGAAAAATCTCGACACTTTGTCCTCTTATGTAGAACATCCACAGCAAAATACAATTTTGGTCTTTTGTGTGAAGTATAAAAAAATGGATGGAAGGCAAAGTATCACCAAATTACTTAAAAAGTCTGCAGTTTATTTTGAAACTAAACCCATGTATGACAATAAAGTCCCTCAATGGATTTCTGAAACGCTTTCCGCTTCGGGGTATACAATCGCACCAAAAGCTTCTGAAATGCTAGTTGAATTTTTAGGAAATAATTTGTCTCATATTTATAAGGAACTTCAAAAGCTTCAGGATATACTTCCCAAAGGTTCAAAAATCACACCCGAGCTTGTCGAAGAAAATATAGGAATTAGTAAAGATTTCAATAATTTTGAACTGACAAAAGCCATAGGGATTAAGGATGAACTGAAAGCTCAACGCATAGTGGCTTACTTTTCCCAAAACTCTAAGAACCACCCCATCGTATTGACTATCACTCAACTTCATTTATTTTTCAGTAAGCTATTGAGATACCATGCCCTTAAAGATAAATCGCAATATGCGGCGAGTTCTGCCCTAGGGGTCAATCCTTTCTTTATAAAAGATTACAGCTTTGCTTCCAAAAATTATTCCTTGAAAAAAGCAAGTCAGGCGATGGGCTTAATTCGGGAAGCCGACATGAAAAGCAAAGGTGTTAATTCCAACCAGATCCCCCCTGGGGATCTATTGAAGGAATTACTCGTTAAATTGATGCGTTAAGATTTTGCTTTTATCTCATCTATTTTTTTACCCACATCATCTGCTTCTTTTAGTTTAGCATCTGATTGTTGTCTATTGGTTTTAGAGAGATCAAAAGCCTCTTTCTGAAGTTTTTTATATTGATCTTGAAGTTTTTCAAAATCAGTTTTCTTTTTAAATAGTCCAAACATAAGTTTTTTTTGAAATATACCAACCTTAGCTTGATTCTACACAAATCTTAATTAAGACTTAACTAAAGATTATAAGCTGATTTAGCCCATAATATTGTAACCCCCATCTACATGTCTTATTTCGCCAGTGGTTCTTCCTTTAGGTCTTAATAAATTCAAAACTTCAAAAGCTAGATCTTCAGGTAAAGCATTTCCCAGTGGACTTTTGCGATGAGCAAACTCCACATCTTTTTCATTAAGGGTCGCGTTTCCTGCTTTGCTTCCCATATAGGGTGAAAACCGAATACAATTGACACGTGTGCCATTTTTTCTTCCCATTTCATCAGCTAGCTCAACAGTGATGCGTTCTAAAGCTGCTTTTGCAATACTGATATTTCGATAGGGATGGAAAGTCACTTTGGAAGCGGCTATATAACTCAGAGAACAGATTGAAGCATCGGCGTTTAGCAAGTTGTTTTTAAACAAATGACTGGTTAGACTTATCAATGAGTAGGCAGAGACTTCCATAGTGTCACAAAACTCCTTAAAACTGACATCTAGCAAAGGCTTGACAACTTTATTTCTGATGGTTTTATCCATTGCAATAGCATGGAGAAACCCGTCGAGTTTGATGTTTTTTGACTTTAGTTGATGACAAAACTCTTGGATACTCACTTCTAGAGAAACATCCAAAATTTCCGTCATAGTCTCTTTTCCTAATTCTTGATGAACACTATCTTGAAAATCTTTAAACGTGTGATTAAGAAAAGATTTAGCCTTATCTGATAGGCTATCGTGAAATTGACTTACGCCCAGTCCTGTGCAAATGACTTGACCACCGTTTTCTTTTATCTTTTTAGCCACATACATGGCTAAGGAATGTTCATCTGCGATTCCTGTGATGAGATAAGTTTTACCTTTAAGCATTCTTTATTTTTTAAATTACCATTTGTATAACGCCGTTCCCCAAGTCCAACCTGCTCCTACAGCTGCAAAGAGAAGTAAATCATCTTTTTTGAAACGCTTCGCCTTGTGCACTTCATCCAAAACCAAAGGAATAGTTGCTCCAGAGGTATTCGCATACCTATCCATGTTGGTCATGACCTTTTCAAAAGGCATATTTATTTTTTTAGCGATCGATTTTAAAATACCAATACTAGGTTGATGAGGGATCATAAAACTGATATCGTCAATAGAGGTTTTGGTCTTTTGAAGAAGCTCTTGAATAGATTCTGGAACTACTTTGGTCGCCGTATCGAAGACCTCTTTACCGTTCATATGGAAATAATGCATTCCCTTTTCAAGCGTTTCTTTGGAGGTAGGAGTTTCGGAGCCACCACCAAGAACTGTAAAGTGTTCTTTCCCACGACCATCAGAATGTAAGTCGAAATCGATAAAGCCTTTATCCTCCTCGGTTTTACTTAGTACCATGGCGCCAGCTCCATCTCCAAAAAACACGGAATCCCTACGATTCCAATCGATGATATTTGAGAAGGTATCTGCGCCTATAACCAAAACATTGTTGTACACATTATTCTTTACAAATTGATAACCGACAGAAATGGTAAATAAAGCTCCTGAACATACTGCAGCAACATCAAAAGCAACGGCCTTATATGCTTTCATTTTTTCTTGAACGAAACAAGCACAAGAAGGAGCTTGACGGTCTGGTGTAGTCGTAGCAACGATAATTAAATCGATGTCTTCTACCTCAAGGTTTGCATTTTTAACAGCCTCCAGCCCAGCTTTATAAGCGAGATCACTCGTCGCCTCACCATCTACAATTCGCCTTTCTTTAATTCCTAATTTTGAATAAATCCACTCATCTGAAGATCCGACTTTTTCAAAAAAAGAATTTGGAACTATTTTTTCTGGAACATAAGCTCCAGTTCCGCTTATAAATACGTTTGGCATATTATTGATTTTATTCTTAAGCGATGAATTTAAGTTTTTTAATCACTCCGTAATATAAAAATAAAATAAGTCGTACGATTTTAACATTTATTAATTTTTAAGACCCGAACAGGTCTGTAGATAAGTAGCGATCTCCTCTATCACAAATAATGCTAACCACAACTCCAGCATCCAAGCTTTCGCAGAGTTTAACAGCAGCAGCAGTCGCTCCTCCTGAACTCACTCCTGAGAAAATACCTTCTTTTTCTGCAAGATACCTCGCCATCTTTTTAGCCTCCTCTTCACTCACCTCATAAATATGATCGACACGCTTGGGATCATAGATTTTTGGTAAGTATTCATCTGGCCATTTGCGAATTCCAGAAATCTTTGCGCCTTCTGCAGGATGAACACCAATGAGTTGTATGTCTTTATTTTTCTCCTTTAGAAATCTTGAAGTTCCCATAATGGTTCCTGTGGTTCCCATAGAAGAGACAAAGTGAGTTACTTTATGGTCGGTGTCTTCCCAAACTTCTGGTCCTGTTGTCTTATAATGAGCTTTCCAATTGTCTTCGTTACCGAACTGGTTGAACATATAGTAATTACCAGCTTTCATCTTTTCTTCAGCATAATCTCGAGAATATATGATGCCTTTTTCACCATCTGTAAGGGTGACTTTCGCCCCATAAGCCTTCATGGTCTGCACGCGTTCTATGGTTGCATTTTCGGGCATGACCAATTCTATATCCAATCCAAAAATACTAGCAACCATCGCCAATGCGATACCCGTATTACCACTAGTGGGTTCAATAAGTTTTGTAGTCTTGTCGATATCTCCACGCTCTAAAGCAGACTTTATCATGTTGTAGGCCGCTCTATCCTTTACACTCCCTCCAGGGTTTTGTCCTTCGAGTTTAAGGTATAGCTTTACGTTGGGATTCTTGACTAAGGTTTTGGCTTCTACCAGTGGGGTGTTCCCAATTAAATCTAATATACTTCGACTCATGTTTTTTTATTTTCGTTGATTTTATCCATAGATTTGTGAGTGACTATGGAATTTTCGGCAACCGATTTGGTTAACCACACATTACCACCTATGGTAGATCCTTCACCTACAACGGTATGTCCTCCCAAAATAGTGGCATTGGCATATATGGTCACATCGCTTCCAATAGTGGGATGCCTCTTTTTGTTTTTCATCTCTTTACTTACCAATAAAGCCCCAAGGGTAACCCCTTGGTAAATTTTTACGCGATCTTCAATCACACAGGTTTCACCAATCACAACTCCCGTGGCATGATCTATAAAAAAGGGATTTCCAATTTTAGCTCCAGGATTGATATCGCTACCCGTTTGAGTATGGGCACATTCAGACATTAACCTTGGAACCAAGGGGAGTCCAAATTCCAATAAGGCATTGCTTAACCTATAAATCGCTATAACATAAAATCCGGGGTAAGCCAGATAAACTTCTTCAAGTGAATTGGCTGCGGGATCATTTTCTTTAATAAAACAGGCGTCGTTATTCAACTTTCTTAGGATGTCTGGGAGCTTACGCATAAAGTCCGTCCAAATTTCCCGGCAGGGGTCTACTTCCTTAAAGCAGACTAAATCTGCTAAGTTTCTAAATTGCGCTTCCAATTCGTCCATTCCAGAAGCGACATCCGTATTTTTGTCGAATAGCGTCAAGAACAATTGTTTTGTGAATTCTTCAGTTTTACTTTTTATCTCGTAGAGGTTACAAACCTTAGCTTTCTCAGCTTTTATCTCTTCGATAATGTCCTGTTTTAATACTGATGGCATAGCGATGTTGTATTTTGTAAAATTAAACTTTTATACATGCCTTTATGTTTTAAAAATGTGAAATTAATAGAGAGGCCTTAAGCTTAATTCTTTAAATTTAATCTTACTTTATCAGTGCTTGATCTACAAAAATCATTTAAATCCTGACCTTTGTCCAAAAAAAATGCCCAAGGTATTAATCATAGGAGCAGGCTTAAGTGGTTTAACCACTGCTTATAGCTTGAGAAATTCCAACTTTGACGTCCAAATTCTTGAGGCTAGGCCAAGACTTGGTGGTCGTATCTTTACTATTGAAAAAGAAGATAACCTACTAGAAATGGGAGCCACATGGTTTGGTCCTCAACATATGAGTTTAATTCAATTGATAAAAGAATTAACTATTCCTTTTAAAACTCAAGATAATGGTGCTGAAGCAATGTACGATTTCAGACCAAAAGGAAGTATAGAGCGTTTTCAAATCCCCTTCCAAGATGCTGCCACCTATAAGTTTAAGTATGGCACCTCACATCTTATAGAGACTTTAGCAGAAGCCTCAAAAGCTAAAATTCATTTTGATGAAGTCGTCGCTTCCATTTCTGTAGATGAGCATATAAAGGTATCCACCAGTACTGCTGTTTTTGAGGCAGACTACCTCGTGTTAAGCATTCCCCCTCAGTTGATTTCAGATAGCATAGAGTTTAAGCCTAATCTTCCGGAGACTTTTAACCAGCTTCTTTAAGATACGCATACTTGGATGTCCGATTCCATCAAATTCAGCATGGCTTATAAAGATGCTTTTTGGAAAAATCAATCCTTTATCGGCACTTTGATGAGTCCTCAACAAATCATCCAAGAAATGTATGATCACAGCGATCTTGAGAGGGATCAAAATGCTTTGGTAGGGTTTTTAAATTCTGAGTATTCTCAATTAACTTCAGAAGAAAGAAAAAAAAAGGTGAGTAGCCTTTTAGAAACTTATTTTCCAGATAAAGAGAGGTATCTAAAATCTTATGCAGATTTAAACTGGCGCGATGAATCTTACACCATATCGAAAAATGCCAAAAACTTAGCAGCACATCAAAACAATGGGAATCCTAAACTCAGAGACCCTTTATTTGATAATCGGTTGTTTTTTTCAGCTTCTGAAACCGCAAAACATACCCCAGGATATATGGATGGAGCTGTGCACCGAGGAAGAGAAGTCGCAGACTTTATTCTCAGCGTATCAGTTTGAAAGTTTTGAATTGATTTCCGATATTTTTTCTAAAAGAAATAAATAATCTTCTCGGTGAGCGATGAAGTCTAAGTCAGAAATATCAATGATTTTTACATCGATTTTATTTTGAGAGTTGAAGAAATTCAAATAGCCTTCGTGGATACGTCTTAAATAATCTGGAGATATATTTTTTTCATAATCTCTGCCTCTTTTTTGAATATTTTTGAGCAATCGCTCGGTATTCTGATAGAGATATACGTAGACATCAGGCTTGGGAACATCACTGTACATCACGCTAAAGATTTTCTTATAAAGAGCGTACTCATCCTCTTGTAGGGTGACTTTCGAGAAAATAAGTGACTTATTGGGGTTATAATCTGAGATGGCAAAATCTGAAAATAAATCCAGCTGGGAAATATCATCCGTCAGTTGTTTATGGCGATCTGCTAAAAATGACATTTCTAAAGGAAAAGCAAACCGAGCTTGGTCTTCATAGAACTTTGGTAAAAAGGGATTGTCTTTAAAACGTTCTAAAATCAGTTTTCCATTGAAATCTTCAGCAATCATTTCCGCTAAGCTCGTCTTACCAGAACCGATATTACCTTCGATCGTTAGATAACTAACTTGCCTGAATGTAGCTATTTTGGTATCTAACTGGTCTGAAACCGCCTCTATGTTAGAGGTATCTGAAGTACATTCAACCAAATCTGAGATGCTTTGGCCTAATTGGGGATGTCTTAACTCTGGAGCAATATCTGCCAAAGGATACAATACAAATTTTCGGTCGGCTAGTCTGGGATGAGGAACTAGCAAGGTTTCTGTTTCGATAATCAGGTCATCATAAAAAATGATGTCCAAGTCTATAGTTCTGGCTTGGTAGCCTTTATTTTTTATGCGTATTCTCCCTAATTCTAATTCTATATGGAGTAATTTCTCTAAGGTATCTTCTGCAGAATATCTGGTTTTGACTTCTATGACAGCATTTAGAAAATCATCCCCCTCAAAACCTAAGGCAGGTGTTCTGTAGAGTTTAGAAACTTTTGTGACGTCACCGATGCGATCATAAATATGCCCTACAGCTCTGCGGAGCAACTCTAATTTTTCACCTCGGTTGCTTCCTAAAGCAATATATGTTGTGGGTTTAAGATTCAATTTTTAAGAAAATTTTAATACTTATTGATAAATAATCCACTGCTTGTTTTTGGTTTACCATCCATTTGCAGCTTAGATTTGTCGCAAAGGTAAATATCAAATCCAATATATTTGACAGCATTGCAAAAACTTTCAGCAGGACGCATTTATCTTATTCTTGCAGCCCTTTTTATCACTTCTTTAGTGGTTTCCAACCTTATCTTTAAGAAGTTTTTTTATTGGGATTTTTTTGGGCTTTATAAATTTGAAATATCGGTAGGGATACTTCCTTATCCTATTACCTTCCTAATTACAGATACCATCAGTGAGATTTATGGAAAAAAGAAGGCCAACCAAGTCGTGACCTTGGGCATATTCGCATCGGTGTTTTCTCTGTTGATTATCCTACTTGCTAATGCCGTTCCATCTGTGCCTTGGTCACCTATTGGAGATGAGGTTTTTAGCAACGTTTTTGGTGCTACGGCTATAGCTGTAGGCGCCTCAATGATGGCTTACTTGCTTGCTCAATATGTCGACATCTATGTGTATCACTTTTGGAAAAAGGTAACCAAGGGAAAGCATCTGTGGCTAAGAAATAACTTTTCTACCTTTTGTTCTCAGTTTGTAGATACTTTAGCAGTGGTTTTTCTTTTATGTGTATTCAATGAATTAGAGTGGTCCCTATTCGGTGGATTGCTCCTCAGTGGCTTCTTGTTTAAGGCGCTTATTGCCTTGCTAGACACCCCGTTATTATATCTTTCTGTCTATCTTTTTAGAAAGAAATTCAATCTAAAACAAGGAGAAAAACTACCTGATTCTGAAAGTTTTTAAAAGAGTGAACAAATCTAAATTTTAATCCTTTTTTTAAGAGATACGTCATTGCAATGTTTAATTTTAGCTTTAAATCATGCATGATGAAAAAAGCACTTAAAATTATAGGTCTTGTAAGTATAATCTTGATTATTGGTTTATTTCTGACTCCCATTTTATTTAAAGGAAGTCTTGAAAAAATGCTAAAGAAAGCAGCCAATGATAATATCAATGCTCAAATGGAATGGTCGTCTCTCAATTTGAGTTTGTTTAGGAATTTTCCTAATGCTAGCTTAAGTCTCAAAGAGTTGAGTCTTATCAATAAAGCTCCTTTTGAAGGGGACACTTTAGTGTATGCCAAAACTTTAAACATATCGATGGGTGTTATGCAACTTTTCAAAGACGAAGGCTTAAGCATAGACGAAATTTATCTAGATGAAGCTTTTGTAAATGTCAAAATAGATTCATCGGGGAATGCCAATTACGATATTACCAAATCAACTGATGCTAAACAAGATACCACAGCTGATAAAACGGAGAGTAAGCCCTTTCAATTGAATCTAAATCATTATGAAATCAATTCATCTCGAATAAATTACCTAGATGAAAGTGGTGATCTATTTTTAAGGCTTACTGAATTTAATCATAGTGGTGATGGTAATTTTGAAGCCTCAGTTTTTACGTTGAAAACACAGACAGATTGTAAAGTTTCTTTTGACTTTGATGGAACCAATTATTTGAATACTAATTCTTTGGTCTTGGAGGCCGACTTGAATATGGATTTAGAAAATATGAAATTTTCATTTTTAGAAAATGAAGCTATTGTAAATCAATTACCACTTAAGTTTGAAGGGGACGTCCAAATCTTCGAAGAGTATACGGATATCGACATAAAATTTTATAACCCATCCTCAGATTTCAAAAACTTTCTAGCACTCATTCCTGAAGCCTATGCTTCAAATCTTGAAGGAGTCACAACTACTGGAGATTTTCAATTAAATGGAATTATTCGAGGTAAGGTAGATGAGACTTATATTCCTACTTTGGATATCTCCGCTTCGAGTGATAAGGCCTCTTTTCAATACCCAGATTTACCTAAAAAAGTTGAGGATATTTCTTTAGACATTAGAATTAAAAACAAAACAGGGCTTGTTGAGGATACTTACATCAAGTTTAATAGAGTTGATTTCAGAATTGATCAAGATCGATTTTCAGGAAGTGGATCAGTTAAAAGCCTCACTACAAATAGGGTAGTTGATCTTAAAATGAAAGGGAGATTGAATCTAGCGAATCTTAAAAAAGCCTATCCTGTAGATATTGAGCAAGATTTAAGTGGGATTTTGGAGGCAGACATAACGACTAATTTTGATATGAATTCCATAGAACAAGACGCTTATGAAAATGTAAAGGCACAAGGGTCCATGGCGTTATCTAAGTTTGACTATGAGTCTCCAGACTTAGTTCAACCTATGCATATTGTGACTGCCGCAGTTAATTTTACAACAACTACTGTCCAACTGGAAAATTTTGAAATGACAGCAGGCTCTACAGACCTTCAGATGAAGGGAGATTTGAGTAATCTTATGGGATTTGCATTTTCTGATAAACCCCTTCGAGGCTGTTTTATAGCGACATCAACCCACTTCAATAGTGCTGATTTTATGGTAGACAGTGACGTTGGAACTAAAGAAAGCGAGTCTGAAAATTCGACTAGCGATACCACCACTACAAAATCTGAAGGCAGGGTAGAAGCTATAAAAATCCCTGATTTTTTAGATATTGTCTTAAACTTCAACGCGAAAACAGTCGTTTATGACAACTTAACTTTAAAAAATGCTACAGGGAGCCTAGCCTTAAAAAATGAAAGTGCGATCCTTAAAAATGTAAATGCTGATATTTTTGGAGGCCGCATAAGTCTTGATGGTAAAGTGACAACTTCAGAAGTTCCTAATTTTGACATGAGATTAGGTTTAACGACCATTAAGATTGTAGAGGCTTTTCAGCAAATGGAATTAATTAAAGGTTTAGCGCCGATTGCACAAGCCTTAAATGGGCTAGCGAGTACGACTATTGATCTAAATGGAAATCTCACAAAAGATCTGATGCCCATCTATACTTCATTGGCTGGAAGTGCTCTTGCCAATATCTTAAGTGCAGAGGTGGAACAAGATAAGATGCCTTTAATCTCTAATTTGAATAGTCAGTTTAAGGTCTTAAATTTCGATAAGCTAAAAGTAAAGGATCTTGTTGCTAAACTGAATTTCAAAAATGGTGCAATTGATGTAGACGATTTCGATTTCAACTTAGATGATGTAAAGGTGGATGTGTCAGGAAGTCACTCGTTTGATAACACTATGAATTATAATTTGAGTTTTAATGTCCCAGCAAAATATTTTGGAAAAGAAGTAGGAGGTCAGCTTGCTCAGTTGAGCAATACCGATCTCAGCCAATTGAATGTTGATGTTCCAGTTGGATTAACGGGAACCTTTTCCAATCCAAAGATCCAGTTAACTATGCAAAATGCTATCAAAGACCTCACTTCAAAGATCGTGAATGCTCAAAAAGAAAAAGCAACCAAGGCCATTAAAGATAAAATTGGCGATGAAATCAATAATTTGTTCGGTGGTGGTAAAAAGGAAAAGGACTCTACAAAAACCCAACAAGAGGATGTAAAAGAGGTGGTGAAAGATATCTTAGGAGGTTTTTTTAAAAAGAAAAAAGATAATTGAGATTGAAATTTGCATATGGACTTATCAGTAAGCTACTTAATTCTTATAAATGCTTAAATTCAAAGTGAATTTGATAAAAAACAAAACATTATTTCTAGCCATCCTTTTAATCTTTAACTCTATTTTTTCTATGAAGGCTAAGCAGTATCATACCTATCCAGACTCTATTAAAAAAGAAGTAGAGCTTGCTCTAAACTATTTTCCTCAATTGGAATATGTACACATCACATTTAAATTTAAAAGGGATATTAAAAAATCCACGATGCAAGCTCAGCCTGATTTTAAAAGTTTGTTTACCCCAAGATCCAAGCGCAAATACTATATTTTTATCAGTGAAAAGTTTAAAATATCAGGTCAAGAATTTGAGACAGTTGATATACCCTCAGACATTATTACAGGATGGATTGGCCATGAATTAGGTCATATTTTGGACTATGAAGAAAGAGGAACGCTCAATCTGATTTGGTATGGAATAAAATACTTGTATCTGGAGAATCATATCAGAGATGCTGAGCGGTCTGCAGATACTTTTGCAGTTAATCAAGGAATGGAAGACTATATTCTGAAAACTAAAAATTTCATCTTAAATCATGCCGACATCGATCCAGATTATAGAAAGAGAATAAAGAAATACTATTTATCGCCAGAAGAAATTATGCAGCTAGTTCAAAATCGCTAATTGGAATTTTACCTAATTAAACTTATAATGGCGTATTAGTGGATCTTTACAAAATTCTCCCATTCAGAGAATTTTTCTTCATTCATGACTCGTTCCATTTTTACTTGCCCCCCTTTTTTTTTGTTTCTCGTACTCCAGTCCTGAAAAATAGCAGGATCAATAAGAGTAACTTTAACTCCATTAAGGGCTTTATCTCTTGCGACTTGGTAATTCTTATTGGCAGATTTTAAACTATCATCTAGTGCTTTGGCTACAGTTGAAAGGTCGAGATCTTTATCGCTCGTCCCTAAATACCAAAAATGATAAAATTCTCCATCCTCTGCACGCTTGGCACAAATAGTATATTCTGAGATATCAATGTCGAATTGATCTTCCAATTTTCTCATGGCTATGTCCATTTTGTTAACCGATAATTGAGAGCCTACGGTGTTTAAAAAGAACTTGGTTCGCCCTGTAATCTGTATTTCTGCTTTCTTAACATCCGTAAATTGGATAGTATCTCCAATGGTGTATCTCCAAGCTCCACTCACAGTGCTGATGATAAGAACATAATCTTGTTCGAGCTCTACATCCTCAAGATGTATACATGGAGAATCTGGTTTTAGCGATCCATCTGGCCCTATGTACTCAGGGTGAAAGGGAACAAACTCAAAAAAGATTCCATTATCTGTGAGCAGCTGCATAGAATTAGTCTCAGGTCGAGTTTGTAAAGCTATAAAGCCTTCTGAAGCCAAATACGTATCAATAACATGCACAGGTTGGCTAGTCAGGCGTTTAAAACTCTTTTTATAGGGTCCAAAAGACACGCCTCCAGAGGTATATACCTTTAAGTTTGGCCATACATCGTGAATAGTTTCGACTTGATGATAGTCTATAACCTTCTCCATCATCAACTCCATCCAAGAAGGAATGCCGCTTAATGCACCGATATCCCAAGATTTGGCAGTCTCTGCAATTTTTTGAATCCGGTCATCCCAGTCATCTATTTTGGAAATATCTTCACCAGGCTTATAAAAACCACGAAACCAAAAAGGAATTCTGCTCGCGCTTATTCCGCTTATTTCGCCTTCAATATGGTCATTATGCAGATCTAAGTTAGTGGAGCTTCCAAGCATCATGATTTCTTTTTCAAAAAAATCAGCGGGTAGATCAAAGTTTTTAATAGCCAGTATCTGTTTTATTCCTGCACTTCTTATGGCTTCAATCATATCTTCAGTAACGGGAATACGCTTGCTCGTTTTTCCCGTAGTACCAGAACTCAAGGCAAAATAATCGGGATGTCCAGGCCAAGTAACGTCCTTTTCTCCCTTATGAAGCTTATACCACCATTCGGTATGGATTTTATCATAATCAAAGTAGGGGATAGTCGATTTAAAATTTTCGTAAGCATCTTCACAGGCGAGTAGCTCATCAAATTTATAGTGCTTCCCAAACTCAGTAGACTTCGCTTTTTCTAATAAAAACTCAAGGGTTTCTTTCTGATTTTGAACGTGATTAGCTTCCGAAGAAATAGAATTTCTCAGATTGATCACTCCTTTAATGATATTCCCTAAAATGGGCATAAACAGTGTATTGTGTGCATGACTAATTTTAAACTTTACTAGGTTTTTATTCTCAAGATCATATCAAAAATTTAAGTCTAGTTTTAAAAGCTATCATTCAATATATCTAAAATTTGAATAGCTGCATCACTAATTCTACTTCCAGGACCAAAAACAGCTACAGCTCCAGCATCAAATAAAAACTTGTAATCTGCTGAGGGTATCACACCACCAACGATAACCATGATATCCTCACGTCCCAATTTCTTTAGTTCGTTAATGACTTCCGGAACCAAGGTTTTATGACCTGCTGCTAGAGAAGATACGCCTAAAATATGAACGTCATTTTCTACAGCTTGTCTTGCAGATTCTTGGGGGGTCTGGAATAAGGGACCAATATCAACATCGAAGCCCACATCGGCATAGCCAGTCGCCACAACTTTCGCCCCTCTATCGTGACCATCTTGTCCCATTTTTGCAATCATAATTCGAGGTCGACGGCCTTCTTTTTCTGCAAACTCGTCAGCCAATGCTTTGGCTTTATGGAAGGATTGATCTGTTTTCATTTCCTTGCTATACACACCACTAAACGATTGTATTTTAGCTTTATGTCTCCCATAAACGACTTCTAGAGCATCGCTTATTTCTCCTAAGGTAGCCCTTTCTTTTGCAGCCGTAACCGCAGCTTCTAAAAGGTTTCCATTTTCCTCTTTAGCGATGCGAGTCAATTCTTCTAGGCATTTTTTGACTTTATCATCATCCCGAGAAGCTTTGATTTTAGCTAATTTTTCCAATTGCTGTTTTCGCACGGTCTGGTTATCGACCTCAAGAGTTACGATAGGATCTTCTTGCAGAAGGCGAAAGGCGTTTATCCCCACAATTTTATCGGTACCACTATCAATTCTAGCTTGTTTTTTTGCAGCAGCTTGTTCTATTCGTAATTTGGGTATACCTTCTTCAATAGCCTTGGTCATTCCACCAAGCTCTTCTACTTCTTCGATAAGCTTCCAAGCCCGTTGAGCTAAATCATGGGTTAGTTTCTCGACGTAATAGCTCCCTGCCCATGGATCTACGGTGTTGGTAATCCCTGTTTCCTGCTGGAGGTAAATTTGTGTATTTCTAGCAATTCTAGCAGAAAATTCTGTAGGTAAGGCAATAGCTTCATCCAATGCATTGGTGTGTAAACTCTGAGTACCACCAAAAGCTGCAGCAGTGGCTTCAATACATGTTCTAGCGATATTATTAAAAGGATCCTGCTCTGTGAGTGTCCATCCGCTGGTCTGTGAGTGGGTCCTTAGTGCCAACGATTTAGGATTTTTTGGGTTAAAACGCTTTACCAATTTAGCCCAAAGCATCCTCGCAGCTCTCATTTTGGCAATTTCCATAAAATGGTTCATCCCAACTCCCCAGAAAAACGAGAGGCGAGGGGCAAAAGTGTCGATATCCATCCCTGCTTCTAAGCCTTTTTTGATATATTCAACGCCATCTGCTAAGGTATAAGCTAGCTCTATATCCGCAGTCGCTCCAGCTTCCTGCATGTGATATCCAGAAATACTAATGCTATTGAATTTTGGCATATTCTGGGAGGTGAACTGAAATATATCAGAAATAATTCTCATAGAAGGAGTGGGAGGGTAGATGTAGGTATTTCTTACCATAAACTCCTTTAAAATATCATTTTGTATGGTGCCAGAAAGTTGTTCTTGTTTTACCCCTGTTTCTTCAGCTGCGGCGATATAAAAGGCCATAACAGGTAATACTGCTCCGTTCATCGTCATTGACACCGACATCTTGTCTAAAGGTATTTGGTCGAATAAGACTTTCATATCTTCAATGGTATCGATGGCTACACCAGCTTTACCCACATCACCAACTACTCGCTCGTGATCGCTATCATAGCCTCTGTGCGTTGGTAAATCGAAGGCTACAGACAGTCCTTTTTGTCCTGCTGCCAAATTTCTTCTATAAAAAGCATTGCTTTCTTCAGCTGTCGAAAATCCAGCATATTGACGGATAGTCCAAGGTCTGCGAACATACATAGTGGAATAAGGCCCACGCAAATAAGGAGGAATCCCTGCAACAAAACCTAGATGTTCTACTTTATCAAGTTCTTTTTCTCTGTATGTAGACTTTAAGTTAATTTGCTCTGCAGTTTTAAATTTAGATTCCTTTTTGGAGATTGGATTCTTTGCAGAGACTAAGCTCATTTGCTGTATATCTTTACGTTCCATACTACTTATTTTCTTTTAAAGGTTGAGCGTTTTTCTCAGCATCTAGTCTGTCTTTCTCTATGGACTCAGCTATGCGTTTTTCTAAAATCGGTTCAATAAGTGTTTTGCGCTGATGGTATTTTAAAAATGGAAACAACTCTAAATTCTGAGACATCTTATCTTCCGGGTTCTGGTATTTATTTAATCCCACTAAAGTAAAATCACCAGAGATGAGTTTTTCCTCTTCCTTATGTGCACTTTCTTTAATTTTCTTCTGAATTTTACCTTCAAAAAGTTGTTGAATAAAGCCTCTCCCTGTTTCTATGCTTTTAAAAATAGCTAAGGACTTTTCAGCCAATTCTTTGGTTAGACTTTCAATATAATAAGTTCCATCTACGGGGTTAGACACTTTATCAAAATAACTTTCCGTTTTCAAAATCAATAGTTGGTTTCTGGAAATGCGCTCTCCAAACTCATTGCGCTTATGGAATACCTCGTCATATGCCAAATTATTCACCCAATTTGCACCTCCCAAAATGGCACTCATACATTCTGTGGTAGAGCGAAGCATATTCATATTGTAGTCGTACAGTGTTTGATTTCGCTTTGTCGGTTCAGCGATAATATGAAGCTCTATAGGTATATCTAATTCCTGAGCAAGACTCTCCACCAATAAGCGTAGAGCTTTCAGTTTGGCAATTTCAAAAAAGTAATTGGAGCCTTGAGAAATAAGAATATTAACGGTTAATGGCTCTATTTTTTCAATTGAATTTTGAAACAAATTCAAATACTCGTTGAGGTGAGCTAAAGTATAAGCCAGTTGTTGGATAATAAGACCACCAGCATTTTGATATAATCTAGCATCTATATTTACGGCATTAGAGAAACTCTTTAATTCTGATGTTTTTATGAGGACTTCGAAATCTTGCTTTTGATTTTCAAACCAATTTCCAGAAGAGGCCAATCGACCTACTGGATCAAAACCGACTAAGATGGTCTGGTTTTGATCTTGAAGTATCGCGTCTAAAGACTTAAAAAAATTAAAATCAGAAAATAGAAATTCTACATAAAAAGGTACATTATACTCTTTTAAGGCTTTAAAAAATTTCAGCTTTTTTTCATCTGCTTCAGGAACGATAATCCAAAGGCTCTCTGCGCCTCGATCTATAACATCCTTTGCATTTTCAATAGTAATCTCTACATTTTCTAAGTAGAGTTTTTCGGTAACCAACCAATCTTGAGCTTGATTTATAACAAAGGAAGTTTCGTGATCTTCTGCATGGTAAAAGGGCTTAACATCTATACCTTCTCCCGTTTTCTCGATAAGTGTTTCGTTATAGTCCTCACCTTTTAGGTCTACTTGTATCGTTTGCTTCCAGGCTTTAGCCGAAACAGGATCAAAATCGTTAAATAATTTTTTACTCATTGCTTTTAGTTTTTAGGCTATCCTCGTATTCTATGATATAAATTTCTTCGTTAGAGCGTTTCATAAAATAAGTTTCCCTCGCAAAACGTTCAATTTCAATACTATCGTCCAGCTTTTCTAAACTCTTTTTGTCTTGTTTGATTTCTTGAATATAATAATCTCTGTTATCTTCAATCTCATCAATCTCTTTGTTGAGTTCACTGTGATTTAACCATGAATTGCTATCCAAAAATAACATCCATACCGTGAAAACGGTGAGCACCAGCACATATTTGTTGCTCATAAATTTAAACCAAGGTTTCCGTTTAAGGTCTTTATACTTCATTGGTTAAATTTACTAAAATTACAGGAGTCTTTCTTTGATAATAGTTTGAACGATATCAATTGCTACCGTATTGAACCGATTATTTGGAATAATGATATCGGCATACTCTTTAGTGGGCTCAATAAATTGTTGATGCATTGGCTTTAAGGTCGTTTTGTAGCGATTCAAAACTTCATCTAGATCTCTACCTCGATCTTTAATATCCCTTTTTAGACGACGCATTAAGCGTTCGTCACTATCGGCATGTACAAAAATCTTAATGTCGAACATCTCCCTAACATCAGGATGGGTAAAGATGAGAATTCCTTCTACGATCGTCACCTTCCGCGGTTTAGTAATGAGCGTCTCATCCGTTCTGTTGTGCTCTGTAAAAGAATAAACTGGCTGGTGAATAGAATCTCCAGTTTTTAAAATCTTAAGGTGGTTTACCAAAAGGTCAAAATCTATTGATTTTGGATGATCAAAGTTATTTCTCTTTCTTTCTTCCATGGAAAGATGTGACAAATCTTTATAATAGGAGTCTTGATAAATAACATCGACCTCATCGTGTTGTAACTCATTGATGATTTGATTAACTACTGTGGTTTTGCCACTTCCCGTCCCTCCTGCAATGCCAATTATAAGCATAATAAAATTTTAATTTTTTTGTTTAGTACTCTGCTTTTAGCCAGTTTTTTAAGCTTTGGAAGTTTTGAGGATTAATCCCATGTCCTTCAGGATATTCCTCATAAACAGTATCTACATTCAGCTTATCTAATAATGGCTTGTTTTGTCTAGCCCATTCAATAGGAATCACTTGGTCTTCACTTCCGTGCGAATTATAAACCTTCAAACCACTAAAATCTTTTGATTCATAGCCTGTTTCAATCATATTGAGGTCTATATAACCAGATAGACCTACGACATTTTTAAAAATTTCAGGATAAGAAAGCGCTAGAGAAAAACTCAAAATTGTGCCTTGACTAAACCCTAAAAGGGTAATCTTGCTTTTGTCGATGGGATAAGCTTCAATAGCTTCTTCCAGAAATGTTTTGACTAACTTTCTGGATAGAATAGCCTGCTCAACATCACTAAATTTTCCTTTTTGAGCATCAAAATTGATAGCATACCAAGCGTTTCCTGAAGGTTGCATGGCATGTGGAGCCCTTAAAGAGATGACGATATAGTCCTCTGGTAATTCGTTTGAAAAGGAAAACAAATCATTCTCGTTACTGCCATACCCATGCAGCATTAGTATAAGTGGAGCATTTTTGGATAGGCTGGAGGGTCTTACTAAATGCGTAAGAGATAAATTTTTTGTAGTCATTTAAGTTAGTTTTTTAAAAAGGCGTTGACATAAATTTCCGATAAGTGGGACCTTATTTCTTTTTCCAGAAACTGCACCTATAAATCCATAAATCCACAAAATAAAATACGAAAGATAAAATGCAGAACCAACTATCATGTTCGATAAATCACTAAAACTATCGTAGAGTCCGTTGACGAACACACCAAATAAGATGATTAAAAGATTGATGCCCAAAGCTTGTCGTATATGGAAACTGGCAAATTCTTGTTTATTTTCGTCAGAGTTGAGGAATAGAGACATTATACTTCCAAAAATAGTAAAGTAAGCCACTATGGCCGCGGTTCTTCCGCTCTCAGGTTTAATTTTCATAAATTGAATCGTTATATATGCTTCCGTAGACCTTGCCTTTAAGGGTCTCCCCCAAGAACATGCTGTTCTTAGATTTAGAATGAATATGTTGTATGTTAAAAATATATTCTGAATAAGGTTCGAATAAGCTTAAATCTGCACGTTCTCCAGTATTAATTTTTGAAGTTGATAGCCTAAACGTTCTTTTGGTTTTAGATAGCAATTCAACCGCTTTTTCGACTCCAAATAATTGATTTAAGACTGAAAAAGAGGATTCCAAACCAATACTTCCGTAACTAGCATTTTCGAACTCTAAGTCTTTATGTTCAACATCCATGGGTTCGTGATCGCAAGTCACCATATCGATGATGCCTTGTTTTACAGCCTGCAATAAGGCGTCTTTATCTTTAAGGGTTCTTAAGGGAGGTAAAACTTTATATTTACTATCAAAATCCTTAAGCTTTTCACTGTTGAAGTAAAGGTGAGCAATAGCTGTACTACAGGAAACGTTCAAGCCTTTTGTTTTGGCCGTTTCAATCAGTTTTATGGAACCTTGTGTTGAAATGTTGGGGATATGAAGTCGACCTCCTGTATATTCTAAAATATAAAGATCCCTTGCAATTTGCAATTCTTCTGCTAGGTTCGGCACCCCTTTTAAACCGATGTAAGTGGTAAATTCATCTTCGTTTACTTGGGCATGAGCAGCTATAAGTTTGTCTTGTGGGTATGAAAAAATTAAACCATCAAAACCCTTTACGTATTGAAGGGCAATTTTAAATAAATTGGAATCTGCTATTGGAGATTTAAAATCATAAAAGCCAATAGCACCTCCCATTTGCATGTCGTATAGCTCTGCCAAATTCTTTCCATCAAAACCTTTGGTCAATGCTCCTAAAGGCTTTATGTCTATAAGTTGAGTATTGATTTGTTGTTGTAAAAATTTTACAGCAGAATGACTGTCTGTGACAGGATTTAATTTTGGGTTGAGTAAAAAACTTGTAAATCCAGACTGTCTAGCTGTTTTAACTCCATTGGCCAAGGTTTCTCTTTCTTCAAAACCAGGTTCTCCAAAGCTTACGGAGCTATCAAAAAAACCATTGGAGACGTGTAAGTTTGGGAGATCAATGCATCTAACTTTATCGTCTATATTATCTTCAATTTGAGTAATGGTTCCTTTTTCAATAAGGATATCTTTTGTTTGAAGATGAAATGGACTTTCAGAATCAATGATTTTTGCAGATTTAAGGAGAAGGGAAGACATAGGTATTAATTTAAAAATCTCAGGATTAATAATTCTAAAATAAAAAATCCAAGGGCGAAAATAAGCATCCATTTCCAAAGCTCAAGGATTTTCCTTGCTTCTGTGTAAGAATTAAAGGCCTCTTGAATTGTACTGAATTTTACAAGGTTTTGATTCCCTAAATCAAGGACTTGTAAATTGCTTTCTTTTCTATTATAATTGAAGCTCAAATCAAGAAGGGTGGAGTCTTTTTGTTTCAATCCATAATGACCAGCGATTTCAGGTTGGTATTGGGTATTGATCTGTATCTTATTTCCAAGTTTAGTTTGTTTTGGAATTACTTTTTGTTCTGAATTGACCAATTGTAAAAACTCATCTTTACCCAGAGTCGTTTTTATAGTAAAATTTTCATCGCTACCAACGGTAGAGTAAAGGAGAGGCTTAGATTTACTTTGCAAAGCAATATTGTAAAACACAGGAACAACTAGGGGAGAGTTTATAAAATTGGAAAATCTTGTATTTAGAGATGATGAAAAAACATAGAAACGATCTCGTTCTGCTAGAAAAGAGGATCCATTACTATACTTTAAAATAGGAGAGAAAGAAGGATTAATTTCTAGGTTTCTGGATGTTGAGGGATAATCAAAATTTTGAATATTTTCTGAGAAGACATTCGTAAATAAAGGATGGTCATAACTTATGGTTGTTACATCTCGTTTATTTAAATTTGAATTGAGATAGATCGCCTGATTCATCCCGAAATTAGAATAGGTGGTTTCTGACGCATTTTCACTGGGGATGATGACCAAGGTCCCCCCATTTGTATAAAATTTCTCTAGATTGGTTTTAAGAATCGGGTCAAAATTTTCAATTTCATTTAAAATAATAAGATCTGTATTTGAGATTTTTGAATAGTCAAAATCAGCCATTGAGTTGAGGTTGAAGTCAAATCGGTCCGACTTATAAATGGAGGAGAGGAAAGAACTCTTTTCTTTTTCTTTGGAATAAAGTGAAAGAATACGAACAGGGTCATTTTGATTCAGACTAAAATACAAGATATTGTCATAAGACATTCCATCACTTTCAAGTTCTAACCGTCCTTTCTTAAAATAGGTATCGCCCAATTCAAAACTTACATCAGAGCTGAGTTTTTCCTTAAAGCTTGCTCTTGCTTTAGCAATTAAGTTTGGGCCGTCATACAGAGACACTGTAACGTCTTTTTGGGTGCTTAGACTGGATTTAACTTCAGCACGAAGTATGGGGTTAGAATTTCTCTCTTCTAACTTAGCAGAAGAAATATAAAAATTTTCGAGACTCTTAGGTTCTTTAATTATAAAATTAAGATCAATAGCTTCGATAGTTTTGAGATTTTGGAGATCTTCAAAATTAAGTGCATCGGTGATGATAAATAAACTTTTACGAGTCTCTTGGCTCTTATACATAGACTCTGCTTTAAACAGAATAGTTTGAAACTCCAAGCTAGTAGGAGTAAAATCTATATTGAAAAAATCATTTTTTATGTCATCTTTCGTGATGTGCTTCCAGCTGTTGGTGTTTGTAAACAAAGAAAATCGCTGTTGTTCGCCGAGTTGATTCCATAAATTTTGCTTGGCCTCTTCCAATAAATTGACTTGATTACCTGGCAACTCCATGGAAAATGAATTGTCCATATAAAAGGCGATTTCAGTATCTTTTAAAGCGGATTCTGTATTTGGAATATAGGGTTTAGAAAAGGCTAAAATTAAAAAAATAAGACCCAAAAGTCTAGTCATTAAGACTAGCCATTTCTTAATTGTAGAGCTTTTTCTGGACTGTAATTTAATTTTTTCTAAAAGTGCAACATTGCTAAACTTGGTGGTTTTGTATTTTCTTAATTGAAATAAATGAATTAAAATAGGTATGATAAGTAAAAACAGAAAGAAGAGGACATCTGGCTTTTCAAAAATCATCAGGTATTTTAATTTTGTATTTGTTCAATGGTAAATTCAAAAGTAGTTCCTTCCCCTTCAGTAGATTCAACAGAAATCTTTCCGCCAAGATTGTGTATCATTTTTTTAACTGTCGATAAACCAATGCCGTTTCCCTTATTTCCTTTTCTATCGTAACCAGCAACCGTTGAAAACAAATTAAAAATTTCTTTCTGTTTATCTTTAGCAATGCCGATGCCATTGTCTTTTACGATAAATCTATAGGCATCTGGTTCCTTTTTAAAATCGATATCTATTTCAATTTTAGGTTTGTCATTGTATTTTAAGCTGTTGCCAATCAAATTTAATAGAATTTGCTCTAGGGCAACTCTATTGGTATAAATATCGATGCTTTCTTCTGGAAAACTAAGGTCACAATCATCTCCAATATCCAGCATTTCCACAATATCTTCTATAAGAGAGAGGACATCAAATTCTTTTAATGATTCTTCGTCATTGGTGATGGAGTCACTTTCATAATGGATTAAAATATTCGATATATAATCACTCAATTGAAAAGAAGACTTCTTGAGATTGTTAAGATACTCAAGACCTGAATTGTCCAAAATATCTTTGTATTTCGCTTTGAGTACATCTACAGTCACGATCATACTGGCAAGAGGCATTTTCATATCGTGAGACACGACTCCCGCGAAGTTTTTGAGTTGGATATTTTTTTCTTTAAGCTGCTTTTGAGTTTCTTTTAAGCCCTCATTAATAGACTGAAGTTCAAACAATTTGGTGACTTGGTTAGCCAAAAACATCAGGCTTTCTTTTTGTCTTTCAGATAAGGTTCTCGGTTCGTGATCTACGACACATAAAGTCCCCAAAGGAAACCCGTTTTTGTCTTTCAAAGGCACACCTGCATAAAAAATCACTTTTTTATCCCCATAGACCAAGGGGTTTCCATCAAATCTGAAATCATCTCTGGCGTCAAAAACTTCCATGATTTCTTCATCAGATTGTATCGCTATGTTACAAAAGGAATACTTTCTATCGGTCTCACAATAATCTGCACCTATTTTAGATTTAAACCACTGCCTGTCTTTATCTACCAAAGAAATCATCGCAATGGGGGTATCGCATATAAAGGAGACCAACTTTGTGATTTGGTCGTATTCTTGCTCTGGTAGAGTATCCAAGATATTTAGAGACTCTAAAGCTTTTAGTCGTTGTGATTCTGTTTTAGGATCGGTTTTCATCTTCATTAAGAATGGTATAAGCAGATATTCAAAATATTCTGCAATATACAAAAAATAGATTTTGTTAACTAGATTTAAAAACTTTCAAAAGCACCAAGTCCAAAGAGTGCAAAATCATATTTCACAGGATCTTTAGGGTCTAATACTCTCAAGTTTAGGTCAAGTTCTAGAACTGCTTTAGCATCATTCTGAGTTCTTTTTAAGAGCCCAAGTTCTCTCGCTATTCGTCCAGAATGAACGTCTAGTGGGCAAGACAGAGAGGAAGTGGACAGACTCTTCCAAATACCGAAGTCTACTCCGTTATTATCATCTCTTACCATCCATCGCAAATACATATTGATGCGCTTTGCTGCGGAATTTTTATAAGGATCACTCACATGCTTTTCAGTTCTTGGCTGGTGCTCCAATTCAAAAAAAATACGTTTAAAATCATGAATAGACGTCTGTAAAGTTCCTTCTTGCTGTTTAGAAAAAACAGCCTCCAAACCACCATAATTGGTGTAGATGTGTTTTAAAGCTTTAATAAAGTATTTAAGGTCGTCAGCATTAAAAGTTCTATGAACAAATCCCAGACAAGCATCAAGATCTTTTGAGGAATGATTCATTATAAAGTCGTAAGGCTCAAACTGAAGTATTTGACACAAGCGCTCACCATTTTTTAAAATGCTTTTGCGATTTCCCCACGCTATGGTAGCTATAAGGAATCCTATGATTTCGATATCTTCCTTTTTTTGAAATTTATGAGGAATTGAAATAGGATCTGTTGCAATAAACTTAAACTGATTATACAGGTGTACTTTCTCGTCTAAGAAAGGCTTAAGTTGAAGTAATTTTGATTTAGATAAATTGGCCATCTCTCATTTCTAGCTTGCGATCGGCCATATTGGCCAATTCTTTATTATGTGTAACAATTACAAAAGTTTGATCGAACTCATCTCTTAACCTGAAAAACAAATGATGTAATTTTTCTGCAGAGGCAGTGTCCAAATTACCAGAGGGCTCATCAGCAAAGATAACAGCAGGATTGTTGATAAGTGCTCTAGCGACAGCAACTCTTTGCTGCTCACCTCCGCTTAATTCATTAGGCTTGTGTGAAGCTCTATGTTCTAATGACAAGAAGCCAAGGAGTTCTTTAGCTCGTTTTTCTGCTTCTGCTTTTGGTGTTTTATGTATAAATGCAGGGATGCAAATGTTCTCAAGAGCAGTAAATTCTGGTAGCAGCTGATGGAATTGAAAGATAAAACCGATGTTGTCGTTACGGAATCGGGCCAAACTCTTCTTATTGAGATCATTTATGTTTTCACCGTTGATTTCAATAGAAGAATTGGGTGATTTATCAGGATTTTCTAAGGTGCCTAAAATTTGTAACAAAGTAGTTTTACCTACACCTGAAGGTCCGGTTATAGATATGATTTCTTTTTTTTGAATGTGTAAATTGATATCGTTTAAGACTTTCAGCTCCCCGTAATGTTTGCTGACATGTTTGGCCTTTATCATAGAATTTATTTGAAATTCAAAAGTCAGAATAAAATCTGAATTAAAAAAGATTTCGTCAGCTACTAATTTTTCCTTAAATGAAAATATACCGTTTAATATTAATGTAATTTTGTTTGACAAAATAAAATTTATGTCAGATCAAAATTTACAAAAAGCCATTTTTGCAAATGGATGCTTCTGGTGTACAGAAGCCGTTTTTCAAAGATTGGAAGGAGTGAAAGGTGTAAAATCCGGATTCACAGGAGGTGTTATCAAAAATCCACCCTACCGCGAAGTCGTTATGGGAAGAACAGGTCATGCAGAAGCCCTTGAAATTAGTTACGATCCAGAAATTGTTGATTATAAAACATTGCTATATGTCTTTTTCTCCACTCACGATCCAACAACTCTAAATAGACAAGGTTACGATGTGGGAGAACAGTATAGAAGTGAGATCTTTTTTAATTCGGAAGCGCAAAGAGAAGATGCTGAGTCTGTTATATCTGAATTAGAGTCAGAAGAAATTTTTAAAGACAAGATTGTAACTAAAATTTCTAAGGCATTAGAATTTTATTATGCTGAAGAAGAACATCAGAATTTCTATAACAACTATACAGAAAACCGATACTGCCAACTGATCATCGAACCTAAATTGGCCACATTGAGAAAAAAATTCAGTCATCAACTTAAACTCTAGTTTATGTCCTATAAAACAGATGAAGAGCATTCTCAACCTTATGTTGAAGAAATCAAGTCCAGTTATGAGTCTATTTTAAAAAATATCGGCGAGGATACGACTAGAAATGGCATTGTAAAAACACCGGAAAGAGCTGCTAAAGCTATGCAGTTTTTGACACAAGGATATAACATGAATCCAGAAAAAATACTTCTTGGGGCTATGTTTGAGGAACCTTATGAGGATATGGTCTTAATAAAAGATATCGAATTGTATTCTTTGTGCGAGCACCATATGTTACCTTTTTTTGGCAAGGTTCACGTTGGTTATATTCCTGATGGAAAAATTGTTGGCTTAAGTAAAATCCCTAGGATTGTAGATGTATTCGCAAGACGCTTACAAGTTCAGGAACGTTTAACTCATGACATTTTGGAATGCATAAACGATACTTTACAACCTAAAGGAGTTGGGGTTGTTATTGAAGCTCAACACATGTGCATGATGATGCGAGGCGTACAAAAACAAAATTCGGCAACAACTACATCGGGATTCAGAGGGGAATTTAAAAACCAAGAAACACGAAGTGAGTTTTTGAAACTTATAGGGTGATGATTTTTTAATACATAACAAAGCTGGCTTTTAATCGAGCCAGCTTTTGTGTTTAATACCATTTTCTAGTGAACAGTTTAAAAAGTGTCGATAAATCTAAGGTGACAAGAAACCGAATGCGTTCGTCATAATTCTCATCCCTAAACTCCCAGCCATTGCTGGAGTAGATAGGTAAATAAAGTTCAAAATAATCTTCAACAAAATTGAGTCGGATTCCAGAGTCGTAAACAAAGCGTGGATTGCTAAAACTATTCTTAAAAAAGCCAGCATCTCCATAAACAAATATCCAGTTCCAAATGGTGGTACTCACATTGGTAGAGACTATCCAATCATCTGCAAAACGCTGATCGAATTGAGACTTGAAACCACCTTCTGCCATAATAAATTGTTGACTGAAAAGACCACTTTCCTCGCTTCGCCCATAATAATTATAGTCAAATAAATAATCTGAAGGTCGGTCTAAAGCAAAGCTAAAGTAGTTAGAGTCTTGTGTATCATTATATAAAAATAAACCTCCGTAAAATCTAAAATTAATTTGTCGGTTATTATTGTATAATTTTCTAAAGCTAAATGTCGTTGAGACTTTACTGAATTTTTTAGAGATTTGGTAGTCGACAGAAGACGTTAAAAATCGATCTAAATTTTTATTTGAAAAGTTGTACCTAATATTGAATATGTTATAGTTAGGCTCCTCAGTTTCTATAAACTCACTTTCATCTTGATGTACATTTACAGTTCTTACATATAAATTGTGCCTACTGTTATCTCTTAAGTCTTGAGGTCTATAGGTCATGCTTATAAACCCCGAGTATCGATTATAAAACAAGTCTCGATCATAAGAAAACCTAGACCCATTAAGTCCATACCTGACTGCAAATAGATCCTCTCCTTTAAAAAATTGAGTATAATTTACAGAAGCTCCTCCTACTAAAGCAGTACTGGTAAGGCCATATTTTGGAGTTATTTTATAGCTCAATTGTTTAGGTAACACGGATGTATTGTAGACCTTGGGGCCAATAGCCAGACCATCATACAAGTTATAAGTAAATTCTGGCACCAAAAATAATTGGTTGTATTTTGGATCCTCAATGTCTTCGAATACCCTAAACTGGAAAGGCTTATTCAATAGTTTGCCCCTGCTTTTAAAATTATTTCTTTGATCAAATTCAGGAATTATTTCTTCATAGTTTACTGCCAATTGATCACTTCCAAGATCTTTTAGATAAATTGTGGTATCGTTAGTAAAGGAATTAACCCAATCTTTTGAAAGCACCTTTTTATCCTTTAGTTGATAAACAGCGACAGGCATAGGATTTTTAGTCTTGTTTAAAAGCCTTACTTCAATAGAATCTGACAGTGTAGTAATTTTATCAATTTTAAAATCAATATCCTTATTGCTTCCTAAATAATTGGCGGAAAACCAAGAGATGTCTTTATCGGTTAAAGAGGAAAGGATATCGAAGTAATCCTCTGGATCTGAATATTTTAATTTGTTTTCTTTAAAATAAAGTTTTAAACTTTCATTCACTGTTTCTTTGCCTAAATAATCTTCCAAATATTTGAAACCTATCCCCCCTTTATAAGGATTAGAAAGATTTTGATTAAACTTGAGTAAGCTGTCTTGAGGAAAATCGACAGCTTGACCTAAGTTCTGTCTTATCGTAGTTTCATAGATAAACTGATATCGGTCATTGAACATCAGATCGGAAGCATAGAACCACTTTACGCCAAAGAATTCTGAAAAAGACCCTAGTAGCTTTACATCTGGATAGTAAGTTTCAACATAATCCATCATAGTTTTTATTAAAATCGCGTCTAAAAACCATTGATTTTCTCTTGCATCAATTAAAAAAGACCTTCTTAAGTATTGATTTGTTATGGCTTTTAGGAGTTTAATATCATACTGAAATCCATCTGGAAAAGGTCTGATAAAGCTAGGAAGTTGATTAAGACCGTACACAGGCGAGAGGTTATATTCTTCTTCGGTAATGAGCATACTTTCGAATCCAAATTCACCTAACTTTTCTTCGAGGAAGTATACAATTCTATCGGTTATGAGCGCTTCAATTTCTGGACGTAGATCACTATCTTTTAAATTGGTAAAGATCTTTACATGATCTGTTTGTATCACCTCAAAATTATCGATGCGTTTTACAAAGAGAGATGATCCAACCATTTGATTGCCTTCGAGTTTTATTTTTTGAAAACCACTTATATCCCCAGTAGATGTTGTTTGGTCAAAATTGGAGCGAATAGTATATTGATTTGGAACTTGTATAGTAATGTCATAATCCAGTTTTTGAGAAGGATAATCATTGAGATCTTTATGACTGTACAGTATCCAGTCTTTTGCATAAACAGCAGGAACGATTAACCAATTTTTAAGTAATAACTCCTTGTCATTCCAACCAAAACCATTGAATTTTTGATCTGGAATGGTCAAAGTATAATGAAGGTTGATCTCAACAAACGCATTTGGTGCTAAAGCTTTTTCTAAATCTAACTCAATTAAATCGACTTGCCCTTCAACAAATTTCCATTGGGATTCTCCACCATTCGTAGATAACGAGTGAATTTGTGTTCCCCCCCTCTCAAGACTTGATGCAAAGTGAAATCTACGCACGTAATCTTGAGCATAGCGCTTAGCAAGAGGGCTTTCCTTATCGGAAAATGCATTTAACCAATTGTAAAAGTAAATGGTTTCCAAGGCTTTACCACTTGTGTTTTCATAGGTGATCGTTTGCTGTATAGTGAAGGTTTTTAAATCTTCAGAAGATTGAATATCAGAAACAATTCTATTTTGAGCAAAACTCAAAATAGAAGTAAGGCCTAAAAAGAAAAAGGTGTAAGTAGTTTTCAATTTAATACATTAAATTTTTCTGGTTGAGGCATTTGTTCAATTCCTAAAGAGTAAAAACCGATGGTTAAAATAAAAATATACACTTCAGTAAGTATCTAAAACGCTTAGATGAATGACTTCTTGCCCTAAATTATTAATAATTATATTTCTTTGAAATCAGCTAAAGGCAAATTTATATGTCAGATGAATACATAAAAAATAAATCGATAAATGACTGATAAAGCGAGTTTATTGTTCTTGTTTAAAAATTAGGGCTCAAATCGTACTCATTGTAAAATTTATCTAAAATATCAACGACTTCATCTTCAGTATCTACAAGATCGATTAATTTTAAGTCCTCAGTGCTTACTGTTTTAAATTTTTCAGCTAAAGTGGATTTTATCCAATCCATAAGTCCACTCCAATAGTCTTTACCTACGAGTATAATAGGGAATTTATCAATTTTTCCTGTTTGTATCAATGTAATCGCTTCAAAGAGTTCATCAAGAGTTCCAAAGCCGCCTGGCATCACTACAAAACCTTGAGAGTATTTTACAAACATGACTTTTCTAACAAAAAAATAATCAAAATCTAAATTTTTATTGGCATCTATATACGGATTTTCATGCTGTTCGAAAGGCAAATCAATGTTAAGTCCTACCGAAGTTCCTCCTCCTAGGTTAGCGCCTTTGTTTCCTGCTTCCATTATACCAGGTCCACCGCCCGTTATAATCCCATAGCCCTGTTCTACGATTTTATTTGCTACTTTCACGGTTAATTCATAGTACTTATCCTCAGGTTTAGTCCTTGCAGATCCAAATATGGAGACACACGGACCTATTTGACTCATTCGTTCATATCCATAAACGAATTCACTCATGATTTTAAATAAAGCCCAGCTGTCGTTGGTTTTTATTGCGTTCCAATTCTTATATTGTTTATCATCCATAATAAAATATTAATTGAGTTCTTTTCTTAAAAATTCTGCTGTATAGCTTTTTTTGTCTTTAGCAACTTGTTCCGGAGTTCCTTTTGCAACGAGTTGACCTCCATTTTTCCCCCCCTCATAACCGATATCAAATATATAATCTGCCAATTTTATAACATCCATATTATGTTCTATAACCAGTACCGAATTTCCTTTATCAACAAGTTTTTGTAAGACTTCCATAAGGACTTTAATATCTTCGAAGTGAAGTCCTGTAGTAGGTTCATCCAAGATATAAAAGGTATTTCCAGTGCTTATTTTGGAAAGTTCTGATGCTAGTTTTATCCGTTGTGCTTCTCCTCCAGATAAGGTGGTGCTCTGTTGACCTAGGGTGATATAACCTAAACCTACATCTTTTATTGTTTTCAGTTTGCGATAGATTTTTGGAATAGGCTCAAAAAAATCTGTCGCCTCATCAATAGTCATTTGCAAAATGTCACTTATGGATTTCCCTTTAAAACGCACTTCCAGAGTTTCTCTATTAAACCGTTTACCCATACAAGTCTCACATTCCACATATACATCTGGCAAAAAGTTCATTTCTATAACTTTTAAGCCTCCTCCTCTACAGGTTTCACACCGACCACCTTTAACATTGAAACTAAACCTTCCAAGTTTATAGCCGCGTATTAAGGCTTCTGGAGTTTTAGCAAATAGGTTTCGTATTTCTCCAAAAACACCTGTGTAGGTTGCAGGATTGGAGCGTGGTGTTCTTCCAATGGGGGATTGGTTAATATCGATGACTTTGTCTAGATGCTTTAAGCCTCTGACTGTTTTGTGAGGTAGAGCTTCCATCTTACCATTAAAAAAATAGTTATTTAATACAGGATATAAAGTATCGTTAATAAGTGTGGATTTCCCACTTCCAGATACACCTGTCACCACGATAAGCTTTCCTAAAGGGATTTTTATAGAGACATCTTTAAGATTATTACCCGTCGCATTCATGAGATGAAGATGCTTTCCATTGCCTTTTCTCCTCTTTTTCGGAACTTCAATTCTCCTTTTTCCAGAAAGGTAATCTGCTGTAAGTGTGTTGTGAGTAAGAATTGTTTTTGGAGTGCCTTCGCTAATAATTTGCCCTCCATTTTTACCAGCATGAGGACCAATATCAATCACATGATCTGCACGCTCTATCATATCTTTATCATGTTCTACAACTATTATAGAATTTCCTATATCGCGAAGAGAGACTAAAGAATTGATGAGCTTTTCGTTATCGCGTTGGTGTAAGCCAATACTAGGTTCGTCCAAGATATAAAGAACACCAACAAGTTGAGATCCTATTTGTGTGGCAAGCCTTATCCTTTGAGCTTCTCCTCCAGAAAGGGTCTTGGAACCTCTATTTAGGTTAAGGTAGTTTAGTCCAACATCTTCCAAAAATGAAAGTCTAGTTTTTATTTCTTTAATAATTTCTTCCGCTATTTTTTTTTCACTTTTTCCGAGTCTGGAGAGTAAATCCTTAAAAAAGGCAACCAATTCATCTATATCCATATTTACAATATCTGAGATGTTTTTACCATCGATTTTGTAGTATAGGGATTCTTTTTGTAGTCTACTTCCTTCACAGGTTTCACAGGGCTTTTTATCCATGTATTTTTTAGCCCAACGTTTCAGAGATGCTGAGGATTCTTTTTGATTAAAAGTATCTTCAATAAACTTGGCAACGCCTTCAAAATTATAACTGAATGACTTGTTGACTTTAGAAGTTTCACTGTATTTTTCAAATCTTGCTTGTCCTCCATGGAGGATAATATTCAAAGCTCCTTCAGGTATGGTTTCAATTGGATCTTTTAAATCAAAATCGAAATGTTCCGCTATGGCTTTCAGCTGTTTAAAAACCCAATTGTTTTTCTTCTCTTTTCCATGAGGCTCGAGACCACCCTCTCTAATTGAGAGACTGGAATTTGGAATGATACGGCTTAGATTAATCTCAAAAACTTCACCCAACCCATTGCATTTCGGACAAGCCCCTTTTGGAGAGTTAAACGAAAAATTATTGGGCTCTGGATTGGGGTAAGAAATACCAGAGGTTGGGCACATTAAATTACGACTAAAGAATTTTGGTTTCTCCTCACCGTGCTCCAGAATCATCATCACATTATTGCCCTGTTTCATCGCTGTTGCAATGCTATCGCTTAAACGTTTATTGGAATTGATATCATCATCGATTTTCAACCGATCTACGACAATTTCTATATCGTGAATTTTATATCTATCCACCTTCATGCCTTTTTCGATGTCTTTTATTTCTCCGTCGATTCTCACTTTCAGAAAACCTTGTTTGGCAATTTGCTCAAAGAGTTCTCTGTAATGGCCTTTTCGAGACCGTATAATTGGAGAAAGAATATTGACTCGCTTATTCTTAAAACTTTCGACTATATTATTCTGAATTTGCTCATCAGTAAAACTCACCATCTTTTCACCAGTCTTGTAACTGTATGCCGTTCCAACACGCGCATATAAAAGTCTAAGAAAATCGTAAATTTCTGTTATAGTTCCTACGGTACTTCTTGGACTTTTTGATGTGGTTTTTTGTTCGATAGCAATGACCGGGGATAAGCCATCAATTTTATCGACATCTGGACGCTCCAAACCACCCAAGAATTGCCTAGCATAAGCCGAAAAGGTTTCTATATACCGGCGTTGACCCTCTGCATAGATAGTATCGAAGGCCAATGAAGATTTTCCAGAACCAGATAAGCCTGTGATGACCACAAGCTTATTTCTAGGAATTTTGACATCGATATTTTTTAAATTATGAACTCTAGCCCCAAGGACTTCAATGAACTCTTCTTTTTTTTCCATAGTGATTTAGACACTCGAATTTAGGTAAACAAAATGAGGTTTTAGGGTTTAATACCATTAGCTTATGTATTGTTGAAACCTTAATTGAACACACATATTCGGAATAAGACAGATGAGTCTAAATTGAAATGCCAGCAGGTAGTAAATCTTTATATTTTAATCTGTTCCTTCTGAAAAATTTTGCAATTTCAGGAGAGGTAGGCATCACCTTAAAACGAGTATCTTTAAAACTATCAAGGATTTTTGAAATAAAAAGATCTTGAATTTCAGAATCCTTATAAGTCTCTGGAACAGTTAATTTAGTAAGAAAGATCTTGCGTTCTTGCTCTGAAAATTCAGCTGTTAATATTTCTCCTTCAATTTTAGCTTCATACTGCCTTTGGAAATCATTTTTGACTACTTCAAATTCTACTGCTTTCATGTTGAATGATTTATGTAGGATCGTTAAATCCATAAAAATAAAATCACATAATTCCTATAAAAATTATGTGATAAATTCCAGATTCACAAAGGTAAACAATAATTTTATAATTTATTTTAGTTATTAACTATTACTCAAATTAAACAGTGTGCTCAACGTGTATATGATGCCAGGAATGGCTGCTAATCCAACAGTTTTTGAAAGAATCAATCTGCCGGATAAGGAATTTAAAATGGTATGGCTATCTTGGATTATTCCAGAAAAGGAAGAAAGTTTAAAAGCTTATGCTAAACGAATGGTCGAACCCATTGAAAAAGATAAGCCTGTTGTTTTGATAGGAGTCTCTTTTGGTGGAATTTTAGTTCAAGAAATGAGCAGATTTTTGATGATAAAACGTTTGATTATTATTTCTAGCATAAAGACAAACCAAGAATTACCAGCTCGAATGAAACTGGCCAGATATACTGGAATTTATAGAATTTTACCCATTGGTTTATTGAATTATCTAGCTCAGATTGAAAAATTACCAATTGGAAGTACCATAAGAAAACGCTTAAAACTTTATCAACAATATCTTTCAATTAATGATAAATATTATATAAATTGGGCGATAAAGGAGATGATATGTTGGGAGCAAGTTCAACCTATACATAACATCATTCATATTCATGGTGTCGAAGATTTAGTTTTTCCCATAAAAAACATCAGTGATTGCATAAAAATTTCGAAGGGAACACATATTATGATTTTAAATAAATACAGATGGTTTAATTCTAATTTACCTAGATTAATTTCCGAGGGAATGTTACAACACCAAAAAATAAACTAGACCATGAAGTTAAATACCTTTTTCACAAAATTTATTTTTACAATAGGGCTAGCTACCTTAGCCTTCGGAAGTTATTTTGCCATAACCAGTTTTATAGCTAACTACGGGGAAGAGGTTAAAACTTCTAATCCAGAAAAAAGTTTTAAAAATGATTATAACATCTTTGCGATAGACCTACCAGAACAAATTGATTTTGCTGGAGAAAAGATTCCTTTAGATATTCCAGATATAAAAGAAAGGTTAGATCGAGAGTTGTTGGTCAACACGTATTGGCAATCCAATACCCTGCTTTTAATAAAAAGAGCCCATAAGTACTTTCCTATTATTGAGCCTATTCTGAAGGAGAATGGAATTCCAGATGATTTTAAATATTTAGCGATTGCGGAGAGCGGTTTGGAACATGTCGTTTCTCCTGCAGGTGCCACAGGATTTTGGCAAATTATGGAAGGAACTGCAAAAGATTATGGTCTTGAAGTCAATAGTAATGTGGATGAACGCTACCATATTGAAAAAGCTACTGAAGTGGCTTCTCAGTATCTGAAAAATTCCAAGGAGCGTTTTGGAACTTGGATATTAGCTGCTGCCTCTTACAATGCAGGTAATGCAGGAATATCAAGAGAATTAAAACGACAGCAGGTAAACGACTATTTCGATCTACTCTTAAACCCTGAAACATCCAGGTATATTTTTAGAATCGCAGCTTTAAAACACATCCTATCTAATGCTGAAGATTTTGGCTTTCATTACGAAGAGAAAGATCTTTATGAGATAGACCCTATAAAAAAAGTAGAGGTAGATACAGCAGTAAGTGATTTCGTGAATTTTGCTAAACAGTTTGATATGAATTACAAAACCTTAAAAATTCATAATCCCTGGCTTAGAGATAAACATTTAGATAATTATTCCAAAAAAATTTACAAAATTAAAGTTCTAAAATAAAAATCCTTGATATGAGTTTATTGATAATTTTAGCTCTAGTAGTAATTGGTCTTATTGCTGGTTTTTTAAGTGGTATTCTCGGAGTTGGTGGGGGAGTAGTGATGGTACCACTTATGATCTTACTTTTAGGATTTTCACAACACCAAGCTCAAGGCACAAGCCTAGCCGTTCTGGCAGTTCCGGTGACATTGGCAGCAGCTTACAACTATTACCAAGATGGCAGTTTAAATTGGAGGTATGCTTTGGTTATGGCTTTTATGTTTGTAATAGGCGGTTATTTAGGGTCAAAATTAGCTATAAGCTTAGATGAAAAGGTCTTGAAACGAATTTTTGGAATTGTATTAGTAGTCCTTGGGTTTAGAATGATTTTTGTTAAATAAACTATAGATTTTTATGTTTACATAAATGTAACTCTCTTCTTTGATTCACTTTAGACAAGTTTCATTAGCTATTTGTAAAACTCTATCGAGGGATGAGTTTATTTATTGTCTCTGATGTTTAAAATGGTTTTATCCCAATCTAATGTTATTGAGAAAGAAAGTCCTAATTTGTGATTTAACATATTAACAGTTTTGGATTTTGTGTTATGCAATTTATTGATATGTGACATCCTAACTTTAGTATTAAATCGTTTAGAAAATGAAATAGCATTTTTATTATATCCGATATTATAAGTACAAAATCCATCCGATTTCCATACAGGTGTCTATGAGTTAATTTAAGACTTCAATTTCTCCATGACGAGTCACAACAACAAGTATAGCTCATGTGGTGTAAAGGTTTTTTTAAATCGTATAGATAATAAATCCACCGTTAACACTGTGAATTTTAAAGTTATCTAAAGTTAACCGTTGGTTCTAAACTGACTAAAGAATTAAAACGATACATGGTAAATTATAATTTTCCTGATTTTATCTGAAGCTCATCATAGTGTGATTTTAATCCTTGGAAAAACTAAATATTATCATTTTTCTTACAAGTTATGAGAAATTTAATATCAAAAAAATAATTTTAACAAGATTACATTAATAATCGTTAAAATTAAGCAAATTAATATAATTTGATCTCATCAATCTTTCTGTTTATTTAGCAATTATTATATATATATTTGTTTTATAAATGGGTTAATGATGACAAATAATTTGAAAGAAAATAATGAGGGTGTAAAAGAAATTTTAGATAAAACCCTTCATCGTTTTAAAAATAATCTCCAAACTCAATTGAGTTTGATGAATATACAATCTTCCACAAACCGTACATACTTCGATGATAGGAAGGTCATAGTCGATAGAATATTTGCACTCACTTATCTGTACGACATATTTTATAGGACTAATAAAGAGGATACCTTACCGTCTGATACATTCATTTATTTCCAATCTTATGTGCTTCAATTCCTTCAATATTTAAAAAGTTCTACTTCTGAGATAGACTTTGAATTAACAGATACTTCACACTTAAAAGTAGATGTAGATGACCTTTTAATTTTAGCTTACATTTTGGTCGAAATAAATGATTTTAGGATGAGCCTCAACGACCGAATGGTGTTAGAATTTAATCACAATTCAAAGAAAGTAAAATTGAAGTTCTCTTTTGATAAAATTGAAAATCATGAAAAATTTCCTGATTTATTCGAGAAGCAGTTTAAGATATTTGAATTATTGGTGAAGCAACTTAAAGGCAAATTTGATTATAAACAGAAATTCGTTAGACTATCATTCCCAATCCTATGAAAACAAACATACTTATAGTTGAAGATGACAAAATTGTATCTTTCGAAATCCAATCTATTCTGAATCAAAACGGTTTTGATTCGACTATTTGCGAAAGTTATAAATGTTTTATTGAAAACCTAGACACCTTTAAACCCGAGCTTGTTTTAATTGATATTGATTTGAGTAAGAAATACGAGGGTATACAAATAGGATCCTATTTAAATTCCAAGTCGAAAATTCCTTTTATCTATATCACAGGATATACAGATTTAGACACCTTTAAACGCATCCAAACGACTAAACCTGTAGCGTATCTTTCCAAACCTTTTAGAGAAGTAGACATCATAAGCAATATTGAATTGGCTTTGTATAATAAAAAATCCTCTTTTGATGATATTCGCAACCATGGAGCTGAAGAAGTGAGCAAATATTCAAAACCCATTAGAAGAGCTTTGGAATACATCGATACAAATATTAATCAAGAAATTAAAACAGATGAACTTATACGCGTTTCAGGTTGGAGTAAATTCCACTTTATAAGAGAGTTTGGAAAGGAGGTAGGTAAAACACCCTATCAATATGTGCTTGATGAGAAAATGAAATTGGCGTCTTCAAAATTAAAAAACACTTACCAAACTGTTAAGGAAATCGCTTTTGATATTGGCTACACATCCAATTCTAGCTTCACAAATGCTTTTGTAAAACATTCAGGGATTTCGCCATCAAGCTTTAGAAAAAAATATTGCAGGTAATTAGAAACGTTTCATTTGTTTCTTCATCATTTGTATCTGCTCATTGAGCATTCCATTTTTATCAAGAGACTTCGCTTCCTTTAATAGCAATTGTGCTTCTCGTTTTCTGCGTTTAGTCATAGCAATTCCCGCTAAATTTAATTTAGCCATTGCTAAGTCTTGTTGCATGGATAAGCCCAGCTTTATGGCCTTTTTAAAATATTTCTCCGCTTTCGTCATATTGGTTTGAGAAAGTAATAAACCATGAATATAGTTAAAGTAGCCTTGTTGTTTTTGAGTTAAAGCTGCCTCAGGATTTTTAATTCTATCTAACCATTTTCGTGTTCCCTCAAAATCTTGTTTTCTCAATCTTAAAAACGCCATCAAAATCATCTCGTTTTTGAAATAAATAAAGATAAATATCCCTGAAAGAAGAATAAGGGCAATACCATTACCAATAAAACCCTCAACAAATTGGAATATGCCAAATGCTATAAGAAGACCTGTGATGATAAGCTTGAAATTTTTGTGAAACATGGTTTTACTTTTAGCTGCAAATCTAGCAAAAACAATTGAAAAAAACTTTATTATTAGGTTTGCAAAAATAAAAAGGAGTCGTATGTTTGCAGCCAGTTTTCAAAAAAGATAATACATTTAAAGATATAAAAAAATGAAAAGAACTTTTCAACCTTCCAATAAAAAAAGAAAGAATAAACACGGCTTCAGAGAGAGAATGTCTTCTGTAAATGGTCGTAAAGTCCTTAAAAGAAGGAGAGCAAAAGGAAGAAAAAAGCTTAGCGTTTCCTCTGAAATGAGTCTTAGAAAACGATAAAAATGAATGATTAAATTCACTATATAAGGTGTTGCTTTTAGTAACGCCTTTTTTTATACCCAATAGTCTCACTTTTTATAATTTTACTATGCCAAAAAACAATTCTATCAAGACGATCTTACTTATAGGTTCTGGTCCTATAGTCATCGGTCAAGCCTGTGAGTTTGATTATGCAGGATCTCAATCCTTAAGATCTCTTCGTGAAGAAGGTATAAAAACGATTTTAATCAACAGTAATCCCGCTACCATCATGACCGATCCTTCTATGGCGGATCATGTCTATTTAAAACCACTAACGACTAAGTCCATTGTAGATATCCTAAATGCACATCCAGATATTGACGCTGTTCTTCCAACAATGGGGGGACAGACGGCCTTAAATTTATGTATTGAGGCTGATGGTAAAGGCATATGGGAAGATTTTGGTATTAAAATTATTGGAGTAGATATCGACGCGATTAATATCACAGAAGACAGGGAAAAATTTAGAAAATTGATGCAGCATATTGGAATAGGAGTTGCTCCGTCCAAGACGGTGACCTCTTATCTCCAAGGAAATGAGGTCGCTCAAGATTTTGGATTTCCTCTTGTAATTCGTGCTTCTTTCACCCTGGGTGGTAGCGGAGCATCCATAGTCTACTCCGAAGATAGTTTTGAAGAGCTTCTTACACGTGGACTCGAAGCCTCTCCTATTCATGAGGTCATAATTGATAAGGCCTTGATAGGTTGGAAAGAATATGAGTTAGAACTCCTCAGAGATCGCAATGATAATGTAACGATTATCTGTAGTATAGAAAATATGGATCCTATGGGTATCCATACTGGTGACTCCATAACCGTTGCTCCAGCGATGACTCTTAGCGATAGGACCTATCAAAAAATGAGAGATATGGCTATTAAAATGATGCGTAGTATCGGTGATTTCGCTGGTGGATGCAATGTTCAGTTTGCGGTAAGTCCAGATGAAAGAGAAGATATTATTGCCATAGAAATAAACCCAAGGGTCTCTAGATCCTCAGCCTTAGCCTCAAAAGCAACAGGGTATCCTATTGCAAAAGTGGCTTCAAAACTTGCCATAGGCTACCATTTGAACGAACTTCAGAATCAAATCACTCAAACTACCTCTGCATTTTTTGAGCCTACATTGGATTATGTTATTGTCAAAATACCACGTTGGAATTTTGATAAATTTGAAGGATCAGATAGAACCTTAGGCTTGCAGATGAAGTCTGTAGGAGAAGTGATGGGGATTGGACGCTCTTTCCAAGAAGCTTTGCATAAAGCCACCCAATCTTTAGAAATAAAAAGAAACGGACTTGGTGCCGATGGGAAAAGCTATACCGATTACAATCAAATTTTAAGCAAATTAGAATACGCGAGTTGGGACAGGGTGTTTGTAATTTATGATGCTATTCAATTGGGAATCCCACTAAGTCGTATCCATGAGATCACCAAAATTGATATGTGGTTCCTCAAGCAATACGACGAGCTTTATAGTTTAGAAAAAGAAATTTCAAAGTATGATATCAAAAGCATCACTAAGGAATTAATGCTTGAAGCTAAGCAAAAAGGGTTTGCAGACCGACAAATCGCTCACATGTTGAAGTGTTTAGAAAGTGAGGTGTACACCAAACGGGAGGAACTTAAGGTGAATAGAATCTACAAGTTGGTCGACACTTGTGCAGCAGAGTTTGAGGCCCATACCCCTTATTACTATTCTACTTTTGAAGCAGATGTAATCGACGCGAATGGAGAAAAAATTTCAGCCAATGAAAGTGTGGTCACCGGTAAGAAGAAAGTTATCGTCCTAGGATCTGGACCTAATAGAATAGGGCAGGGGATTGAATTTGATTATTGTTGTGTCCATGGAGTGATGGCGGCTGCAGAGTGTGGTTATGAAACAATTATGATCAATTGTAATCCTGAAACGGTCTCTACTGATTTTGATACGGCAGATAAATTATACTTCGAACCTGTTTTTTGGGAACACATTTACGATATCATCAAGCATGAAAATCCTGAAGGGGTTATCGTTCAACTAGGAGGTCAAACAGCTTTAAAACTGGCTGAAAAGTTAAGCAGATATGGAATTAAGATTTTGGGAACAAGTTTTGAATCCTTAGATCTAGCAGAAGACAGGGGGAGCTTTTCTAAATTATTACAACAGAATAACATTCCGTATCCAGAATTTGGAGTAGCAGAAACGGCAGATGAAGCCCTAGCTTTAGCTGAAGAACTCGATTTTCCTATTTTAGTAAGGCCATCCTATGTTCTAGGGGGTCAAGGGATGAAAATTGTGATCAATAAAAAAGAGTTAGAAACTCACGTTGTAGATTTATTGAGGAAAATGCCTAATAACAAGCTATTACTAGACCATTATCTAGATGGAGCTATAGAAGCTGAAGCAGATGCGATTTGTGATGGTAAAGAAGTGTATATCATAGGAATTATGGAGCATATAGAACCTTGTGGAGTTCACTCTGGAGATTCTAATGCATTATTACCCCCATTCAATCTTGGAGATTTAGTACTAGAACAAATAAAAGATCACACCAAAAAAATTGCATTAGCTTTAAATACAGTGGGTTTACTCAACGTGCAGTTTGCAATAAAGGATGATAATGTGTATATTATAGAAGCCAATCCCAGAGCATCAAGGACAGTACCGTTTATAGCAAAAGCCTATAAGGAGCCTTATGTGAATTATGCCACTAAAATTATGTTAGGACATAAAAAGGTAAAGGATTTTAAGTTTAATCCTCAGCTTGAAGGTTATGCTATTAAGCAACCTGTTTTCTCTTTTGATAAATTCCATAATGTCAATAAACAACTAGGACCAGAGATGAAAAGTACCGGAGAAAGTATCCTGTTTATAGATAGTTTGAAAGATGATACATTCTATGAGTTATACGCAAGGCGTAAAATGTACTTAAGTAAATAGACATGGCACTTATTCAATCTGTTAAAGGAGTTTTACCAATTATCCCAGAGTCTTGTTTTTTGGCACAGAACGCTACTGTGCTTGGAGATGTAAAGATGGGGGCTAATTGCAGTGTTTGGTATAATGCTGTTATTCGGGGAGATGTCAATTCTATTGAGATCGGAAATGAAGTTAACATACAGGATGGTGTTGTTATTCACTGCACATATCAAAAAGCAGCAACAAAAATTGGGAATAGAGTTTCTGTAGGACATAAGGCTATTCTTCATGGGTGTACTATAGAAGATAATGTATTGATAGGTATGGGCGCTATAGTGATGGATCACGTCGTTGTAGAATCTGGAAGTATTATAGCCGCGGGTGCAATCGTTGTTTCTGGTACTCGGGTTGAAAAAAATACAATTTACGCAGGTATTCCAGCTAAAAAGCTCAAAGATGTTTCCAAAGAAAATAAAGAGATGATAGACAGAACAGCAGACAATTATATGATGTATAAATCTTGGATAGATTGATCTTGACTTTTCATAATAAACAAAAAGCCTGTTTATAAAAACAGGCTTTTTGCTTGGGTTTGAATTGTTATTACTGGTTTCTAAAGATCAGTTTGTTATCAAATTGATCTAAAAGGATAATACTGTCGGTTTTTATTTTTTCAGCTAAAATTTCTTTAGATAGAATGTTAAGGACTTCTTTTTGGATCGTTCTCTTTACAGGTCTAGCTCCATATTGTGGATCAAAGCCAATCTTGGCTATATACTCAATGGCTTGTTCTGTAGCATCTATAGTAATACCTTGTTTCATGAGTATCTTTTTAAGACCGTTGAGCTGTAATCCAACAATTTTCTTGATGTTGTCTTTCGATAATGGAGTAAACATAACCACATCGTCAATTCTATTTAGAAATTCTGGTCTTACACTCTGTTTTAATAAGTCTAAAACGTCCACTTTAGCAATTTCCATGGCACTTTCAAGATCTTTAGTCGTCTCATACTTTTCTTGTATAATATGACTTCCAATGTTGGAAGTCATGACTATGATGCTATTTTTGAAATCTGCAAGTCGACCTTTATTATCGGTAAGCCGACCTTCATCTAAAACCTGCAATAAAATATTAAACGTATCTGGGTGGGCTTTTTCAATTTCATCTAAAAGGATCACAGAGTAAGGCTTTCTTCTTACTGCTTCCGTTAATTGACCGCCCTCTTCATAGCCCACATACCCCGGAGGAGCTCCTACCAATCGACTCACTGAATGTCTTTCTTGATATTCACTCATATCTATACGTGTCATCGAGCTTTCATCGTCAAACATATAGTCCGCAAGCGCTTTAGCTAATTCGGTTTTACCCACACCAGTAGTGCCTAAGAAGAGGAAAGAACCAATAGGCCTGTTTTGGTCTTGAAGCCCAGCGCGACTTCGCCTTACGGCATCGGAGACCGCTTGTATAGCTTCCTCCTGTCCAACAACTCTTTTGTGCAATTGATCTTCGAGTTTTAAGAGTTTTTCTTTATCAGATTGAAGCATTTTTGTCACAGGAATTCCTGTCCATTTGGCAACTACTTCTGCAATATCTTCGTAATCAACCTCTTCTTTAATAAGAGTGTTTTTGGTCTTCTGACTTTCGACCTGTTCTTTTAATTTACTGAGTTGCTCTTGTGTTTCTTTTATTTTGCCATACCTATATTCGGCTACTTTGCCATAATTACCTTCGCGTTCTGCTCGTTCTGCTTCTAATTTATAATCTTCAATATCAGTTTTTAATTTTTGAATATGATCAACCACATCTTTTTCATTTTTCCATCGGGCATGTAGTGTATTTCGTTCATCCTTGAGATCTGCTAGATCAATTCTAAGCGATTTTAATTTAGTTTCATCCTTTTCACGTTTAATAGCCTCAATTTCTATTTCCAACTGCATGACTTTCCTATCGAGTACATCCAATTCTTCAGGCTTCGAATTTATTTCCATCCTTAATTTTGAAGCGGCCTCATCCATTAAATCGATAGCTTTATCGGGAAGAAATCTATTGGTAATATAGCGTTGAGAAAGTTCAACAGCGCCTATGATAGCCTCATCTTTAATCCGCACTTTGTGATGAGCTTCATACTTTTCTTTAATCCCTCTTAGGATTGAAATAGAACTTTCTGTATCTGGTTCATTCACAATTACTTTTTGAAAACGTCTTTCTAAGGCTTTATCTTTTTCAAAGTATTTTTGAAACTCATCTAATGTTGTAGCTCCTATCGCTCGTAACTCTCCTCTGGCTAGGGCTGGCTTTAATATATTGGCGGCATCCATCGCTCCTTGACCTCCACCAGCACCGACGAGAGTATGGATTTCGTCTATGAATAGAACAATATCTCCATCACTATCTTGCACTTCCTTAATAACTGATTTTAACCGTTCTTCAAACTCTCCTTTATATTTAGCACCAGCGATTAATGCTCCCATATCAAGACTATAAATCTTTTTAGATTTTAGGTTTTCAGGAATATCTCCAGCGATAATTCGATGAGCAAGACCTTCTGCAATTGCCGTTTTACCTGTACTAGGCTCACCAACGAGCATCGGGTTGTTTTTAGTTCTACGAGAAAGAATTTGGAGAATTCTCCGTATTTCTTCATCTCTACCTATAACGGGGTCTAACTTTCCGTCTTCGGCTAGTTTATTTAAGTTATTAGCATATTTTTCTAAAGAATTATAATTGTCTTCTGCATTTTGAGATCTGACATGACTTCCCTGGCGAAGTTCTTGTATAGCAGATTCTAGCGCTTTTTCCGTGACCCCTTGATCTTTTAAAACTTGAGCAGTCTTACTCTTACTTTTAAAAATAGCCAAAATCAGATGTTCAACAGAGACATATTCGTCAGTCATTTTTTTGGCAAAAATGCTAGCTTCATTAACAGTTTTAACAGCTTCTCTGGATAGTGCAATTTCACCTCCAGTTACTTTTGGAAAACTCTGTAAATTTTTATCTAAAATTTGTATAAATAACTGAATATTGACATTCAATTTTTTTAAAAGAAAAGGGGTTACATTTTCATCAACCTGAGTTATAGCTTTAAAAATATGTTCGTTTTCTATTTGCTGATGTCCAAGTTCTTGTGCAAGTAGCTGAGCTTTTTGTAAAGCCTCCTGTGTTTTTATGGTGAAGTTTTTAAAATCCATAGTTTATGTGTTTTAAGTCAATAGATCAAAGGATGTACCTTAAAAAAATAGTGTATTATGTCAGTTTCTATCCGCTAAAAACTAGCATTTTGTCATGAAATCTATTTTGATTAAAAATAAGTATATTTAATTTTTAAGAAAAATTTTAATATATTAGTGGAAATTTAAACAAATTTAACATGAAGAATAAATACAATATTTGCTTATTTCTGTTGCTTTGCTTCAGTTTTAGTCAGGCTCAAGTCACCAATGAAGGTAATCCCAAGAGTTGGGACTTAGAACTTGAATCCAACAAAGCTTTGAGTCTTCCCAATTTTAACTTAAAATCTTTACAAGCAGAAGATGCTGTTAACGATGAGCTAAAAAACCAACCCTATAGATTTGGTCATGAACACCAAGTGAGTCTTAACTTTAAAGATGGAACTTGGAACGAGCTCAAAAATGGAGATCGAGTTTGGCTTTTAAATATAAAATCTCAAGGGGCTAAGACCTTGAATTTTTTATTTGATGAATATCGTCTTCCTGATGGGGCTAAACTTTATTTTTATAATGAAGATAAAACAGATCTTTTAGGAGCCTATACCTCCTCTCAGAATAGAGATGATATGCAATTTGGAAGTTGGCTTATAGATGGTGATAATATTTGGATAGAATATTTTGAACCTGCAAACGCTAAGTTCAAAGGTCAGCTTCATATCTCTAAAGTGGTTCATGGATATAGGAGTGTTATGGATATACCTCAACTAAGTAAAGCATTAAATAGTTCTGGCCCCTGTAATCAAGATGTAGATTGCCCTATAGGTAGAAACTTTGATGATTTAAAAGAGGATTTAAAAAAATCTGTAGCTATGACTATTGTTGGTAGTAGTGGATTTTGTTCTGGCTCTTTAATAAATAATACCAATAACGATGGTGCACAATATTTTCTAACAGCAAATCATTGTCTTGGAAGTTCTCCTGCCGGTTGGGCATTTAGATTTAATTGGAGAAGTCCAGACCCTTCTTGTTCTACAACCACAAACTCTACCGATGGAGATTTTAATCAAACCGCTAGTGGTGCAAGCTTATTGGCAAGTAGTGCTAAATCAGATTTTGCATTATTAGAAATAAATGCTCCTTTATCAAGGGATTGGGATCTAGTTTGGCCAGGTTGGGATCGAAGTGGAGATATTCCAGATTTTGTAGTGGGTATCCACCATCCTAGAGGAGACATTATGAAAGTTGCGAGAGATGACGATTCTCCTGTAAAGACTTCTAGACCTTTTGATGGAACTAGTGATATGGACAATTGGTTTTTGGATGAATGGGAATTGGGAGTAACTGAGCCTGGTTCTTCAGGTTCACCTCTTTTTGATCAAAATGGTCGGATTGTTGGACAACTTGCAGGTGGAGCTGCTGCTTGTAGTGGTACTTCCAATAACGGAGCTTTTGATTTTTATGGAAGATTTGACGTGTCATGGGATTATGGAGATACGTCTTCATCACGGTTACAAGAATGGTTAGATCCTGCTGATTCAAGGGTTTTTGTTTTAGATCAATACCCATCTTCAGAAATATTTGATAATGACGTGGCATTAGCAGTTGATAATATAAGTGATGTTATCTGTGGAAATGAAGCTTTTCCTGTGTTCAGAATACTTAATAAAGGAAATGAAGTGGTAACAAATGCTACATTAACTTATCAAATGGGTACCCAAACTGAAGTAAGTGTAGATTGGTCAGGCTCATTAGCAATTGGTGAAAGTGAAGAAATGGTTTCTCCTACTCTTACCCTTTCAGATGGAAATGTAATGGTTGCCTCATTGGACATGGATGGTGTTCAAGATGAATCTCCTGGTAACAATTCTGTGACAAGAACAATAGACAATTTTCAAGATGCTACATATGACACAGAAACAGTAGTCTTAACATTAGTGACAGATGAGTATGCGTCTGAAACTTCTTGGGAGTTTTATGATCAAGATGGAAACTTATTAGTTGAAAGCCAAGGGGTACTGACTAATCTTACAACTTATACTGAAACTTTTGAAGTTGGCCGAGACAGTTGCTTCGAATTTGTTATTTTAGATGCTTTTGGGGATGGTATTTGTTGCTCATTTGGTGATGGTTCTTATAGCTTGGAAACGGGTTCGGGTGAACTCATATTCGAAGGAGGTGATTTTGGTGGATCAGAATCTACAAATTTCAGAGTTAGTGATAACTTATCCTCAATTGGATTCGATTTTAGTTCTGGTTTAAGTATTTATCCAAATCCAGCTTCTGCTTTTGTACAAATACAAATAAACTCAAATGAAGAATTTAATGTAGAGCTATTTGATATGAGTGGTAGACAACTTTACAAAACTCAAATGAATGGTGATATATCCATCGATTTAAATGCTTATGCAACTGGGATTTATTTTGTAAAAATAGGCGATGGTGCAAACTCTATTACCAAGAAAATAGTCAAGAAATAAGCAAAGACTTAAATCCAGCTTCTAATGAAGAAAGCCTTGACCGTAATTGGTCAAGGCTTTCTATTTAAATAAACAAAAATGAAATATTATAGTCTAAATTCAAATCCTCCATAGATACCAAAAGGATGACCTGGCCTAAGACCAGCAGGTACTCTAGAGACTTCGTATTCAGTATCTAACATATTGATAACATTAGTCGTCAAACTAAAGTTGTCTGTTAAATGGTATTTAGCTGAAATATCTAAAATGAAATTACTTCCTACTTTTTCATTGGAGGGAATGTCTCCAGTGCCAGCTAGAGTTCTAAATTCTCCTCTATATCTAGCATTGGCATGCGCTTCAAATTTTTCAGCTATAAAACTTAAGCCTGCATTAAACTGATGTCTAGAGATGTAAGGGACTTCATCTCCTGAATCTACTTTTCCCCATATACCTACATTACTGTTGAAGTTGTTTTGGAATTCTGCATCTGTAAAGGTGTAGGTCATTGTTAGTGGAAGACTAAAGTTGACGTTATTCGCTAAAAAATCATAACCACCTAATACTTCAAGACCTGAAACATCTACTTCCCCTGCATTAAATAAATCTAAAGTACCACCTCCGCCAGTCGCCGCTAAATCGCTTCCAAGAAGATTGCTATAGTCATTGTAGAAACCTACGACTTCACCAGAAAAACCATTGTGGCTAAAGCGCGTTCCTAATTCATAATTCACACTCCGTTCAGAGCTTTCTCCCTCAGTAGTTCCAGCAGGAGAAAAACCTTTGTGAACTCCACCGAATAATGAAAATTCTTGGTTGAACTTATAATTAACACCAATTCCTGGTATAAATTCATTCATTTCATTAGATCTAGTGCTTAAGTTGGTTCCAGTTCTGGTGACATCTTCGGTTCCAAAATCGTTTCTTTCTAAAGTGATATTTTCATATCTCAACCCAGGAGTAAGTGTCCAACGTTTGTACTTTAATTTATAAAGAACGTGAGCAGCAAAGGCATCAGCATCTGTTATTCTGTTGGAATTTGTTCCAGGTATCCCTGGTTCCACTAAGTTCATATTTCCATTGATCATGTTATAACCATCGACCCATTGAAAACGATCTTCTTCATCTTGATGAAATCTCAAACCTACTTCAATGTCATGAAACACCGATCCTGTAACAAAGTGATAATCTGCTTTAGTTTGAACTCCCTGTGAATAATATTCTCGATTATTATTTTTTACATTAAGGGCAGAGCCTTGGATGTTCTGTGTTCCGTTCACCAGTCCAAACAAAAATGGAAAATTTCCTGGGTTTTCAACTAAATCTGAAATGCTTGCTGAATTTCCGTTAGCAGACACATCATTTAATTTATGCCAATTTCTTTTAAAATCATTTCTATAGGCAGTTGTTGTGATTCTAAAATACTCTGAGAATTTTGCGGTGTGGGTCAACATAAATTGCGTGTGCTCTGTATCCATCAAATCTTTTTGTGAACCGGCATATCTTCTGTAAGGAGTTGTCCCATAATCTTCATCGGTAAGCCCAAGATAGGTTTCATCAGATTGTTCATCGGAATACTGAAACTTAAAGTCTAAAGATTGCTGGACTTTGGCTTCGGGATTTGTATTAACTCTAAATTTTGCAACAAAATCATTGGTATCAAATCCTGTATTTCCTCCGTTATCAAGATTCTTAAAGCCATCTGAACGCCTTTTATTATATTCAACCGTGTAACCGAAGTTCTTGAAAGAATCACCAACATTAGCATAACTGTTTAAGGTATTATATGTTCCGTAACTTGTTCTTAAATTAGCTCTGAAGTCATTTGGGATTTCTGTAGATACAAAATTGATAGCCCCACCTGTGGTATTTGGACCATATTGAATTTGGCTACTTCCTTTTAGGACCTCTACAGATTGCATCCTATTAATATTTGGAAAATAGTAAGCAGCAGAAGCACTGTAGGGAGCAGGCGCTATCAAAACTCCATCTTCCATGATATTTATTTTTGAGGAACGCTCTGGGGAAGTTCCTCGTAAACTAATATTAGGGCGAAGTCCAAATCCATCTTCTTCATAAATAGATACCCCTGGCACTTGACCTAAAACTCGGTTGATATCGGTGTAATTTTGTTGTTGAAGTTCTTTTTTGGACACAAAATAAGCGGAACCTGTTCTGTTTTTTGCTTCGAACTTACTTCCCAAGATTTTATTAGCAATAATTGTTACTTCTCTTAAATCTCGAATGGAGTCTGAAGATTTTTGATTGTTAGATTTCGTTTGTGCTTGTATTCCAATAAAGTTGATAAGTAAAACTAAAGAAAACATTAGTTTTTTAATGGTATTCATCATTATTTTTATTTAGATTAAATATTAATTACGGGGCAAACATAATAGCATTTTTTAGTTTACGCAAGATTATTTAGACTTAATTTAAATAGAAGTCTTTATAGCATTGAAAGCCAGTTTGGTATTTAGTTTTAATTTTCTAGGGCTGTTTATTCATATTCTAATCAGATACTAAAATTTACTTATAAAAGCACTCAAATCCATTTTTGTAATCGTTCTCATCCTTTCCTATAATTCGATTAAAAAAATATAGAAACCTATAAATTCTTGTGACTATACCAAAGTAATTAACAGATCTGTAAAACAGCTACAGAAAAATAAATTTACTAAAAGAGGATATCAGTATGCCAACTTATTAAAGATCCCTTTCTAAAAAATTTATGGAATCTAATTTGAAGCGAATAGCTTTTTTAGAAAAAAGATCCTCAAAAATAAGACGAAACCTATTTATGAACCCTATTTAAGGCTTCAAGATGTTCAGAATAGAATAAAACTTTTGTTATCTCTCGAAAATGTGAGCAAGTTGGTCTCTAATTTTAATGACTTTTTAGATGAAATTTTAGCTGGAAAGCGGAATTATACCGACTATTTATAGGTTAAAGTAAGTCAATTTTTAGATTCAGAAGATAAATTTGACCGTCGTTTGGCTTATAATAGTTTTATGAAATTGGAAAAATTAACCCCAGGCCATAAGGATGCATCAAACTTAAGACGCCATGCTTATATCAATGCAATTGATTTTGCAATAGATATAGATTTTGCCTCAATACAGTTTCCTTCAAACCGATTTTTAGAATATGCAGTGGTATAGGGTTGGAGATATAAAAAAACAGAGCTGTTAATTTTGTTCTCGATGAAGAGGGAAATAAAATTAAAGAAGATAGTGTTATTAAGGTTAGAGAAACCTTATTCGAAACTATTCAATCTAAAGATCTGAGAGTTACAGCAGAAATAAACGACTTTGACTTGATCTCTGATTAAAAAATAAATAATTATTCACTGGAGAGTTTTTTATATTTGAAAACAGATTTGCAAGCTTTGAAGATGATAATAATTTTTGAATACTGATAAGTGTTAACTATTAACGTGAGAATCTGCTAACTTTCCAAGACATAAACAGATACTATCTCAGGCTTTCAAAGCTATTAAATTCAAACTCAAATCAATTTTGAAACAACAAATCAGAAATTAATTATCAATAAATCTTTTGTAATGCTCAAGCCTTTCAAAAATTTCTTTGACGTACTTATGAGGTTCTTCTCCTCGAACGTATCCATACTTTATAAAGGATTTATCGTAATGCTCAGGAAAACTCAGATCAAGCAAAGCAAGCTCTACGTTGTCATCCCATACCAAAGGATCTAGACCTTGGGTTTTAGCAAGTTTCTGGGCGTCTTTGACATGGTATAATCCACAATTGTAAGATCCTAGTGCAAATTTAATTTTTTGTATGCTGTCTTTAATATTGCTATGACTTTCTAACATCTGTTTTAAATAAGTCGCACCAGCTTTTAAGCTTTGATTTGGATCATAAGGATCTGTGATACCTAGTTCCTTTGCTGTGGCTGGCATAATCTGCATTAGACCGCTAGCCCCAGCCCAAGAATCTCTGTTAGGTTTAAATTGAGATTCCTGATAAGCTACAGAAGCTAAAAGCCTCCAATCCCATTCTATCCGCTTTGCATTTTCTTTTAGGATATCATCATATGGGCTTATTTTATTTTCATTAAGGCTATAAAATTCACTGATAACTCTGCTTTTATACAGCCTTTTATTCTTGAAATATTTATTATATATAACATGATAATCCGTTGTTTTCTTTGCTTTTTCTAGCCATTGGTTAACGGCAGATAATAAATTAGTATCAGTCTTGCGAACTGCCCAGCCTATACGTTGAGATAGACTTAGTGATGTGCTGATATCTAAAATAGGGTAGTAGGAAGAATTGATAAAAGCAATGTTTTCATCTGCTATGGTGAACTTAATCTCTCCGTCTACAACTTTCTTAATTATTTTATCTGTAGATAGAGTTCCTTTAAGGGTATCAATTATAATAGGGCCTCCAAGTTCACTAGATAAATTTTTGATTCTCGAAGCATAAGAAGAGTTTCGCTTTACAGATATCGTATCATTTATTAACTCAACGGCGTTAGTTACCAATTGTTTTTTAATTTCATGTAACTTCATTCTTCGCCAGTTTTTAGGTTTTCTCTGAATTAAAACTTGGTGAGAAAGATATAACGGCGTTGTGAAATTTATTTTTCTTTTCCGGTCTTCTGTAATAGTGTATCCATAGGCCAAAAGATCACCTTCACCTTTTTGAAGGAGTTTTATCAAGTCGTTTTCATCCTTGGCTACCACCATTTCAAGCTCAACATCTAAGTCTTTCGCCATCCTTTTTAGAAGTTCATATTCAAAACCCATCGGGCGACCTTTGTATAAAAAATAAGTGGTTCCTGAATAAATGGTCAAAGCTTTTAATTTTCCACTCTCCTTAATATCTTGAAGATCTCTTGAAAATTTTTCTGAATCCTCTTTTTCTTTATTGCTTTCGGAATTGGATTGACAACCTATATGTATAAACAGTAAAAGAAATAATATTTTTTTCATTTTAGATAGAATAAAATTTCAATATAGGCATTTAGTTCTACGCTATAGGATATTTTCTTAATATTATGAAAACATGAAAGCCAGGAAACCTGGCTTAAATTCTTGTAATATTTTAATAATGAAGTATTTAATCTTCATTCTCATCATCTTCTCCTTTCTGAGGTAAATCAACAAAATTCATATCCATTTCTTCAACTTCGTAATCCTCCACATCAAATCTTGTCATGGTATCTTCCAACCTCGTGCTTATCTTCACCAGATATATGGTGTCTTCTGTTTTGACTTCAACAGCTTCCACAGTCTCTTTTTTAGAATTTTTAAAGACTAAAACATCTTTGTCATCATATCCGTCAGGATACTTTTTAACTAATAAAGATAGAATTTCCGGCGTAAGTTTTTTATAATCAATTATGATTCTTTTCATGCTAAATTCAGTTTATACAAACAAACATAAAATAAAAGTCGACATAAAAAAATTAAATTACTCTAAATTAAAGACTCTTTTTAAGGTAGCTATAGAGTCGCAATTTTGAAAGATTAAGCCTAATCTTTCTTCATTGATTTCACCCTCAATTTGATAAATTTTACAAGGCTTTGCTTCGATATTACTTTCTTTAAAATTAACATCTCCAAATTTCAAAATATAGGAGATAGAGGCGGTATCTATTTTCTTTTGGTTAAAAAATTTTAGGGCTTCATCGGTGACGACTCGATCTTTAATTCGAATGTTTTTTAAAACTCTGGAGTCCAAGCCCCAGTCACAAGATGTTTTTTTACCACCTAAAAAAAACATCAGCATAATAATACCAACTACAAATCCTGAAAGATAATAGCCGAGTCTATGAATAAATTTCATAAAATAAATTTAGAAAATAAGTAAGTTGGGGTCTCTATGATTCAGATCGAACCAATCTGCTACTGATTTATTGGTAAGAATTCCATGATAAAAGTACAAACCATTCCTAAGGCCTGCATCTGTTATCAAAGCGCGTTCTAATCCTCCTTCCTCACCGATATCTAGCAAATAAGAAGTAAAAATATTACTGATAGATAGCGATGCTGTTCTGGAATATCTAGAAGGTATATTGGGAACACAATAATGTATTACACCGTGTCTTTCAATAGTAGGTTGGTCATGAGTTGTCATTGATGATGTTTCTATACATCCTCCCATATCGATGCTCACATCAATAATAACAGCTCCTTTCTTCATCTTTTTTACCATTTCTTCAGAAACAACTACAGGCGCCCTATTTTGACCTCTTACAGCTCCGATAACCACATCTGCTCTTTTAAGAGCTTTTAGTAAGATTTTTGGTTGAAGGGTAGAGGTGAATAAGGATCTTCCAACATTATTTTGTAAACAGCGTAGTTTGGTGAGGGAATTGTCAAAAACTTTTACACCCGCACCCAAACCTAAAGCGCTTTTGGTTGCAAACTCTCCTACTGTTCCCGCTCCAAGTATAACCACTTCTATGGGCGGTACTCCACTTATGTTTCCGAACATAAGTCCGTTGCCTCCAGACATATTAGATAAATACTCCGCAGCGATCAAAATAGAAGAAGTCCCTGCAATTTCGCTTAAAGCTCTAACCGCTGGGTAACCCCCAAATTGATCCTTTATAAATTCAAAAGCCAAGGCTGTGATTTTTTTCTTTGCTAAGGTTTCACAATATGACTTATGTCTAGTTTTAAGTTGCAAAGCTGAAATAAGGATAGATTGATGCTTCATCAATTCCAGTTCATCTTCAGAGGGAGGAGCTACCTTTAAAACGATTGGACATGCAAAGACTTTATGAGTGCTTTTGGTAATTTCACCCCCAGCTTCACTATAATCTTTGTCGCTAAAATTGGCTTGGTTTCCCGCTCCACTTTCAATGAGCACGCGGTGACCATTTGCCGTAAGAGCATTCACAGCATCCGGAGTGAGGCAAACTCGTTTTTCTTGATAAGACGTTTCTTTTGGTAAACCTATAAATAGCTCTCCTTTAGAACGCATTATTTCAAGCATTTCCTCTTGAGGAAGCAATTCTGAAGTTGTAAAAGGAGATTTTGAAGAGTATTGATTCATTGTTGTATTTGCTGGGGCTAAAATAATTAAAATTAATCGAAAATTACCGTTTAATTTTTAAAACTCGGTCAATACAATGGTCCTTATTTGTTCATCTTCTGCTTTAAATTCTAATAAGCTGTAGCGTTGTGGCCATAAATTTTCGATTTTCTCTGGCCATTCAATAAAAACGTGGTGAGAAGAGTCAAGATATTCTTCAAAACCCATATCAAAAGCTTCTATTTCGTTTTCAATTCTATAAAAATCAAAATGATAAACAGAGTTGCTGATTCCTTCGTATTCATTGACCAAAGAAAATGTTGGACTGGAAACACGGTCTTTACTTCCCAACTGTTTTACAAGTTCTTTGATTAAGGTTGTTTTGCCTGAACCCATTTCTCCTGAAAAAAGAATGTTTTTAGATTTTACATGCTTCAGGATTTGAGAAGCAGTATTTTCTATATCGCTTAATCGGTAAGTGAAAGTCATTTTTTATCTAGGTTCTAATACGGCAAAAGGAATGATCATTTCTTCTAACGAAATCCCCCCGTGTTGATAAGAATTTCTGTAATAGTTAACATAATAATTGAAATTATTAGGATAGGCTAAAAAGTAATTTTCTTTGGCAAAAATAAAAGAACTCGACATATTGATACTAGGCAAATGTATTTTTTTAGGATCTTTTGCGGCCACCACATCCTTTTCGTTATAAGTCAAACTTTTCCCTGTTTTATACCTTAAGTTTAAACTTGTATTTTTATCACCAACCACTTTTGACGGATTTTTAACGTTGATAGTACCATGATCTGTAGTTAATATCAATTTAAAACCCAAGCTTTGAGCTTGTTTTACAATATCCAGCAGGGGAGAGTTTTTAAACCAGCTTTGAGTTAGAGATCGATACGATTTATCGTTAGAAGCCAATTCTTTTATGACTTCTAATTCTGTTTTCGAATGCGATAACATATCGACGAAATTGTACACTAAAACAGTGAGGTCATTATCTTTTTGACTTCTAAAATTATCAGCCAATTTCCGTCCTTTAGCAACGTTAGTGATCTTATGATACTGAGTTTTAAAATCTTTCCCAAGACGTTTTAACTGAGCTCTAAGAAATTCCTCTTCATATTGATTTTTTCCTCCTTCTTCTGTATCATTCAACCAATATTCGGGATAAATTTTTTCCATATCGGAAGGCATTAGACCTGAGAAAATAGCATTTCTTGCATATTGTGTGGCAGTGGGAAGAATACTATAAAAGGGTTCCTCTTTAATTTTTTTATAGTGATTCGCTATGATGGGCTCAAAAGATTTCCATTGGTCATATCTTAAATTATCAATGACGACTAATAGGGTAGGCTGCTGTTTAGATATTTCAGGCAGTATTTTTGATTTAAAAAGAGTGTGAGATAGAATAGGAGCTTCAACATCTTTATCGAACCATGTTGAATAATTTCTCTCTATAAACTTGCAGAATTCTATGTTAGCTTCATTTTTTTGAGATACAAGAATCTCAAACATTCCTGTGTCTTCGACATTTTCCAACTCTAATTCCCAATAAATTAATTTTAAATATAAGTCTATCCACTCTTGAAAGGAATCTACATCAGTCAATTCCATGGCTATTTTTCTAAATTCCTGTTGGTAATTGAGTGTTGTTTTTTCTGAAACCAGTCGGGTATGGTCTAGATTTTTCTTTAGACTTAGAAGAATTTGGTTAGGATTGACAGGCTTAATCAGATAATCCGCTATTTTAGAACCAATAGCCTCTTCCATAATATATTCTTCCTCACTTTTGGTAATCATAATCACAGGAAGGTCAGTCCTGATGGCTTTAATTTCATTAAGTGTTTCCAGCCCCGTAAGCCCAGGCATATTTTCATCTAAAAATACGATATCAAATCTAGTTTGCTTTACTTCATCTACAGCTTCAGACCCGCTTTTACAAGTTGTCACTTCATAAGATTTCTTTTCAAGAAACAAAATATGTGGCTTTAGCAAATCTATTTCATCATCTGCCCATAGTACTTTTATCTTTGACATATATAGCTTTATATTTGTATTATAAAAAAACTGATTTGAACCAAAGGAACAAACTTAAAATAATAAACGATCCAATTTATGGATTTATTACAATACCAAGCACTCTAATTTTTGACCTCATTGAGCATCCATATTTTCAAAGGTTAAGAAGAATTACTCAAATGGGCTTGTCTAATCTTGTTTATCCAGGAGCTAATCATACTAGATTTCATCACGCCTTAGGATGTCTTCATCTCATGAAGAAGGCTGTCGATATCTTAAAGTCTAAAGACGTTCATATTTCAGAAGAAGAGGAGGAGGCCGTACTAATTGCTATCTTACTTCATGATATAGGTCACGGTCCGTTTTCTCATGCTTTAGAGCTTTCTATAGTTAGTGATCTTAGCCATGAATACCTCTCCTTGGAATTTATGAATAAATTAAATGTTGAGTTCCAAGGACAGCTCACCTTAGCTATTGATATTTTCAGAGGAAATCACGATAAGAAATTTTTATGCCAACTCATTTCAAGTCAGTTAGATATAGATCGTTTAGACTATTTAAAGCGAGATAGCTTCTATACAGGGGTAGCAGAAGGCAATATCAATAGTGAGCGCCTTATCTATATGCTTAATGTAGTTGATGATGAATTGGTTGTAGAAGAAAAAGGGATTTATTCTATCGAAAAATTTTTAGTTGCTAGACGTCTTATGTATTGGCAAGTCTATTTACATAAAACAAGTCTAAGTGCAGAACAGCTTCTCATCAGATTATTGAGAAGAGCTAAATATATTTTCGAGAAAACAGATGATAAAATAGAAAATTCAGTTCTTAATTATTTTTTAAGGCATCATATTAATTCTGAAAATTTTGATGATATCACTCTCGAACTTTTTTCAAAATTGGATGACTATGATATCATTTCAGCCTTAAAGAACTGGCAAAATCACGATGACTTTGTTTTGAGCAGATTGAGTAAAATGATTTTAAACAGAGATTTATTGAAAATTAAGCTGGAGAATGAACCTTTTGATCAAGAAAAACTAAAATATCATTTATCAGAAGTCATTAAAAATTACAAGCTTTCTGAAGAAGAGGCTAAATATTTTACATTTGAAGGAACCACCTCTAATCTAGCTTACCAGCCTGATAAGGAACATATTAATATTATGTATAAAAATGGAAAGATTAAAGATGTATCCTCGGCTTCAGACCAGCTCAACCTAAAAGCATTATCCAAAACGGTAGTAAAGCACTACATATGTTATCCAAAAACCTATAATTAACGGTTTTTTTCTATTTTTGCCAGAATGAAATTTACAGCCCAACAAATTGCAGACATATTAGACGGAGATATCGTGGGGAATCCAGATGTTGAAGTTAATAAGCTTTCTAAGATAGAAGAAGGCAAAGAAGGATCGCTAACCTTTTTATCCAATCCAAAGTATACATCACATATTTACGAAACTCAAGCAAGCATTTGTATCGTCAATAAAAGCTTTGAGAAGATTCAAGAGATATCAACAACATTGATAAAGGTTGATGATTCTTATGAAGCATTTTCAAAATTACTTGAGGTCTATAATCAGATAAAATTAGATAAAAAAGGTATCGAAACACCAAGCTCCATATCGGATACAGCTAAACTAGGTGAAAACATTTACATAGGAGCTTTCACTTATATAGGAGAAGAGGTTGTTATAGGAGATAATGTGAAAATTTATCCCAATGTATACATAGGTGATAATGTTACTATAGGAAACGACGTTACGATATTTGCCGGTAGTAAAATTTATTCTGAAACCCAAATCGGGAATCATTGTACGCTCCACAGTGGAGTTATAATAGGTGCCGACGGGTTTGGGTTTACACCTTCAGAAAATGGAGAGTATTCCAAAATACCACAAATAGGTAATGTCATAATAGAAGATTTCGTGGATATAGGTGCTGCGACTACAATAGATAGGGCCACATTGGGATCTACTATAATTCGAAAAGGTGTGAAGCTTGATAATCAAATTCAAATCGCACATAATGTTGAAATCGGGGAGCATACTGCAATTGCAGCTCAAACTGGTATTGCAGGATCAAGTAAAATTGGAAAGAACTGTTTAATAGGAGGACAAGTCGGTATCGCAGGGCATATAAAAATAGGTGATCGCGTAAAAATTCAAGCTCAAACAGGTGTTGGGAGGAATGTAAAAGATGATGAAGCTATACAAGGTTCTCCAGCTTTTGGGTATAACGACTTTAATAAATCCTATGTGCATTTTAGAAATTTTCAAAAAATAGTAAGTCGTCTAGATCATATTGAAAAACAATTTCCAAAGAATGAAAATTAATAACCAAACCACTATAAAAAATGAAGTCTCTTTGCATGGGGTGGGACTTCATACAGGTCAGAATGTAACCTTAACTTTTAAACCTGCTCCAGTTAACCATGGATTTGCTTTTAAAAGAGCTGATCTTGAAGGAGAGCCTATTATTCCTGCGGATGTGAGCTTAGTAACCAATACCGATCGAGGAACAAGTCTAGAAAAAAATGGAGTTGTTATTCAAACATCAGAACATGTACTTGCTGCTTGTGTAGGAATGGGAGTCGATAATATTCTGTTGGAATTAAACGCCTCTGAGCCGCCAATCATGGATGGATCTTCAAAGTATTTTGTAGAAGCTTTGGAAGAAGCTGGTATAGTAGAACAAGATGCTCCAAGAGATGAGTTTATCGTGGAAGATGTGATTTCTTTTTCAGATGAAGAGACAGGTTCAGAAATTCTTGTCATGCCTTCCAATGAATACCAAGTCACCACTATGGTAGATTTTGGAACAAAGGTGCTGGGGACTCAAAATGCCTATTTAAATAAGATGAGTGATTTCAAAAAAGAGATCGCTGATTCAAGAACTTTTAGTTTTCTTCATGAGTTAGAAGCTATGTTAACCAATGGGTTAATAAAAGGGGGAGATCTTAACAATGCCATCGTTTATGTAGATAAAGAGTTATCTCCAGATACCATGGAACGTTTAAAAAAAGCTTTTGGAAAAAATGAAATTTCAATAAAGCCCAATGGGATTTTAGACAATCTCACACTTCATTATCCAAACGAGGCAGCAAGGCATAAATTGTTAGATGTCATTGGAGATTTGGCATTAGTCGGCACACATATAAGAGGCAAGGTGATAGCCAATAAGCCAGGTCACAGCATTAATACTCAATTTGCTAAAAAGTTAGCAAAAATAATAAAAGCTGAGAAACGCAATAAAGTACCAAAATTTGATCTTAATAAACCACCTCTTTATGATGTCACTGAAATCATGAACAGGTTACCTCACAGGCCACCCTTTTTACTGGTAGATAAAATTTTTGAATTGACAGATCGGTCGGTCATTGGAACTAAAAATGTGACCATGAATGAACCTTTCTTTATAGGACATTTTCCTGGTAAACCAGTGATGCCTGGTGTTCTTCAGATAGAAGCTATGGCTCAAACTGGTGGAATCTTAGCTTTAAGTACAGTGGACGATCCTGAAAATTACTTGACCTATTTTATCAAAATAGACAATGTCAAATTCAAACAACAGGTTGTACCTGGAGATACGCTTATTTTTAAACTAGAATTAATATCTCCAATTCGACGTGGTATTTGTCACATGCAAGGCTATGCTTATGCCAATGATAAATTAGCATGTGAAGCCGAGCTTATGGCCAAAATCGTAAAAACCAAATAAAATGAATCAACCTTTAGCATACGTTCACCCAGGTGCAAAAATTGCCAAAAATGTAGTTATTGAACCTTTCACTACTATACATAACGACGTTGAAATTGGAGAGGGAACTTGGATTGGTTCAAATGTTACCATTATGGAAGGAGCTCGAATCGGAAAAAACGTAAGTATTTTTCCAGGTGCTGTGATTTCAGCTGTTCCTCAAGATAAAAAATTTGAAGATGAAGACACTATTACCGAGATAGGCGATAATACCACGATAAGGGAGTGTGTGACGATCAATAGAGGTACCAATGATAGAATGAAGACTAAGATCGGGAAAAATTGTTGGATTATGGCTTATTGCCACATTGCTCATGATTGTGTTGTTGGTGATAATTGTGTCTTTTCGAATAATAGTACATTAGCAGGTCATATTACCGTTGGAGATTACGCTGTTCTAGCAGGGATGACTGCGGTACAGCAATTTTGCAGCATTGGACGTCATGCTTTTATCACAGGAGGATCGCTGGTAAGAAAAGATGTTCCTCCGTTTGTGAAAGCAGGAAGAGAGCCCTTGTCCTATGTTGGAATTAATTCTGTAGGCCTAAGACGGAGAGGTTTTGATACCGACAAAATAAGAGAAATTCAAAATATTTATAGGATTCTTTATCAGAAGAATTACAACAATACTCAGGCCCTTTCTATTATTGAAGCAGAAATGGAAGCTACTCCAGAACGAGACGAAATATTACAATTTATAAAAGATTCCCAGAGAGGAATCATGAAAGGATATTTTTCAAATTAAACACTTATGGCAACAACAAGCGACATTAGAAATGGGTTATGCATAAAATATAACCACGATATTTTTAAGGTAACAGAATTTTTACATGTTAAACCAGGAAAAGGTCCTGCTTTCGTGCGGACTAAATTAAAAAGTGTGACGACAGGAAAAGTCATCGACAACACGTTTTCTTCGGGACATAAAATTGAAGAAGTAAGAGTAGAAACTCACAAATACCAATTTCTCTATCAGGAAGGTGAATTTTACTATTTTATGCATGTTGAAGATTTTACACAAATCAGACTGCTTAAAGCGGCATTGGATATGCCAAATTTACTGAAAGAGGGAGAGGTGGTTACTATACTTATCAATACAGAAGATAATCTTCCACTATCTGTAGACATGCCTCCTCACGTAGTCTTAGAAGTGACTCAAACAGATCCAGGTTTAAAAGGAAATACGGCTACTAATGCTACTAAACTTGCAATTCTAGAAACTGGTGCAGAAGTAAACGTTCCTTTGTTCATCAATGAAGGAGATAAGGTAAAGGTTGAAACTGAAAAGGGAACTTATAAAGAACGAATTAAATAATAAGCTAAACTGAATGAAGTTTCCACAACCACAGTCTCTTTTAGAAATTTCTGAACTGATCACCTCTGAATTTGTTGGTGATCACCTTCTTAAAATTCAAGGTATAAATGAAATTCATGTTGTAGAAGAAGGAGATATTGTATTTGTAGACCACCCTAAATACTACGATAAGGCTTTAGAATCTAAAGCAAGCGTCATACTTATCAATAAAAAAGTAGATTGCCCTGAAGGAAAAGCCCTATTGATATCTGAAGATCCGTTTTCAGATTTTAATAAAATTACCCATCACTTTTCACCGTTTATAGCGACAGATGTCCAAATTTCAAAAACAGCTTTTATCGGTCTTGATACCGTTATTCAACCCAACGTTTTTATAGGGAATAATGTGAAGATTGGCAATAATTGTATCATTCATAGTAACGTTTCAATATACGATGGTGTTGAGGTTGGCAACAATGTTCAGATCCACGCAGGTACTGTTTTAGGTGCAGACGCTTTCTATTATAAAAACCGTCCTTTACACCATGATAAATTGCTTTCTGGAGGTAGTGTTAAAATTGAAGACGATGTAGAGATTGGAGCGCTGTGCACTATCGATAAAGGGGTGTCTGGAATCACACTTATAGGAAAAGGCACAAAAATAGATAACCAAGTTCAAATTGGACATGATACAATAATAGGGAAGAAGTGTCTTATTGCCTCGCAAACAGGAATAGCAGGTTGCGTTGTTGTAGAAGATGAAGTCACCATGTGGGGACAAGTAGGGGTAGCAAGCGGTCTAACTATAGGAACAAAGGCTATTATTCTGGCGCAATCTGGGATTAGTAAAAACCTAAAACCCAACACCACTTATTTTGGATCTCCAGCAGAAAATGTAAAAATGAAATATAGAGAATTAGCTTACCTCAAAAGAATACCAGAGATTATTGAAAGAATAAAAAATTTATGAGTTCAGAGCCTAAAAACTCGGTTGTGATTTTTTTCACTATCACACTATAAAGATCAATTTGAACTTAAGATATCTATGCATTAAAAATGAACTAAAAAGCAGCAGTTATTTTTAATCAAATTTTGAAAAGTTCTACAGCCTATTTCCTGAACTAGAGGACTCTTCTAAAGATAGGTCTCCTGTTTTTTTATGTGAATGGGGATCAATAAAATAGAAACGAGGTTGTTAAATTTACTTATAAAGAAGAAACGACTGAATTTTAAAAACTGGATTAGCAGATTTTTTTGAAATTTTAAAATAAAAGCAGATTGCTTTTTAATGTTTCGATGGGATCAATGGTTTACTAAATTATTTTTCTTTTTTAGAGATAAAGTATAATTAGGCAATTAAATAACTATATAATTTTTAAGGCTCGCCTTAAAAAATTACTTTTGTTTAACGAAAATTTAAAATATATATGAGCGTTTTAGTCAACAAAAATTCAAAAATTATTGTTCAGGGATTTACTGGAAGTGAAGGATCATTTCACGCCGAACAAATGATAGACTACGGAACCAATATAGTTGGTGGTGTGACTCCGGGCAAAGGAGGAACTATGCATTTGGGAAAACCAGTTTTCAATACAGTCTTTGATGCTGTTGAAAAGGCTGGAGCGGATACCTCTATTATCTTTGTTCCACCAGCTTTTGCTGCTGATGCCATTATGGAAGCAGCAGATGCAGGAATTAAAGTCATTATAGCCATTACGGAGGGTATTCCTGTTTCAGACATGATTAAGGCTTCAGATTACATAAAAAATAAAAACTGCAGACTTGTTGGTCCAAACTGTCCTGGTGTGATTACTCCTGGAGAGGCTAAAGTGGGTATTATGCCAGGGTTTGTTTTCAAAAAAGGAACAGTTGGCATTGTTTCTAAGTCCGGAACCCTAACTTACGAAGCTGCAGACCAAGTGGTAAAAGAAGGTTTTGGTATTACCACAGCTATAGGTATTGGGGGAGATCCCATTATAGGGACTACCACAAAAGACGCTTTAGAGATGTTGGTGAATGATCCAGAAACTGAATGTGTGGTCATGATCGGTGAAATTGGTGGGCAATTGGAAGCAGAAGCTGCAAAATGGTATAAAGAGAGTGGAAGCAAAAAACCTGTTATAGGCTTTATTGCTGGTGAAACGGCTCCTGCTGGAAGAACTATGGGACATGCTGGTGCTATTGTAGGTGGAAGTGAAGATACCGCTCAGGCGAAAAAAGCAATCTTAAAGGATTCTGGTATCCACGTTGTGGATTCACCAGCTGAAATTGGCAAAAAAGTAGCCGAAGTACTTTCAAAATAAATTATTTAAAATTTAAAAAGCCTTTACTGTTTAAGTGAAGGCTTTTTATGTCAGATCTATAAAATCTATGAAACTACTGGACAAAAAAAATGTTATCGTTACAGGTGGAAGCCGAGGCATAGGCAAAGGTATTGCTGAAATATTTGCTCAACACGGAGCCAATGTGGCCTTTACTTATAATTCATCTTCAAGTTCGTCTAAAGAGTTGGAAGAGTATCTTAAAACCTTTGGAGTAAAAGCAAAAGCATACCAATCTGATGCCTCAGATTTTGATCAAGCTCAGAAGTTGGCAGATGAGGTGATCAAAGATTTTGGCAGTATAGATGTTCTTATCAACAACGCTGGAATTACTAAAGACAATCTTTTAATGAGGATGAGTGCAGACGATTTTGATAAGGTTATTAAAGTGAATTTGAATTCTGTTTTTAATTTGACAAAAGCTGTTTTGCGACCTATGTTGAAGCAAAGACATGGTAGCATTATCAATATAAGTTCTGTTGTTGGTATCAAAGGAAATCCTGGGCAGGCCAATTATTCAGCTTCAAAAGCAGGAATCATCGGCTTTTCTAAATCCGTAGCTTTAGAATTAGGGTCTAGAAATATACGTTCAAATGTAGTGGCTCCAGGGTTTATAGAAACGGAAATGACAGAAAAATTAGATGAAAAAACACTAGAGGGCTGGAGACAAGCCATACCTCTTAAAAGAGGTGGACAACCACAAGATATAGCCAATGCATGTGTGTTTCTTGCTAGTGATATGAGTACTTACATCACTGGTCAAACCTTAAGTGTAGATGGAGGAATGTACACCTAAAAATAAATTATGACAAGTCAATTTTTGCTTTTGCTTCTTTTGAATTTTGTATGTTCATCGGGACTGACATTCTTATTGTATCATAAATTACTTCAAGACAAAACTCAAAGAGTGCTTGCACTTTTTAGATTTTTGTCTTTTTTTTTGATAGGCTTATTGCTTATAAATCCTAAAATAAACTCTACAGAACTCAGTATTGAAAAGCCCAAACTCACCTTTGCTTTTGATGATTCTGAATCTATTCAAAAACTTTCTAATAGCAGAGAAATCAATGATTTTATAAGAAAGATCAGGACAGATGATGACCTAAATTCAAAATACGATTTAAGTTTTTTTTCCTTTGGCAATCAATTCGATATATTAACTGATACCCTTATATTTTCTGAGCCTTCGACCAACCTCTCGAAAGTCATAGATTACGCTTACGAAATAAACAAAGAAAAATCGTCTTCATTTGTAATAGTGACAGATGGAAATCAAACTTTTGGAGAAGACTACTCATACAAATCCTTACCTGACTCTTTGTCCTCTTCAATTTTGGTGTTAGGTGATACCACCTCTTATAAAGATTCTAAAATTGACTTTATCAACCTCAATGAGTTTGCTTATTTTGATAATGAATTTCCTTTAGAATTATTTGTGAGTCAGAATACCTCTACGAGTACAACTCAAACCCTAAGTATAATTGAAAACAATGTAAAAGTCGCTTCCAGATCAATTGCTATTCCTGCTAAGGGTTCCACTAAAGTTGAGTTTCAACTTAAAGCAAAACCAGTAGGAATAAAGATGCTTAAAGTTAGGCTCGAGCCTCTTCAAAATGAAAAGAACTCAATAAATAATCAAAAAAGTGTATCTCTAGAGGTCATGGATTCACGCTCCAAAATTTTGCTGATCTCAGATGTAACACATCCGGACTTGGGATTCTTTAAAAGAATTCTGGAAACCAACAAGGAAATGGAACTCTTTATAAAAAGCCCTTCAGATTTTATTGACTATTCAAAATATGATTTGCTAATTTTATACCAGCCTCAATCTTCATTTCGAAAAGTTTTTAGTGAAATAAAAGTCAATCCATTAAATTATTTTCTTGTCGGAGGTTCACAAACTGACTATGGGTATTTAAATCAGTTGGATTTAGGATTTCAAAAGGAAATAATACCTACTACCGAAGGGTATTCTGCTAGTTTAAATACTGATTTTAGTATGTTTCAAATCGATGATTTAAATTTTAAAGCCTACCCGCCCTTGTTAGACAAGTTTGGGGATATCAATTTGACAACTAATTTTTCAATATTTTTAAATAAGAAAGTTAATGGAGTTGAACTGGATTCTCCATTGTGGGTGTTTGATGTAGATTCTAATACAAAACGTTCTTTTTTATTTGGTGAGAATTTCTGGAAATGGAGAGCTAGCTATTATGTTATGCACTCAGATTTTCAGAAATTTGACCAAAGCTTCCAAAAAATACTTCAGTATTTATCACAAGCGAAGTCTAAGAATAACTTAGTGGTGAAAGTGAGTCCAGTGATTAATTCCGAAGAATCAAATGAAATAAGAGCTAAGTATTATGACGCTAATTTTGAAGTGAATTCCGGTTTTAATTTCAACATTCGTTTTGAAAATCTTGAGACAAAAAATACAATAGAGTCAAGACTACCTTCAGATGGAGATAGTTATGCCTATAATTTATCAGATTTAGACCCGGGGACTTATACTTATGAAATAAAAGGGATAGATGTTGAAATTTCTAAAGCTGGACAATTTCAGATTTTAAGCTATTCTAGAGAACTTCAATTTGAAAATGCAAACTATAAAGGTTTAAAACGACTTGTAGAAAAAAAAGATTTGTATTTATTTTCAAATAGAGAAGAACTTTTTTTGAATCTAAGATCAAAGGACGTTAAATCTATCCAAAAATCCCTTAAAAAAACACAGCTTTTAGTCAATTTCGAATTGCTTATCTTATTATTAGCATTAACTTTGGGTTCAGAATGGTTTTATAGAAAATATAAAGGCTTAATCTAAATTAAATTATTATGGAAAAATTACCGAAGGCGATTATACCTATTATTATAGCGGTGGTGATTGCAATCATTTTTATAGCAAATTCAACGGTGAACATCAATTCTGGTGAAGCTGGAGTTTTGTTTAAACGTTTTGATGGAGGTGTAGTTACAGATGGACAACCTCTTAAAGAGGGTTTTCATATTGTAGCTCCTTGGAACACTGTTTTTATTTATAATGTGAGACAACAAACTATAGATGAATCGATGCAAGTTTTATCTTCAAACGGTCTGGACATTAAGCTTGACGCTACAATTTGGTTTGAACCCGTTTATAATGAACTTGGCTTACTACACAAGGATCGTGGAGAGAAGTATGTTTCTAGATTAATACAGCCTGCTGTGAGATCTGCAACAAGAGCAGTCGTTGGTCGGTACAAGCCTGACGAATTGTATGCTCAAAAAAGAGAATCAATTCAAAATGAAATATACGATGAAACCAATGACTTATTGAAAAACCAATTTGTTCAAGTCAATAGAATTTTGGTAAGAGATGTCTCATTACCACCAACTATTAAACAAGCTATTGAGAGAAAATTAAAGCAAGAACAAGAATCATTGGAATATGAGTTTCGTTTAGAAAAAGCGACTAAAGAAAAGCAACGTCAAGAAATTGAAGCTGAAGGTAAAGCTCGTGCCAATGAGATCTTAAATGCTTCCTTATCTGATAAAATTTTAAGAGAAAAAGGAATTCAAGCTACAATTGAGTTATCTAAATCTGAAAATGCTAAAATTATTGTGATAGGTTCTGGAGACAGCGGAATGCCTATCATATTGGGTAATAACTAATTTTATCACAAAAAAAACTAACTTTTTTAAATTTGAATATTTTATTTTAAATTTGCATTTCAATGAAAAATCACAACTTACATCATTATTTATCTAAAGCGCTCAACGTGATTGGAATGTAATATGTAGATAGTTGATCATATCCAAAACCCGTTTGAGCAATGTGCTCTAACGGGTTTTTTAATTTAAAAAACGAGAATCAATAGAATGGAAAAACTTAAAATAGCAATACAAAAGTCAGGAAGGCTACATGACAAATCCTTTAGAATTTTAAAGAACTGCGGGATTTCAATTGAAAACGGAAGAGATCAGCTTAAGGTAGAAGCTTCGAATTTCCCTTTAGAGATTTTTTACCTTAGAAATGGTGATATCCCGCAATATCTAAGAGATGGTATTGCAGACTTAGCCATAGTGGGGGAAAACCTCCTTTATGAAAAGGGAGATGACCTTCTTATCCAAAGGCGTTTAGGGTTCTCTAAATGCAAAGTGTCTTTAGCAATCCCGAAGCAGTCCACTATCTCAGGAGTTAAAGATCTAGAAGGCATGCAGATAGCCACGTCTTATCCTAATACACTTCAGAAATACCTGAATAGAGAAGGTGTAAAAGCCAATATTCATTTAATTACAGGTTCTGTTGAAATTGCTCCTAATATTGGTCTTGCAGATGCCATTTGTGATATTGTATCTAGCGGTAGTACTTTATTCAAAAACAACCTAAAAGAATCTGACGTTATTTTGAGAAGTGAAGCCGTCTTAGCAAGTTCTCCCACTTTATCAGTAGAGAAGCAAGTATTACTTGATAAACTTGTGTTTAGAATTGATGCTGTTTTAAGAGCTGAAAATTATAAATATGTACTATTGAATGCTCCAAACAATAAGCTTGAAGAGATAATTAAAATTTTACCAGGAATGAAAAGCCCAACTATTATGCCTCTTTCAGAATCTAACTGGAGTTCCGTACACACGGTTATTACTCAAAAGAAGTTTTGGGAAATCATAGATGAATTAAAATCTGCAGGGGCAGAAAGCATACTTGTAAGTCCAATCGAAAAAATGATTTTATAATGAAAACAATTCAATTTCCAAAAAGAGAAGACTGGTCTGAACTCTTAAAACGACCAACGCGTACTTTTAAAGATATAGAAACCACAGTAGATGATATCTTTAAGAATATTGAACAAAGTGGTGATGAAGCTGTATTAAAATATACCAGCATGTTCGATGGAGTGGATTTAAAAGACTTAAAAGTGACATCCACTGAAATTGAAAATGCTCATCACCAAGTTTCCAACCCTTTGAAATCTGCTATTCAACTAGCCAAAGCTAACATCACTAAATTTCATGAGGCTCAAAAGACAGAACCTGTTAGGGTAGAAACTCAACCCGGAGTAACTTGCTGGCAAGCTAAAAAACCCATACAAAAAGTAGGCTTATACGTACCAGGTGGAACAGCTTCTCTGTTCTCTACTATTTTGATGTTGGCAGTGCCTGCGAAAATCGCTGGTTGTAGCGAGATTGTATTATGCACTCCACCAAACAAGAAAGGTGAGATAAATCCTGTTACTTTATATACTGCTGAACTTTGTGGTATCGATAAAATTTTTAAAGTAGGAGGAATTCAAGCTATAGGAGCCATGACTTTTGGGACTGAAAGTATTCCAAAAGTTTATAAGATCTTTGGACCTGGGAACCAATATGTAACTGTTGCCAAACAAGTAGCCACAACTTTCGACGTAGCTATCGATATGCCAGCAGGTCCTTCAGAATTGTTAATTGTTGCAGATGAAACAGCGAATCCTGAATTTGTAGCTTCAGACTTGTTGAGTCAGGCAGAACACGGTGTTGATTCTCAAGTGGTTTTAGTATCAACAGATGAAGACATGATAACCGCTGTGCAAAAAGTGATCAAAGAGCAACTAGACGTATTACCGAGAAAAGAGATGGCGACTAAAGCTATTGAAAATTCAAGATTTGTTTTGGTAAAAGACAAAGATTCAGCTCTAGAATTAATTGACTTCTATGGTCCAGAACATTTTATTATCTCTACCAAAGACGATGATTTTTATGTTGACAATATCAATAATGCAGGATCCGTTTTTATAGGAAAATATACTCCAGAAAGTGCAGGAGATTATGCTTCTGGAACCAACCATACTTTGCCTACCAATGGGTATGCCAAACAGTATAGTGGTGTAAATCTAGATAGTTTTAACAAAGCGATTACCTATCAAAAAATTACTGAGGAAGGAATTAAAGGAATTGGTGAAGCGGTAGAACTTATGGCAGAAGCTGAAGGCCTTCAAGCTCACAAAAATGCGATGACTTTAAGACGAAAAGCGGTTGAAAATAATTAATACGTCGGAGAATGATTTTAGATAACCTCATAAGAAAAAATGTAAAAAATATGTCAGCATACTCGTCTGCAAGAGACGAGTTTAATGCTGATGATCAAAATTATCTGTTTTTGGATGCTAATGAAAATCCATTTGATTCTGAGTACAACAGATATCCAGATCCTTATCAAAATGCTTTAAAGAATGCTATTTCAAAGATCAAACAAATTCCAAAGGAAAATATTGTTTTAGGGAATGGTAGTGATGAAGTTCTTGATCTCATTTTCAGGGCTTTTTGCGAGCCCAAAGAGGATGAGATTATTACTATGCCCCCCACTTATGGCATGTATAATGTATTAGCGAATCTTAATGATATAAAAACAGTAGAAGTGCGTTTGAAGGAAGGATTTCAAATTGATGTTCAAGGAGTGATGTCGGCTATAACAGATAAAACCAAATTGATTTTTATTTGTTCTCCAAACAATCCTTCAGGAAACTTATTACAAATCAATGATGTTAAAAGCATCTTAAGTCATTTTTCTGGATTAGTAGTAATTGATGAGGCTTACATTGATTTTGCAGCGAGTAGTTCATTTATATCTGAATTGAATGATTTCCCAAATTTGATTATTACTCAAACTTTTTCAAAGGCTTTAGCTCATGCAGGAATTCGAGTTGGGATGTGTTTTGCCAGCGAACGTATTATTACGGTTCTCAATAAAATAAAGCCTCCGTATAATATCAATCAACTTAGCCAAAGTAAAGCTTTAGAGGTGGTTCAAAATTTTGATACCTATATCTTTCAAGTTCAGATTATCAAATCTGAAAGAGAATTAGTGGCAAACGAGTTAAAAAAAATTGGTTGGATAAAACATATTTTTCTTTCAGAATCTAATTTTTTACTCTGTCGAGTAGATGATGCAAACCTAAGGTATGGCCAATTGCTAGAGAAAAAAATAGTGGTTAGAAATAGAACGAATCAACCGTTATGTGAGAATTGCTTGAGGTTTACGGTGGGTACACCAGAACAAAACCAAACTTTACTCAATGCCCTAAAAGAACTTAATTCATGAAAAAAGTCTTATTCATAGATAGAGATGGTACGCTCATCAAAGAGCCAGCCGACGAGCAAATTGATAGTTTTGAGAAGCTAGAATTTTATCCAGAAGTATTTACTTACATGAATAAAATTGCATCAGAGCTAGATTATGAATTGGTCATGATCACCAATCAAGATGGTTTAGGGACCGATATTTATCCAGAAGACAGCTTCTGGCCAGTCCAAAATTTTATCATTCACGCTTTTAAAAATGAAGGTGTCGAGTTTACCGACGTCTACATAGATAAAACCTTTCCAAAAGATAATGCATCTACTAGAAAACCAAAAACAGGTTTATTGACTAAGTATTTTGAATTTGAATACGATATGGAAAATTCTTTTGTCATTGGAGATCGGCTTACTGATATTGAGTTGGCAAAAAATTTAGGGGCTAAAGGTATCTTTATAGATAACAAAACGGAATTAGGCTTAGGAGAATTGGGATCTTCCAATACTGAATTAGAATCTTATATTGGGCTTAGGTCCACGACTTGGAAAGCCATCTATGATTACCTAAAGTTAGATCGAAGAACCGCTAGTCTAAAGCGAACAACTAAAGAAACCAATATTGAAATTAGCGTAAATTTAGATGGCACTGGTAAGAGTGATATTTCTACGGGACTTCATTTTTTTGACCATATGCTCGACCAAGTGGCACGACATGGACAAATAGATATAAAATTGAAAGCTGATGGGGATTTGGAAGTGGACGAACATCATACTATTGAAGATGTGGCCATTGTTTTAGGTGAAGTTTTCGCTAAAGCTTTAGGATCAAAATTAGGTATAGAACGCTATGGATTTTGTTTGCCAATGGATGATAGTTTAGCCCAAGTTGCCATAGACTTTGGTGGTCGTAATTGGTTGGTTTGGGAGGCTGATTTTCAAAGAGAAAAAATAGGAGAGATGCCTACAGAAATGTTTATGCATTTTTTCAAATCCTTTACAGATGGCGCAAAATGCAATTTGAATATAAATGCCAAAGGAGACAATGAGCACCATAAAATTGAAGCCATTTTTAAAGCGTTTGCTAAATCTATAAAAATGGCTGTCAAGCGAGATGCAGAAAAAATGATTTTACCAAGTACAAAAGGACAACTTTAGATGAAGATCGCAATAATAGATTATGGAGCTGGTAATGTAAAAAGTATCGAGTTTGCTTTACAGAGACTTGGTTACTCTTCGGAACTAACAAATGATTCTAAAACCATAAAAGCAGCAGATCGTGTTATTTTTCCGGGTGTTGGTGAAGCAAGTAGCGCTATGAAAATGTTGATAGGCACAGGACTAGATCAGGTTATTCCAACTTTAGAACAGCCTGTTTTAGGGATTTGCTTAGGAATGCAATTGATGTGCAATTATTGTGAAGAGGGAGATACCGAGGGCTTAAACATATTCGATGCAAAAGTTTTGAAGTTTAACAATCAACTCAAAGTGCCTCAGGTAGGTTGGAATACAATTTTCAACTTAAAATCGGATCTTTTTAAAGGTATAGAAGAAAATGCTTATATGTACTTAGTGCATAGTTTCTATGTTCCAAAGTGCCGAGATAGTATTGCCAATTCCAGTTATGGAGTGGATTACAGCGTGGCACTTTATAAAAATAATTTTTATGGAGTGCAATTTCATCCTGAAAAAAGCGGAAAAATAGGCGAAGAAATTTTGAAGAATTTTATTGAAATACAATGAGAATAATTCCTGCAATAGATATAATAGATGGCCAATGTGTGAGACTCTCCAAAGGCGATTATGAGACTAAAAAAGTTTATAATGAAAATCCGCTTGAGGTTGCCAAGGCTTTTGAAGATAGTGGAATTGACTATTTACATTTAGTCGATTTAGATGGTGCTCAGTCCAAGCATATTGTAAATTATAAAATATTAGAAGATATAGCGACACATACCCGACTCAAAATTGATTTTGGAGGTGGTTTAAAAACCGATAAAGATCTTAAAATCGCCTTTGATTCTGGAGCACAACAAATTACTGGAGGTAGTGTTGCTGTGACTAATACATCCCTATTTTTGGATTGGTTAACTCAATTTGGTTCTCAGAAAATCATCTTAGGAGCAGATGCTAAAGATGGAAAGATCGCTACTGGTGGTTGGAAAGAGGCTTCAGATTTGGAAATTGAAAAGTTCATCCAAGATTTTGTAGCTCATGGGGTTGACTATGTTATATCTACAGATATATCTAAAGATGGCATGCTACAAGGGACTTCAACAGAGTTGTATAAGTCTATTTTAATGAATAATCCAAATTTGAAACTAATCGCATCGGGAGGGGTTTCAAATTTGAAAGATCTTCAAGATGTTTTTGACATAGGCTGTGAAGGTGTGATTATTGGAAAAGCGATCTACGAAAATAAAATCAGTTTAAAAGAACTGGAGAAATTTGTTTTAGAACACTAAAAACGAAAAGACATTGCTTACAAAACGTATTATTCCCTGTTTGGATATCAAGAATGGCCGAACGGTTAAAGGTGTTAATTTTGTTGAATTAAGGGACGCTGGTGATCCAGTAGAACTAGCCAAAATCTATGCTGAAAATTATGCTGATGAGCTGGTTTTCTTAGATATTTCAGCGACAGAAGAACGCCGTAAAACCTTAGCGCAATTGGTGGAAGATATTGCAAAACACATAAACATCCCTTTTACGGTTGGTGGTGGGATTTCTTCGGTAGAGGATGTCGCTCTTTTGTTAAAATCTGGAGCAGATAAAGTTTCGATAAATTCTGCTGCGGTGAAAACCCCAAAATTAATTTCAGAAATAGCTCAGCGATTTGGTTCCCAATGTGTGGTCGTTGCTATTGATGCCAAGCAAATAAATGGACGTTGGAAAGTTCATTTGGTAGGAGGAAAACAGCCTACTGAATTAGATTTATTTGAGTGGGCCAAAGAAGTTCAGGAGCTTGGCGCTGGAGAAATTTTATTCACTTCCATGGATAATGATGGAACTAAGGAGGGTTTTGCTAATGAAGCCTTAGCCCGACTTTCCGATGAGCTTCATATTCCAATTATCGCTTCAGGAGGTGCAGGAACAGTTCAACATTTTGAAGATACCTTTAAACTAGGAAAAGCAGATGCAGCTCTTGCAGCTAGTGTTTTTCACTTCAAAGAAATAGAAATTCCAGACTTAAAGCAAGAGCTCAAGTCTAAAGGAATATCCATAAGAATTTAAAAAACTAACTATGACTATAGATTTCAAGAAAGATAAAAGTGGTCTGGTACCAGCTATTGTCCAAGATGCTAATACCAAAACTGTTTTGATGCTTGGCTATATGAACGAAGAAGCTTATAAAAAAACCATTGAAACTAAGTTGGTGACTTTTTATAGCAGAAGTAAAGAAAGACTCTGGACCAAAGGCGAAGAGAGTGGTCATACTTTGGATTTGGTAGATATTAAGGTAGATTGTGATGATGACACTTTGCTCGTCAATGTTCATCCTAACGGATCGACCTGCCATACTGGAGCAGATACTTGCTGGAAAGAGGATAACAAAACAACTTTTGGATACCTTACCGATTTAGAATCTATTATTTCTCAACGTAAGTTGGAAGCTAATTCTAAAGAAAGTTATATCGCTAGTTTATTTGAAAAAGGAATTAATAAAATTGCACAAAAAGTAGGAGAGGAGGCTGTTGAAGTTGTCATTGAAGCTAAAGATAGTGATGATAATTTATTTTTAAATGAAAGTGCAGATTTGCTTTTCCATTACCTGATTTTACTTCGGCAAAAAGGGTTTGAACTCAAGGATGTCGTGGATATTCTGGAGCGACGAAATAAAAAATAAGCGTTAATTTGATTTTAGGTTAAAATGCAATACAAACGTTTTTACTATCTCCTTCAACTTCAGTACTTAGGCTTTCGGTATCACGGCTGGCAAAAGCAGCCTAATGTTCTTACGGTAGAGCATATGATCCATAAAACTTTGAATTATATACTAGAGAATCAACGCTTTAAGGTTCTTGCAGCTGGCAGAACAGATGCTATGGTATCTGTAAACCAAACGTATATTGAATTGTTTATCTATGAAGATGAGCTCGATTTGGAAACCTTTCTAGAGCAATTCAATAAAAATCTTCCTCAAGATATAAGGGCTTTGTCTGTTGAAGAAACCACTGCTGACTTTAATATTATTCAGCATCCAAAAATTAAAGAATACTTTTACTTTTTCTGCGTAAAGGAGAAAATGCATCCGTTTTGTGCTCCATTCATGGTGAACTTTCAAGAAGACCTCGATATTGAACTGATGAAACTAGGGGCTAAACTTTTTGAAGGAGAACATGATTTTTATTCCTTTGCATTCAGGCCTAATCCAGAAACAAAGACCGAGGGAAATATCGATCGCTGCGAACTCACAGAAAACGATATCTATACAGCCAACTTTTTTCCAAATCAAAGTTTTGTATTGAAGGTAGTAGGAGAAGGTTTTAAACGTCAACAAATTAGATTGATGATGGGTGCCTTAACCGATCTTGGAAGACATAAGATAAACTTGGCAGATTTAGAAAAAACCATAGATGGACGTCATAAAATAAAACTTGAGCACATAGCCCAAGCCTCAGGTTTAATTCTAAACAAAGTGAGTCTGAAATTCTAAAACCATTTCTTTTCTCCAAAATAAAAATTCGATGAAGCAATTATAAAAATCATGACTCTCTAATCGATAAAATATTTAAATTTTATCTGGAACCTGACATAAAGTCAAAACCCGTTTCATAGGTATCTACTAAAAAAGCAGAAGAAAAATAAACGATTCGTTGCGAGATGAAAAGTTTGATTTGGTGTTTGAAAAGGTAGGGGGTATTCTTTACATAAATTTTTATTGCTCTATTTTCAATTCAATTCACTTTCAAATCGAATTGAAAATAATATCATGAGCTTATAGAAATTAAATAATATATGACACATTAAAAGACAACTCTAAACTAATTTTTAACCAGCAGATATTTTCTGTTGTAAAAAATTATTTTCAAACTCATTTTATTTAAGTGTTGTTGAGCACAGGCTTAATTTTCTCCCCTTAAATGATAAACATTTAAGGGGAGAGCTGAGTTTAGATAATCTTTAAAATCATAGACCCCTATAAAATTGATTTAGTATTTGAATCGAGGTCAATGGATCATCAGGTCGTATAATTTTGCCATCAAATAGTTTTATAGCAATGACCTAGTAGTTTTCAGAATTAATTGCAGCAACAAGTACATCTTTAAAATTTTCTTTATGGACACAAATTATTTGACTCAAAATTTAATTTTTAATAAGGTTGCGTTTTAAATTGAAATATTCAAGGTGTTTTAAGTTCAGATGTGTTTTGCTCACTTTTTTTTTCAAAATAGTGCACTTCTGCTTGTAAGCGTTCTTTAGTTAAATTGATAATTCTTTTATTGATCTCTGATGTATTCTCAACATAAAATTTATACTCCTCAATCGTAAAATGACCCATAAAGATTCCCCTTATAAGATTTTTAAATTTTGAGTCTTTCTTGACTGTATTCTCAATGTATTTAAGTTTTTCACCATGTCCAAGCTTATGGAACACATTTTTATAGCGAATGATATAATTTTCAAAAATAGATAGTAAAATATCATTTTGAAATTTAGCAATAGGTCTTAAAGTCGAATTTTGAAAAGATTCTAAGCTTAAGGTGAGAGCGGTTACTTTAGCATTGGGAACTTCTACGCGTATGGATATAATTTCCTCATCTCTTGTCTTCATAGTAAAAGTTTTTGTCTAAAGTAAGGATTCTTTTTTAAAAAATATGAGTTATAAAGACCACACTTTTAACACCAGATTAAATTTATAAAGGCTTAGTATAAATTTCATTATACTAAGATATGGCTCAGCACAAGTTTTTTTGATGGATTGAAAATAAAAATAATTACACAGCTTCAGCCATATTAATTTTTTAGAAAAATAGATGAAAAAGAAATGATTTGTAAATGTTATATTGTAGATCTAATTTTATACAAGTGTTTTTGATACTTAGAAAAATTGGTATAGGTCTGATAAGACTAATTTATTATTAGTAAATTAGTTGCATAAGAAAAGCTGTCCGTTATATATTATGAGGTATTTAAAGGACCAATTAAGGAAGAACTTTAAATATCAGGCGAACATTTTGGACAGCTCTTTTTTGCGATAGAGTTGGTTGAACTTATGCTATGTGTTTTACTCTATAGTGATATTAAAAGTTACTTCAATATCTGTTTCTCCACCAACTTCATCAGATAGATTTCCTTCACTTGCTCCAGGAGCATTTTTATCACCTTCATGAATAAGAATTACAGTGAAGTTCCCTTGGCTAGCACCGACTGTACTTAATCTAAATTCTACACCAATAGGGTTTCCGTCGTCATCTAAAGCTCCAGTATAAGCAAGATTAGCGTTTAAAGAATCCTCTACAATATAAAATACCTGATGTTCATCAGCTTCTTCAAGAACTTCAATGGTGATGTCTTCAGCAGGATCTTCCAGCTCATTCAAAAATTCTACACGACCAGTATAGGTAGTATTCGCAGATAGTACTGAACTTGAAATTTCTGGATTAGATCCATCTCCATCCAAATCTCTGTACGTAAAAGTTAGAACTTCGCCACCTCCTTCAGGAGTCAGAAACAAATTTAAAGTCGTGATGACTTCTTCTTCGTTGATCACTTGTGGTGCATCATCGTCGTCAGAACAGGCACTAAAAACGAGCATTGCTATAAGGCTTAAGCCTAATAATTTAATTGTTTTCATAGATTTCATTTTTAAAATTTAAGTTGTGTTAATAATTGAGTTTTAATTGTAACATAGCATTAGTGCCGACTTCATCGGCATAAAATCTTAACCTATTGAGATAATCTCTATACTTAGTATTTAAAACGTTATTGATCATCACGTTGATGCTCAACTTAGTTTTATTTAGATTGAAGTCTATTCCTGAGCTAAAATTAAGAAGATGATATGCCTCTGGTGAAGAACTAATATCCACTTCAACTTCTTCAAATTCACCGGTGGTCGTATTGACAATAGCTGTTCTAAAATTAGTATCAGGAAATTCGTTTTGTTGGGTTACCAACTGACTGTTTAAAGAGACATAAAAATTATTCCATTCTTTTTTAGAATAGGTTATCACATTTGAAATATTAAAAGGAGGCATATTGATAAGCGCCTCATTTTGCTCGACATCTCTTCCATTGACGTAAGCAAAATTCGACAAGAACTCAAAATTATCAAAACTATAATTGGCACTCACGTCTAACCCATAAAGCCTTGCATTGGTTTGTCTATACTCATACACTGGGAAAGCTCCTCTTATAGTTGTTTCTATACCGTTGGGCTCCAAGACTATAAAGTCTTCGATATAATTAATAAAAGGCTGAATAGTGAAGCTAAGCTTTTTAAGCCTTCCTTGAAACCCAACTCCTGCTTTATAGGATTGTTCTGGTTTGAGCTGAAGATCACCAAGTTCTATACTAGAAATGCTGTGGTGTAAGCCATCACTGAACAATTCTGAGGGGTTTGGTGCTCTACTCGCTGAACTTAAATTTCCAATCAATTTAAAATCATTTTTGAAAGTATAAGTTGCACCTACAGTTGCAGAAATAGTGTGGTAATCGAACTGTGGATTTGTTAAAATCTGATTTCCATTTTCTCCAATTTCAAATTCAGGAAAGAGTCGATCGTAGCCTAAGTTTTCCCATCTCGAAGTGACATAGAATTTATCAGCATTTATACTATTAAAATCATAGCGAACTCCAGCATCTAGATTCCAACGCTCTGATATATCATAAGCGGTGGTGGCAAAAATCCCAGCAGTATACATATTATAGTCTGGAATAAGTCTTCTCACTCCAGTATTTGGATTTGCAAAGTTATTTTGAGCATTGAATTCTAAACCGAAATTAGAGTCAAAACTCTCCAAACTGTTCCATTCCAATTGGGCAAGTAGGGTATGGGTTTTAAGGTCCATATCCATAGACGGCTTATCTCCTCGGGATCCACGTCGAATATCAAACTCCAACCGATTATTTTGCTGAAAAGAATATTGCAAACTGAATTCTCCAAGCGTTTTTATCTTTTTAAAAGTTTCCAGTTTATATATTTGATGGGTTACCTCTTGTTTTGGGTTAGCGATTGTATAAGAAAAGTCTTCGATAAAAAAGGGCTCTTGTCTGTTGATAGAATTTACGAGATCTCTAGCATTTCCGATATGGGACGCTCTCAAAATTCCGATTTCAGAATTGGTTAACCGATAACTAAAATCAATCCCATAATCTATTTTATTAAGGCCAATCCCCAAACTGATATTGTTTTCCCTTTGTCCTGTATTAGTAAGCTGATAATCGGGGGCTTTAAGATCACCAAGACGTTTTAAACTCCCTTGAAATCTATAATTCAGTCCTGAAGATTTTGCCTTTATGAGACTTGTAGAGATGCTTCCTCCTCTGCCATTGCTAGAACTATTAAGAATAGTCTTACCCATTAAGGTATCTTTAATAGGGGCTTTTTGAGGTTCTATGACAATGGTCCCTCCAATGGCATCACCACCATATTTTAGGGCCGAGGCTCCTTTTATGACTGTTATATTAGTGGCTGTGTTAATATCGACATTGGGAGCATGATCAACCCCCCATTGTTGGTCGTGGAGTCTCACATTATCATTAATAACAAGAACCCTAGAACTATGTAGGCCTTGTATAATCGGTTTAACAATAGAGTTTCCGGTATTTAGAGAGGATACACCGCTTATACTTTTAAGGGCATCTCCTAAAGAAGCACCACTAAATTTTTCGAGTTTTTGCGATTTTATTTGGCTGGATATAAATGAATTAGATTTATTATTATAAAGTTTACCTTTAAGTAATACTTCATTCAATTCTTCAAGATGATGTTCAAGTTTAAAATTGATTTGAAGACTTTCTTTTAGATATATACTTTCTGTTTTAGGTTCACAAAAAGCGTGAGAAACTTTAAGTTGGATCTTACCCTTGCACAGACCTTTAATCTTGTAAAAGCCATTTTTATTGGTGTAAGCGTTTTCATTAAGGCCAACGAGTGTTACAGCAGCTCCGAATAAAGGGGAGTTATCGTGAAGATCTATCACCTTTCCTGATATAGTTAACTCGCAATCTTGAGCTTGAGTAACAAACGAAAAGAATATAAATAGGCACAAAAGAATAGACTTTTGGTACATATAATTCAGTGTAATGAAATTAGTATTCTAGTATATAATGAAAAAGGAAGGGTAAAAAAACTATACTAGAAAAGAGGGAGGAGGCTTATTGTAATACTCACCTGAAGGCATTAAGATAACAGTCAATGAAATATCTATTATGCTGGGTGTGCTTGTTAAATAGTCAAAAGAGTTTTGAATATCGACATATAAAATGGGTGAACTGAACTGAAAATCATCGGAATGTGCAGCGATAAATTCATCACATAGTTCACATTGTTCTGCTGAAGATACATCGTCATCAAACAAATGACTTAAAGCATGAGTATTTACAACAGATGTTGTAAGTATCATGATAAGTAATAAGCTTAGTATTTGTTTGATATTCAAATTCGATTAATTTTTTGCTAATGTACTATTTTTTCATAAAAGAAAAGTTAAATCTTATTGAAAGAGAAAGGAAAGTCCAAGTCTGGAAAGCATTTTCTTTTCAAAATTCCAGAAAAATTTATTTTGGCCAAATAAACTGCCAATGGCAACCAACAAGATTTGATAAATTGGAAAAATGATTAATATTCGCAATGAATAATAACTAAAAGCTCCAAAAAAGTGCTCTGGGAAAGAGGATCTTGTTAACTCCAAAAAATTTAAAATGGGCTTTGCTAAATAAGCTGACAATGAACCTGTAATGGCAAAAACAATAAAAATAATGACCAATTTAATATTAGATTGTATGCCCCAGCGTTCTTTTAATTTATTCATTCTGTAAAAATACAAACCTTATCTCAATCTCTGATTATATTCTTCTTGAAAATATATAAAATAATTATAAAGCAAATAATTAACCTCATAGCCATAATCGATTGCCCAATCATAGTTTATTTGCTGAGGGTATAAGTCATAGCTAAATTGACTTGGAGTATTAGCTCTAATGTTATAATTTAAGACGAATAACTTATTTCTTTGTCTTAAATAAATTTTATCATAATATCCTCTAGGTCTCTGTGAGGCTAACCAAATATTAAAACCAGGTTCTATGATTATGATTTCATACTCAAGGGAATCGTTGGCGATCCTAATCGTATCCTTGTCTGCTTTTGAATCTTTGAAAGCCTGTTTACTTCTTTGTTTTTGAGTCGAACAGCTCATTAAAAAAATGGATAGTAGAAGTATGATTAAGTAACGCATACTTAAATTTAGTCTTTTATAGTCATATCTACAATGAAAGAGTCAGGATAGTTGTTCAATAGTCTGATTTGAAAGTCTTCTGCCGCTTCTCTACTGTTGTATTGTCCTAAAATAAGTGTATGGACTTTTGAACCGCCAATTGTTTTGACTTGTACAAGCACTTTAGTGTTGTAGCTTATTTTTAGCTTGTTGGCCATTCTTAAAAGATTATCAGTATTCTGGAAACTCGCAATTTGTACACCGAAGAAATCTGGTATTATTTCATTGATATTCATCTCATAAAACTCCTTTACCTCATAGTTATCTTCAGATTTAATTTGTGAGTTAGTACTAATTGCCTCTTTATTTGACTCTGGTTTAACAGCAACAGTTTGAGGCGTAGAAGGTGAAGTAGGTCGTAAAGCTATAGTAACATTTTGGTCTTTTAAAACTTCGATTTTAACTTCTGTGATGCTATTATCTAGCATATCTAAACTCTGTGCTACAGATCTTGACAAGTCTATAATGCGACCTCTTATAAAAGGACCTCTATCATTAATAGTAACTATAGCTGTTTTATAATTCTGAAGATTTGTCACTTTCACCTTGGTTCCAAAGGCAAGTTTTCTATGAGCTGCGGTAGGTAAACTATGTTTATAAATTTCGCCATTTGCGGTCTGTCTACCCTCAAATTTATCATCATAAAAAGAGCCTTTGCCTATTTGTGTTTGAGTGTAAGCCATACTACTTAACGAAAACAGGAAATAGAGGACAAAGGATTTCATGAGTTTTATTTTATAGAAGATAGGATTTGATCAGCTAATTCCTTAGCAATTCTATCTTGAGTTTCTAGTGTTGCTCCACCGATATTTGGGCTCAAAGACAATTTAGGATTCATCAATAATTGGATTGGAGGTTGAGGCTCATCTTCAAAAACATCTAATGCAGCAAATCTCAACTCATTATTCTCAAGAGATTTAACTAAAGCAACTTCGTCAATAGCTTTATAGTATGAAGTGTTTATTAGTCCTGCTGTTGGCTTCATTTTTTTAAGCTCTTTAGAACCAATAAGATAGTTATTTTGCTTCGTGGTCATATGAAGACTTACAAAATCAGAAGTGGATAGTACCTCTTTCAACGGTGAAGACGAAAGATTAAATTTTACAGCTTGTTGGTCAAAAAAGTCTAAAGTGATTTCAACATGCTTTTCATCTTCATCGTAATATATAACTCTCATCCCTAGGCCAATGGCTTTTTTCGCGACTTCTTGACCAACGTTTCCAAACCCAATAATCCCAAGAGTTTTACCTTCAACTTCAGTTCCTGTGGAATAAGAGTGTCTCAAAGTGTCGAACTTACTATCCCCTTCAAGTGGCATTTCTCTATTAGAATCTTTTAGATGTCTCACACAATTGAGGAGATGACCCATGGTCAATTCTGCAAGACTATTGGAGGAAGCGGTTATGGCCTGAAAAACGCTTAAGCCTCTTTGTTTTGCAAAATCCACATCAATATGAGTGGAGATGACATCACAATTACCAATAAATTTTAAGGTTGGGCTTTCAGAAAGAATCACCTTTGTAAGCGGGGTAGACCTTTTAACCAAAACACCATCAAACTCATTGGTGGTGATGTATTCTGATAACTGGTTTTGTGCTACTTTTTTTATAATAACTTCATGGCCGGCATTTTCGAGCAATTGAACTCCTATGCCTGAAAGACCATCTGTTGCTAAAATTTTCATTTTCATTTTTTTAAGCGGTTTTTTCAAAATTTTTCATCACGTTTACGAGTACTTTAACGCTATCTATAGTCAGAGCATTATACATAGAAGCTCTATATCCTCCTACGCTTCGGTGACCGTTTAGACCATTGATATGGCTAGCTTTCCATAATTTGTCAAATTTAGGACCAAGTTGTTCATTTTTTAATGTGAATGTTGCATTCATCATGGAACGGTCTTCTAAGGCTGTGAACCCTGTAAATAGAGGGTTTCTATCAATCTCAGAATAAATTAAATCAGCTTTGGCTTTGTTTTTTTTCTCTATTGAAGGAACTCCACCATTTTTAGATAGCCATTCCAAATTTAACATAGAGACGTAGATTGAAAATACCGGAGGTGTATTGAACATACTTTCCTTTTTGATCATTAATTGGTAATCCATTATAGACGGTATTGCTCTAGAAACCTTACCCAATACATCCTCTTTCACCACAACAAGTGTGGCTCCTGCTGGACCCATATTTTTCTGGGCCCCAGCGTAAATCAAATCAAATTGGGAATAGTCGAGTTGACGAGAGAAAATATCACTACTCATATCACAAACTAAAGGAGTGTTTGTTTTTTTTGGAAACGTCTTCATTTGAGTTCCGTAGATGGTATTATTACTCGTATAGTGAAGATAATCTAAGCCATTAGGGACTAGAAAATCTTTTGGTATATAGTTATAATTGTTAGCTTTTGAACTGGCTAAAACTTGGGTGTCTCCAAAATTATTAGCTTCTTTTATAGCATTCGAAGCCCAAGTTCCAGTGTCTAAATAGCCCGCTTTTTTTTCTAATAAATTATAGGCTGTCATTAAAAATTGCATACTAGCTCCTCCTTGTAGAAAGAGAGCATGATACCCTTTGTCCTGTAAATTAAGATGCTGTAGTGCAAGTTCTCTTGCCTTTTCTATAATCCTAACAAAGGCATCGCTCCTATGAGAAATTTCCAAAATAGAAAGTCCAGAACCATCCAAATCAACAACCGATTGTGAGGCCTTCTCGAAGACTTCTAAAGGAAGTATACAAGGGCCTGCACTAAAATTATGCAGTCTTTCCATGTCTTATCGTCTTAGTGTTGGATTAAAAATTCTAAAGTATCAACTCCATCGGCATAATCAGACAACTTTGGGTTTTGTGTTTGTCCAAAGTTTACCTCTGCAAAATCTTCATTTCCTACGGTACACTGTATCTCTTCATGTCTTTCTTTCAAAGTGACTTCAAGTTCTTTTATGCTGGTGTACTTTTCATAAAATAAAGTCCCAATAGGAGATGAGAGCTGTTTATCTTCTTTTAAGAGTAAAAAACCATTGTCTAAAAGTTTTACGGAGCTCATCAAATAAACGGCCTTATTATAATCGTAATTGTTAGCGTATTTATGATGATTGATATAATCTTTAAACTTAAACATGGCTTTAAAAAAATCATCAACATCATAATCTTCAGGGATAAATAGTTTTGAAACGCTTCTACATCCCAATCCAAAATATCTAAATACATCTTCGCCTAAGGCTTCAAGTTCAGCTTTAGATTCAGTTCCTTTTAGAATTGCTAATGAATTTCTATTTTTTCGAATAATATGAGGTTTATTTTTGAAGTAATATTCAAAATACCTTGCTGTATTGTTACTTCCTGTGGCTATAACACTATCAAATTTTGGTAGTCTATCATTTGTAAATACGATTTTATCTTCAAAACCTGGATGAATTCTTATCAGCTCTTCAGCCATAAATGGAAGAAGCAAATTATCATTGGAGGATAATTTACCAATCACTTTATGTCCAAGAATAAGAACACATAAAAAATCATGGAAACCTACTAAGGGTACATTACCAGCCATAATAACAGCAACATCTTTTTGAGGCATCGGCGATATTTCGTAAGGCATAAGCCAATTGCAAAGCTGTTCTTTTGTCAAAGCTTTTGCCCAAGCTGCTATCGATAAATGAACCTGATCTTGTGTAAACCAGGCGTTTTGAATCTCAGCTTGCCTAATGACATTAGTCAATTTTTGTGAAAAAATTGAGCTTAAATCTTTTGAATCTGTGTAATTTTGCAAGCATAATCCAAGTTCTAAAAAGGTATCTATTCTATCATTTAAAGTCATAAATTTGGCTAACCGTTAGAGTATTTCTATTTCTAGACAAATTTACATAAATATTACTCAAATGGCTATAAAAATAACAGACGAATGTATCAATTGCGGTGCTTGCGAGTCGGAATGCCCTAATACAGCAATTTATGAAGGCGGTGACGATTGGAGACATGCAGATGGAACAAGTTTAAAAGGCGACGTTGTTCTTCCAAACGGAAAGGAAGCCAATGCTGAAGAAGCACAGGAACCTGTAAGTGATGAATTATATTACATAGCAGCAGACAAATGTACAGAGTGTATGGGATTTCATGAGGAACCCCAATGTGCAGCAGTTTGCCCAGTAGATTGTTGTGTTCCCGATGAGGAGCACGTGGAGTCTGAAGAAACACTTTTAGGCAAGCAATCTTTTATGCATGATAAATAAGTTTATTAGATATTATTTAATTTTTTAAAGCCTTCATTATGAAATTGATGAAGGCTTTTTCAGTTTTAAAATCGAGTTATGATTTTTATTTTAGAGAAATCGTAGTATATTTCGATGTTGAGAAAAACTATGGCACAAGAAACAAAGTACACAGAGGATAATATAAAATCATTAGATTGGAAAGAACATATTCGCATGCGTCCAGGCATGTATATAGGTAAACTAGGGGATGGCTCTAGTGCTGACGATGGTATCTATATTTTACTAAAGGAAGTTTTGGATAACTCTATCGATGAATTTGTGATGGGGTCTGGAAAAACTATCGAAGTGTCTATTCAAAGTTCAAAAGTAAATGTAAGGGATTATGGGCGTGGAATACCTTTAGGAAAAGTGGTGGATGTAGTTTCCAAGATGAATACAGGAGGAAAATATGACACCAATGCTTTTAAAAAATCCGTCGGTCTTAATGGGGTAGGTACTAAAGCCGTTAACGCACTTTCGAGTTATTTTAGGGTAGAATCATCACGAGATGGAAAATCGGTGTCTGCTGAATTTGAACAAGGTAATTTAATCAATAAAGAAGATCTTGAGGAATCTTCAAGACGCAGAGGGACAAAAGTGACTTTTATTCCCGATGAAGTTATTTTTAAGAACTATTCATACAGAAATGAATATATCGAGAAGATGCTTAAAACTTATGTCTACCTAAACCCAGGACTTACAATAATGTTCAATGGTGAGAAGTTTTACTCTGAAGAGGGTTTAAAAGATTTACTAAGCGACAGAATTCAGGAGGAAGATCGATTATTTCCTATCATTCACTTGAGAGGCAACGATATTGAAGTTGCTATCACCTTCAGTAAAGCACAATATTCTGAAGAATACCACTCTTTTGTAAATGGTCAAAATACCACACAAGGAGGAACTCACCAGACTGCTTTTCGAGAAGCAATCGTGAAAACCATTAGAGATTTTTACAAAAAAAACTTTGAGCCTAGCGATATTCGAAAGTCAATCGTTTCTGCTGTGAGTATTAAAGTGATGGAACCTATTTTTGAAAGTCAGACTAAAACAAAATTAGGTTCTACAGATATGGGTGAAGACTTACCGTCGGTTAGGACCTTTGTATTAGATTTTATGAAGCAGGAGCTTGATAATTATCTCCATAAAAATAATGAAACTGCTGAACAATTAAATAGGAAAATTCTAAGAGCTGAGAAAGAGCGTAAAGAGTTATCTGGAATTCGTAAACTAGCAAAAGATAGAGCTAAAAAATCAAGTGTTCACAATAAGAAATTAAGGGATTGTAGAATACATTTAGAAGATACTAAAAAGGAGGGGTATCTTGAAACAACGCTTTTTATAACCGAAGGAGATTCAGCTAGTGGGAGTATCACAAAATCTAGAGATGTAAATACTCAAGCCGTATTTAGCCTTAAAGGGAAACCCCTAAATTCTTATGGACTGAGTAAAAAAATCGTTTATGAAAACGAAGAATTTAATCTGCTTCAAGCCGCTCTTAATATCGAGGACTCTTTACAAGACTTGCGTTACAATAATATAGTGATCGCAACCGATGCAGATGTAGATGGCATGCATATCCGGTTGCTTATCATCACTTTTTTCCTCCAATTTTTTCCAGAACTAATTAAAGAAGGTCACCTTTATATTTTGCAAACACCACTTTTTAGAGTTAGAGACAAAAAGCAAACGTTTTACTGTTATTCTGAAACAGAAAGACGGGAAGCCTTAAAAAAATTAAAAGGTAATCCAGAAATTACCCGTTTTAAGGGACTTGGTGAGATCTCCCCAGACGAATTTAAAAATTTTATAGGTGATGATATCCGATTGGATCCTGTCATGTTAGATAGATATAAAAGCATACCAGAAATTCTAGAGTTCTATATGGGAAAAAATACACCAGATAGGCAAAATTTCATCATAGAAAATTTAAAAGTAGAAATCGACCTCGTAGAAGAAGTCAAATAAGAGATGAAATGAGGTTTAGTAATCATAAATTTGTGAAAGTTATTTTCGGAGTGTCTAACTTTTCAATGTTATTTTTTTTATTACTTATCTTCTTAAATTATCAATTAGATGGACAATTTTTTCATGTAAACAAATACTTTTATGCAGCTTTAATAGGGGTAGGATTGTGGTTAGTTTATATTTACTTCGTTGGAAAGTATTTTAAATACGACAGTGAAGGAAGCTTAATTTCGTTTACTAATATAGGTATTATATTATCAAAATTTAATGACAGGACTAAAATTCATGAAATAAAAAAAGATAAAATAAAATCTTATAGGATAACTAACTTTATCATTTACAGACGCTTACATATTTTATATTCAGCAAATAATTCAATGAAAGAGATTCATACCAATATCAGTTTATTAAGCCCTAGAAAAACTAGATATTTGAAATTATCCTTAGATAAAATCATAGTAAAAAACCAAATTAATTTATGAGTGACGATCTAGATTTAAATCCTGAATCTCAGGACCCTTTCGATCCTACTGCAAAAGACGAGTCTGTAAAAATAACAGGGATGTTCCAAGAATGGTTCCTAGATTACGCGTCATATGTTATACTAGAAAGAGCAGTACCCGCCATAGAAGACGGTTTCAAGCCTGTACATCGTAGGATCTTACATTCTATGAAAGATCTAGATGACGGAAGATATACAAAGGTTGCAAATATCGTAGGTCATACAATGCAATACCATCCCCATGGAGATGCGAGTATAGGAGATGCTATCGTCCAAATCGGTCAAAAAGATATTCTAATAGACACTCAGGGTAACTGGGGAAATATCCTTACTGGAGACCGTGCAGCAGCATCTCGGTATATAGAAGCAAGATTGTCCAAGTTTGCTCTGGAGGTCGTTTTTAATCCAAAAACCACAGAATGGCAAATTTCGTACGATGGTCGTAAGCAAGAACCTGTTAATTTACCGGTTAAATTTCCAATGCTGTTGGCTCAAGGGGCAGAAGGTATTGCTGTGGGCTTAAGCACTAAAATTCTTCCTCACAATTTCATTGAGCTTATTGATGCGTCCATCAAACAGCTAGAAGGTAAGCGTTTTACGATATTTCCAGACTTTGCAACTGGAGGAATCGCAGATGTCTCAAATTACAATGATGGCCTTAGAGGTGGAAAGATAAGGGTGAGAGCCAATATTGAGGTAAAAGACAAGAATTTACTGGTGATTAACGAAATCCCCTATTCAACAAACACGTCAACACTCATAGATTCTATCCTTAAAGCAAATGACAAGGGTAAAATTAAAATTAAAAAAATTGAAGATAATACGTCTTCGGATGTTGAAATTCTTGTTCACTTACCCAATAACATTTCACCAGATAAAACTATAGATGCTTTATTTGCTTTCACCAATTGTGAAGTATCAATTTCTCCCTTAAGTTGTGTTATTATTGACGATAAGCCTCATTTCTTAGGAATGTCTGAGCTTTTGAGAATGAGTACTGAAAATACGGTGGAACTTTTAAAAACAGAGCTAGACATAAAACTTGGAGAGCTTGAAGAACAATGGCACTTTATATCTTTAGAAAAGATATTTATAGAAAAACGCATCTACCGAGATATTGAAGAAGAAGAAACTTGGGATGGTGTTATAGAGGCAATTGACAGAGGATTACAACCTCATATAAAACATTTGAAACGAGCCATTACAGGGGATGACATCTCGAGACTTACGGAAATCAGAATTAAAAGGATTTCAAAATTCGATCTAGATAAAGCAGACCGAAAAATAGAAGCTTTGGTAACAGATATTGAAGCTGTGAAGCAAGATCTTGACCACTTGATAAAGTATTCTATCAATTACTTCAAAATGCTTAAAAAGAAATATCGTAAGGGGAGAGAACGAAAAACGAGAATTCAAGTGTTTGAAGATATCGAAGCCACCAAAGTTGTCATCCGAAATACTAAACTTTATGTCAATAGAAATGAAGGTTTTATTGGCACTTCTTTGAAGAAGGATGAATATGTTACCGATTGTAGTGATATTGACGATATCATTTGTTTTACTGAAGATGGAACCATGATGGTCACCAAAGTAGAGAGTAAGACCTTTATTGGAAAGAATATCTTATATGTAGGAATATTTAAGAAAAAAGATAAAAGGACCGTCTACAATCTCATTTATAAAGATGGTAAAGTCGGTTATAGCCATATGAAGCGTTTTGCTGTTACCTCAATAACAAGAGATAAAGCATACAATATGGGAAACGATAAGCCTGGCACAAAAATTTTATATTTTTCTTGTAACCCTAATGGTGAGGCAGAGTTAGTGACTGTTTCTTTAAGACAAAAGAAAGGTTTAAAACGTTTAAAATTCGATATAAATTTCTCAGACTTAGATATTAAGGGTAGAAATTTGAAGGGAGATTTAGTCTCCAAAATACCTATTAAAAGTGTTGAGCTTAAAGAAGAAGGAGTCTCTACCTTAAAACCAAGAAAAATATGGTTTGACGAAGCGGTAAGACGTCTTAATGTGGATGAAAGAGGAAAACCCTTGGGAGCCTTTAAAGGAGAGGATAGGCTTTTGGTTATCAGGCAAAATGGAATTGCAAGAACCATTATTCCCGAACTTACTGCCCGTTTTGAAAACGACATTATAGTTATGGAAAAATGGAACTCTAAAAAACCAATTTCGCTTGTATATTGGGAGGGAGAGAAAGAAAAATACTATGTCAAGCGCTTTCAAATGGATAATGCTGACAAGGATGAATTAATTATTACTGAACATCCTAATTCTCAGCTGAAAGTAGTCTCTACAGATTATATTCCTAGAATAGAAATTGAATTTAAAAAGACCAGAGGAAAAGAAAGAAGATCTAATGAAATCATAAATCTAGAAGATTTTATATCTGTCAAAGGGATAAAAGCTCAAGGCAATCAACTCACGTCAGATCTAATCAAGCAGATTGATCTTATAGACCCTCTTCATTCTGATAAAGAATCTGAAGATTTTATTGTGCCTGATACAGAAGATGAAAAAGAAGATAATCAGCAATCCTTTTTATTTGATTAATCGACTTTTACGACCCGTCCCTTTTGTTTTGTATTTTTCCCTACAATCTTATATTCAAAAGTATAAGAGTTGTTTGAGGTGGATATAATTTTCATGTGGATGGGTTTTTCTTGAGCTAGATTTTTGGGTTTTAATGATTTTAAAATATATTCACAATCATTGATCCATCGAACTGATGCAGTATCTCTTTTGTCCTTATAGATTTCGATTTCTATCGAATCATTTCTTATAAAAGTAGTCTTCACTAAATCTCCTTCTAAATAAGCTTCAAATTCAAAGGTTCCTGTTCTAAAATCTTCACAGTTTCTTTCAGGATTATAACAGGATATAAAAAGAAGACTTAAAATGAATGCAGAAAAGTAGCGCATATTTTTGATACAAAAATAATTAAATCAAAAGTTATTATAGTAAACTATTACAACTAATTCTGAAAAGATTCGAAGCTACCATCGGCATAACATATAATTACTTTTTGAATTTCTTTTTTAGAGTGTGGGATCTGTTTTGAATTGTCTTCTAGTGTAGTTTCAGTAATTTTTGGGTCTTCTAGCATTACATCATCGACATACTCTTTCTTAGTCTTTATTTCATTTTTATTTTCTTTAATAGTAGGGAAGTGCCCTTTTCCATTTAAAAGCCAATAGAGTTCGACCTCCTCAAAGTTGGATACAACCTTCATTACGAAATCTAAACTTGGTTTATTACGCCCAGATATGATGTGGGAAATTGACGCTTTACCCACATCAATCTGGTTTGCGAATGAAGAAGCGGATAGGTCATAGTATTCAAAGATTTCTTTAAGTCGTTTCGTAAAATCTAAGCTGTTTATCATTGTAAATTATAATTTAATTGGTTAATTAATATACTAATGTAAACAAATAAATTCAAAGAGAGAATGTCCCCTCTCGCTTATAAGTTATCTGCATCTTAAAGTAAGTATTCTAAAATAATTCGTAATACACTGTGATGTAACATCTTACGTAAATAAAATAAGGTCTTTAGGAAAGTTTATAGTAAGGATTATTGTTATGAGGTATTTGCTTTTATCTAATAACTAAAGCCAGAAATAAGTAGTTACAAATGTAAACTTAACCAGAATTCAGACCGTTTACAGATGTATACCACTACTCTTATACATCTGTAAACATAAAATTGAGAGTCTAAATCTTCTGGGATTTCTGGAAGATTATTCTTATTTTAAAGTCTTATATTTGTCATTCTAATCAGTGAAGTAATCAGTTTATACGAGCTAGTTATAGGTTATCTCTCATGAATTCAAAGTCGGGAGGTAGAAGCCATTCATAACACTGATAGGTTACATATGTAAATTTATTGAAAATCTATTTAGTTTACATTTGTGATATTTAGTTTTTATACATTTGTAAACATGAAATTAGACACATTAAACTTTGCACGGTTACTAGATGATTATTCTCGTTTTAAAGTCATGTCTTTGCAGGGGCGGTATTTAAAAAAGGAAGATCTAATAAGAGAGTTCAAGACCATATCTCATAAATTCAAAATCAAAAATGAAGGCTATTCTGAAGAAGATAGAATCATTTCTTCATTCCATTTAGGTCACGGATCTAGAAAAATTTTAATTTGGTCTCAAATGCACGGCAATGAAACAACAACAACAAAGGCTGTTATGGATTTACTTAGTTTCTTTAGTCTATATAAGGACATTGCTAATTCTATTTTTGATCTGTGCAGTTTTGTTATTATTCCTGTTTTGAATCCAGATGGTGCATTAAGATATACAAGAGTTAATGCTAATTTGGTAGATTTAAATCGCGATGCCTTTAGTCGTACTCAAAAGGAAAGCCAATTATTACACCGAGTCTACACCGAATTTCAACCTGATTTTTGTTTTAATATGCATGATCAAAGAACCATTTTTAGTGTTGGTAATACTCCTTTTCCTGCATCGGTTTCTTTTTTATCCCCATCCTTTAATGAAGAAAGAGAACTCAATATCACTAGAAAAAAGTCTATGAATTTGATAGCATCAGCAAACTTGATGTTACAGACGTTTATCCCCAATCAAATAGGGCGCTATAATGATAGTTTTAATCAGAATTTTATAGGAGATTTTTTTCAGGCTGAAGGAACACCAACTATCTTGTTTGAGGCTGGACACTTCCCTGACGATTATGAACGAGAAGAGACTAGGAAATACATTTTCTTAGCGTTAGTAAAAATGATCCAAGATATCTGTCTCGATGTAAAAGAAGAACTCATTGACTCTTATTTTGAAATTCCTGAGAATGAAAAACTCTTTAATGATGTCATAGTACGAAATGTGAAAAGTGAAGATTCTACTATTAAAGACATTGCTATTCAATATAGAGAAGTAATAAAGAATGATTGCGTAGACTTAATTCCATTTATTGAAAAAATTGAAAAAAATATACCCTCTTTCGCCCACCGTGAAATCAATGCAGAGGAACAATCTTTAATTTTGGAGAAACACTGCTCGTTAAAAGTAGGTGATATTTTATCATCATTTAAAGTTAACAATAACGTTTTCGTTATCTAATTAATAAATATTTACAATAATCTTTCCTTTTTAATCAGAAATATTAATTAATTTTGATTTTTATTAAACATAATATAATTCACAAATGAAAGGAAAACTCAAGTTAGATGATACTGATCATCACATCCTTAATATGCTAATTGATAATACACGTACGCCTTTTACTGATATTGCTAAAAAATTAGATATATCTGCAGGTACCGTACATGTCCGAGTCAAAAAAATGGAGGAGAGTGGCCTTATCGTTGGTTCTTCGTTAACCTTAAACTATAAAAAACTAGGCTATACGTTTATAGCTTATGTTGGTATCTTTTTAGAAAAAACATCTCAAACTCAATTTGTACTTAATAGGATTGAAGAAATCCCAAATATAACTGTCGCTCACGTGACTACTGGGAAATTCAATCTGTTTTGTAAGATTAGGGCTAAGAATACTGAGCATGCCAAGAACATCATTTTCCTTATTGATGATATAGATGGAGTCAGCAGAACAGAAACGATGATTTCTATGGAAGAAAGCCTAAATGATAAGACAAGGTTGATGAAATCCATATTTGAAAATATGTAAAGAACACAATATGTGCTTGATAAAAAAGGCTAAATATTTATCTACCTAGCCTTTTTTATTATTCTTCCATAGTATGATAGACGTTTTGAACATCCTCATCTTCCTCAATTTTTTCTAAAAGCTTATCAACTTCTTCTTTTTCTTCATCATTTAGACCCTTGGTGATTTGAGGGATTCTATCAAATCCAGAGGCGAGAATTTCAATATGACTCTCTTCAAAATGTTTCTGGATATCTCCAAAATTTTCAAAGGGAGCATAAATCATTATTTCACCTTCGTCCTCAAACACTTCTTCAGCTCCAAAATCTATCATTTCTAATTCTAGCGTTTCCACATCTCTACCTTCAGAGCTTATTCTGAAATTACAAGTATGGTCGAACATAAATTCAACAGATCCTGATGTTCCTAAGTTTCCGCTGCATTTGTTGAAATAAGAGCGCACATTCGCTACTGTTCTGTTGGTATTATCTGTAGCTGTTTCAACTAATATGGCAATGCCGTGAGGTGCATAACCTTCATAAAGTACTGTTTTGTAATCACCTAGACTTTTATCTGAGGCTCTTTTTATGGCCCGCTCAACATTATCTTTTGGCATGTTGGCCGTTTTTGCATTTTGAATAACAGCCCTCAACTTGGCATTGGTCACCGGATCTGGACCGCCTTCTTTCACAGCCATAACGATATCTTTTCCAAGACGTGTAAACGTTTTGGCCATAGCAGACCACCGCTTCATCTTCCTAGCTTTTCTAAATTCAAATGCTCTTCCCATACTAAGTCTTATTCAGCAAATGCTTCCATTTTACGATTATATTCTCTTATCTCAATTTTGTTTGCTGGATTTTCAGACTTTTTAATTAAATTTATTAAATAAAGTAAGCTATCAGATCCTGTGATAATTTCGTATGTTCCAGCTTCAGCTCCCTCTCCGATTTCTTCATCTGTTAAGGGCTCATCCTGAGGTATAGGTATCGCGAAAACTTCGTTTTCTTTAATATGCTCATACACAAGCCTAAGTGTTTTAGCAACAACTGGCAAGCTTTCTTCCACTGCAAATGGTCTTAATTCTTTTACCATTTCCACCACATCGTTTGTGATGATTTGATTGGATTCAAGATCCTTTACAATAGATTCAATAAGTTTTGTCGCTTTTTTATTTTCCAAGATTTCTGATTTTAAAGTTGCTATGCAAAAATAATTTTTAGTTTATATATATGAGTAGTTGTCAATACTATTTTTGAAAATAACTTGACCTAAAGGTAAATCAGAAGACTGATGAAAGCTAAAAAGTGACTGATTTTAGTTTATAAATTGCTAAAATATTTCTTTAAACCCTTTAATCTCCTTATTTTTGCGAATCTTAAAATTTAAATCACCCCTCAACTCAAGGAATTTTATGCTTGAAAATACTGCTGAAAAAAGCTTATATGGTTATCAAGAAAGTGATCTACAAACTATTTTTGAAAAGATAGAGAACTCTGCAGATAACTTCAACCTCTTATACCAATTGCCTACTGGTGGAGGTAAAACTGTTGTTTTTTCTGAAATCGTGAGACGATATATCAAAAAAACAGGGAAGAAAGTCATTGTCCTTACCCACAGAATAGAACTTTGTAAGCAAACTTCAGATATGTTGGAAGGCTTTGGGGTGAGAAATAAAATCATCAATTCCAAAGTTAAAGAGCTCTCCGATGACAACGAATATATGTGTTTTGTTGCCATGGTGGAGACCTTGAACAATAGGTTGAATGAGGAAAAGTTAAACATGAAAAATGTTGGTTTAGCAATTATTGATGAAGCTCACTACAATTCATTTACCAAACTTTTTAAATATTTAGAAAATGCATTTATTCTTGGAGTGACAGCGACCCCTTTAAGTTCTAATATCAAGCTTCCCATGCATAGGAATTATGAGGAATTGATTGTTGGTAATTCCATTTCTTCACTTATTGGACAAGGCTTTTTGGCTGAAGCTAAAATGTTTAATTATGACGTTGGGCTCGGTTCTCTTCAAGTTGGTATTACAGGAGATTACACTGTAAAATCTTCAGAAGATCTCTACACAAATTTGGACATGCAAGAAAAACTTATCCAAGCTTATGAAGAAAAGTGTAAAGGCAAGAAAACATTGATTTTCAATAACGGAATTAACACGTCTTGGTACGTATATCAAACTTTTAAAGATGCGGGATACGAAATAAAGCATCTAGACAATACACATAATCGAAAAGAGCGGAAAGCAATTTTAGAGTGGTTTAGAGTAAAACCAGACGCCATTCTTACTTCAGTGAGTATTCTTACAACAGGTTTTGACGAACCTACCGTAGAAAACATCATCCTTAATAGAGCCACAAAATCTCTAACTTTATATTTCCAGATGATTGGACGTGGATCTCGAAAACTTCCGAATAAAGACACGTTCAATGTTATTGATCTCGGTAATAACATCGCTAGGTTTGGACCTTGGAATGCTTCTGTAGATTGGCAGCTTATTTTTGAAAATCCAGATTATTTCTTAGATAATATGGTTTCGGATGAAGATATTGAGCTCAATTTCAAATATGAAATGCCCGATGAAATAAGGCAGATGTTCAAAAACTCTGAAGACATTACCTTCGATATTAGAAGACTGTATAACGAAACGATCAATAATGGAGATAAATCTAAACTTGTTCTAGAGGAGTCCATAAAGCAACATGCTGAAATGTGTGCAGAAAATTCTGAAGATGTTTTTGATGCAAGAATTTTAGCAAGAGAACTTAAAGACGATATCAAAGACCGGATAAAGAGATATTCTAATTGCATCATCAACAACACAAAAAATTACAGGGATTGGCTTTATGAAGATTACGTGCGTAAACTGAGAGTGAAAATAAACGATCACTTCATGGATTAACTAACAAAACGGCTAATTAAAGTCCGAGTATTACGGCCTTTAATTGTTTTAAAACCTAATCAAATGCCTAATAAAGTTGAAAGGAGTGATGAAAAAAAGTCAATTTTTGGACTGAAACTCAATGGTCGAGTATTTTTTACATCAGCTTCTTTAATTTTCTTGTCGATTGTTTTGACCTTAATTTATAAAGACTCTGCAAATCTTTTTTTCAATGCTACCCAACTTTATGTATCTAAAAATGTTGGCTGGTTTTATATTTTTGCTGTTAATTTTTTTCTTGTATTCATCCTTTATATTGCCTTTAGCAAATATGGAACCTTAAAAATTGGGGGAGAACATGCTAAACCTGAGTTTAAAAAATTGTCTTGGTTTTCTATGCTTTTTAGTGCGGGGATGGGAATAGGCTTGCTTTATTTTAGTGTTTCAGAACCCTTGACCCATTTTTCTAATCCACCTTTTGGTGAAGGAGGAAATGTAGAAGCAGCCCAGCAAGCCATGCAATACACTTATTTGCACTGGGGAATTCACATTTGGGCTTTGTATGCTTTAGTAGGACTTTCACTCGCTTACTTCACTTATACACGAGGATTACCACTAACATTTCGCTCTGTATTTTATCCCTTTTTAAAGGAGAAAATATATGGAATATGGGGAGATCTTATAGACATATTTGCTGTCTTAGCTACGCTTTTTGGCTTAGCTACAACTTTGGGTTATGGTGTTAAACAAATTTCTGCAGGACTTAATTATGTATTTAATTTTCCTGATACGATTACTACACAAGTCCTTTTAATAGCGGGAATCACCCTTATTGCAACTGGCTCTGTAGTTTTAGGTATTCACAAAGGCGTCAAAGTACTAAGCGAGTGGAATGTTAAAATAACTGTAGTACTTCTGCTTTTAGTCCTTTTCCTTGGTCCAACTCTTTTTATTTTCAAGTCTTACGTTCAGAATATTGGGGCTTACCTGGGTAATTTTATTGAACTATCCACTTGGACAGAGACCTATTCACAGAGCAATTGGCAAATGTCTTGGACAGTTACATATTGGGGATGGTGGATCGCTTGGTCTCCATTTGTAGGTATGTTTATCGCTAGAATTTCTAAAGGAAGACAGATACGAGAATTTATTTTTAGTGTTTTATTTTTACCTACACTCTTTATCTTTTTTTGGATGACTGCCTTTGGTAGTACTGCGATTAATGATGTTCTATTAGGAGATAATTCAGTTTTGGAAGCAGTCAATGTGAATGTCGATATTTCACTTTTTGCATTTTTTGAAAATTATCCTTTTACGATCGTCCTCAACTTGGTCGCGATAATTTTAATAGTTAGTTTTTTTGTGACGTCTTCAGATTCTGGATCGCTGGTTATAGATAGTCTAACGAGTGGAGGCAAAATAGATGCTCCTGTCGGTCAGAGAATATTTTGGGCTATAACAGAAGGAGCTATAGCTGCAGTATTGCTAATAGGAGGAGGGCTAGAAGCTCTCCAAACGGCCTCCATAGTATCTGCTCTTCCTTTTACATTAATTTTATTTATAATGTGCTATTCCCTATTTTTAGGCTTAAAAGAAGATTTTATAAAAAAAGAAAAACAAGCTAATTCAAAAAGAAATAATGAAACTGGATTGGAACATGCTCTTCAAACCGATGATAAATTGCCGAAGAAGTATTAGAGGGTTCCAAAGATGAGAGCACCATAAACAGCAAATCTCAGTAACCTTAAAATTCCATAAAGTAAATAACTTCCAAAAGGAAATTTGATTATCCCAGCAGACATGCTTGCAATAGCAAAAGGCAAAGGAAGAAGCGCTCCAGCAATTATAAGAATGCCACCCCATTTTCTCATGTTTTTAATTTGTTTAGACATTTTAACTTCCAAAAACACAAAAACAGATGGAATACTCGCGATTCCTCTACCCAAAAAGTAAGAAATAATTCCACCGAAATAAGATAAAAACCCAAGTATGCTAAGGAATTCTAGGGGATAAGCTGACTTTCCACACCAAGCGATAAATATCTCTGGTGGAATGAGCCCTAAAAAAGATTCTGAACCAAAGAAAATGGCAAAAACTCCAATAGGAGGGAAATTATCTGTCACATAAGCTAACATCGTATTGACATCGATAACGAAAAAATGTATGCCTAAAAGGATAGCTGTAAAAATAAGAATAGGCGGAGCTGCCTTCATTAAGCTCCTTCCTAAAAAACTATAAAATCCTGTATACGTATAATACTGATGTAATAATCGCCAATGCGATTTACGGTTCGTTTTTTTATTTTTCATGCTCATAATAGCTCATAAAATTAATGTTTATGCTTAGTTGTACCATACTTTTAACTAATCAAATAAACTAAGTGTTTGTTAAATTATATTTAAGCTCCAGATCTTTCTATGCCTTTTATACGCTGAGCATTTAACACACAGACGACTAGGAACCCAAATAAGCTCAACATTATAGTTTTTATACTATACCCGCTGTCGATCATCCATCCAACAATTAGAGGACCCAATGCCGAACTTATTACCATAAACATCGTAAACAAGCTTCGTATAGCACCAAGTTTTTCAATGCCGTACACTTCAGCTAATATGGAAGATTTAATAGTTCCAGACATCCCAACTGTAATTCCCATCAGCAGTAAAAATATAAGCGCCCCCATAATGCTATTGATAAGTGCAAAAGCCAATAAACCTAGAGTAAGAGGTATTAAATAAAACCGAAACATCTTTTCAGCTGAGAATTTATCTACCCAAACACCTCCTGCTAAAGAAAAAAGCAATCGCATTACTGCATATCCAGTATAAAAAGCGGCATACAACTGGGGAGACCATCCTTTTTGGCCTACAAAAACATATTGGTAAAAGATCACGGCAGTAACGGCAAAGCTTATAGCAAAACTGGAAGGCATTAAAATCAAAAATCGCTTGTCGTTAACAATGCTTCCAAAATCTTTAACCAGACTTAAGGACGATGGTCTTCCTTTGCTTAATTGTTTATTAAAATGAGAAAGGTCTGTAAAGTATAACCGTATCAAATACAAAATGAGTAGAATGCCAGAGCCTATCATAGCCCATCTCCAACTGAACCAGCCAATAAGCAGAGTAAGCAATAGCGGCAGAATAATTTCACCTGAAGAAAAACCAAGCGTTGAGAAACTGATAGCTTTTCCTCGATTTTGATCATAAAATTTGGACAGAATGGTCATGCTAATATGACTTAACATCCCTTGGCCTGTAAGTCTTAAACCAATCAAGCTTATAAAAATAAAAGCGATATGATAGGAAAAACCCATCAATATCGAGGAAAATGCCAAGCAAAAAATCGTAGAAGCAGTTACCTTCTTTACAGAAATATGATCCACAGTATGTCCTACAGTTAACATGATAAAAGAGGCCGCAACTGTACACACAGCATAAATGGCTCCAAAGTTTCCTTCTGTAATGGCAAATTCAGCCGAAATTTCTGTTACATAAAGAGATATCAAATAAGTTTGGCCAAAGCTGGATAAAAAGGTCAACATCCAGCCAAAACTCAATTTTCTAAAATTCCCTTTTATAAAGAAGATAAAGTCTCTCATATAGATTTAGAAGCCTTGAAATTTGGCGATAACTTTTGAATGTCTTTGGTTGTTGGAGATTCAAAACATTCTAGATCAAAATACGGCACTGATGCCAGTAGGTGGTCAAAAATTCCAGCAATCACACGCTCATAATTTTTCCAAATTTTATCTTTTGAAAAAGCATAAATCTCTAAAGGGACACCTTCAGCTGTGGGGGCCAATTGTCGAGTCATCATCATCATGTCTTTATTGATCTCTGGATGATTTTCTAAATAGCTATCCACGTAAACTCTAAAAGCTCCAAAGTTGGTTTGGTTTCTGCCATTGATGGATATGGATTTATCTATGCCATGAAAGCTATTAAATTTATCAATTTCTTGTTGCGCATTCTGAATATAGCCAGTAATAAGTCTGATTTTTTTTAGATTCTCAAGATCATCTTTATTTAGAAATTTAATGCTGTTGGCTTTAATTAAGATGGAACGTTTTATTCGTCTTCCACCAGAAATACTCATTCCCCGCCAGTTTTTAAACGAATCAGAAATCAGATAATAAGTGGGTATTGTAGTAATGGTATTATCAAAATTTCTAATTTTTACAGAGGCTAGATTGATTTCAAAAACATCCCCATCTGCACTATACTTCTCCATGGTGATCCAATCGCCAAGTCTTACGGTATCATTGACAGTTACTTGTATACTCGCTACAAAACCTAAGATAGTATCCTTAAAAATCAAAAGCAATACAGCAGAAAAAGCGCCAAGGGCAGTTAAAAATCCATCAAGAGATTTTCCAGTTAATTTTGATAACACAACTATAATTGCTAGGATCCATATAACGATCATAAAGACTTGAATATAACTCTCTATGGGCTTATCCTTAAAAGATTTAAAAGTTCTTAAATAATCTTTAAGAGTCAATAAGAGACTTTTTACAATCCATACTCCAACGAAGATGATAAGAATCTCAACAAACTTTTCAAAATAAATTTCAAAGTCAGCAAAATCAATCAGAACCAGAGGTATGAGTTCGTATATAATAAATAAGATCACCAGATTGGTAACATAAACGAAAACTCTATTTTTAATTAAGTAATCGTCGAGGGTGGTTTTGGTTTTAATGGCTAATTTATGTAAAGTACTGACGGCTGTATATCTCAAAATTTTAAACAATAAAAAACTTAGGATCATGATAATCAAAAAGTTAAGCGCAGCATTTAAATAAATAGCTGTGGAATCAGAAAAATATTCACTAGATTTAAAAAGGTTATAAAAGTATTTAGCGATTGTTGACTTATCCATAATCAAAATTTCCGCAAATTTACATATAAACTTACATCTTTGATCTCCTAAACCATAAGTAATAAGCTGTGAAGCAGAATTTAATTGTTTTTTTAATAATTGCAGGTGTGCTGTGTGTCGTGGCAGGAACATATTCGGTTTTAAAACCCAATTATTCCTATACAGGTGAACTGCGCATTTTGAAAACATGGGAGCTTCCTGAGCCTTTAAAAGAAGTTTCTGGAATTAGTCATATAGACGATTCGAAGATTGCCTGTATTCAGGATGAAAAAGGGATCATCTATATTTATGATCTTACCCTCAGAAGTATCGTAGAAGAAATTCCATTTGGACCAAGAGGAGATTATGAAGCCATTAGAATTATTGATTCTACAGCTTACGTCATGGAAAGTAATGGACAACTTTTCAGAATTAAAAATTTTAAACTCGAAAGTCGACGAGTCGAAATCTTTCAAACTGGATTTTCAAAAAAACATGATATCGAAAGTTTTGATATCAATAAGACTACGGGTGAAATTCTTACAATTCCCAAAGAAAATAATCTTCTATCCACTAGAGATCGCTTTCTTATTTATGAATTAAACCCTACTACATTCAACATAAAAGAGGGCTACTTTACAAATTTAAGCTACAGAGATCCCATATTTGAGGTAGATGTCCCTTGGTTTATGGAAACAAATTTCTTTCCTTCAGAATTGAAGATTCATCCAACGACACAGGAGATTTATATTTTAGACTCAAAAACTTCAAGAATTCTAATATTAAAGCCGGACGGAACACCGAAAAAAATATGCCTTTTAGATCCTGAAAAGTTTCAACAACCAGAAGGTTTATCCTTCGATTCTGAAGGCAGAATTTACATTTCTAATGAGGAGGGGAACTTTCAGAAACAAAACATTCAACTTATAGAATCCAAATGATCTTTATTTTTTGGCTCAAAATTTGTTTTGGTTTCATTTTTTAAATAAAAACGTTTAGTACATGACAAAAATATAATTCATTGAAAACCAACAAATTAAGTGTCAATAAATTAGAATAAAGCATTGATTTTCAGTATATTATATGAATAATCTCACTTATTTTCTAA
>Ga0306866_1000015_pt1 | contig 92761 bp, 99 predicted proteins | sample AntRauTorckE5432_FD_190450 | JGI IMG/M metagenome (GOLD analysis project Ga0306866, IMG submission 190450) | Saline lake microbial communities from Rauer Islands, Antarctica - Metagenome Torckler E5 #432 (v2) (version 2) | ecosystem: Environmental > Aquatic > Non-marine Saline and Alkaline >...
ACAATATTAGTTCTTCAGGATCACTGTTGATATCACACTCCCAAAGAATAAGGACCTCAATACCGAGGTCGTCATAGAGAGCCTGGACTTGAGCAACATGCTCTTCGTTCGACATGCCCGTGATCTCGGGACCATGCCAGTAGTCTCCAAACACTTCCACGCACTTCGTGATTTCCAACGTCGTCAGGTCCCCGTCCCAGTCTTCCGGCACGACCACGAAGTCAGGGTTCTTTGCCTTCCCAAAGGTCTCCGAGTAGAAGAGAACCTGACCGTCTCCTGTGAAGTACAGGCGGTCACTCCATGCGTCTACCTTCTGCTCCAGCTTGTTAGGAGAATCGTAACTACGGTTTTGAAGCATCTTCTGTAGGGAAGCAGGGTGGTGCATTGGATTCGTCACACCGTACTTCTCTCGGAAGACCTCCCGCAGCTTAGCCACGCCTTCTACGGCCTTCATAAAGTGGTCTTCACCGTACTTCTCAAGACACGTTTCCTGTGACTTTGCCTTGAAGGCGTCGGTCCGAACGTACCAATCTCCATACCTCTCATAGTTCGTCAGACGCTTCTGTTCTTGAATCTCTTCTACATGAGCAGGATTAACCTCCCCATAGGCGGCTAGCAGCCCCGCAACAGCACGCTCCAGCCCTTCTTCACCTCCAAGAGGGTTCTCATGCCCGTAACGCTCTAGATTCGTCTCAGCACGCTTCTCGCGCGATTCATCGTTCCAAACAGTCTCCCTGACGTCAAACTTATTTTTGACCTCCTCAGCCTGAAACACGTTCTCCACGCCATACTTCGCCTTGACCGTCTTCACACGCTTCGCATTCGTAGAAGAACCTGACGTCAACGCTTTCGGGTACAGCGTTAGGTACTGAGCTTTAGTCAGCTTGTGAGCCGACTTCACGTGATGCAAGATGCGCGTCTTCCTGAAGTCAAGCCCTTGCTCATAGCAGATCTGACACCTTACGAAGTCTACCCCCTCTTCAAAGCCTTCCTCCCAAAACCCTGTCTTGTAGAACTCGTGAAAGTTGAACTCCCCTGGAGTGGTATCAGGGAACTTCTTGGACCACTCAGGGCAACCGTTCGTGTGCTTGGGGACCGCCTTCCTAGATGTCAAGGTCTTGCCGCAAGCTGGACAAGGACAGGGGTCACTCTTCTTCTCTATCGTTTTGGACATAAAAAACCTCCAGGGTTATACTGTTGTTAGTAGTATAACCCTGGAGGCGGATTAGCAATTCCGGTATGAGACGCTATTTTCGAGTTTTTTGAGGAATTAGGAGGGTAGATTTGGACTAACTCGACAACCTCAAGGTAAGTCAATAGGGCTTAAGTCCAGTGTTCATGCGGGTTTCAGCCGTTCAAGCCCAAATATTTTTGGGGGGTCAGGACACCTTTTCCTGTTGAGGGTCCAAACGCACTTCGCACACCTAGGCCATATCTTGATTGCTGCAAGCCACGAATAATCTTGGTGGTACGTGTTTTGGCTTCGAGCATTTTGTCTAGCTGAGACTCGGCGTTGTTCTTGATCCCTTCGTACTTACCCGACTTCTCGATAGAAAGGGAGACACCGCCTATTGAATAATCGAATTCGTCCGCCATCCAATTCAGGCTAAGAGCCATTGTAGCGTGAGCGATAGCTGCCATGAGAATCATCTGTCTCCAGGCAGGCTTTGCACCGACCATAGCGTCCAGGGTATTGTATCCGGTCTCGGGCGGCCACAGGTTGACGAAATCAACGCCACGGTCCATGTACTCAATCAACTCTTCGTCTGTCCAGATGTAGGCGAACACTCTGTTGAACTTGTTGATCGTGCCTTCTGAGGTGGGTGGTCGGAAGTGATAATTTCTGTCGGGATTGTTGTCCCTCAAGAGGATACGCAGACGACGTATCATATCGGCCTGTAATGGCGTGTAGAGGTCTTCGAGGAAGGCTTCCGGTACAGCTATCGTAAACTCCTCTACCACGGTGTTAGGAGGCGATATCTGCGTCTCTTGGAACGTCCAACGGATACGGTACTGCCCCAGGTTGGCGTCTTCGGGGATCTTGATCGAAGCGTAGTAGAATCCAAGCTCTCTACGGACGGGGATTCTCTGAGCGGGTCCCAGCAAGACTTCAACTCCAGTGGAGACGTCATAGATGGCATAAGTGATGCTATAGACATCCGTAGGACATCCATCCGCATCTGCCAATGCGATCGATAGGTCATCGGGACCCATAATGGCACCGCGTGGAAGTTTAAAAGACATAAGGGACTCCGTTCAGGATAGACGGTGAGGGGCTTCTATGGTATTCAGAGAAGGATCAAAGCCTGACGCCCAGAGGGATAAGCTTTACGCCTTCCTTGGACGCATAGGAGGGGAGGTCAAGAGTCGAAGGGTCGATCATCGTCCCACGACTTCCGGCAGCCTGGATAATGCAGGTGATGAAAGGCTGGTCACGTTCAATCTCCATAAGACTCACGCCGCCATTGAGCACTCGCATCTCGGCAGGTGTCTTGGACATGACGTGTCCCTTAAGAGACTGAGCCAGGGAGATCATCTTCTTTTCGGCTTGAATGACATTTTTGACAGGGTAGCTATCCGCCCACATATCTACGGGCACCTTGAGAGCAAGCCCAAGCTCACCGTATTCGTCATAGACTTCGAGGACGGGACCCGTAGAGGCGACCTTGACTGAGGACATGACGCGGCCAAAGGCGTTGTGTACAAGAGACATAAGCGCGGGCTTACGGCTCTTCTCTGCCAAGTCCCAGGCTTTATTAAGGTTCTTTTCAGCTTTCTTTGGGTCGGACTTCTTGAGGTCTTCCGCATCCGCGATGAGTTCTTGGATTTCTCGATTAGGGCCGCCCGCAACCTTGGCGAGTACAGGGCGGAGGTGGTCCCTAAGCTCAGGGTGGGTGTGCCCGAGGCGAATTAGCTGTTGATTTAAACTGGACATGGTGTTTCTCCTTAAAGAAGGTAGGTCTTGGAGCGCGCGTACGACGCCCTTGAGCATGAGGTTGTGATTGAGTTGGTTGAGGTGAGGCTTGACCTCTCTCCACGTCGAAGACCTCATGAGTACGAGGTCCAGCGCCTTGCGCTCGGACATGCGGGCGATTAACTTGCGAAACAGAGGGTCGACTTCCTCGACGATCTGTCGCATGAACGCCCTCACTTCGTGGGGGTCATTGTAGTAACGCTTTGGATCAAACTCTCCCGCATCGTCATTGTATTGGCTGACATCATTCTCACGCTGGTTATCACGCGCGTGTGTAAGCTCATGCGCCAGGACCTCCCTCAGTCTATCCTCAGAATAGTTGAGCAGAAGAGACGCGCTCAACTCGTGACTGCACATGATCTCCACGACTAAATCGCTGGTCTGACGGTGTACTCCCATCGCCCCAAAGAACAACTGGTCAGGGTGCCTCGGAGTACGCTTGCTTGATAGCCGTACGTGGACGACTTTCTCCTCGCCCATGACGTTGGGAAGGTCCAGCTTGACACGCGCCAACTGCTTATGCACTCCAATCGCGGCACTGGGCTCTATGTTTCCCAGCTTCCGACCAGCTTGATGCAGCATCTCCTGCACGGTACGAGAGAGCATCTGCCGAGAAAGCGGGATGGGTCTAGCTGCCATAACCAGGGACGCGACCACAGGCTTAAGGTGTGGTCTAAGCTCGGGGTGCGTCTCTCCGAGTGCGATCAGTTGGCTAGCTAGCTTGTTCATTGGGTATCCTTCAGGAGTAGCAAAGGCTTTTCAAAGCCCTTAATTCGTCAGCGTAGTCAAGAGCGCTTACCTGACCACTGCGGTTAAAAAACGAAGCCTTGAGTTCTCTCAAGTCTTCTCTATTGTCGAAAATAAAGAGTAAATCCCCTGATACCTTTTGGGTTCCTCTAAAGGGAACTCCCACGGCTTTGAGGTACGCCGACAGGTACAGGTCACGAGTACGGTAGTCTTTAAGAACGGACATGGTAACTTCCTTTGGAAACAATACAGGTTTACTTGACGCCGCCACATTCGACCAGCATTTCGTCGACCAGCTTAAGCGCCTCTTTGATTGTGCCATCAAGACCGCTGCCCTTGTTCCAGTGGTTCCACTTCTTCTTACCGTCAAGCGTGACCTCTACAAAAGCACCTGAGGAAAGCTCGTCCTCTTTGATCTCCAAGCCTGCCGTTCCACTGCCACATGACCATGTGAGGTCTACAATCAAACCATCACGCCCTTTACGTACGGGGTCTTTCCAGCCTACGAATGCTTTCTGACGTGATACACCACGTCCAAGCCCGCCCTTCTTGAGGGCTTTGTCGATACGCTCAATCCAAGTCAACTGGTCATCACGGTCGTCTCTCTTGAGGACGCGTTTGAGCTTGTCGAAGATACCCGCTTCACGAGCATGCATTTCGTCAAGGATAGGGCGAAGGTGTGGTCTAAGTTCAGGGTTAGTATGACCCATTTTGATGAGTTGATTAGCTAGCTTGTTCATGTTATAGCTCCAAAAAGAAAGGGGTTCCTCTTCTTGGAGGAACCCCTTGTAAGGGAAAGGGGGCGCAGTTTAGATCAAAGCGCGAACAGTGCGTCACCTGCGGACGTGAAGACCTTGACCCAACCAAGCTCAACCAACTTGGCGAGGACGCCACGGTCAAACGAAAGCTGGAAGTTTCCTGTCTCGACGAACGAGTACGTCAGGAGACCCTGGACCGAAGCCTGTTGCACCTTAGTGGCGATCTCTCCAGCGTCAAGCTCTGCTACTTCAGCCGCCGCCACAGTGGCGATCGTAGCAAGGGAGACATCATCAACACCAACGGTGTTGTCAATGACGGCCTGAGCTTCCGCTGTGGTGACAGCACCACCAGCGAGAGCCTGCAACTGAACACGAAGGTCTTCGACGCTGATAGGCGAAACGTAGCGCTCCTGACCGGGGGGGTTTACTGTGTGCTCACGAAGCTGTTGGACCTTATCAAGATCCCAAAGCAGAAACGTGCTAAAAGGCGATGCGATTACGCTAAGCTTAGCCATTATATTCTCCTAAGAAGGAAGTGTGGGGGTAACGAACAATTCCGCTGTTATCAGATTGCTACAATTGCTTCTGTTACAGACTGAAGATTCGATGTAACGGTTACGCTTGTCAGGTCTTCTGACCCATCAGCGGCGAATCCGTGTACAGCGGCAGGGATGAGGATAGAGGTAGCTGTAAAGGTACCGCCGCCTCCCGTAATATCAGCTTCTGTCACAGTCGTGGTGGTTACACCGTCCGTGAGAGTCACAGTGGAGACCGAGGGGAGTACCGACGTAAAGCCCGTTCCCACAAGCTCAACACGGTAATCGTCGGTTGCGTCCACAGCGCTTGCGGCTGTATCCTGTTCCGCCGAAGATACTGTAGGAACCGCAAGGTCTCCAAGAGCAAGGTCGACCACAGTGATGAGTCCGGCGTCTTCGTGACCCTTGATCACGCCCTGTGCGCGTGAAAGCTTAACCTTGTCAGACAGAACAAGGTCAATGTACCCTGGTATAGTACGATCCTCTACTACTTCAAGACCTACAAATGCGCGTTGGTACAAGTTCACGTAAACATCCTGCTTACGCTCCTCGTCAAGGTTGTCAACGGGTAGTCCTTGATCCGTATCAGAGATCAAAATCGGACCCGAAGTCGTTTGGGTGTGTATAAGACGAAGTTTAGCCATGAGTATCCTCCAAGGGAAAAGCTGTGCTCTCTCTAACGGTAGATAGAAAGAAAATCAAAGAATGCGTTGGTAATTAAGAGTCAAGTAGATGTATACAGGCACTGGCGCTCCCTCTGCACGAACCCTGATATCGCCCGAACCGAACTTGTTATCACGGAAGATAGCTCCCGGCAGCAAAGGAATCTCGGCATCCCCCGTCCCAAAGGACAGGAAGACCGTGTTCGCAGGGTCCAAATTCTCGACTACAACACTGGTAGACTGAGAAGGCAGGGTGAACTCAAGGGCCTCATCCGAAGAGGCTGCCACAGGGACCAGCCCTGCCAGGATGAGAGGAGTATGATTCTCGGACAACTGCTCGGGCGTCATCAGGATGTAGATAGGGCTAGGGTCTCCCGTAACACCCTCAATCACCGGAGCAATCGTAAAGTACAGGACGTCATCATCTTCGAGCGTGTAGTCCGAAGGCGCGAACCTCCACCTGATATAAGGCTCAAGGATCTGAGCCGTCGCATCAGCGCCCACCGAAGGCTTCGCCAGTCCCCACAAAGGTACCGTCTCAATGGTGGCAAATACGCCATCCCAGTTGGAGGCCGTCTGTATCTCATAAGCCTCGGGGGGAGCATCCTGCACAAACATAGACCCTTGAGGGTCCGTCGTGGAGACTTGAATAGAGAAGTTACGTCCAGCCTGCTTGGGCAACAGGATCAACACCCCTGCCGACGTGGTAGCCGTTACGGGTGAGATAGCCGACGCGTTGATCAGACCTTCAAGCGCTGTGGCGATCGCCGCTGAGCTATCAGGCTCATCCGCGTCAGTCACCGTAAAGACGGTACCGTCCAGAGATACGCTGTAGTCGCCTACCCCGGTAGGTCCGTCCCTTATGACGATCTTCTTTCGGTAAATTTTGTCAAGGAAGAGGTCGACCTCTTCGCGGGAACGTCGGTACAAGTAAGGCATATAGGTCTCCATCAGGGCTTCGAGTTTTCCTCTCGGACGAGGTGATCATACGTTTCTGAAAATTTACCGTCAGAAGCTGCTTCTGCACGGGCTTCTTTCCAAGACCCAGTTCGCTCACCCTTGTAATTGGGGGCCAGCTTGGGAGTGATATTATTCTTCTTCTGCCTTGACGCCATATACTTGGATCTGCTATTACGAAACGTCTTCTCTTTATGATTCTTATCGGCCCACTGGAAGCCCTTGTAGCAAATCTCAACGCCCTTGGGGTCAAAGAAATACTGAGCCTCTTCCGAGCAGACTTCACAGGACACGCCTGACTCTTTTAGAGAGGCAAGGTCCTCATGAGGATGATTCTCTACCTGGGTATGTGAACACGACGTGCATACGAACTGGTACTTCATTAGGACTCCTTTAAATTAGCAAGGATAACGCGGATGTGAGGCCGAAGTGAGGTCTCTTGCCTGCCCAGTTCAATCAACTGAGAGGATACCTTACCCGAGAAGATAGGCTTGAAGGGGTTTGATATCGTTCTACCCAAATAGGGCTTGAAGTCTTCAAAGCCTTCTGCTATCTCTACACATAACGACTGAGCTTGGTTGAGGTGTCCCACAACTTGCTCCATTTTGTCTTCGACCGACTGCTTTATATTTTTGAGGGCAGCACGCTCGTTGTCGTCAAGATCAAGTTCAAGTGATAGTATCTCAAGATCCTGGGAAAACTGCCTCAACAAGCCCACTGTATCTACCGTAACCTGAATTCGTTCCGAGATCATCGCGGCATTGCGTGCCACTTCTTTGGTCTTGGAGTCAAACGTGGTCATGGTTTTCTTGATTGACATATCAAGATCCTTGGGTGGGTAGGTGCCTGTCTAATTTTCTAAGAACTGCCACAGCGTGTTTACACAGGAAGTGGTCGCCCTTCGCGTCTCTTACCTCGGGACGAGAGGCAGAGCCCTTGGGCCTACCCAGGAGGTAGCCATTCGTCTTCGCGTGGTACTCGGGACCCTGGTAGGTCCAGGCAGGACACGAACAGGACAGCTTGACCTCCGATTCAACATCGGACACGTCCTCAAGCTCGACCTTGATCGCGTAGTCTTTACTTCCCGCCGTGAACGAAAAAACGTTCCCCTGAACCTTTTGAAACTTGACCTTGACAGAAGACGCGTTGTCCCTGTAGTCTCGGGTCGTCTTACCCAGGAGTTCAAACTTGCGCATGGCGTAGACACGGCGTGCCACTTTGCGTGCTATGTCAACCTTTGAAGTCATCGTCTGATATTGCTAGGGATCGAAGGTGTGTTGTAAGATGGTGTGAGATGAGTGAGGTCCGTCATATCTCTTGGAACTCCCCCAGGGGAGAGCTTGGCGATATCGTCCGCGTCATCGATCTCATAGATGCTCTCCTCTTTGATGTCTTTCGGCCTCTTGGGTCCGTTGTCTTCAAAGGTCTTGGGAGAGGACTCATCAATGTTCTGCACGGTCTGTTGTGAGACCTCACCAGGGAGCGTCGAAGAGGCGTTCTTGAGGTAGCGCACCACTACCCTGCGTGTCATGGCCAGTCGGTTCATGTGTCTTTCTTCACTGCGAGGTCAATGCGATCTCTAATCCCTGCGGGGACCTTGCTCTTGAGCTTCTTCTCATCAATCTTGCCTGCGGCGTAAGAGATGATCACCATGCTGTCTTGAATTTCGGACAGCAAGGATCGTGCCTCCACGATGAGGTCCCCTGCCTCGCCATATATGTGCTCTCGGTGCGTTGAGTCATTGATCAGGGTAAGGCCCTTCTCCATACTCATCTCAAGCTTCTCACAAGCCATACGGGCCTTTGAGGCACCGTGCAGGAAGATGGTAGATAGTTCAGTCCCAGATGAGGCTACGAGGTACCGTAAAGCTACTCGACGTGCCATCGCTTTGGAATCATTTTCAGACATAAGGTAGCCTTGGTTTCAGGTGTGAGTCCTACTCGAAAAGCCCTTGCTAGTAATAGATAACCGTCAACGCAAGAAACCCCGCTAGGCAAGTAGCGGGGTTTCCTTATAGAAGCTGACGGGGAGACTTAGACTGCCAAGCCAAGCTCTTTGACCATACGCCTCTTGATTGCCTCCGACTCAGACGCATAGATTGCGCGAAGAGTCATAAGGTCTGTCTCGTCTCGGAGCTTGGACATCTTCTTGGTCCAGTGCTCCGTGAAATCCCACTCGGGGAGGTCGGGGAGGATGATCTTCGCCACGTTGTAGCGCCCTTCCTTCGTCTTGGGGTCAAGGTCATCATCAAGAGGGAACACGTCTTCGGCCTGCACATCAAACTCAATCTCTTCGGACCAATCCTCTTCCAACTCAACTTCGGGCTGGGCATTCTCAAAGGACCGGGAGACACGCTGCACCGTCGACACGACTGTACCTGCCTCGGCTCCTACGGGAATGCTGTCCGAATCACCGGAAGTCCCTGGTCGCGCGAGGTCGCCAGTTGCCCTACGGCTGATATTCTCATTCGCAAACGTCATGCCCTCTGCTACCACAACGTCAGACTCAAGATGAGGGCTATCGGCTACAGACGCCAGCTTGTTCAGGTCCTCGGTCCTCAGGCTCCCAAGGTCTTTCTTCTCAGGCTGGGTAGAGTGCTTGAACTTGCGGGTTTTAAGAACCGTTGCGTTCTCGTTAGACGAACTTACAACAGGCATGTTAAGGCGCGTGGGAGCCTTGGTAGGCTGTGCGGGTGACACCGCCGATGTCTTGACCTCGCGCGCTTCCTCACGGCTATCGGTACGATCCTGCACGACACCCACGACCTTCTCTTCCTCGCTCATCCGAGTCACGCCCTGTGACACAGACGATTCCTGTTGAGGAGTCGCAGCGCTGAGCTTGATTCCCGCGCTCTTGGGCTGAAACGCCAGGGCCTCAACAGTGACATCTTGCAACCATCCGGCTTTCACCGCAACAGACAGCTTGGGTAGGATATGCTCACTACCCTCATACCGCGCCTGCGTTCCGTTGAACTCAATGCGGTCGCCTTTGTCGACGATCAGGTTAGAGTGATCGGGCTTGGCGATCGTGAACTTGGACCGAGCAACATAAGTCTTCATCTCTGACATGACACTACCTTTTACAAATAGACGGGTATTACCGAGTGGGCTTTTGAGTATATATAGATTATCATAGATAGATTACCGTAAAACGAAAAAAGGGTAGGAGCCTTTAGCCCCTACCCGCCCCTATATAATGCGTCGAGTTTACAGTACGTTAAGACACCGCTTAATCTTTGCAGAGGCTGCGGTACACCCAAGACACTCCAGAGCCTCACAACAGCACTCCAACAGCCCCCTACACCCTTGAAGAGACTCCTCTGAACCCAGGTCGCACGCCGAGACTTCAGTGCAACAGGCCACGATTGCGGCGGTGTGGGCCGCCATAGCACCTGAATCTACCGCAGGAAGCGTCCCTAGCAGGCTTTCCATGTTCTGCAACAGGAACACGCAGGCTTCACGCAACGCCGACGACTCGTCAAACGCATCACACGCGTCAAGACACACGCACGCGCAGTGCATCAAAAGACTGCACAGGGTGCCAAGATAGTAGTCGCAGTCCTCGGGAGTCCACCCGTTAGCGCAGCACTCCGCGCACAAGACGTCAAGGTCTGCCGCCATCTCTTCCAGGGGAGGTGCATAACAACAGCCCTGCAAGATACCTCCCGTATCTGCCGATGAGGCAAGCTCATTAGATTCCATTTCGGAGACTTGACCGTCTATAGTATAGACGATGCTCATAAGGTCTTCAATGTCCATTAGTTACACCTTTGCTTTAGTAGATACACGTGAGTCTCATGAGAACTGGCCAGAGCTTGAAGCATATCATCAAGCCCCATAGTAAGCTGACCAGAATCCTCAAGAAGAGAGTAGAGCTTTTCAATGGACTGCAAGAACATCTTCTCGGCGCGCAATGAGCGTTCAACAGGGTCTTGGATCTGCTCGAAGATTTCAAACTGCGCCGCCACGAGGAGAGCGCCCTTTACACCTCCCATGCACGAGACGCCAGGAGAGTCAAGTCCAAGGATCTTTTCGGCTACCACATCAAGTTCTGCGTCCACGGTCTCGTAGAGGCGCTGGAACAAGAGGTGGTCGCCGTAAAAAGAAGTACCTGAAGACTCCCAGTGGACCTCTTGATGTTGGATACGAAGAAACCACAGGATTGAAAGTAGTCCGCTTAGAAGTTCGGGTCGGCTGTAAGGCATGTCAAGTCTCTTTTTTAGAAGGGTGGGTGTGTACACCCTTGTGTTCTAAAAAAGATTTATCACGCCGTAAGTTCAGCGTACCTTGCCAGGAACATGTTTTTTGCGTATTCTGGAGTCCAGAAGTTAAGCTCTACCTCAATGCCGCGTGCCTTTGCCAGATAAGGAACGAACGATTCAATATAGGGAGACCACACGAGTTTACTTGGATGCAGTGCCTGTTCTCTCTCATACACAAGCATCTCAACGTCCGCATCCTTGATCTCGGAAGACAGCGTGCTATCAAACCCCAGTTTATCTCCCAGGGCATCCAACACCTGTTGCTCTATCAACTCAATGTAGTACCCCAGGGTCAGCTTGAAAGGCTTGGGGATGTCACTGATGTAAGCTTCCCCCGCGTCGTGCATCAACGCGGTCAAGGCGTATTCGGGCTTGACCAGATGCGATACCCACCAAGAGTGTTCCGCCACACTAAGAAACCGTTTGGTGTGCCCATTGAACCTACACTGCATGGAAAGGGCGTGGGCGATATCGTGAAGGTCAATCGACTCAGGGTCTGGATGAAACAGGCTAAATTTCTTACCCGAGAACGTCTGAACGAAATTGTCTACGTAGCTCATACAAAAGCCTCATGTTATACAGGGTTAAGGGTCTACGTGTATAACATGAGGCGGCGTATTTCCATTCTAAGCGGCTTGTCAGCCGAAGTTGGGGCCGAGCTTGGCATACGTGCTGGCTTCCATTACACCCGCCCCTGAGACACGTACAAAGGACGCCTTGTTTTCAATCAGGGAGGTCAGGGATGAATGGCCCGTCATGGAGATACCACTACGAAGGCCGTCTAGAATCATAGCAATCGTCCGATGAACAGATCCCTTGTGCCTCTTGAGGGACGACACGCCTTCGATGTTCTTGACCTCGGTGAAATGACCCTTCTTTGCGCGCTCGGAAGCCATCCCAAAATACTCGTAGAACACTCCCTGGTCGGTTACGATGCGGTACTCTTCAGAACACTCGGTATGGGCGGCGAAGATCCCTCCGGCCATAATCCCGGTCGCTCCTGCCCCGAACGCCTTCATCATGTCACCGGGTGTCTTCACACCACCATCTGCGATGAGTCCCAGGGAAGCTCTTTCTGTATACTCTACGGAATCCAAGACCGCCTGGAAGGTAGGGACACCTACCCCCGTCATCAAACGCGTTGAACACACGCCTGAGCCTCCCTGTGAGACCTTGAGGGTGAGGTTGTAAGAACCCCCGAACCTGCGGTCCACCAAACTAGAGATGTGCGCCGCAAACTCCGGGTTTGAATAGTTACCCAGGATCAAATGAACGTCCACATGCTCCAACAGGGTCAGGATCTCTGTGGCGCGCTCGATAACAGCCTTGGAGTAACACGCTGCCACATCGAAGTTCAGGTGCCCTGCATACTTGGCAAGCTCCAGAATGTCCTCGTCGGTATCATTCATCCCGATGCTCAAGCCAATGTTATTACGTGCGTCGTCTCCCCAGCCTCCTTCATCAAGAAAGGTCATCCGCTCTTGAAAGGTGTTATACCTGTGGAACACATGCACGATGTTGTTCTCAATCGCTGCATCTTGCATCTCGACGGAGTTCACTGCCATCATGGGCGAAATGAAGATAGGGATGTACCCCGCTTCATTGGTAAGGACCACCTCTGACCTTGAAGTCACGGGGTTGATTCCGTCTACAAGCTGTACGTCATCAAAGCAGAGGGCCTCACGGATTCTAAGAGCCATTTTTCGTCCTGTTCTAGAGTGGAGTCTAAGTTACGTCCTTCTATAGCACAGACAGGCGATCATGGTCAAGATCTGAAAATAGTTTTCAAAAGAGAGTTCAAGCGCGCCGTCATGGACTCTCCTTACATCGACTACTCTTTCGTCAAGGAAGACTACACGAGGCAGGGACTGGCTACACAGCTCTACAAGACGGCGGCGAGCTTCTACGCCCAGAAGGGACTCACCCTCCGGTCTTCTACCCTACAGAGTGAGCCTGTGAAGGCTCTGTGGGCTTCATTCGAGCAGAAAGGCTGGACCCAGGACAAGAGGCTTGGACAGCACACCGTGAAGGTTCTTGCTCCCTGAGCTAAGGCGTCCTGTATACGAAGATGGGTTCATAGTTAGAGGATTCGTTTCCTATCGAGGCCAGAGGCATCTTCAAGGTCTCATAGGAAACGAATCCTTCATCTTCAAGCACCTTGCAGACACAAGCTTCCAAAGGTATCACATCAGTACGTGTCTTCAAGTCTCGGATGTTCAAGGCAAAGAAGCCTTGCGTCTTAAGGCGTTGAAAGGCTACCTGCACGATCGGCCTGAAGAATCCCTCCGCCCAATCATCCAAGTTTGTACCATACCTCATCCAACTTTGTTGCGGGTTCTCTGAATAGCGCTCGCGGTCAAAATAAGGGGGGGAGGTGAACACAAAATCCAAGACTTCTTGAGGATCGAATTCTTCCGCAGGACCCAAGTGAAGACGTACGGAGTTTTCCATCCCCAACACTTCCACCAAATTCTGGGCTCCACGAATAGAGCCTTCCTCCACATCCGTCCCGATGTAGTTAACACCCGCTGCCAAGGCTCCTAGCATACGGCCTCCATAACCCACACAAGGGTCCCATACGACTCCTGTGGGAGGGACATACCTCTCATACAAGGCTTTGGCGACGCCGGGCTTGAAGTTAGTTGGTGTACGGACTTGGTACTGCACAGCTTTTCGCACCCGTTCAGGTGTGAGCGGGTCTTCGCATTTGATTTGGATGGCGATGGCCCTCTTCAGCTTCGACTCATCGAACCACGACTCATAACACGAGGGTCCCGTCTTGTACCTTGCATGATACCTTAACGGGAAATATCCTTCAGCAAGTTTCAACCCTGTGAGTAGCCTCGGTTGTACTTCCTGGGTTTTAGGATTTACCCAAGTATCCTTACCTTGGAGCTTCCTTAACTGAATCTTGGCTTTATCTGGGGCCATAGGTTCTGGGTAAGGGAACGGGCAGGTCTTCAGGATATCATAGGCAACTTCTGCGACCCGAAGTTTATCAGGTGCGATCAAATCCTTCGTAGAAAGGTTTTTGAGCGCATTATGCGCCGAGCCTAGCGTGTGTATCTTGGGACGTCCCATACGCATTCGTGGGGCCTTTAAACGCCGACTTACGGTAGAACCGCTTACCCCGAACTGTGCTGCAATCTCAGCATTGGTTTTCCCTTGACTTTTCAACTCTTTCGCCCTTATATGAGTCAAAGACCGGGCTTGGGCATCATCCTCCCTCTTGGAAGAATCCTTGGGGGGTAACTTGTATTGCATACATTCTGGAATATGAGGTTCAATGAGTTCAAAGAATTCTCGATCTTGACCTGGGAAAGAGATCGTGACCGTACCGTCTGCATTTTCAAACAACTGGGGAAAGAGCTTCCAGACACGTAACGCATCACACGCATGTTCCAGACTCTTGGAATCTAGCCCAAACGTTAGAGAAGGATGATACGTGCTCTTCAAAGACCCATCATCCATATACCAGATCGCAAGCATGAGGGGCGACATAAGATCTGGTAGGTTCTCAGGGAACTTCCTCTTCCTATCCGGTGCGGGATAGAAGAGGTCATAGAACGGACGCAACTGCGGGCATGAAGAGGTAGAGAAGGACTTGCCCTCATAAAGGGAGGTTTCTGTTCTCTTCTGAATCGAAGTAATAGAGGAGCTATAAGGCTTCATAATAGCAAGCTTCCACCGAAGGTAGTCCTCTTGTGCCAACGAATGTCCCTCTTGGAACCTCGCAGAAGCCTCGCTCGTGGCTTGCATCCAACCGTCCCCTAGCAGGGACCCCATGACAAGTTCTTGTTGCACCTGAGTCAAATCTGGAAGGCGTGCTTCCAGCCTCCCGGTCTTATCCAACGTCTCAATACCCCACTTCTTTCGTAGTCGTGAGATCTTGACTTGGTAGGTCCCATATTGAAGTGCAATTTCGGTTTCGGTGAGAAGGTCGTCCTCGTAGAGCTTTCGAAGGAGGACCGGGGTAAGTTCACTTAGGTTTGGCATGAGGCGTCCTGTGTATCAACTGGGGGAGTTTCCAGCACGTGTATACAACATTCAGGTCATAGATAATATGTCGGATTTCAGTTGACACGAGGATTCCTCTACTCTAGTGTAGAGCACATGACACACCTCCCAAACATAAGAGGGACACAAAAAAACCCCCCTCACTCGAAAAGAGTGAGGGGGGTTCAAAACGCCTCTAGGGCGCTTCTAAGGCTGTTATCAGCCTCGGTTCACAACGAGGCGGGTAAGGCCACGAGGGTTGAACGCGCCGATTCCCAGGTTCTCGAATACCGAGAAGCCAATGGTACGAGCCTTGGGGTCGTCCGCAGACAGAACCGTAAGCTCGGTACGAACGGGGATACGTCCGAACATCTCGGGATCGCAACACACGTATACGAAGCCAGCGGGTACGAGACGAGATACGATGATCTGTGCTCCCCAAAGAGTCGCCATGAGACCGGACTTGAGCAACGTCGCCTGAGCTTCGATGTCAAGAATCTCACGACCGAACTTACGGATATCACCGTAATCGCGGGCGTTCATGTAAATACGCGCAACACGGAGGTCGTGACGCTCAATCTCAGCGAAGGCATCCGCGAGGACGCTGCTGTTGATAGGAGCGACAACCTGAACGTCAGGGTTCGTCTGGCCCGAAAGGGAGTCGAAACCGTTGACAGCGATGGCGTCGAGCACGGAGAATACGCGCTCGTCCTCTGCGGCCTGGATCTGCGCTTTCGCGAGGTCCTGAGCACGCTCAATGAGGTCGAAGCGACGCTCACGGATCTGAGTCAGAGGAATCTCAGGGTTCGATGCGATCTCGAACAGAGGGAAAATGACACGGCGTGACTTCTGGATTGCCAGAATGTTCTCGCCTTCCTCACCCACCACGTAAGCGGTGACATCAGGATCTTTGTCATAAATGGGAAGCGCGCCGTCGGGAAGCTGCTCGACCAAGAAGGTCTTACGGCCAACAGACGTGTAATCGCGGCGGGTACGAAGAGGCTGAATCATAGATGCAGCAAGCTTCGAGCGACCGGAAGCCGTCTTGATGTACTCGCTGATGATGCGCTGCTTAATAGCGTTATCTACAGGGTTGCTCATGGGTTTCTCCAAAGCTTAAGGTTTATACGCGGAGGTCGAAAACGACTTCTGCGAGGGTAGAATCGGGGGCGATCTTCACGATACCGAGAATGGTGCCTGACCCATCTGCCGCAGCAATAAGGGACTCGACGCCGTTAAGCTGATCGTCCACGTTCGTCACGTAGCCGTTCAGAGACGCCACGAGGACATCGCCGGGGGCGTACGCAAGGTCGGCGTCGGAATCAAGGTCCTGGGTCTCGTAAAGACGGACACCCATTGTTCCCTGCGAGGACACGTAAGGACCCATGCCAGAGGCGGGGCCGGGAGTGTTCTCAAACGCGTTACCAGCCGCATCGTTGATGAAGAGCCCAAGAGGAGCAAGAGCACCTGTAGCGGGAGCGGCAGCGAGAGGGCCACCGACGTATCCGTTACCAGCGTCGGGACGCGTGAACGCTACCGAACCGGAAAGAACACCGTACTTGGGAGTTGCCGAAAGAGTGGTGGACTTTGCAGTCGCTACCACGGGGGGGTTTGTCTGAGTGAATCCGTCTGTCGTCAAACGCGCCGCGAACGAATTGCGGTGTCCCACGTAAAGAATACGAAGAGCGCTTGAGGACTCGGTGAAATCACCACTTGCCTGACCTGGAATAGCCATGATGTGTCTCCTAAAGAGTAGTTAGCTTACGGTTATATAAGTGAAAGCGGAAAATAGTCTCAGAACGAGCCTGAGATATCGGGATCTTGCTTCCACAGCTTCGAAAGATCTAGGTCTTCCTCTGTGTCGGCAGCTTCTTTCACCCGCCCGCCAAGAGTGGATACACCGGTCGAAGTCGCTGTGCGGGTCGAAGCCTGCGCAACGGGAGCCGACTGACGTGCTTCCTTGGGGATTGTGTTGGTAAATAGGTTCTGAAGGGTCGTGTCGCCAGCAAGCTCTTCAGCCGCTACAACATCCATGACAGGGTTCATACCAATGTCGAACTCAGTCGAAGAGTGCATACCCTCATCGTGCATTGCGGCATCCATCGAATCATGAGTCATCATGTCTTCGAGCATGGCGTCAATCTCGGGGTCTTCGCCGTACATATCCATGTCGGCCTCTAGAGGAGAGTGAGGGGCGGGAGAAGCTTCCTTCTTGTCCTCTTCCTCATGGTCCTCTTCCTTATGATCAGAAGACTCTTTCTCATCATCCTCATCCTCAGCCATCTCTGCTACCATTTCGCGGAGCATTGACATGGCCTGAGCGTCGGAGATATAGCCAGCCTTCTTCTTCTTGCTTTCCTTCTCTTCGTCTTCCTTATCGTCTTCCTTATCGTCTTCGTCTTCGTCCTCTTCCTCTTCCTCTGCCTCGGCAAGCATCTGGCGAAGCAGTGCTACCTTGGAAGAAGCCTTCTTCTTCTTGCTTTCCTTCTCTTCTTCGACCTCTTCCTCGACCTCTTCGACCTCTTCGTCACCAGCAATGCGGAGCACGGCGGCGAGAACGAAGTTGTCAGGAAGTGTCATAAGCTCATAGGTCTGATCTTCGATCATTGAGCTAGGAGCGCCTGGAAGAAGAGCCTCGGCAATCTTGGTGCAGTTCCAAGCCTTACGCTCAAGACCCGCGAGAACCTGACGGTTAGAAGCGATCTTGCGATCGTTCATCTGGTCGATAGGTACATCGGGGGTGTGCGTGCGGTCTCGGTCCGCAGGGGAGAACGTCGAAGCGTTGTCGTAAGGGTCGGAAGTGTTCCAGCCCTCAACGTCTTTGTGATTGAGGTTTGAAGCGGGGAGGTTGGACATGCCAACCTCGTTGCGTCCAAGTGCCTCATCGTCAGGAAGATCCTGATGTACGTCCTCTCCGAATGCGGAAGGGTCGCCAATCAGATAATCTGTGACGGGCGGAAGGTTCCGCTCTTGATTCATCATGCCGGGATCGGCCTTGCGGCGCTTGTTCCAAGTAGAGCGTTTGCGTCCCATGTGTTACCTCCGAACTGTGGGTAAAAACCCAAGTGTCTTGACTAGTCAGACCCTCCGTTCGGAGGGATGTCTTAGGGACTCGGTAAGGTGAAACACCCTTTAAGTCCTTATTCGATAACTAGCGATCTATAAGTAGAATAGCGATTAAAGTCTCAGAAATATGATGATATCACTTCAAGAGATTACCGATTCGCACGACTTGCTCCGCCTCATGACGGTTAAGGCTTCGGCCTGTAGCAAGCTCACAAGCATTAAGAAATGCTTTAAGATTGGTATAGTTTGCAGTACCACCTACCTTCTTCAAACATGAATAAACGACATTGGAAGTTTTGTACCTCGAAAAGTCTCTCGACTTGAGGTGCAGAGCCGCCAGGATGTCGACGTTGCCATAAGCTGAAGAGTTCTTGACCGACTTCCAGCCCTTGGACTGGGCGTTCTTGAGGACGAGGAAGACACGCCTTACTGTATCCTTATTAGGAAGCTCCGAAGCGTACCTTGAAGCAAATACCTGATAGGACTGAATAACCGTATCATTCAAGTCGCCGTCTTCAGCGTCGCCCTTGAACACGGGCTTGGGCTGCCCGAGGTCCATTTCTTCCTTGACTTCTTCGCGAATCTTGTCTTTGATATCATTAGTAAGATCCTTCTTGATATCTTCTTTGACTTCCTGTACGAAGTTCTTCTCCTCAGCATCCCCTTCCTCATCCCCTTCCTCATCCCCAAAGCCAAAAGCCTTCTTGGACGCGACTGACGCGACAACTTGCCTCATCTCGGAGTGCAGTGCCTTTAGGGCGGCATCAGGAGACGATGCCGTGTGCAGGTAGCGATCAATGTTGGTCGCCGTCATAAACTCCATAAGGAGAGGAGACGCCGCCACCATGTCTGCGAAGGGCGGAGCCTCTTTGACGACCTCTCCCCCTACGATCTTGACCGTAGGGTTGAGGACGGTTCTCAAAACAGCGCCCTTGAACGCGGGGTTCGCCACCCAGGACGCCTCAATGAACGTCACGGACTCCGGGTCACTCTTGTGTCCGCAAAGCTCTGCAATGACACGCTTCTTACCCGAGTGGTCGATGAATGTATCACCCTTGAAGTACCTGACGTGCTCACATAGCTCCGTGTCATCGGCTGCCACGTTCCCGCACTTGGTACAGATCGAATACTGGATCGAACAGTTGTGGACCGCATAGCCGCCTACATGGTAAGACTTGTCCCCTTCTACCTGAAGGTCGTATACCCAGGTTCCCGAATGACTGACCCGTTCTATCTCTGAGATTGGAATCAGATTCATACCCTCAAGGTCATCATGAGCTTGAATACGGCACTCAGTAGGAGTGTCCCATTTGGTGAAGTCTCGCAGCTTGAACCTCTGCGACTTGGAGATCGTCACCTTGTAAGAAGGAAGTCGACGATTCTCCTGACGTCCCACCTTCGTAGCCTCATGGAGAAGCACGGTCTTATCCAGGGTCCGACACCATTCACTGGTACGAATGCCGAGCGTTCCCAACAAGCGACGTATCTGTTGATGAAGCTGATACGAAACCGTAGTCGCGGAAATAACTCCGTTCGCGGATTCAGTCCCGTCCCCATTAAAGTAAGCTCCGATCAAACTCTTCTTGTATTCAGAGGGCCAAAGTAAGAGGTTGTCTGCTTGAATTTTTTTCAGGTGGGCTCCTTCTCCACCTAGATAACTCAGCTTGGAAGCAAAAGCCTTATCGTGACACCTCACGACCGCAGTATTACGATCCTTACGGATGTAGACGGAATAAGGAAGGGCCAAACTTTCCAGAAGAGTCTCGACCTCCGATACGAGAGTATCCCGCTCATGAAGGCCAAAAGTGAACTCTACGGAATAGAGGGCTCCCGAAGGATTTTTACAGACGTTACCTTCAGCGAGATAATAGCCTAACAGACGAGCTTCTGTGAGAGATATTTCAGGCTCTACCTGAACCTGTGATTCAGGAAAGACTAACCAATCCCCCTTCTTAAGCAGGCCCGCCTGGACCCACTCAGTCTCTACCTGATAAATATCAGACAGGTCTTTCTTGCGCTCGGAGGACTCTTGGGCGTTATAAGAATTAACAGGGTTGAAAACACGCAACTGATGGCCGCGCTTAAACCTACTGCGCAAACGCTTAGAAGAGATGCGCTCTTGTTCCAAATTCAAGGACTCACCACACCCACACGCACACGAGGCATAAGGACGAACCACAAGCATTGGGTGCGTGTGAGTTACCTTCAGAGGGTCTGAAGACGATGTGGTGCTAATATGTAGTAGGTCTTCTTCCCAAAAAGTCTTCTTGGTGGCTTGAACCTTTTGAGTATTTCCAACATGTGTATAGACCCGATCCCCTACCTGAACCTCAGAGATAGGCTTGGAGGTTCCGTCTTCCATAGTAACAGGCATTGAGCCTGTAAAACAGCCCATTGAGAGCGAATTCATCTCGCCAGATTCAATGTCGGCAATCAAGCTGGCGTGCTTACGATCTGTCGCGACCAGTATGTCAATGTAAATCGTGTCTTCAAGCTCGCGCGCAACCGCATCAATGATCTTACCCTTGGAAAGCTCGGGGATCTGCACGTGCTCGACATAGTTCTCGGAGCCCTGGAAGGTACGGTAGGTTTTCAACAGTAGGTCACGCTCCCAGGCGTCACCGTTCTGGTTGATGTACTTGGTGGTTTCAGGCGTGATGTGGTAATTGTTCCAAAGACGCTTGATCTTCTTGCCCCCCTGGTCTATGCTCTCACCCACCCTTACGTTAGGGACCTCATCAACGTCAACGGACGCGATGATGGTGCAGTGTGTCAAGAGGAATTTCTCGGGGGAGAAATCAGAGAAGTTGATTGAAGCTGTTCGGCCCGAAAACAAGATGTCACCTTGACCCTCGGTCTTGAACTCATGCCAGGAGCGTAGGTTCAAACTGGGAGTCTTGACTATTGCATCAGCCGTTTTTAAAAAGGCCATAAGATACCTCTCGTGTTATCAGGACTTATCGCCGTTCAAAGCTCTAAGAAGGGGGTCATTAGGGGAAAAGAAATCTACAGGAGACTTTGAGACAAACTCATCGTCATCCTCTAGGTCGATATCTTGACCGGGCTCTAGAAGGTCTTTAGGACGGATCGTAAAGAGGCAGTCCTTACATACGTAAAGTTTGGTGTGCTTCTTGTAGTGGGTTTGGGCCAAATCAGACCGGCAGTTGGGACACGAGAAGCATCCACAGTCCACTTCAGCCTTGGAGGGCATGTATCGCCTGCCCTTGGCACGCCAGTAGATAGCGGTGCGGGTCATGGGGGCCGATTCAAACGCGACGCGGACGCCGTTTTTGATCTCATCGTCTCCATAAGCCGTCGCATTGGTCAGGTACAAGGCGTTGTACGTGGCAAGCTCCGACATACCCGACTGCCGTAGCTCGGTAGCCTTGACCGCTATAGCAGCGGTTCGTGTCGTCGCGTACCGGTCGGCTATACGCTTTGCCCTCTCCCTCTCCCAGGTCATATCGGACGTGTCTTCCAGATAGGAAGCGTCCTGGCGATCATCAATCACAAGCTCCTCGGGGGAGAACCGGATGTTTCCAAAAGGCGTCTCCACATCAATGAACCCGATCTTATCCAGAACAGCCGTTACAACGCCCAAAGAGGGCGCGTAACGGTTGCCACGAGTGAACACGGGGAACAGGACTGTATCTCCAACCTTGAAGTCCCTGGAGAGACGCTGGAAGTCCATAGCGGATTTTTTAGAATGACTCATTGATAGCTCCTTTTAGATAAAGAGCCCCCTTCATTAACTTTGAAGGGGGCTCTTTCGACTACTTTAGTTTTTCAGGACCAGTAGTCAGTCTTGCCTTTGGTCGACTCACCCCAGTAATCCTGGGTCGAGGCGCGGCGAGAGGGAGCAACAGGAGCGTCCCACCAGTCAGACTGGTACGAAGACTCTTTATCGTCATCCATATCCTCGTCCTCTTCGGCGTGAATCAGCTTGTCGTTACCGAACCCATCAACGAGAGGGTTGTGGAACTCATCCGAGTTCGACGCGTCCTGAAGGTGACGCATGACCGCAGACTCATCGGCGTCGTGCTCCTGAACGTCCTTATCACCAAAGGTGTCAAGGTGGGGCTCATCGGAGTCACGCTCGATTACCAAAGACTCTTTGACGTCCAGAAGAGCGCGAGGATCGATCCCGTGGGATTCCATCATGCGGTCTGAAAGGGAGTCAAGGTGGAAGATAAAGTCGGAAGCTTGCCTTGCGGTAAGTCCGTACTCAAGGAAATTTTGCTCGACTTCGCCTGCAATCTTATCTAGACGCTGGGCGTATGCCATTACTTTACGCTGCTTGCTCATGGTTTGTCCTCTCTGGGGGTTTGAAAATCAGGGAGCTTACGATTCTTGCTGCCCCCCATTAAGGGGACGTGACAGACTCGCTATCAAGCTATAATAAAAGGAATAACGTATTATACGTTTTAGGGTGATATTAACACGCGTTGTAACACGCCCACCAATCGTTCATACGTGTGCGCGTCAACACGTGATTGGTACTTACCTTCGTCCAGACCGTAAATAGCGTAGTCAAGTGCAATCCTACATGCCATCATTGGGTCATACTCCAACAAGTCTTGCTTGATGAAATCACTGTTAAGCCACTCTACAGCGCAAACTAGAAGCTGCGCGAAGTCACCATAAGCGATCTCTCTGGGGTCGGGCTTGCCCCAGGTAGGGGCGTCAGGAAGGTTCTCCCTTGGGATGTACCCAGGGGCTCCCCGGTATTGAGCGGCACGGTTCATGCCTCTTCGGATAGAAGCTGCGACGGATCTGGGGTCGAGGTCCTCTTGCATAGAACGTGCTCCGGCTAACAGGCTCTTTAGTTTCATGAGCCAGTGATAAAAATTGGTGTCTTTGGCGACGTCCTGTTTCAAAGTCAAGTCGATATCTTCGTCAATCTTGTCAATGTTGTTTACAGGTGTCCTCTTCAAACGCGCCTTCCAGGCTTCCGAAGCTTCCTCTAACTCAGTGGGGTCCACGTACTTCTCAGTGGGGTCTTTCAAGGTCTCCATAGCCTCGCGCAAGTCTTTGAGCGGGCGCAACTCCTTTAGTTTGAAGTCATCATAAGAGTCAATAGCCATATCAAGAAGGTGCTGGTAGTAGTCTTCCTTATCTTGACGACCCGAGGTAAGAGACTCATTGAGCTTCTTTTCCTTGAAGTACGTGATGTTATTCAAGAAGCTAGCAGCGTCCCACCTCTCCATATGCTTACGAAACTTGCGTCTACCCTTCAGGCGAATCTGAGCTTCGACGAACTCTTCTTCGGCTTTCCATGAGGGAGGTAAGGGATCTTGTCGGAGCTTCAAGACCTTCTTGGCGATGTCGCGCTCAAGAGGTATATCAAGCTTCTCCAAAAGCTCTTTATCGGGCAAGTTGTACATCTCTATGGCGAGGTCTTTAAGCTCATCGTCGGTCCGCTCGGGAGCTTCAAACTTCTCGGGCTGCTTTTCTGCAAGCTCCGCCCTGGGAGTGTAAGAAAACGACTTGAGGTACCGAACCACGACCCTGCCCCCGATATCCTTCCGGTTCAGGGACAGGTCCTTATCCTCTTTCTTGAGGTCATCATCATTGACCTCAATGCGCCTCTTCTCCTTATCGGTCCTGGGGGGCTTCTTCTTTGGAGAGGGTTTGATGAGACGGTCGACTTGCTTCTCTTCGTGCTCACGATCGTCCTCTCTCTTTTTGTCGTCATCTGCCATGAGGAGACCTCTCTTTTATCAGAACCTTCCGCCCTCTTCGGGTTCCTTGAAGTTGATGCTGAAGTTCGATACCTTGCTAAGATACTCAATGAACTTCTCGACAAAATCACTCTGCTCAATGACACCTCGTCCTGCGTCCGACAAGATAGACCGGATCGCTTCATTGAACGTCGCGTCATTGACCGTGAACAGGTCGTTTTCCAGCCTCTCCCGAACGGACTCGGGGTCAAGGTTGAAAAGCTCCAGAATATAGTCGACAGACAAGCTGCCCTTCTGGTACAAGTTAAACAGAGAATCAAAAGTATCTCGGTTATCGCGTACCGCCAGCCTTGTGAAGCTCAACTGAGGATACAAGACGACCTTGTTACCGAACTCATCGTATTCGTAGAAGCCTTTGCGTATCGCTACAGGCTTGAACAGATACTCATGCACGTAACGCTGAATGATGTCACGGTACAGGAGGTATCGGTTGTTGATGATCTCAATGTTGATGCGCTCACCCGAGTAAGACGACTCACCCGTGAGCATGGACTCGGTAGCACCCATTCCGGCGAACAGGAGGCGATCCGTGTAGTCATACTCACCTGAGAGGTTCAAGAGCCTGGAGTCCGCGCTGATCTCTTCCCAGTTCACCTGATAGTTGGCGATGATTGAGTAGTCAGGGTCAAGCAACGCGAGGTCGACTTGCTCTCTAAGCTCCTCGACGTCTTGCACGTCAAGGTCTTCGGCATAGATCAGACGCTTGGGCGTCATGGCGCGCGAGGCGATGCTCGTTTGCGCCTGACGCAGCTTGTCTCGATAAATCAGGGTCTGCATACATCTCTCCAAAAGAGAGACGCCGTGGTCTTGATACGAGGGCTTGGCGCGCGCCAACTGGTACGCGAAAGACCCTTCGTGGGGATCGGTTCCCAGGGGGATGTTCATACCCTCTTGCAGGTAGTCCCTGATCTCCTCGGGGATCATAGCGAACTGCCTCAGCGCTATAGGGTCCCCTGCAAACGCCTTGGAAACAATGTTGGCCGTCTGTTGATCGGGGATCAACTCAATGCGGTTGAGGTCCGAGAACTGAAAGCCTTCCACGTCAACCTGATCAGGCGGCAGGACGATCAGCTTGTCCCACCCGATGTAATGCTTCTTGATGTACTCCTCTTCAAGCTCTTTGGCGTTCGGACGCTCTTTCTTGAGGACGGTAGCGTTACCGTCAAGGTCAACGTGCCCTTCGTGCGTGTAGTAAACCTCTTCGGGGACTTCCACAGGCGTATCCTCTGCGAAGAGGAAGGCTTCACCTATGACGTAATACTCGCGGGTGGCTTCGATGAGCACCTGAAGCAAATTCAGACGGTCTACCATATCCTCAAAGAAGCGTAGGATCTGTCTGTTACGCTTGGGGTTCTTACCCCGTGGGAGGGACAGACGTAGCTTTGACAAAGGAAGCTCCGTGTGTAGGTCGATAGCTTGACCCACGAACGGATCTTTGTTATAGAAGTGGCGGTAATACGCCATCTTCTCAATCCGGTTCTGGCCCTGTTCAAGAAAGTCAGTGCTGAGGTGAGGCGAGTAAATGTTGGTCGCCTGACCGTGAGTGTATCCGCCACCGAAGCTGGAGCCGCCGCCAGAGTTGAAAGACATGCCGCCACCACCCGTGCCTACACGGAGGTTCATTGCAGCCGTGGCAACCTTCTTACGGGTCGCCTTGACTTTACTCCCCGGTGTGATAGCCACAGCGGACGCATTACGGCTAAGGTCTCTTAGGTCAGAGATTCGGTTGACAAGAACCGATTGCTGCTTGGACTTGGTTGACATCTATCACTCCTCTTGTTCCAACGAGCGGAGTAATTCTCCGAGCGTCATGCGTACATCACCAACCTGCACAAGAGCATCTTTGAGATCGTCACGGACAACCTCAGAAACCCTCTCGTCCTCTCGACTGCTACGTTCCAAGTCGGGGAGCAACCTAGCGACGCGTCTAAGGAAGGTGTGACTCTTGACCCGGCGTGACATCTCTTGAAGATCCTTCACGTCACGTTCATAGGACCTGGGGTAATCAAGGTCATCTGACAGTAGCTCAAGGATTTGAGCTTCCTTTTTGGTGAACCGGGACATGGCCTCTTCAAGCTTACGCAGGTCTTGCGATGCTTCTGATACGAGCCCTTTCAATTTGTCAAGGTCTTTAATGTCCATACTCAAGCTTCCCTGCCGGGCTCAAAAGGCCCGGTCTCATGCTCTTTACAATACTTCAAATAGGTCTTACAACACGTCCTCAAGGCTTCCCAACACTCCGAGGTTCCTTCTGCCAAGCCTTCCCAGGACCCCTCGCAGGCTTCGTAGAGATCCTTGACAAAGACGAACTCACTCTCTTCCATTAGCCTGGACCTCTTCTTGGAGAGCTTACCAAGCATCAAGGATACAGCGGTGAACCAGAACTTTTCAGATATCTCTAGCTTGTCACTTGACATTACCGGCCTCTTGTATTACGCTTGGAGTGATAATTACGCATACGCCCTCTCTTACGCTGGTACGAATCCATAGAGCGAGGGGGCCTGGGAATGTTATCCGCTGGATTCGCACTTTTGGCTTGAAGACCTTTACCACGGGCCATCTTTTCGGCAGCAAGCCAGACGGCACGAACCAATGAGTCGGCAAAATCGTCGTACTTTCCGGCGATCTGGGGGGCTTCTACTGACACGAGGTGCTTCCCGCGCGCCGTACCTTGCAACTCTAACATCTCTTGGATATAAGGACTGTAACCCTGGCGTCTGAAACCAGCCTTATCATCGTCCAAGATGTAATCGTAAAGCTCGATCATCTCTTGGTACATCAGGATCTTGAACGCCTGGAAAATCTCCGAGGTGTGCGACGCAGTGAAGTTCTGCATCTTGAGGTTACGTAAACCTCTCTTATGCAGGATCTGCTCAAAGCCGATACCCCCATAGCTGTCGAATACGCCTTCGACGATGAAAAACTTCTTACTCAAGACCTCAAGCCAGTTGGATATCTCCTCGTAGTCAAGGGTCTCAACGCTCTCCAGACCGTCGGCATACGGGACAAGGGGCTTCTTGAGGTGTGGATTGATCTCATGCCAGGATGTCTTGGCTTGCCACTGCTCATGGTAGACCAGTTGGATCTTGCCGTCGACGATTTTTGTCAAGGTGACCACGGTTCGGTCACGCTTGGGGGCGAGGTCGAGCCCCAGGTAGTGCCTCTCACGCGGGAGACCCTGTGTAGAAGGCTTCAGGTGAGGGTCAACACACGCCAACAGGTCCTCGTCACGTTCAATCCAAGACTTCACCTTGTCGGTGAACTCGGCTCCGAACTCCGTAAGGAACATCGTGGCATCCTTCTCGTACTCTTTCTCGAAGTACGTGTGAGGGATCGTAGGATTGACCTCCCAGGTAGGAGCCTGAATCATCAACAGGCTTTTAGACCCTGCACCGCCGCCCAACGCCATCTCATACTGGTCGTAGAAGAGACCCTGCCTCGCGAAAGGCGAGGAGATCATGATCATACGTCCGTGAGAGTCCCCCAGGGGCTTTGAGGCGTCATCCGGGTCTTTGGGTGAGAACTGGGCAAGGGAAGGCGATAGCGCCTGATACACCTCATATGCGGACGCCTGCCCCGTGTGGGCGAAGAAGGCAACCTCGTCCATAATGGCGGCGATGTTGGCAGAACCACGAACACCCTTGGCTACCGCTGAGTAGAAGGTCAGACGAACAGAAGGGTTTGCGTCTATCTCAAGGTCGCGAGGCGTGTGGAACGTAGCCTGGGTCTGAGTCTCCGCGAACATGTACTGCTCAAAGAACTGGCAGTTGTTGAAGTGCCTGCGAACTTCTTTGTAGAGGATCGCAGCCTGTTCACGTGACGTCGCCAGTGAGCATATCTGAATAGGCGCCGACTCCGGGGTCCCATAGAACTTCTGAGGGTTGTACTTCCTGAGTAGCTTGTAGGTCTCATACGCGGCGATCATAGCCGAAATCGTGGACTTACCCGAACGGCGTCCAATGGGCAGGATCATCTCACGCCGGTCATGGTCCTGAACCTTGATGTTGCACCGACCTTCGTTGTACAGATACTCAAGGTACTGCACCTCTGTAAAGGTGTGGTACGCTCCAGGCACTTCAGAACCCACGTGACGCCAGGATTTAGGAACTGTAATGTAAGGGTCTGTGTCATCCAAAGGAATGTTGTAGAACATTCTGAGGATGAATTTTTGAACGGGAAAGAGAGCAGAGCCCGACAACTCTTTCGAGAACCTAAGCCCAAAAGGAGACTCGATGAACTCGATGATATCCATGATATCATCTTCTGTAATCGGACCATCAGTTTGATTGACGGTACGACCGACCGAACGTGCTAAGTCTCCAAGACCCATATTAGCTCCAAAGGTTAGAATGTGCCTGATAAGCATCGAGGGTCGAATTCTTTTTTTCCTTCGAATAGTAATCTGAAGAAATTAGAGGATTGACTTCCCACGTGTGTAAACAGATACCCAGGCTATCGGGGTCATTTTTAGTTTCCAGATAAAGACCCCGATCCTCATCGGAACCCATAGAAGACGACGCTACAAAAGAGCGTTCCAAATAAGGATACTGAAGGTTAGGGGTGTAAGGGTGAGGTCTCCAGTACAACTCATCCGTATACAATGCGTGTACGCTCAACCCTCTACCTGAATGTAAGTTTTTTGCCATTTGCAGTCTTACTTCCCTGACATCAGGGTTAGCTCTCTTGAAGTACCAAGAGCTATTTGTAGCCGACGTTTCTAGCGACTTTAGCCAAAGCTTATCTTTCTCAGCGTTAAGTAGCTTACCGATCTCCACAGGGAGCGACGTCTCCATACAAAAAGTTGCAACCCTATTAGGGTCTGGCCATACAGCCTTGAAGTTGGCACACGCCAGCGCAGTCGTCGTGTCATACAAAGCTTTTTGGATTAGTAGGGTTGTCTTGCCCAGTCTCCGACCCCCAAACAAAACCGTATGTTTGGGGATACCCTGACTTGGGTGGAGCCTACCTTCAGCTACAAGATAATCGTGGAACCCTTGCTCCGTAAACATTTTTGAACCCGCTTTGGGGTCGCAGGGATCGCTTGGAATGGATATGTGGTATTCCATCTCGTTTAAGGGTTCGCCTGTCATCAGCTTAAAGAGCACAAGCTGCACCGGAAACAGAAGGAGACCTCGTGCCCTCCAATCCATGCCAAAAGGTGAGTGGACAAACGTTTCGAGTGAGATAGTAGGCTTGAACATAAAAACTCCGGGGGTTCGTAGTAGGCGTCGGAGTTCGTTTCGTAGGGTTCGTTTCGTAGTGGACCGGTGCCCGTAATAAGGGATTGTGGGTTACATTTACTCAGGACTTGATGAACGCTTTGGCTTCATCCATCCAACGGTCATCATCAAACTTCTTTCCGATATTATCGAACAGAATGTTAACTAATTCTTCACTCATACCACTGTCAATTGCGCTATCCCTAACAATGTTAATAAGTAACCATTGCAGTAGCTTCTCGAACCTCTTGGACTTGAAGTCAAACGCTTGGTCCAACACCGCAGACCGTTTCTTCAGAAACAGGTCTGCCATCTTTCCCAGGGCTGTAATCTTCTTACCAGATGTCACCGAGGTGTCTTTACCATGACGGGCCTGTTCGCTACGCTCAAAGCTCAACAGAGCCGCTTCAAACGCGAGGTCAGTGACCATCTGGTCCAGTACGTCCAGTGAGTTAGGATCTTTGCGCAGCTTCTTGAGCAAGCGGTCTTTCTTTAGAAAGTCCTCGCGCTCTTTTTCGATTTGTGCTACAACAGGGTTATCAGGCAAGAGAGTGACCTTCTTGGGTCGTCCTCTCCCTCGCTTGGTAACCTTCTTGAGAGATACTGTCAGCGGCTTTTCAGGTACTTTAGACATCAATTACTCCGTGTGCCCTCCGAACGTGATATCCACGTTCTGTTCTGTCTTGACTTCCCCCAGGTCGAGGTTATCGAAAGGATTAGAGACTTGACTTGCAGTCATCTCCAGTGAGTCCATTTGACTCAGACCTGTAGGAGCATTGATATGGGTGGCGTCCACGTGGTCTGAGATAGACGATGTGGTACGCTCATACACCTGATTAAGATGCACTGAACCCAACTTGACTGTTGCCGTTCCGAACTCATCGTTCAAGGAACTGATCATGGCAGACTTGCTCTGGCCTTCTAGGATAAGAACCCGAGCCTTTTGCAGCATCGCCACGATTCTCTTTTCGGTCTTGCCTTGCTCAATAGCGTCACCGTAGTGACCCTGGTATCGGTTCTCAGCTACGTGCGTATGAGTCTGGGGCAAGACAGTGTGTGCTTTACGAGTCAACTCTTTGGCGCTGTGATTGAGGTCAACCAAAAGCTCAGCATCGTCCCTGGTCAACTGGCCCGCCGCGATCCTGTGCGCAAGAGCCTTCTTGAAGGTGTCCTGATCATACTTGGGGGCAGCCGTAAGGGGACGCGAGTATCGAAGGCAACTCCCGCCTCGGTTGTAGACGCACCCGCCACACTTCGCAGCCTTGACGACATCGCGCGCAGAGGCACGCGCCGCCTTACTCCCTACACGGCAGTCGTCAAACGCATCAGCGCGCAGATACGCGCGTCCTAGTAGCCCCTCTTCCTCACGCATGGCGAGGATGAGAGGAGCGTGCGCCAGGATCTCTTCACGAGTGAGAGACGAAGCGATCTTCTTGGAGAGCGTCGAGCCCGACGCGCCACCTGCGATCTCATCTCGAAGCCAACGCCCTACCTGAACCTCGAAGAACTCGGGGATCAACGCACTCTCTACGCCCATTGGCGTGAAGTCCGGGTCAATCAGCGTGTTGACAATGGAATCCTTTTGGCCTTGACGATCCGTAGCGTTTCGGATGGAAGAGGATGCAGCCTGATTGGGGAAGTACACGTTCGCGACCACTTCTGGTGTGAACCTTGCACTCATCATGCCCATGACCTTCTTTCCTCCAGCCCTCTTTGCGTAGTAACGCAAGTCTCGTGCCAGACGCTCTGGACCCTTATCAGCCTTCAAGCGGGTCTTGAACTCATTGAAGTCCGTGACTGTAGGCGTTTTGGCCTTGCGGTTAAGGTCAAGCTCTCCCCCAAAGTGGCGAGTCCCACGCTCCACGTCCAAGCCTTCTACCGTCTTCTGGTTGCCTGTGTTGTACTGAGCAGACATCTTGCGATAAGTCTTACCCATGACAGCGTTTGCGAACTCAAGAAGGGCCGCATCCGACATGGATGCAAACCTATCCTTGAACGAAGCCATCACCTTACGGCCTTCCGACTTCTCAAGACCTGCGTACTGACGCAATACCTTCGTCTTGAACGAAGCCGTTCTAAGCAAGGCCGGTAGTGCCGTGGTCGTGACCTTTGGAATCGTCTTGAGGGAAGCCCTCTTACGCTCCAACGTATTGATCTCTGCGTCCGTAAACGCGTCGGTCAACAGGTACTCTTGTCCGTGAAGATTCCAGTGCTGTAGAACATCCTCGTAACCCCTGGACGCGATCTTGTCGTGCAGGTCATCGCTCCTGTGGCCCAGCGCCATGAGAATCAAGAACGCCTTCTTCTGCCGAGCAATGTTAGGGTCTGAGACGATCTCACGCTCAATCGTGGTAGAAGCCAGCTTACGTTCTGCTTGCGCTGCCGTGAGACCCTTGGTAGGATCGAAAATAATAGGCGAACGCGTCTCGTACTGACGAACCTTTTGAGGAAGAGGCTGCGAATATACTCCGTAAGCGAACTTACGTAGAGACACATCGCTCATCTTGAACAGACGGTTAGCGATCTTCGCAGACAACTCCGTATCGTGTACAGGACCGAACTTCTGGAGCGCGTAACGGTACACGATCTGACTGACAACATCGGAATCCCTTAACGATGGGGCTTCGGCTGCAACGCGGTCATTCACAGGGGCTCCGTAAGGGATCACAGAGGGGTGTGTAGCCATGTACGTCTGCGCGCTCTCACGATCGTCAAAGTAGGACAGGTCCGCGTAAAGGTTGCCCATGAGGTATACGTGTTCACGTAGAGGCTCAAGATCCGAGTCTGTAGTCACCGCATCTCGAAGCTCAGAGCCGTGAGGCTCGTGCAAGAGGCGTAAGGCGTACTTACGGATCTTGTCCGTTAGACGGCGATTGGCGACGACCTCACGGGTGACCTCGGTGGCCTCCAGTTGAGTGCGAGCCTCTTTAGCGGTGACGTCCTGGCTAAAGTCTTTCTGTACGGGCTTGCCTTCAAGTCCCTGGTGTGCGGCAAGCGTGGGAGCGAGGTTCGCAGTGCGAATCTTCTCTTTAACGCTCATGTTTGACTGGACGAGGCTAAGATCCTTGCCCTTGGATACAGCGTCTTGCTTGTAGTCTTCCCACAGAGAAGGTGTGTAGCCAATGTCTGCTACGTCGAAGACAAGACGCTTCTCAAAGCGCGCGCAGTGGTCTTCCTTTGCCCAACGGCATCCGTGGCAGGCTTCCTTGGCGAGAACATATTTCGCGCTGGCATTCTTCTTGCGTACCTCATCTTGACCCTGCCCTGAAGCGCACTTGGGGAAGAGCTTGGAGTCGAGGTAGACCGCTCCGAGAAGACCACGTTCTTTCAACGTCTCTTTGATCTTCGTAGAGGCGAGACGAATGGAATCCGAATCGAAATGCTTCTTGACAAGCTTCAAAGCTGTAGAAGCGACAACGCCACCTTGGAGAGTCTTCCTTAGAAAGTTCTCCAGGGCGTCAATGCGGTTCTGATCCGACAGGCCACTTGAGGGCCGCTCAGACCAGAACGGCGTGTTCGGGTTCTCAGGACGCCTGTTCTCAGGGCTCAAGCGATAGCGATCGGAATCGTCCAGATACCCCCACTGGTCTTCGAGTTCAGGGATCGCGTCGAGGTTTTGACGAGGCAGCGCCTGATGCTGCCTGTACTCGTCAATCTCAGGGTATAGCCATTTGAGGTCAGAGAGCGTTGACTCTTTCTCTCCCTCAGTGACATTGAGGATAAATTCTGTAAGGTCGCCCAAGTCGGACATAGTGCCTCCAATTGAGGAAGTTAGGAGATGTGTTTACTCAGCGTCGTCGAGCGAGCCTGCTTCGTCTTCGACTTCTTTACTATACTCGGACTCATCGTAACCTTCAGGGTCTTCGAGGATGTCCTCGGAGTCCTGTACCATCTCCTCGACCTCATCCTGATCTTTCTCGGGTAGTGCTTCTATGGAAGGCTTCCAGTGGTCACCATTGATCTCATCGTGTAGCGTATCAATGGTATTGGACACCTTCTCAATGGCATCTGCCAAGTTGGTGCGGATATCCGTAATCTTCTGAATGTAGCCCTTACCGCCCAAGCGACCATCCGGGGAGACGTTCACGGCCTTGATCTTGGTGAACTTGGACTGAGCGGAGACCGCGTGGCCCATCGCACAGGACAGTGACCACATCACATTCGCCAGGGGCTTGACGTACTTCGCATTGAAGTTGAAGTCAGAGGGGATGTCCCTCTCTTCGGGACCTTGATCCTTGACGAATCGGATCTCACCGGCAGTCTTGTTACGTGCCGTAAGCCTCGTGCCCATGATCAAAGAGTACCCAACACGTTGTGCAAAAACACGCTTGGCGACGCGGAGGTGTACAGGGTCCGCTTCCCACAGGAAGACGCTCCTCTGATCGTGATTGATCGCTGCCGCGAATCGAAGGTTGCTCTTGCTATCTTGTGTCATGGTAAGCCTCAAACTTTAACAGGGTTGCCGTCGTCGTCGAAAAGACGCTCGATCATAAACTCACCGTCTTCACCTTCTTTGATTGACCACAGGTCGCGCTCAGCGTGGCGTACAAGCGTTGTAGAGGCGATGCGAGTGAAACCCTTGAGGTTGTCCACAGAAGCCACCCGAAGCGTCTCACCGGGACGTGCAGCCGCTGCCCTACGATCTGTATACAGAGCGCTAAGGTCTTGAAGGTCAAGGTCAGGTGTGGTAGTGAGGAAGGCATCCATACCTTCGGACTCATGAGAGACGCGAGAAAGGTCACCGTCGGGTCCAAGCCCAGAGGCTACTTTCTGTTTGCCGACGAACTTGTCATACCAGTTTTTCATGGGGGGCTCCTATAGGAATGGGTGTATCAAAAATCCGTCCAGTCGAAGCCTTGCGCTTCTGCCATAGTCTCTACCTCACCAACGGCTCCTGCGTTGATAGACATAAAGGTGGCCTGATCGAAACCTTCACTCACACTGACGTTAGGGCCATAAGGAGAATCCCTTACGGACGCAATAAAACTTCTCTGTGACGACTCAGCGGGAAAATATACGGTTAGCGTACGGCCCGTTTCGGAGATGTTCTCCAGATAACGAGACGCGACGGTCTTCGACATAATGATTCTGTGTATTGTCTTGGACATAAGGTAACGGTCTCCTAAGCAAAGGTACGTCGGGCTCGAATTGCCTTTACTAAAAAAGGAATACCGCCCAAGCTCCCAGGAGGGAGGGGCGGTAAAACGGGCAGTTCAAGCGGAAAGGGGCTCAAAGGATGGTTTTAGACGGCCTATTGCTCCACTTCGGAAGCTTCACTTCACGTAGGATATTAAAATTGTACCGGATTCGGACGAAGACCTTGTAGATACCTGCGAACGCGAGTACGTCTTCTTGGTTCAAATCCCCTTCCAAGTTCTCCAAAAAGGCGATGAGAGCCTTCATCTCCTCTTCAAACTCGGCGTCGTCAAGATCAGATGCCCGCTCTTCAATGCCACGGAACAGTTCGTGCGCCTCCTGGGACTCGAAGGTCGCAGGGTTGAGGGTGTCTGCCCATGAGAGGCACCGGTCGAGTAGAGTATCGCCCAGATGCTTGAGGTTCTTTATGAACCGGTGACGAACACGACCCTGTGTGACAGACAACCGAGCCGCGACCTCGCTTTGACACGTTGTCTCATACATCTCTTTGAAGATTTGAGCGTCTAGATCGGTAGGCATGATCCCTACCATAAAATCGTAAATCTCATCTTTATTAAGGTCAGGCATGTCAACCAGAAACCGGATACGGTCCAACGCCCTCTTGATCCGATAGGACACAGCGGCTTGCGTGATTCCGAAAATCTCCGCGATATCCATTTGCTTCTTGTCAAGAAAGAAATAGAGGCGAATCAAATCCGCTTCTCTATCGGGCAATCGGTCAAGTACAGACTTGATCTTCTCTAAACGGGGAGTAACCCAATCCTCATCAAGTGAGTGTATGGGCTCTAACGTATCCTCGGTGGAAAATCGTGAGGCTAGTTCGGCAGGATCAATCGGCTGGATATAAGACATTTTTTAGAAAACCTTGCTGAGTGTTAAAGTCCAGCAGCCGTTTTCTGATAGTCTTGAATTCTAATGTAGCGCACATCGTATTAATAGCGTTTTCGTTGAAGCTGCCAACGAGATGGTCGACGGATTTTGCCGTCGCGGAGAGGTTCATGACCTCCAGATTCTTCTTGACCAGATCCTCGTGAGAAGCGATCTTCGCCTTCTCATTCTTCGTCAAGTCAAGCTCCTCTATAGACTGGTCATAAAGAGAATGCACCCCGCCGAACTCATTGACGAGTCGGGCGGCTATCTTCTTGCGTAGACGTGGGATTCCAGGGAGGTTGTCGGACTTGTCTCCGATCAAAGCACGAAGCTGGACCAGACGCTCAGGGGGAACGCCATACTCTTCCAGCACGCGATCTGCATCGTAGACCTTGTTATCCGGGGTGATGAGGATGTCAGTGCGAGTCACCAACTGCAACATATCTCGGTCTGCGGTCAAGATCAGGTTCTGCTCTCCGGCGAACAGATCCTTGACCAGATAGGCGATCACGTCATCGGCTTCCTGATTGGCCGCCGAGATTTGATCAATCCCAAGGGAGGGGAGGATGTCATGCAGCATGGATACCTGCAAGGCGAAGATGTCCACATCCGGTCCAGACAAAAGGTCGTCGGCCTTGGCGCCGGGATCGGGAGGTGTGGCAGACGGCCTGTTTGCCTTGTAGGAGGGCACGATAGCCTGACGCCATTCCTTACCCCCAGGTCGGTCCCAAACCACCGTGACGCGGTGATGAGGGTGCTGGGCGTGCCACTTCGCTACAATCTTGAGGAAGCCGTAGATGAGACCCGTGGGGACCCCTTCCGAGGTCTTCAGACCTTGAATCTTGTCGTACACGTGATGGGCACGGAAAGCGATGTTCAGGGCGTCGACGATCAGGTTCATGGTGTTCCTCCATTCAGGTACAAGGCATTATACACGCGGTCATTCACGCGTCAACCTTAGAAATGAACTGTAGGGGAAGCTCCACATAGGTGTCAAGACTCACCAGACCGTCAATGTCAATATACGCGTGCTCCTTATCGGGGCTGAGCCCTACCACAGTCCCCGTCAGGTTCTGATACGCACCGTCCGTCACCATCACAGTGTCGTGAACCTCTATCTCGCGGATCGCTTTCTCTTCAAGGCTGTCACGCAAGGTCTGAATGTCCGAGTCTGGGACATAGAGCAGAAACCTTCCCGACCTCTCATCCCTGGACAAAACCTTGGCGATGTAAGGCGAGGACTCAAACTCGAAGTAAAACCCTGCGGGGTGACCCGCTCGCACAAAGGCGTACCCTTCAAGCACACACACCGTCACAGCGTTGTCTCGTCTGTAAAACGAAACTGCCGGAACGAAAATATCTACCTCTTTACCGGACACATCGCTCATGAGAAGGTCTTTGAGGTCTTCAGGACGCTCTTTCTCGCCCATACGGGAAAGCTCTAACGTCACCCAATAATCATTCATCGAACAGGCTCCTAACGTCTTGAATCATACCAGAATCGGGACGCCTCATGTCAAGCGTCCTGGGAGGTGCAAGGGAATCTTCGGAGTCATCGTCGGACTCGACGTTCTCGATTCGCGATCCCTGGCGAACAAACTGTGACCCAAGGCTACCGTACTGAGCGCTATACGTTGGGTCTCTACTCAACTCGGTGTTGGATAGCTGAGCCTTCGGGGCTACCGCTTCAGGCTCCTCATCCTCTTTCTCAGACGATACGATCGGCACAGAGGGAATAACCAAGGGCATCTGCTCTAGTTTAGAAACCTCTTGAGTCGGAAAGAAAATCCCTTGAGAGAAAAACCGATGTAAAACCACCAGTTCGCATAGCAAAACAGTCTCGTCTATCTTCTTGGACGAAGACAAGATACGGTCCGCTGCCTGCAACAGAGACTCCCCGTGTCGAGTCATGACCGACTTGGCTAGGCTCAAATCTACCGAGGCTATACCCTCATCTTGCCCCAGGGACGTTCTGTAAGCCCCCAGACACGCCTCGGCTATGCCGTAATAGGCGGAGGGGGCTCCGGCCATCTGAATCGTCTCTCGCGCCAAATTCAGGGCATCGGGCAGATTCGTACCCAGGTGACCCAGGATCTTGTAATAGTTGGCCGTTGCGGTCAAGCCCAGTTGCTCCCTGGCGTGTTCAACCGTGATGTCCCCTACCCTGGAGATGCGCTCAAGTGCCGAAACCATATCTCGGATGTGGCCGCGACCCGAAGCGAAGATCATATCAAGGGCTTCCTCCTCATAGGACAGGTCTTCCTCGGCGCTGATTAGCTTCAATCGCTCCACTACCTCTTCGCGATTGGGCTCCCTGATTCCGAACGTCATGCAACGTGCTTTGATGGTGTCCCTAAGCTTCTCGGGCTCCGTCGTACATAAGAGGCACACAAGCCTCTTGTCGTCGGTCCCCGGCACATTGTCTTCCATAGGCTTCAAGAGGGCGTCCATAGCCTCTTTGGTGAGCCTGTGCGCCTCGTCTATCAGATAGATGCGACGTTCTTTACCTCCGAGCGTGTAATAATCCGAAGACCCGACGATCTGGCGGATGGTGTCAACACCCGAGTTGTTCGCGGCGTCCATTTCCACGAAGTTAAACGAGACCGTTCCCTCGATGATCTCTTTACATGAGGTGCAGTTATTGCAAGGCTCTCCGTCCGGGGTCAGGTGATCGCACAACATGGCGCGCGCGAGGATTCGAGCAGTAGTCGTCTTGCCCGTCCCCGAAGGGCCTGCGAACACATAACTCTTTTCAAACACCTTGCCGTCTCTAACGAGATTCTTGAGCACCGATATGGTCCCCTTCTGTCCGATCACATCTTTGAATCGGTGCGGCCTGTATTTCGTATCGAATGACATTCATTTCCTCCAGCGTAAAAAAAACGGGAGAGACTGCAAAGTCTCTCCCGTTAAACGTCTGAGACGCTGTTAAGTTTTCAGTTCAGGTCTTCTAGAATGTCGCTTATCGACCTCTTGTCGGACTCATCCTCAGCACTCTCAGCGGTACGCTTCGTAGGGTCGACTGCGACCGCCTTCTGGGCGAAGGGCATCGTGGCGAGCTTGGGGAGGCCCGGCATCCAGTTGATACCATGCCGGGAGATGATGCAAGGGAAAATCTGAATCTCGGGCTTGCGCATCTTCCACGACATATCGCCGGTCTGCTCGCTCTCCTCTCCGTAGGCGTGCTCCATCAGGTGGTCAACCCAAGCCTCTTTCTGGGCGTTGTTTAGCTCCTGCCACGCGTCGTTACCGATCTCAATCACGTAATCATAAGGCTCCGACATCAGGATCTTGTTCTTCTCGGACACCTTGGTAATCTTACCGATGATAGGCTCTCCGTCCGACTTGGAAGCCTTCTCTTTGAAGATGCACCCGATGCTTGCTCCAATCAGGTCCGCGTGGTACTTGCGAAAGCTCTCTACAATCTCGGCTACTTCGTCTGCGATCCAATACTCCATTTTACATCCTTTATCTTGTCATGTGAAGGCGAGCGCGGTAGGATTCCACTTGCTCTGCCAGTAATGCCGGACCCTGGAACTGTGAGGCGAACTTTGCCTCACCCAAACGTTCCCAGGAGTCCGACGGGTCCTTTCCCAGATAAGAAAGGTCCTGCAAAGAACGAAAGTCCCCGGAATTCTCTCTACAGAACGTTTTGTACCCAGCCTCACCAAACTCATCGTTGTCAAGGATGAATTTGATGTCCGTGGCGTACCTCTTGAGGAACTTCGTCTGCAAGTCTGAAACGCGCGCAGTGCCTGTGCATATTGCATTGGGGAACACGCGGCGTACAGGGAAGAGGTCAAAGATCCCTTCAACCAGAACGACCTCACGTGTCTCCCATATGTGAGGCATGGCCGTGTCAAGGCCGAAGAATATAGCGTCTATGTCTGCGTTAAGGTCGTAGAACTTCCAGTAATCCTTGACATCCTTGTCAGGGCTTCTGACCTGAAAGCCTCTAAGCGACCCCATTGCGTTGGTCATTGGAAAAAGGATCTTACCTTTGGTCTTGTAGCCTTTCTTGGCTCGGTCAAGGTAAAACGCCTCTTCTTCCGACGCCTTGTCCGGGTCAATATAAGGAGGCCAACCATCATCAGGAACGTATCCCAACCCAAGGTCGTACACCTGTTGCTCTGTGACCCCTCGGGCCGCCAGATAGCGTAGGGCCTTGGGAGACTTCAAGAGTTCAGCTTGCGCGAAATCAAAGAGGATTGTCAGGTAATCATTCTTCATTCGTGTCGTCATCCTCAAGATCGGTGAAAGGTTGGTCAAGCTTGGCTAGGATTAGCCCCCTCTCCGCATTGTGTATGACGACCGACACGTAATCCCCAGTTCGGTTCAACAGACCCACGGAAGCGGGTGACGAAGAGAATGCAATGAACGGGCCAATCCATTTACTGTAGAAGACTGGACGTTGATGCAGGAAGCCCGCACACAGGAATTCATCCTGAATAGCCAACACCTCCTCATCGGACATCTCGACATCCACCAATGATTGACGGGAAGGGTGGCCCAGCCTGTTCGACCTCACAAGAGCGTTATAGCCTGCCAGACCACAGAACACTTGCTCCATTTCAAGGTCATACTCGTGGAAAAATGATAGGTAATCACCGAAGTCCTGATCCGTAAAGTCTGCTATATGCACTACATTGCCCCAGTCAAGGGCGCATCCTTGCGCGTAAATGCGGTTGAACACGTAAGGCATGTAATTAACTTCGTCCCTTGGTTCCAGGGCAAAGAACGCCGAAGGAACGCCGTCTTCGGCGTTACCCCTGTGCAAGAGTTCGCCCGATGAGGTAGACACAAAGAAATCAGTCAGGTCCTCGTGGAAGATTGTCCGCATGACTAACGGGCTCTTGATACCCGGACGATCCTCTCGGATCTTTGTCTTGTGCGATTCGTATACCAAAAACTTGGTTAGCATGTCAACCTCCCAGACCACTTCTCTTGAAGACCTCACCTAGACGGTACATCTGGTAGAGCAAAGCGTACCAAATCTTCTGGTGCCAGGGCATTTCCCACTTGACAATTGAATCCCCTACAACCCATTGAAGCGCTGCAAGATCCTTGTACTCTTCGGCTACTAGAGCGTCATCCTCCAACTTGGAGTTGAACTGCGCCTTGACCTCTTCCTTATCGAACTTTCCAAGGAACAGACCGCAATCCTGAGCCGTCTTGTCCTCATCACAAATCTTACCTGACCACTCTTCGGGGTTTTCGGAGCCGTACATACACAACCCAACCTCCACCGTCCTCTTCTCGGGCTTGTCTGAGCCCTCTACGTAGTGGTAAGACGTTACGTTATGCCTCACGTTGTACTGGCAGTTCTCGGGACACTTACGCAGCTTGGACCGTAACTCGCGCTTTAAATATTTGAACTTGGCGTCTTTCAGCTTTTGTTTGATCTTGCCTTCACTCTTCATCGGCCTTCTCCCTCTTTGTGATCTGTTTAAGCGTCAGCTTCTCACGGTCGCCCGTGAAGTCTTGCCCTGCCTGATAGGCTGTGTGGGCATGGTCAAGAAACGCCTTGTTATGTGTAATCAAGAGGACGTTCACCCCAAGCTCCTCTGACATCCTGCGAATGAACTGACCCGCCTCGTCCACGTAATGCTCGGACAGGGCTGCAAGCGACTCATCAAGGATGAGATACTTTGACAGGCCCGTTTTGAGCAACACCAACAGCCTTAGCAGCAAGCTCTCGACCGACGCCACACCACCTCCAAACGATTGAAGGGCTTGCCCTCTCACTCCGTTCTGCAACGTCTCGAAGTCAATCCAAACCTTGCCGTTCTTTTGGCCCACCACAATCTCGAACGCGATGTCCTGATCATGAAAGATAGCCTGCAAACCTTCGGTGACGATATCGGAAAACGATTCAGCGTAACGATGAACGTACTTGTCAAGTAGAAATTTGAATAGCTCCTCGACCTTGATGAGCACTTTGGACCGCTCATCATTGGAGACGATCTCATCTTCCAGGGTTTGCACCCTCTTGAGGGCAGAGCTATTCTCGGCGCTCAGGCCGTCTAGCCTTCGCAACGAGGCTTCGTATCTGGTCTGTAAGGTTGTGTCTTGCATAAAGGGCTCCGTGGTGTCTCACGCTTGAAACGTAAAGGACCGCCCCAGGCTTCCCCAGGACGGTCCTTTACTTTTCTTGCGATCTCCTATCACCTGCTAAGCGACATGATCACGACCTTGGTGGAGCCCGTGTCTTGCCCCTGGTGGAACTTGAGGTAACCACAATTTTCTGTATGCGCCAGCGTCACCTTACCATCGAACGCTGCGAGAGTCGACTTGAACCCTGCGATGTTAAACGAAAACGTAACCTCCCCCTCCGTCGGAGTCTGACGGCTGACGCGGAGGTCGACTTGGGCGGGCTTGTTTCGCTTGACCGAACGCATCTGCAAGGCCAAAACGGCGTGCTCTCCCTCCCCCGACAGCGTGGCAGTGATAGTGCTCTCAGTTTCCTCTGCGGTCGCTCTAAGGGCACCCACGGCAGCCTTTAGCGCGCTCTGCTCGACTTCCCACTGCACCTCTTCGTTGAGGCCCGTGGGGAGCGTCGCGATCTGAGTCATGGGAAGCTCTGCCTTGGGCTTGACGAAGCTAAACCAAACCTCTGCGTTCACACGAAGGAACGAAAGGCTATCCGTCTCCAGAACCTCAATGGGTGCCATCTCGCTCTGTCGCTTGAGGAACGATTCCACCTGCGAAAGTTGCTCCTGCCCAATACGCAACGTGCCCTCAAGCGACGGGTCAATGAAGAAACCAATCAGTTGAGAGTTCGTGGCGTAGAACGTGCCGTCGTGAAGCTCCGTCGTCTGGAACTCCCCACGGGGGTCATTGTGGTCATCCTTGGTAGACACGAACCGACGTACAAAGCCGATCGCAGACATCAAAGAAGAGACATCCGTGCTCACTACAGGCGTCGCCTCATAGTATTGCTTCTCAAACACAGTGCTCGCCGTGAACAGGTCGGGGTCCTGAGAAGGGAACGGTGATGAGAACGACCCACAGGACACCTGAACGCTCTGGCCGTCCTGCACGAACGTTACCTCGTCATCCATGACGTTGCTTACCCACTGGGAGAAGCGGGCTTCCTCCAGGGTGAACTTCGCCTCCCCTTCGGCGGCTAAGACTCCCTCTTCGGCGCCCATCTGTAAAGACGTGTACACCAGACGGTCTGACGCACGCAAGGTCAAAACGCCTTCGCCCACTTCAAATAGCAGGCACGACGTGATCATACCTTCTTTGTTTTTGGTTGACGGGGCAAGAGTGTTGATGGCATCTTTAAGCGCATCTTTTGTTACTACCAGTCTCATGTACTCTCCTCAATTATCATAGGTGGCAAGACTTGTCTCTAGTTCAGATAGAGTCTCTTCAAATTCGGTCAGCTTGGCTTCGAGTTCACCCCGCTTGTCTGCGAGGATCTGGTCGATGTCTTCCAAATCAAAACCATTGGCCTCCGCTCGATCTTTCAGCTTCTTTAGCTTCTCTTGTGCGGCCTTCTGTCGAGCAAGCTTTTCGGCGCGCTCCGATACCAGCTTTTCGCGTTTGGCCTTCGCTCTTCGGATTCTCTGTTCGATGTCATCTGGTGTCATGGGTTCGTCCTGCTAGGGTTGACGTGGTGTTCACTTCTTTATAGCATCAAAACCTATGACAGTGGTAGCTTTATCCCCAAAGTCCATATCAATCTTGGGCTTCTTGCTGACTCTCTTGGCACGGTTGACGGCCTTCTGAGCCTGCCTCTCACCACACTGAGCCTCCCACTGACACCACTGGCAATTCTTAGCCACAGGGTTTGCAGGGAAGTCAAGACGCTTCTTCTTGTTTTGCTTGATCTCCCACATGACGTCTTCGATGTCTTTCCGAAGGTCACGAATCTTGGCGGGGTCAACCTCCAACCAGTCCATTGCCAGTTCGGGGTCGTCTGCAAAGCTGTAGTAGAAGAATCCCATCTTGTCTGGTAGCTTCTTGTAGCGAAGGTAGAACATCAATGCGTAGAAGTAAAGCTGTGTTTCATCAACGTACTTGTCACGATGCTTTGAAGCCTTGCCGTCCAGTAGCAGGATGCTATCGTCCGCCTTGCGGATCACGAAGTCAATGTACCCGCAAAGGAAATCCTCTTGACCGAATCGAACCTTGATGTCAATCTCGGATTTGGAGTAAGGACCCAGGAACTTTTCGCGCTTGATTCCTTGCAGCACCTTTGGTACCATATCAATGATCTCATCGAGAACCTCCGAGGGACCCGAAAAACGGCACCTGGGGTCATCAAAGTCCACGTACTCGGTCTCAACGTACTCCCACAGGTAATTCTCGGCTAGCTGCAACAGCATCTCCGAGGTCTGCGCTCCCTTGCGCCATAGCTCTTTATTATAGAAGTCCTCGAAGACGTGTTGCACGACCGATCCGATGATGGCGTTGTGTCGCGAGTCTTTCTCAGGGGGAGTCTCTTTCTTCACACGTTGTAAGTAATATTGCTTGGCACACTTCTTGTATTGCGAGTACCCGCTATATGATAACCAAAGGCCCATGTCTATCTCTCATTGAGGAGGTTTAGTCTTCCATTGCCTCTTGGAGATAGGATAGCGCAGCCTCCCTAACCTCATCTCTGAAGTTAGATAAGCCTGCAATCTCACTCAAAAGGTCCTCGGACTCACCCTCGTTTTGAAGTAACAGTGATTCAACAAATTTCTCTATATCTCGTGTGTCGGCTTTCAAACGTTCATGACGCTCAAGATCGAACACTTCGCTTGCCGGGGGAACGTCAAGCTCCACCGCTTCTAGTATAACGTTTAAATCGCCTTGTACGTTCTTTGTTATTTCAATATGCCCGAAACGTGGAATTCGTGTCAGGTTATCTTGTACCAAGGACCCGCGAGTCATGGAACCAAGGTTCATAAAATGCTTGCCATTGATCGTCTGAATACCCTGGTCGATATGCCAGTGGCCAAAAATGAATATGTCGGGGCTTGCCTCTGACAAATCATAGTAAGACAGAGCCCTCTCCGTACCGAACAAATCACCCCCCTTGGGTGAGGCGAACGTGTGAGCGCAGACAATCAAGACGTCTTCATCACCACGGTCAAGGTCAAACTCCTCTTCGGTGAACTCGCGCTTATAGGGGAAGCCCACAACCCGTACATTCAGGCCACCATCCGTGAAGGTGTGATCGTACATACGTTCAAAGATACCTGCGGCAAACAGGACGCCCAGAGGTTGCCTGTCAAGGTACTCAATCCTGTTGTAGGGGAAGTCATGGTTGCCAGGGTTGCAGTACACAGGGCAAGGGTAAGACTCTCTATGCAGGTCAATGACCTCGCGAACCATAAGGTGCGAATTCTTCGTGGCAGCTTTGGCGTGAAAAAAATCACCATTGTCCAGAACAGCGGTGGCGTTTGTCCGGGCTGCGTGCTCTCCGATCTGACGTAAGGAATTCTTACACGTCTCAAGATAGTCATCAACCCGAGACTGCGGAGCCTTATCGTGAACGTGGCAATCCGTGCGGACCGTGAATGTAACCTTTGCATCTGTCATGACATATCCGTGTTGCACAAGGGGCAGATACCCGCCTCTTCAAGCAGGGCGTGAACTTCGTCGTGGGCGGCACGACTCTCTACCTCTAAACGCTTGAGGTCGGCGTCTAACTTCGGGAGTTCGCTACTCACTTGGGCGAAGTCTCCCCGCATCTCTTCCAGACGATGCAAATCCTCAAGGTCGAATTCAGGGGTCACGGGCACGTCTGGCAACACGCCAAGGTCATTCAGTTGGGCTTGAGCGCTCTCGGCGTGTGTCTTGAACTTGGTCAGGGCCTCCAGACGCTTCAAATCGCCGTCTCCCGTCCAGTCGGGCAGTAACGCGGGTCCCAAGCCTTGATAGTGCCTCACGTCCGTTAGAGCGTCTTTATAGACTGTCTGGAACGTCTCCAGTTGTTTGGTACGGTCGTACAAAGCGTCCGAGTCCCAGGAAGGCAAGGGCAACAGTTCTGCTCCCTCATAAGACATGACCTCGGCTTGAGCCTCTTCGATGGCTTCCTGAAAGACCTCTAGCTTCCTTATCCCTGCGGACAAGCTGTCAAGCTCTCCGTGTAGCTCTCTCAGACGTTCACCAAGGGCAACGGACGCGTCAAGGTTCTCAAACGCTTCTACGTCCGATTTGGCTTGCTTCAAGTCCTTACGGCGTACTCTCTGTACCGTGTCGAGGCTCCTGCGATCCTTGGCAGCGTTCCTTAGCGCCGACTGCAACTCTCCCAAACGTCCAATGTCGGACACCACCTCGGCTGCGAGGGAGCCCGACACCTTGCCTGGGTCAAGTAGAAAGATAGGGTTGAACTGGCCCGCCACCTGCACCGGGATCGTGGCCCGAGAGACTTCAACCTCTCGGAATCCCGCCTCCGCGATCACAGATGGCGCGCCGCGCCCCACACTCTCGAAGTCTTCCCCGTTGATCACGTAGTCATTGAGCCCACCCCCCTTCGACCACTTCAAGGTCAGGTTATCCGTCTCCAGTTCAACCTCTGCGTGATGCTCTCCAAGCCTCACGAACGAATCGCCCGAGAGGTTTGTCAGGGCACCATCTATAGCACGTACAATGGCCGACTTGCCAATGTTGGAACGTCCTACGATCACGGTGAACCCGTCAACGGTGAGGTCGGCGGATTCTATAGACTGGAAATTTTTAATCTTGACTTTCAAAATGTCTCCAAGGGGAGGGGTCAGGGGTCACGATCAATCGTCGTCAAGACCAAGACTCTCGGCAAGCTCCTTTTCTTCCGCCTCAACGTCCTCAACGATAATATCGTCGTCGGAAATCTTCCCGATCTTGAAACGCTCTTGGGCGAAGGATTGAATCTGCCCCACGAGAGCGTGAAAGTCGCCGGAGTTCTCGATGAGGTGTGATCGCAAGCCTTCCTTACCCTGTGCCTTGACCTCCATACCACCCTCGCCCTCGAAGCTATACCAAGCTCCCGCGCGATGTACTACCTTACGGGCCTCACCGATGTCAATGACAGAACGCACATTGTCAATGCCCTCACCATACCGAATCACGAACTCGGCTTGGTGACCCTGGTGCTTTGAAACTTTGTTCTTGACATTCTTGGCGCGGATGATGTTAGAGATCGGCTGCTTCTCGGACTTACCCGTAAGCTCGGACTCCACCTGGGCGTACTCCGTCTTGACACGCTTGAGCGAGATGCGCAGCGAGGCAAAATACTTGAGAGCGCGTCCGCCAGAAGTCTCCTCATCTGGACCCGCATCGTACATGCTGGTCTTGATTCGTGAGCGCAACTGATTGAGGTAAATAAGAGACGTACCCTGCTCCTCAATATCGCCCACGATCTTCGGCAGGAACGAGGATTGCAGGCGAGCAATGTGACCCACCTGCCCGGTCGAAGACACGTCATTGTCTTCGACATCACGGCGCGGCTTGATGGCGGCGAGTGAGTCGACGATGATCAGGTCAACACCGGCACCCACCATGACCTGAATGATCTCGGCGCCTTCCTCCCAGTGCCGAGGCTGGAGCAAAATGAACGTGTCCTCATCCTCTACGGTCAACCCAAGATCGGCTGCGTAGGTTGGTGAGAAGGCGTGCTCGTAGTCGAGAAACAGGACCGAGCCTCCCTCCGCTTGACAACGGATAGCTGCTTGAATCGCAACGGTCGTCTTGCCCGAACCTTCCGGCCCGAATATCTCGGTGACACGCCCTCGTGGGATACCAGGGCAACGCTTGCCCCCTAGCTGTGTACGATAACCACCAATGAGGTAGTCGAGTACAATGGACCCTGTGGGGATACACGGGATAGGCTTCTGTGAATCGCTCAAGTCAACTGTAGCTTTCTTGAGGTCTACGATCTTGTTTTTCTTTAGAGACTTCAGTGCGGATTGCAAAGCTCCCATATTGGAACTCCTTTAGTACATGTGGTCGTATTTGGGGTCGAGAAGGTTGAAAAAGAAGTCACCTTCTTTGTATATCATACCCAGCTTTTCAACTGCCCCTGTCTTCTTACGGGTCACAGTCCGGGTGTATATGTAACGCTCTTTATCGGTCAGATCGTCCTCTGTAATGACGCCTAGTATCAATAGCCTTAGCGTGTAAGACATTTTGTTGATAATCACGGCATCAGCGATGTTGTGATTGAGCTTTGCTTTGCTCTCAAGAATCAACTGGGCTGCCTCTACCATGTCGGACTTGAACATCTTACCCGTGTCATCCAAGACATCACGAGCGTATGCCTTGACCGAGGTAGGCATCCAAGTGGTGAAAGGAATGCGCCTCTCAGTGCATATATCAGCTATACCTATCCAAAGAGGGTAAAGCCCTGCGGACCATGAGGAATGGGGGGGAGGCTTTTCCATACCCACATAGTCAGGTTGGTAGGTCTCTACCACGTCCCTGATCCCTTCGTAATGCGCTCGATAACGGCGCGTGAAGTGGTCCTTTGATTTGGTTCGGATTCGTCCCGAGGCTATTAACTGCTCCCCGGGGATCTTCGAGTAATCCATGACACACCAACCTTGGTCAGTCAGTGAAGGGTCACATCCTAAAACTATCATATAATACCTCTTTTAACCTTTGAGGCTTTCAACTCAAAGGTCGTTAAACGCCGCGTCGAAGATGTGGGGTTGTTCCCTGCGGTCGCACTCAAGCCTTGCCCGGTCTACGGCGTCGTGAACGGGATGAAAGGCATCCCCTCTTAGGGCATAGGATTGTTCCAGTCGACTCAGGCACTCTACACGCAACGCCTCATCATCAAGCGTCTTGAGGTGTTCGGCGTCCACGTCGTCGGTAAGCAGGGTTTCAAGGTCAAAGGGGGTAGTCGTCTTCGTCTTCATATCATCAGTCGTCATCTAAGGTTGAAACAAGAAGAGGGGGCCGGAGCCCCCTCTTGCGAGGTACCTATGTCAGAACCTCACTCAATGCCATCCATCAGGTCATCGTAATTGACGCCTGTGGCCGTGTCGGGGGCGACCCCGTGGTCATCACCGAAGTGATCCTTAAGGTCCTCAAGAGGAACCTCACGGCCAATAGAAAGACGATGCTCAAGGTCTCGGACAGTCTGTAGCACCTCTGCCTTAAGAGCCGGAGCCTTCTGCCACAGAGACCCACCAGGGATGGGCGTGAACTGGAGCTTCTGGAAGGTGTCGTCGTCGCAACGGACTTCGATGTCATTCGTGGTCAAGTTGAACCTGCCGTGAATGTCAGCGAGCCTACGGTACTTGTCTTCACCAAAGGTCCAAGGCTTGATCTCGTACTCAAGCGGCTTGTTGAAGTTGCCTCGACGATCTGTCGAGTAGTGTACCACGAAGGTCCCGATCTTACGCTTGGGGGGCCCAAGCTTGTCCTGAAGGTAATCGTTATGGAGAATGTACCCCATACCCTTGATGTAATGAATCTCGGCGGCAGTCATCTTGGGAGTGAAGTCCTCGCCAATCTGAGGGTTACCATCATCATCCATAAAGAACCAACACAGGCTGATCACGTCTTTACGACCCTTCTCACCCTTGTAGTTTTGGAGATCACCACCGGACATAATCTTGCGGTCGCCTTGACCGAAACCAATAACATTGGACATTCTAAACTCTCTCATGTTGGTAGGATAGGGCTAGGTGCGGATTGGGCATAAAATGCAGATTTAGGACCTAGCTTGTCCTACATTGTGTGTGGGCTTTTGGCCCTGGAATCATCAGACCATCCGATGATTCCTATACCCTAAACTATCGGTACTCTAGGGTTCTTCCCGAGCTTTTAGATCATTTAACGATCAAAGCTCAGTAAGTTTTTAGCTCTCTTCCGTGGCCTCTGGGGCGTCAAGAAGGGCGAGGTCAACGGGTGTCGCAGGGCGCTCAGCCTTGGAGATAGCCAGAAGCTCCTTACGGGCTTCCTGTGCTGCGTCACGGACTGAAGCGAGGGCTTTACGGGCGCGAGTCGCGCTTACCTTGGTCTTGCCTGAGTAGCCATCCTCAATGTCCTGGCGTCCGGCTACGAGGGCTTCAATCAGCGTGTCAATCGAATTAGACATGTTTACTTCCTTTACTTGGGGGGTTATCAAAGACCTTCCAAAAGGTCATCATAGTCAATCTCTCTATGGGAGACTGTGCTGTCTTTAGAAGGATCGGTAAGCTCAATTTTATCCAACGCATCTTCAAAATCTTGAGAATTATCCGTTCCCAGGAACTCTTGCTCGAAGTCCTCGGCTGCCTGGTCGTCCGAAACTCCCGCGCCGCCTTCAGGCTCCAAAGAGTCGAGATCAATCTCCTCATTGGTGATGTGATGTTGCCCGCTGTCGGACTGGTCACCCCAGAAGTTGCCTAGCTTGATCTCATCTTCGATCAAACGCATCTGGAGTCTGATATCACGGTTCACATCCTTCAACTCGCGCAGCTTGGACTGAATCACCGTCTCCACGTGCCCAAGGTCAGTCGTCTTACGCTTGAGGTCCACGATCTCGGACATCAGAGACTTTAGCCGTGTCTTGACCGTGGCTTCACGATCGCGCACAGAGGTCTTCTGATTGACGTTAGGGTCATTCGCCAGGAGATCATTGAACTGTAGCTCATAGGACGATTCCAGGCGATTCAGGGTACGATCGTAGCCTAGCCTCTCACGCGCAACCTCACGCTCGAAGACCTGAATGTTATTCATCAGGTTTCGACACTCGGCAACCTGCGTGTTAAGATACTTGGGACCCCTTCGGATTGGGTCAGGGTCAAGCTCAATGCCTGCGGAATCAATGTAGGCGAAAATCTCGCCCATGCGGTTATCATCCAAGACTGTTCTCCTTTGCCTCTAACGTCTCGGCTGTAGCAGAGATATCATCAAGGTCCGCTTCAACGGCCTTGTCTCCTAGCTTGTCGATTAGACGGTCATACTGTTGGGTTACTTGCTTTTGGCGTGCCGCGATGTTAGGGATCTCTACCAGCTTACGGGCGGCAAGGTCCGCGTACAGGTCCTTTGACACCCTCTGGGCCAGCATAGCCTCAACGATCCGGGCTTCGCTCATCGTCCAGCCTTCGGGGTGTTTCTCGGGAGAAGCCTCTACCGTATAGGAGACAAACGAAGACGCCCCTAGCCCTTCGTTCCTGGCCTCCAGGGCAAACGAAGAGGTGACCTCTTTGACTCGAATGGAATCCGATATGATCTGTAGCTTTAGTTCGGTCTTAGGAGATTTAGTAGTCATGGGTATCGTGCTCCTTTTTAGATAGGGTGTCTTCCCTGTGGTTACCCTATCAACACGAGCCCTTACCCTAAAAGTTCACGCAATCGGCGGGAAAAGTCAGTATTTCTCTGAGCTACGGAGTCATTGTTGATGGCTCTTAGAAGCGCCTTGTATTCCCCAAAGATGAACACCTTCTTCTTCGCTCGGGTGACCGCCGTGTAAAGCAGATTGCGTTGCAACTGAATCGAAAACATGCTGTGGAATGGAAGGATCACGTAATCAAATTCTTGACCTTGACAATTTCCCGAACGCATTCCATTTTGGAAGAATTCATTTCCGTCTGGCACCTCAAAACAGTAAGTCTCACATTCCGTAGGATTAAGGGTCTTCACTCTACTGTGATGGTAGGTAGAGCGTTCCTTCAAAAAGTCAAAGTCATACAAAGACACAGTGTGTCGGGACATGTACCCCCTTTCGCGGGCATTTTGATAATGAGACAGCTTAAGATTGGACCTACCAATCTTAGTACAGACTTCATGCCTTGAAACGGGAACTTTGTATTTTGTACTACGTCCCACGGGAAAAGAAAACCTTGCAGATTTACTAGGAGAGATGAACCCTATATGACGTCCAAAAGTTAAGGCGTTCTCACCATAAATCCATAGCCTAGCTTGCATCACGTTAAAGGTACTATTGTTAACCATGCTCAAGTTGGAGATAACCCCAAATCTAAGCAGCATGACCTGAACAGTCTTCAGAAGGTCCTTAGAGGAGGAAGTTAATTCAATATGGTCTAGATACGAAACACCCTTCCGGTTTTGAAGGTGAATGCTTCCGTCCTCAAAAAGACCTCTCAAGAATTTAGCCTGTATAAAAGAGGGGGACCTAAGAATGCACTCAGGAATCGCCTTTTGCTTGGAGTTCAAACCTCCAATAGTGGTTAACCACTTGGAGAGGTACACAGAGGATACAGTAGCCGTTTGGAATGAGGGTCTGGAATAAATTGAAGGGGACTTATCAAAAAGTTTCTGGGTCAACTCGCAAAACCGAGAAACTACTTCAGGGTGTCGTTTAGTCAGACTAAAAGACTTTGAGGTCACAGTACCGTCTGCTATCATCAAACCTAAAAATTCTGCCAGATCCTCATCTACTTCTTCGGGAAGTGAATACACGTGGGCTTTGCCCACCCGCACAGGGGGGGCGGGAGTACGGGCAAAAGCCTTAGGATCGATTCCTACCCCCAACTTCAAAGCTACAAAGTGCTCCGATGTAAGGTCTTGGGCCTGCACTCTTTCATACCCGGAACCTGTCCAAACAATCACTTCATGATCTGGCGTCACGGTAAGTGAGTAGCCATCTTCCGTGACGATCTCAATCGCGGGAGCGGCGTTATTGTGGACCTTATTCAGGTAGGGCCGCACACCCCTGGAAGTCGACACACTTCCCTCTCCTACCACGTCTTTAATACGCAGAAGTCCTTCAGACGTCTCTACCAACGTATCAGGGTGACAGCATCGATGCACGGTGAGAGCGTAAGCCAAGGTCGTCAAAGAGGCTGCCGAAGCGAAAGGAAGTTCTAGCATTCGGTCATCGGGCTCATCAAAGATCTTGATCCTCAAGAGCTTTTCCTTACGCTTGATTTGATGTAGCTTGCCGATCTCCCCGTTGTAAATCTCGAAGTTGTAATTGTTCTTGACGATCATCAACCGGTCATCTTCTCGGAACGACCTTCGCCTTAGCGTCACCTCTTGCTGTCGGGTTTTGGGGTTCAGTAGTTCTTTGATCTCATCATTGAACCTGTCCACTCCCAAGGGACCTTTGTAGGTAGGAGAAATAACCTGATAAGAAACATCGGCTGAAGACGCATACAGATTCTTGACCACATGCAATACCCCTGCCATGATCTCATCGGGGTCTGTCAAGTGAATGAACCTGAAGTCGGTGTTCTTGTCTGTAGGGTCTCCCAACAGAAGGTCGTCACCCGAGTTGATACGGTGCGCGTTGAGTACGATATCGGAAGCGCCATGCTGCCTGAAAATCTCAGTCAGGTGAACACGTCGGATGGCTTGAGACGCGATCATCTCGTGTAAGACGTTCCCGGCTCCAACAGAAGGTAACTGCGCGTTATCCCCTACGAACACCAACGTGGTCGAAGGGTTCAAGGCGGACAGGAGGCGGTAAAGCAAGGTTTGGTCCACCATCGAGACCTCATCAACGATCACAACGTCAGTCATGAACTTGTTACGCTCGTTGAATGACCACGAATCCCCCGAGAACCCTAGCGTCCTGTGTATGGTACCTGCCTGGGACCCTACCACGGTAGAGAGTCGCTTTGCAGCGATCCCAGTAGGGGCCATAAGCGTGTAAGTCTTGTCGGCCTTCTCAAACAGCCTCACAAGGGCCTTGGTGACCGTACTCTTGCCCGTACCAGGGAGACCCGTTAGAAGCAGGACCTTGGTGTCATTCAAGGCACGAACAGCCTCCGCTTGTTGATCCGAGAAAGATATGCCATAGATACGTTCGTACTCCGCCAGGAATTCATCCATATCAATGTCAAGGTCAACCGTCCCAGAAAACTCCTGCAATAGCTGTGCCGACCCATGCTCCACATCGAAGCTTTGCTTGAGGTAGACCTTATCGCCGTCCACGACGACACGACCTTTGGCAACCCTATCATCCAACGCGTCCGCAATGTCAATCAGCTTGAGCGACCTGCCAAAGCCCTTGACTTTCTCTCTCTTGGGAAGGCGCTCCAGGGCCTTGAGCAAGCTATCTTTGTCGAGGTACAGGTGACCGTTGCGGCGCGCGGCAACATCGAGCATGTACTCCAAGATCGAAGCGATCCGCATCTGCGAATCCTTCGTGAACCCCGAGTTCAAAGCGATCTGGTCTGCCTGGGGGAAGGTCACGCCATCCGCCAGAGCCAAGGCATATGGGTTGTCATTCACGGTCTGCACCGTATCCTCACCCAGAGCCTCATATACGGACTTCACGCTACCCGAGGGTAGTCCAAGGCCCGTAAGGTAATCGGCGGCGTCTGCGTACGAATTACGGCTTCGCCACTCTTGGAAAATCTGGAGGGCCTTTCCGGTGGGAAGATAGGTCAGGCTTTCAAGAGCCGACAGGTCTTCCATACCCGTTTGAAGGTCCACGCCGCTGTTCTCGAAGTGTATCGCGATCTTGCGCGCGTTGATGCGACCGATAGAGGGGCATGAGTTACGAACCCACTCAACTCTACTGTCAAGGCTGTCTCTTACAGGTCCTGCCTTCAACACCACGAAGGTGCTGCCGTACTTGGGGCTCTTCTCCCACTCACCCTCACGCACCTCAAACTCGGCTCCTGGGAAGATCCTGGGAGAGAAGAAATGACCCTTGATCTTGCGCGTCTTGCGCGTATGCAAATCTTCAGCCATGAAAATGTAAAAGTCAGTCGAATCGTCCTCGAAGTAAATCTTCTTTACACGACCCTTGAACATCGCCTCTGGGGCTCCGAACATGTCATCAAGTGTCTTCATATAATCCTCAACTAAAAAGGGAACTCTACCCTGTCTGAAACAAGTCAGAGCAGAATAGAGTTCCCGTGAGCGTCATCAAGTTCCAAAAGGGTCAGAACGTATCCTCTAGCAGGGCCGGAGGAAGCGTCGAAAGAGCCGCAGTGATCTCCGTAAGGGAAGAGCCCGTGGAAGCGGCCAGCACGGGAAGCGTGACGACTGCGCCCACCTCTTTGGCAAACGAAAGGATACCGTTCAGCTTGAGAGCAAGGTCAGTGTCAGGGTCGCGTGTCGTCGTCACACGCTGGCCGTACGTATAGGTCGGAGGAAAGGCCGAAGGTGCAGGCTCACTGTACGTAGGGCCGTAGGGGTAGTAGTACGGCATGATAGTATTGTTCACAGTCATGGGGAAGTCCTCTTGAGTGTTGGTTGCGGTGCTGCCAGGAGTGACGTGGTGGGCTCGAAGAGAGCTATAGAAGTCCTCACGACCCGTGGAGGGCTTGAGCGCAAACGACTCCTCTTGCACGTAAGTCAGGAGCTTGTCGAAGTTGACCTCACCAGGGCTGGCGGTCATGTCAAAGGGGTTGAGAGGTACAACCTCCGACGCGTCAAGATCGTAATAGGACTGAATCTCACTCTCGGGCAGGCCGCTATCAAACGCAACCTGTTCAACATCGTAGTCGTGATTGGAGATCAGGTCGCGAACCTTCTCTACAAGAGACGCTGGACGGTACACATAGGTTCTGCTACCCTTAACGTGCTCTCGCTCTTCAGGCGTGATCTTACGGCGGATGAGGTAGTGTCCGTGTACGCTGGAGAACGTGCGGGAGGCTTCCGAAACCGTCGACGAAACCGAGATGTTAAACAAGTCCGAAAGCTCCGAAGGTAGGAACCAAAACGGAGCATAAGTGCTCACATCAAAAACCTCGCCTGAATCCACGTCCTCTATACCTTCTAAAAGCATCGTAATCTCCTTAAAACCGTCTATATCTTGCATAATTATCCTGGCAGCCGAATCGTTGGGCCTCTCTGCGGCGAGCCGTAGCAGCACGTAACGCAGGGGGAGGAAATCCGCATCGTTCACCATAGGCTGAAGGTCTCTCAACCTTATGGGGCACTGTCTAATGCTGTACGTAGCGCACGCGTGCAACTCATTGAACGTCCACTCGGAGGTGATCTCTGCGACCTGTTCATACAGCTTGGGGTGGCAGACAGGCATCGAGGTCACTTGACCTCGCGCTATCATCGGCGCGATCTCGTTGAGGAAAGCTTTCTTGGAGGGGTACTTGTTTTGCTTGGTAAGCAGGTTATACCGAATCGTGCTTACCTCTTCGGGGGTCGGGCATTTCGCATCCTCCAAAGACCTAGAATTCTTGTAGCTGTAATTGTATCCGTTTGATCGCATTATCATTCCTTTCGTCATGTCAAATCGTAGCCGCGTTCCGAGTCGCAGTCTTGCTCGGAAGGGAAACCTCAAGGGTCTTGGCGTACACGGTAAGCCCCTTGATGAGAATCTTATCCCGGTCAAAGTAGGTAGGTAGAGGGCCTAACTTATCAGAGGCAAGCTCCGTTGTCAAATTTATCAAATCTTGACTGCCCTGGACCTCGTACTCAGGTAGAAGCCTGAACCCAGACAGGGATAACCACATGTTTCTATTGTGGTGAGACTCAAACTCAAAACCCGTGGTGACGGGGAGAGCTTCCGTGGCCCAGAATAAAAACTCAGGCATGATATGAAATGCCTGCATACGGTCCTTGAGCGTCAGAAACGACAGGTCCTGTGACTCAGAGGCCACGAAGCCGCGCACCATAATCGTCAAATGATTGGACAAGTGGCGGGGAATGCCTGACATAATCACCGCATTAGCCGTCACGTCCAGGGGATCTCCCTCACGTGTGATCGTTGCGGTCTCAAGTTTACCCTTGACATACAAAAGTTCAAGCCGTTCCCCCTGTATAGAGAGAACGGCTGTACACGAGGACAGTCCCAATTCGGGGAACCTGTCTAGCTCTTTTATTACTTCATCAAACTTCATTTACATTACCTGCTATTGCTGATAGAATACCCTTCGCGCTACACGCAAGGCCATCCTCTGTCTTGACCGGCTGGAGAATTTATTGAGGGGCTTGCCTTCCTCGAAGAATGTCTTCTCGAAGTTATGCACAAGGTAGTGCGTCCTTAGCGTGGCTTCCTCATGCCCCAGGCATTTCGCAACGGTCTTCAAAGCCTGCTTGAACTCTTTCTCAAGAGCCTCTTCCCTCTTCTTCTTGTCTTCTGGAAGCGCACCGTTATCGGCTCTTATTCCCTCCAGCACGATCCGCATCTCAGCGTTGGCGTGGTAGCCTCGAAGATCCTTGGCGGTGACGTCGAATTCCTCAAGGTAGTCATTGACATCCGAAGAGGTCAGCCTTGAGGTTCCTTCTGCATATTCATACTGGAATAAAGGGTCGCTACCCTTCTCGGCTTTGTCTGCAAGCTTCTTGAGGGCCGTCACCAGGGATTTGGTTCGGACGGTCTTCTCGTGAGATACGCCAGACTTACCTACATACTTCAGGGTAGCAGTTCCACCGCTAAAAGTCAAGTGCTTTTTTTGCCAACCTGTAATTCCGAAGTGCCCGTCGTCTTCGGATTTTTTGTTTCCGATTCGAGCATAGGTCTCATCGATCAAAGCCACTGCCAGGGCAGCGTGGAACTCTTTAGAGTCAACGCTCTTGCGCAAGTCAGCCTGGGTCTTCTTACGGACCTTGATTAGACCTTTACGTAACCACTCCGCCCGCTCAGCTTTCTTCTTCTCTTTCTTCGTCAACTGAGGCATGTTCGCTCCGTAGAATGGTTTGAACTTCCTGCAAATCGGATAGCTCGGTTACAATGAGCCGCACCTCTTTACGTTCAAAACGATCTAACAAGTCAGCTACCTTGTAGAGCTTGCGATCGTACGTCTCCAGAATCCACTCTCCCTTGTACAGCCTTATGTGGCCTTCGAGGAGAACGGTGTTCATGGTAATAGGATTAGACATAACTCCAACTCTCTCTAAGGATTTACTTCAGGTCCAGCGTGAACGATCCGCCTGATGGGTTTGCGTTGACCCCCATTGACGTGAGGTTCTTGCCCCACTTGGTAGCCTTGACCGCAGCCTTGACTTCGGACTCTTTCGCCTTCAGGGCTTCACGAGTAATCTTGACGTCCCAGGTGACGTAGACGTCAATGTAAGACGTCCTGGGGCTCACAAACAGGTCTGTGCTCTCTATCGAGACGCCTATCTTGTCCAAGCCCTTCTCAAGGTCCTTCAAGTCTTCCACTGTAATGCCAGACTTGGTACCTCCGAGATTGAACCGAGCAGAGGCTTTGGCAGCGGTGACTAGCGTGGCTAGGACGGGTCGAAGATGCGCGCGCAATTCGGGCTGGTTCTGTCCGAGTGCGATGAGTTTGCTTTTTAAATCCATGTCTTGATCCTCAGTTGCCTTCAACCAGACGTTGAGCTAACTTTGTAGCTACAAGCTGGGCAGAAGATGTGGGGTAAAAATTGAGTTCAGAAGGGGTCGTTCTACCGTACTGGTAGATTATAGTGGCCACTCGACCTATAATGCTAATGTCAAGCTGAATGTTAACAAGGTCGTGCAGGATTGAAGTACCCCTGAGCAAAGGGATCAGAGCGTGGTCTACCTCACTCACGAACTTGGAGTGGTATGAAGCAAGACTGCCTCCACGAGCGACTTTATCTTCGCGCGTTTGAATCTTCGTCAGAATAGGACGAAGATGATCCCTGAGTGCGGGTTGATCATGTCCAAGCTTTATCAAGCTCGCCTTAAGGTCTCTTTCCGAATCCATCTGGGTATACTCCACTTTGAAGATTTGGGCGGGTCAATCATAACAGCCCCAAAAAAAAGAAGAAGGGCGATCGTTATATAACGATCGCCCCAAATCATAGAAAGATTATAACAGGCTCATATTCCCCTGGACAAAGACCGAGTTAGGGCCTAGTGTCTAGGGCCTAACCAGAGGAGAACATCATGTCAGAACAGTCTTTCGTTCAAATATCGGCAGTCAGGGGAGCCTCTTCGGAGGCTCCCCCTATGAAACTGGTCCTCATTGAAAAGGACGGGTCCCAACAGACCGACATCATTGCGCCAGGGCACATCTCCAAAGTTATTTTAGACGCAGGAGATAACGTCAACGTGGCCTACAGGGACGGTACGATCACCGTCACCGTTCTGTGACCCGTTAGCAGCCCGAGGCGCCACAGTCAAGGCACTTGTCGCAGCCGCCTTCATAGATAAGGTTCTCGCTGCCACAAGAGGGGCACGTTACGCCTTGAGCCTTGGTCCCGTCTTCCACGTGCATCTTGAGGAACTTCCTCACGGCAGATACAGTGGAAGCGATATGGTCACCGTCCACATCGGACAGGACTTCGATCACGGCAAGAAGAGGGATGCAGTGCCTCAACGCCATGCTGACGATCTTACCTAGCTTGACATGGTGCAAGTCGTCTTTGATCTTGTCCACTTGGTCCAGTACAAGATCGTTGTCAACGCCCGAATCAAGTAGAAGCTTCGTCACAGACCTGATCGCACGGTTGAGTGACACGTACTCGCCGGGACGCAAACCGTTGGAGTGTACCCACAAAGCGATAGGGAACATGTCGTCGCCCTCAAGGTAGCTCAGGTGCAAGTAATACTTGTTACCGTCAGCCTTGATCTTCTTGGTAGAGCCGTTGCTGAACTCATCAGGTAAGTAGACCTGCCTCATCACAACACCCTCTTCGGTGAGCCTAGCATCGGCAGGAACGTGCTGACGCTCTTTCAAAAGCTCCAGTAGCGTCGAAGACGAAGTACGCTTGGTGCCCTCATCCTTGATCGCCAGGACAGCTTCCATCGTGCCCGAACGATACGTGGTGAAGCCCACAAGACCCTTCCTCCAGGCGTCAAGATAAAGGTCCTTGAAGTCCTCGAAGGGGTAGTCGTTCGGAACGTTAGCGGTCTTGCTCACGCTCTGGTCGCAGTTGGACTGAACCAGGGCCTGCACATCAACGTGAACGGACGTGTGCAGGTCCTGAGCGCTCACCAAGTAATCTGCGGACTGCTCAATGTCAGTGGGGTAGTTAGCCTTGACCCACGAGTAACCGTAGTCTTCAACTTGGTCAATGAAGCAAAGACCCCTGTTGTGAGGCTCAAAGTACCACGTACGTCCCTTGTACTCACCGCGCCACACAACCGCGTCTCCCGCAGTGGTTTCACCCAAGATAGTCTTCACGTTCTCACGTGTCAAGCCCTCTGGCCAATCATCCGAAATGATGGTACGCTCATAACCAGAGGAGAACACCGGCTCAATACCATTGGACACCATGTCGCAGATCACCGAAGAGTTCCCCAGGGGAGGGTTCGTCAAACGCTTGGCGTTACGTACGCCGTGCTTACGGGCAAGGTCCTTTGTCTCGGGGGAAGCCTTGCAATACTCCGTAAAGTACGGCGTGTCAAGGTACCGCTCATCATACATCGGGAACGGTCCCCGATCCTTTGCCAGTAGAGCCGACGTGCGCAGCGTGATGTCATCCTTGATCTCATGGATCTTACGGACCATCTCGTTACCCGCTTCCGAGCCGTACGCAATGCCCATCATGTACAGGGCTGAACCCAGACCGTTGATGCCCATGCCATACTGTCGAATGTTGTCGACTGCCCACTGATATGCAGGCAACGGAACCACGCCGGTATCATTGACGTTCTCAAGCATACGTGCTAGACCTTCAACAGTCCAGGCATACTCCTCGTAGTCAAAGGACCTATCCTCTTTGATGAAGCGCGTTAGGTTAACTGAACCTAGCAGGCAAACCGTCGTGAAGCCGATAAGGTCACCGTCCCAATCCACGGCGTACTTCTGCATGTACTCGGCAGGAGTGTACGCTCCGTCAAGGTAAGACGACCCTGGAATTTCTCCACATCCTCTACTCACAATACCATGTGTATTCCAGTCATCAGCCTCGGGTTCGTACAGGTCATACACAGTGGCAGTCCCATCAGCTTCTATCGACTTGATTTTGACCTTCCACTTAGTACCTGTCAGTTGACGAGTTCGTACTATCTCTCGGAGGGTAGCGTTCTTTTCCGGGTGCGAGAATCCTCCAGTAAAGTCAAAGACAGCACGAAGGCAGTCATTTGTAATATGACCCTCGTAAACATCATGGTTATGGGTGACCTCTCGACCGTAGATGGTCCGCATCTCTCCGGCTTCCGCTGCAAAATATTGCTTATAATCTGCACCCGCAATGAGACAGATTTCTCGTACCAACCGATGTAAATCAAGGCTAGTGCTTTTGAAGCGAAGAGACGGATAACGGGAAGACGTATTCACATTCCCATCCGAAGACAAAAGACCGTCCAGTAGTCCCTGGATGAAGTCTAAGTTAGTGTTTAGCCACCAGTCGGGGAACGTCTTTTCGTGGGAGTATTTATCCGGGTGAATACCAATTCGTTCAAAGAACGGGGCTAAAGCATCGGTGCTCTGCACTCTAAAGTGCATTGCTGACCCCTCCGAACTATGGTCCTCGGAATAAGTAAGACCCGCTGTGTCTAAAGACGATCGTAGATAGTCATTATTCTCAGAAGAGTTAGCCGTGAGAATAAAAAGACCCTGCTCCGACCTGCTCCCATTTCCTAAGAAGTAGCCTGCCAAGAATCCATCGTTTCTGCTCAGGTCATTCCTACTATTCGGAGTGAATCTGTAAGGGTCCTTCCTCACGAAGTCACCTTCTCTAAGGTCTGAGAGACGCGTTTCAATGTCCCAAGTTTTGCGACACTCTGAACCTTGCATCACATGGAATATATGAGCTTCGGTAGCTCTCAACACTGTTCCGTCCGAGAATTCCACTCTAAATACCGGAACATTTTCATGAACTTCGATAGACTCTACAGCACCGAAGCCCAATGTCGTCTGAATTGAGTCCCCTACTTGCACCTCTTCTACGGGGACCAACCCGGTCTCCGTAGCTACAAGAGTCCCTTCCGCCAGACAGGGATTACTTGCTGTGACGGGTCCCAGGTAAATTAGAGGGTTGACGCGGTTCATGTTGTCGAAGAACAGCACGCCCGGCTCTGCACGGTTGTACGTACTTTCCATGATGAGGTCGTAAAGCTCTGCCGCCTTGACTTGCTTGTACGTCTGGCCACTGAAGTGAAGGTCATACATCTCACCCGCTTCAACAGCGTTCATGAACGCGTCGTCAATCAGGACCGAGATGTTGAACTTGGTGAGCCTTCCCGAGGTTTGCTTTGCTCGAATGAACTCCTCAATGTCAGGGTGCCAGATAGGAAGCACGCCCATCATGGCGCCCTTGCGGGGTTGCTTCTTCTCAAACTTGTCTACCACATAAGGGGACAGTTCACGAGCCAAATGGTTCTCCAGCATATCGGAGTAACCATCGTTGTCGCCCTTGACAATCATGGAGGACATCTTATCCCACATCTCCATGTAGGAGACGACTCCAGGGTGGCGGATTCCCACGCCTTCAATGAGAGCGCCGCGAGGACGGATGAAGCCAAAGTTCATGCCATAGCCCCCCTCACTCTTCAAGGTCTCGGCAGCTTCCAAGAGCGTCAAGAAAATGTTCGTGAGGTTGTCCGGCGTCTGCTCTGTGTCAATGACGGCTTCAATAATCTGATCGGTGTTGGTAACCTTCTTCTGGTAAGAGATTTTGGCATTGGAGACCGGACTGTTAATAAAACAGTTGCCCGTGTACACAGCGCCTTCCAAGGTGAAGGCGTGTTCTCCAGGGACCACGGCGCAAAACACTTCTTCCTTCCCCACGACATCCTCAATGGAAGAGACCTTCCACGCATAGTCCTGAGCAGACAACATGACCCGCTGTAAAGAGGCGCTACGCTTACCATAGTTGGTTTCCCTGTTAGAGTCGACACGATGACCCACCACAAAAAACCCTGCGTAGACGGCGTGATCAACAAGCCAAGTGACGGCCTCGTCATTCTGAGTGCCCATCTCAAGATTTCCGCTTGAGTGTACATGACCGTCTGCCGCGCCCCACCCGTCGACAAAACCACGAATGTACGTAGGGTCCTTTGTCTGAGGAAGGGACTTGTAGTCTTTATCAGACGTAGTGATAGAGCAGAACGGGTCATTGTCGTAAGACGGGGGATACGTCGCATTATCGAAGAGGTTGACATACTGTGACTTGGCTCCGCACAGGCGGATACCAAACGTGGTAGAGGTCTTACTACGGTCATTGACGTAGCCATCACCAAACATCAAACCATGCCGAAAAGCCTCAATATACGCTTCACTATCGACATCAAACTCATCTAGCACCTGACCTCTCACGACGTCCCCTACCTTGAGATCCGTCGTTTCGGTACCATCCGTCAATAGCCAACGATGGTTCGGTGTCACGGTTAGCTGCCGGGAAAAGTTGCTACGACCCAAAGTCCTGTAAAACTCGGTGCCCCCTTTCTTAAAGCTCTTGGCGGGACGAAGCGTTACATGCTGAACTTCCTGCTTCCCGAAAGAGCTAATCTTTGCCTCGCGCCAACCTTCAGCCGTCAGTACCTCGACAGACTCTCCTACGGAATCCTTGAAGGACGTCAAACCATCCCTGGTCACAAAGCGCTCCGTACCACGAAAACAGTTCCAGGGAGTTGCTTTTTCGTAATCTGTACCTGCGTTGGCCGTGATGCGGCCACCAGTCGTCGCTCTAAGGCCCGTAGCGCGCCAGTAGACGCCCTTGGGGTCTTGGTACACGTCTTCGCCTTCAACGGCACCTTCAAGCCGCTCAAAGTCCACGAGCGTCTTTACGAACCGGTCAGTCCATTGGGCCACGTCTGCGTCTGTACCTCCGTAATTCCTTTCAGCCTCAGCGATCGCTTTTGCGACGCGTAAAAATGTCTCTAACTCGGTCTCACCTGCATAGCGATACTTTGAGATCCAGTTCTCTCTTGCGAGCATTGTATTGAAAATGGGCATTATGACTCTTCTCCTGAGCAAATTAGTGGTTCAAAAAAAACGATTCTAGTAGCAACTTCCCCGGTCCACCCATTTTGACCCTGGCTTCAATCTTGCAAAGGTCTATATAAGCGTCTTCCAGACTCACGGCTTTACGCGCGGTCATCTGAGGGACTACATTGTTGGTGTATATGTACGGGGATACTCCAATCTTCTGTGCGATGTTGTTTGACGACTGGCCTCTTGCTTTGAGATCCTTGGCTTTCAACAGGTTTTCAACTCTATCCTGTAGACCACCCAGTATAACCAGCACAGACCTCATCCATTCGGTCTGAGGTGTCTGGTCAAGGTGCGTGAGGAACAGCCTCACAGCCTGATCTTGCTCTCCCACCCCCCAAAGCTGTATCACGTCAAAGGGTGAGAACGAGGTGTGCTGAAACAACACCGCTTCGATATCTGCTACCTGCACTTCGGTATTGCCGTCACAGTAAATCTCAAGCTTGTCAAGCTCGTTAGTCAAAGAATAGAGGTCTTCCCCCACATTCATCACGATAGCATTCGCAAATGAAGACGGGAAGGTCAGCCCTCTAGCCTTGGCTTCGGCGGCGACCCATTTAGGGACATCCCAGGAAGGGAGGTCATCATAGTTCGCCTGGACATCAGGTTTGAGATCCGAGACTGCCTTGAGGAGTCTCTTTTTGTCTTGTGACATCATGACAAGAACAACGTCCGGGGCAGGATTAGCGCAGTAATCCTTGACGACCTTGATCTTGGACTTAGACAAGCCTATAGAGTGAATAACGACCAGCTTCTTTTCCGAAAAAAGAGACCTCCCGTTGAGGGCCTGTAGGGCCTCATCCATCTGAGTCCCTGCGTTAAAATCATAGAGCCTGTGGTCTGAGTAGGCTTTGATTGCACGGTCAAGCTCTCTCTGTTTCAAGAAGGTATTCTTGCCTGTGATGAGAGCGGTCTTGATTTTTCGAGTCCAGGGTATCGTACTCATAAGGGGTTCACTGCGGTCTGTATTTTAAGGTCAACAAAGGCGGCTTTGATCTGGTGATCTAACCGAATCCCAGGACGATTTATTCGCTCTATAAGAGTCTTGATAGCGGGCAGACCCTGTGCCAACTTACCGTCGAATCCTTCCATAATAGGAATAAGGTCCTCCACGCAGTCTTGATGGTACAGCCCTGTGGCGATCCCAGACTCCAGAAGCATCAGGTCTGCGTACAGACTCTTGACCACCGACACGAACTTGACCAGATCATCGGTTGACATCGTAGACAGGAAGAGGAGGATCTTTCCTGACCCTGACATATGCAACAGCCTCAAGAGCGTCATGGCGCGTTTGCGGATCTCATGACCTTCCAGGCTATCCTCATCCGAAGGCTTCAGAAACTCCAAGGTGTCGTCGACACTCCCCCTTCCAAGGCGGCAGGAAAGGTCGAAATGGGGATCTGCGGCGTGTGAAGCTAGCAGGTCCTTTACCTGTGCGATCGGAAGCCTCGCGAAGCGTAGAGCCGTCATACGGGCCTTTAGCGTGAGGGGCATAAGGTCAAGGCTGGTCGTCGTGAAGATCACGGTGGTTTTATCTACGCCGTCTTCGAGTATTTTAAGGAACGCATCAGGGATCGCGGCCTGCCCGTAAGGGATACGGTCAAAGTCCTCAAACACGATCGTGCGTCGGGCTCCGTGAATCACAGGCTCGCGTACAATCTCCAAAAACTCGCGTATCTTGCCCACCTTCCACGTAGGGAGTGACTTTCGCTTGGCAAGCTCCGACTCCGAGTAACAGTCTTCAGGACGGTAGAAATTGAGTTCAGGATGCGTACCAGAGTCAAACAAGAGCTTGGCTTGTGCATCCTGTGTGGGGTCCCCAGTCAGGCAGGATTCAAACGCGAACTGTTTTGCGGCATGACCCTTGCCTACGCCGGGGGGGCCGAAGAAGACCATCGCCTTGGGGAACCTGCCGGAATGCAAGATACCCTCCAAGAACGTCACGGCCCTTGACTGTCCTATCACATTTACTAGCATATCTCCAACCTCATTTAATAGCATCAGACACAAAGGTGCCCTCCCGAGTTAAACGGAAGGGCACCTTGTTTCATGCGATCGAATTCAGGCTTTGAATGTTCCGCCCACATAAGGAGCGATCACGCGATTACCGCAGTCCACGCAAACGTAAAACGTGGGACCATTGGGCACGACCTCCTTATAAGATGAGGTCGAGCCGCAGCCCGAGTCACTGCCGTCAGGAGACCCCTTGCGGCATGGCATGTTAATTGTATCCCTCTCGGGCTCTTCTTTGGGCTTGGTGTCATCGGACATATCAGACTCCGGGGTCGAAGGCCGGGAAATAGGCTTCCACAGCCTGTCTTAATAGACTAAAGTAATAAGTGGGGTTGAATTGCAGTAGGTAGCGCTGTTGCTGTAACCTCTCTCCGTACTCTTCCCCCTGGAAAATCTCCAACACCTTTTCAAAGTCACTCTGACTCACGAGGTAGTCCGGGGCGTACCCAGGAAGGTTCAAACGAACCCCGTTGACTTGATGATAAGTCAGGTGCATCGTATCAACGCCAGCGCTCAAAGCAGTGCTGAAAGCAACCGCCAGACTGTAAGCTTCTTCGACATACAGGGTGTTCAAGGTGTAATGAGGCATAGGATTAGTCCTGGGTCATGAGTACCAACGACCCAGCCTCACAACAAGATTAGCGTGCGCTGTACGTGGCCATGACCTCTTCAATGTCGTCATACAGAAGGTCTGCTATAGCCGTGAACATAATGACCCTCTCCAGCGGAGTAGCCGTCGTGGGAAGCCAGTTCAGGAGAACGCTGACGATCTTGGCGAGGGATTCCCCTGCGTTGACCTTGGACCGCATCCAACCTGAAATCTCCTCAATGGTAGACTTGACGGACAGGTCAAGACGGCGGATGCCCAAGAAAGACTGACTGTTCATTTGCATCAACAGGTCTTGCATATCATCCGTGAGGTCAGCGGGCAAAAACTCGGTCACAAAGCGTGCCAAGACCTCTTCGCGGCCTTCCAGATCAAGCGAAGTGAAGTGGCTGAAGAAATCCCCTGAGCACTGACCGTCCAGTTCCTCAAACAACCAGTCGTACTGGTCGGAGGGTAGATACAGGTATCGCCTGTTATCCTTGGGATGTGCCGGGATGATGCAACTTGCGTCAGAATCCAAGACCTCAAAGTCGCTGTAGTCACTGGACTGAAGGTGAGACAGGACCTCCGACGCTCCGTTGTAGTGCAGGTCAAACTCTCGAATGAGCCTGCACAAAGTCTCCGAGTTGGAGGGCCGGTTCTGGTAGTAGTCTAACTGACTTTGCGTGACGTGTAGCTTCATTGTAAAATCTCATAGGTAAGTGAAGACCCTCTACCATGTGTATAGCAGAGGGTCCTCTTCAAGTCAAGTTATTTGTCAGGTGACAGACACAGGCGTTGCAAGTATCCTTGACTGTCCAGAACATGCAGGACGTCTACCACTCGGAAGGTGCCTCGAATCTCTGCCACTTCCAAGATCGTAAAGTCAAGCGCGATCTCATCGTCCAGATACATGGGGGGAAGCTCTACCCTGAGCGCTCTATCTCCCCACACCTCAGAGCAAAGGATCTCTGTTCTTACGAGTCCCATTGTTCACTCAAAGTCTTTGATAACGTCGTCTGGGTGATACCTCGCTGAGAACGGATAGTTACCGAAGGCGGAGTCGATCGAAGGTGACTTGTCCCACAGTTTCGAGAGATTCACCTCTTCCTCTGCGGCCTGCTCGACACTTACGGGAGACATCTCAAACTCAAGCCTGAAATCTCCGTCCACGGTCTTGACGGACGAAAGCTTCGTGCTGTAGCCTCTCCCAGTATCATCCTTGGAGGTATACTGGGGAAGGTCAAGATGCAACGCACCTGAGTCCAACGCAGCGGCCACAAGAGCCGTCATGGTCTCTTTCGTAAGGGTCACGCAAGAGGTGATGGTCTGTGGAGGCACCACGAAGAAGGGTCCTGCGGGGGCCTCTTGAGGCGCTACGAGGCCACTCGCCCTAGTGTTAGGATTCCACGACACCTCGGTACGTCTCTCCAACTCTGCCGCACCCACAGAGGCGCGTCCCTGCCCAGAAGGGATGGGTCCCTGCCGAATAGTACCTGCGACCTTTATCGTAGTAGTACCAAGACTCTCCACTGGCGCATCCGTGCCCGATCCCTCATCAGCCCGATCCCAGGGATTAGAGGCTGCATTCTTAAACGCAGGCTTGTTGAGCTTGGCTACGATGTTAAACGGGTACCCGACCAGGGAGGTCGGGTCTTTAGCCCCCTCTCTCAGTTGCTCTTCGTTGAAAGTGCAAACCTCAATCAGTTTGTTGATAGCCTTCGAGTCCTCGAAGGGTAGGTTTCCAGTGCGCAGAGACATGTGGTTCTCGGGAAGCGACTTGCGATACCTCACATTCTCATCGTTATACGCGAGCACCACAGATTTAAGGGCCGCGCTGGGTCTTGACGTCTGGACAAGAGACGGTAGATACTCCTCAACGTACGCTGTGATCTCCTTAAAGTTAGGAAGGTCCGACAGGTCAGGATCTTCAAAAAGGAGACTCCTAATAGCAGAATCTAAAAAGCCTTCAATAAGTTCAGAGGACGTCAATAAGCCGTCCAAGACCAGAGATGCGGTCTGTTCTGTCAACAGAGACTTGAAGCCCTCAAGCTCAAACGAAAACCCTGGAGCTTGAAACTTTAGAAGGTAATCTAGTACCTTCCGAGCAAGCTCCTGACCGGTCATGTTTTCGGTGTCAGGGAACGTGTACGTGTCGAAGTTTTCGGATAGCTCTTCTAGTGTGATCTTTGACATTATAAAACCTCATGTGCTGAGAGTAAAGGTGTTTCTGAAATATTTTCCAAGATGCGTGCGACCAGTTCCTCTACAGAACGGACCTCCGAGTATATCGACTGCCTGCCCAGAGCTTCGGTGAGGAACCTCAAGTTAATCACGATCCCATGTTCATCTTTGAGTATGATCTGCGTGTCTCGGGCGATACCCTGCAAGTGCTGCGGTTCCAGATTGAAAAAGGTAGCGCTTTCTTCTGAGAGCGCCTGCGACGTGACTTGAAGTCGGTCGAAGACCATGATGATCTCAGGAAGGGAGGCTTCTGTTGCCTCACCTATCTTGATCTCCCTGAACGTGTAAAAAGCTCCCTCTGCGTCCTTTGAGTCAAGAACCGAGGCAAGGGTCCGGGTAGGCAGCACAGAAACGTCCAGGGGGCATTCTTCGCCGTTCTCATAGCCTCTGTTCTGAATCCATTGAAGGGCCTGACCTAGCTTCCACTGGGAAACAGGGATCTCCAGCGATCCTACCTTGGTGACGTGTGGGTTTTTGTATGTCATGTTGGTCTCTTATGCTAGAAAACCTCTCCTGTCTCCCTTGAGACTGTGGAGAGGTTTTGAAGGGTGAACTTGGAAGGGTTCGCGTCAGTCGTCTTGGATCTCAAGAACGATCTGCTTACCCATCTTCCCGCCCATTGCTCTGAAGAGCGTCCCCATTGATTTGATGATCGCTCCGTTCCTGCCAATGATCTTGCCACGGTCTTCGGACAGGACATTGATCGTTAGGATCGTGGACCCAGGTGACTCTACCTTGCTCACCTCTACCTCTTCCGGGTAGGCTACAAGAGCTTGCACGAACATGGTCAGGATCTCTTCAGGAGGGGCTGCTTCTAAGTGGTCATACATCATGGGAGTCACCTTTTATTGTTCGGATGCTCTTCATAAGGAGAAGAGCCTAATTGATTGGTTTCAATTAGGTTATACCCCAGACACAACGGTTTTGGGATGACATTTGAAATAAAAAGTTCAAACCTCACCTGACCCTTTACCCAAGAAGACCCTGGGGTCTACCCTCCTCAAGTTCATGCTCTTGAAGGTTAGGACCTCACAAAGAACAGGATCTTGAGAAGGGGCTTTGACCCTCTTTTGGTATGGTTTCGACTAGTGAAGTATAACCTCTCTCGTCTTCAACCTCTCTTGGAGAGGATCAGCCTTCTACGAATAGAAGGGGCTGACATCCCTCACAAGGTCTCTTCTCAGTATCTCAATGTTTCATTCACGAACCTTCCTGAGAAGGCTCTTAGCCGCATACTACCTCATCTTCCTGTGACTTTCATTCTCGACTTCATTAACTTCTGGTGCCCAAAGGCGGTAACCTCTAAACGAGGTAACACTAGCTGGAGCTACTGTAGCTGTTGCTGTTAAAGCATTTGCTGTTGTTGCTTCTATTGCTATATGTGTTTTTGTTATTGTTGTTGCTTCTGTTTTTGCTTTTGCTTTTGCTCAAGTTGTTATTTAAGTAGGAAATGAGTTTCACTCTCTAATATATAGAGAAAGAGATATAGTTATATAGATAAGATCATATGATCTAGATCAGCAAAGAATAGGATAGAAGATAAGGACAACACAACAGGACTGTTCTTTGGGATCAAAGAGCAGTGGGTCTGGGATGTCAGGTAAATCTTCAAGGTCGTACTCTTCTTAAGCTGAACGCTACGTAACATGTCTCTTACACTAGGTGAAGACCTGAACGGTATCTTCACGAGCTACTTCACCCTGAGAGTGAGTCAAAGAATCTGTTCTCCGTGATCCCACGGTCCATAGAGATTCTTCTGTGACGAGAAGCAAGGTCTTGAGTTGACCCAGGAAGTTCATCTTGCGATCCATCGTCCCATCACATTGCTGTGACGCTTCTCGGACTCTCTCTCGGGTATGTGAAGTCGGAATCATGACCTCACCCCATTCATCGGTTTTTTTCTTGGTGTGGGAGACCTGTAAACCCACCCTCTATCTTTTTTGATCCCTATAGAGGTGTTCTAGTAAACATCAAAGGCTTGGTCAAGCTCTATCATTCCCCGAAGTTCATTCTTTTGTCCCTGAGAGGTCAATCCAGGGGTCTTCTGAGGGTATAATAAAGCCCCAGGACTTCCGTTAAGGGTCTTCCTGGGGCTTTGGGGGGTCTTAGAGGGGTAGTGTGCGGGTTGCCTCCCTCAAGAGCCTTAGACGGCCCTTACGGGCCTATGGTTCAGGTATCCATCCAATCGCCAAGGTTAGTGGCGACCTTCGCACGTCGCTTACGCATGGCCTCGAAGTTCTCGGACACCTGCACGGACCGTGCGAGCGAGGCATCCTTGTGGTCCTCGTCCTCGGCAAGCGCCAGAAGCGTATCTCGGCGCTTGATGGCGCACGCGCCCTGCACCTTGCAGTGCTTCATACACTGATCGTTGGTCTCGTCAAGGTGGCCGAAGCAAATATCATTGACGTGATCAAGCAAGGTGTTGAGGTTGGCAGGGTTGGGGAAGTTATCGTCGGGACCGTGAACCTGCGTCAGCCCTTCTCGGAGATACGGCACGTCTGCGCCGATTAGCAGGTAATCAATCCCAGTGGTCGTGTCGGAGGCCGAAGCCATGTTCATGGAAGACGCGTTGTCCGTGGCGGTCTCCGTGGGAGTAGCTACGTCCCCGACGCACATGTCGAAGAGGTCCGCAACCTCCCTACTCCAGTTTGGGTCTAGCTCAAAAGAGGCGTCCACACAAGCTTTCTTGTACGCTTGGTGAACCTCATCGTTGGCAGGGTACACGTGAGCGTCCTCGCTCCACTTCATCTCACCCTTACGGCTCTTCTCGAAGAAGGGGATAAGCGCCCCGAACCTGTAGACCTTCTTTCTACCGTCGTCCGGGTGTGGCCTCTTTTCGACCTGCAAGCCCTTGTTGTAGGCATAGTTGTACCACTTCTGGGAGTCAATCCCCAGGATGTGTCCGATCACCTCAAGCCCGACGTACAGGCCCCTCTCGATTACGACCACTTCTCTGCTTAGATCCATTGCGTGCTCCTTAGACTGTTAACTTACGGCCTCTTTGACCGTTCTCACGTATTATACCACGGTGCAGGAATTATTTCAAATCTAAATTTGAACTAACTCCCGCACCCAAGGTACGGGGGTGGTCAGTTGTTGACCAGAAGCCGCCTCATCTGCTCCATAAGGAAGGCGTTGAACTTGGCACCGAAGTTATTGGTATCCCTGATGAAAATGGAGTTATCAAACTCCTCGACGTAGCTTGCATCGTAACCCACGCCGATGAACATGATCTCCACACCAGACTTCTTGTACTGGTCGACTTGGTTACGGATCATGTTGAGGTAGTCGCCTTCGGTCCAACATGTTGAACGGTAGTAAGGTATACCGTCGGTGACCACGAACATGATCTTCTGATCTTCCTTACGGGGCAGGATGCGCATCCCCGCGAACTCGATAGCGTCGGGGAGGGGAGTAAGGCCGTAAGACTCAGTGTGCGTGAGCTTGCGGTAAGAGTTGACGTTAAACGGCTCGTCAAACTTCCTGAAAATCCTCATCCGAAGGGGCTCAACACGAGAGTAAGTGCGCGCCGCCTGTCGAGCATCACTTGTGGTGAGGTTGTGCCCACGGTTTGACGTGGTGAAACCGACCACCTCGTGAGGGATGCGAAGCTCACCGATGGTGAGCGCCAGTGAGGCGAGGATCATGCGAGCCTCAGCCTCGTAAGAGGACATGGACCCGGACTCGTCGAGTACCAGACTCACCACGGAATCACGAAGCTTGCGCGACGTCTTCACCTGAAAAGGCCGGGGCTTCTCACGGTACACGATCTCGGCAAGCGTTCGCCCGAGCCTGCGGCCCTTGGCTTGCTTATGCGTCCGGCGCGTCTTCTTTTGCCCTCGGAAAAACGAGAGCATCTTGGGACGCAGCGCCAGGGTTGCATCACGGCACTTATCCATCATCTCCTGATAGATCCTAGTCTCATGCTCCGAGAAGGTCGCTTCAATCTCAAGGATTTCGTCACGCTCACGTGAGTACGGGTGAGGCGAGCCGGGCGCGCCGTCGCTTGTCTGCCCGTCATAGGCATCCTGCATCGCGCTCTGGTTGTCTTTCAGGCTCTCAGCGTCGCGAGCCTTGGACAGATCATCCAGAACGCTCTTGCCGGGGCGTGAAGGCTTCTTCTTACCCTTGTCGGGACCGCTACCCTTTTGCGTCCTGTTGCCCGTCTGGTCCGTCGAATCCTCGCCGTCCTCGCCGTCACCCTCATCAGAACCTGAATCACCTTCCGAATCCTCGCCGTCCTTATCGGAATCCGACTCGCCACCGCTACCGTTGCCCTCGCCCTCAGCCTCATCCTCACCAGAAGGCCCGTTAGCGCCGCTCTCACCGTCCTCACCATCCTCGCCCTCACCCGAAGGCGTGTCACCCCCGTCCGAGCCCTTAGAATCGGAATCCTCACCATCCTCGCCCTCACCCTCACCGGGGTTGTTCTCGTGACCGCGCGAGTAATTACGTTTGCCGGAGGAATAGTCGGGGTTGCTCCCAGTCTTGCTCTGGGAGCAAGACTGGGAGCCCGCCGAGGAGCTTTCTTCCTCGCCGCCCTCACCCGCCTCACCAGCCTCACCAGCCTCACCAGCCTCACCAGCCTCACCAGCCTCACCAGCCTCACCAGCCTCACCAGCCTGACCTTGACCTTGCTGACCTTGCTGACCCTGCTGGGGCTGTTCGGAGACAGGTAGGTTTGCGATCTTGTTGAGCGTACGAAGCGCAAGCTCAAAACAATCGTAGGAATCCTGCGTCGTGTCGGAGGCTGCGATCTCTTCCGCGAAATCCGAATCCACAAGGCCCCGGATCTGGGGGTCGTACTCATGCAACGGAGCACCGCTGAGGTAGTGCTCAATCCGGTCACGTAGGTAGCACGTGAAGTGACTCATAGGGGACATACCTTGGATGGTCTTGCCCGCCTCATTGACGCCCACCTCATCGGGCTTCAGGTTACGCGCGGGCTTCTCAAGGTCCCACACGTACTGATGCACCACCTGTAGGCGCGTGAGCGCACCCAGGAACTCGCCCTGTAGCTTCCGCTCGATGTACGCGTCCTCAAACACGTTCGCCAGTTGCTTGAGGAGAGAGAGCTTTTCGTGGATGTTCACGGAGGGGTCGTAGTGCTCCGCGAGGAGGTTGAAGAGGCGATCCTCGTCAAACGTAGCCCCTCGCGTCGTGTAGAGCGAGTGTGCGATCTCGTGAATGAGCCCGCCGTCGAGCAGTTTCATGTACCGCTCGTCCACCCAGGTAGGGGTCGATGCGATCACGATCGCGTTTGATCGCGTCATGTTGGCTTTGACGTCTCGGTTCATTTGCTTGAGCATGGCCCGCGTGAACTCTGCGATTTCGCCGTGGTTCTCCACGTGCTTTCCGATCTCAATGAACCATCCCAGAAGCGGGAAGTTGTTGGCGTTGTAGAATTGGTTACCCCTGGAGGTAACCGTGACATCCGAGTCCCCCAGGAGACCCCTGGTAAGAGCCTGATGGCCCGACGAGAAAGCGCTACCGCGAACCTTTCGGGCGTACTGTTGTGTCTTGTTGTTCTTGTTGCTCATGTCACTACCTCTCTTTGCGAGTCTCTTGAACTACACCCATAATACCCGAGCCGATCGATTTTTTCAAATATAAAATGAACGACCCGGCCTCACATGAGGCCGGGTCGCTTGAACTGACACCCAGGTTATCAGCCCGTGATGAGGTTGATCGCGCGTCCGATCACGTTCTGACGCGTGTTGGTGTCGAGCCAGTCAAGCCAATCTTGAGCGGACTGCTTGAGCATAGCATGTTCATAACGCCCCTCATTCTCAAGGATAAGCTCTTCAAGGCTTTGAAGCCACTGGACGATACGGCGGTGAGAGAACGAAGCGTAAATCTCATCCCCGTCAATCATGGCCCGCATCACACCGGCGACCTTCATCACAAGGTTTAGAGCGTCCTCACCCGCCTTGTCCACCACCAGCGGGAACTTGCGGCGGAGGATAGCAAGCTCCTGATCTTGCGCCATGAACTCAAACTCCACAACCCTCTGGAACCTGTCTAGGATAGACTCATCCATCTCTTCGACCGAAGAGTAGTAGCCCGTCGTGTCACCACGACCCGCGCTGTTCGCGGTCGCGACGATCATGGTATCGGGGTGAAGCTGCACGTTGATCCCAAGCTCAGGGACGAAGATGTTCTTGGCGTTGTCCTCAAGACAGTGCCTCAGAACCTCATGGTACGTCGCCGGAGCGCGGTCGATATCGTCGAGGAGGATCACCACCCCACGCAGCACACCATCGGCTCCCACGCGGCCCTCAAGGTCTTCGAGCATCTTGCCCTTCTTGAAGGTCGTGATGTTATTCCCCGTCTTCTCATCGATCTCAACGGCCATTTGCCCGATGTAAAGCTCAGTGTCCAGACCCTCTCGCATGGGGTAGTGGGAGGCTTCGAGGTTCAGGTCGTGGCAGAGGGCACGAATGATCGCGCTCTTGCCGGACCCTGCCGGGCCGTAAATGAACGTGTTGCGGCGGTACTTGATGGCCCTCGCAACGCGCTCCACCTTAGCCCCACTGGTCCCGTCTTTGGGGTAGACGTAGTGATCGGGGCGCGGGAACGTGTAGGCCATATCCCCCGCCTGACGCTTCATCGAGATGCTACCCACCTTGATGACGTTGGCGAAGTTGTCGGAGCCCTTGCGCACGATACCCTCGTTTTGCGCCTGATACGCCTCCCAGACGCGGTTAGACACCACGGGAGTGCTGTTGCCGTACTTGGCGAGGTACGAAGGGATGTCCGTGTTGTGTGCGGACTTGAGGTGACCACCTAGGTGGTGGAAGGCCACTTCCACGCCAACATCGGCGCAGATCTTGCAGGAAACTCGCTCTACGGTCTTGTTGCTCATGTCACTTACCTTTTTTGTGTCTCTTGTTCGTACTTCCAACGGATCATACCACCGAGGGGAGGATTTTTGAAGGGTAATTTCAAAAAAACCCCTCGTGGCGCTCTTGAGTGAGACACCACGAGGGGAAGATTAGGTCAGGATGTGGAGTTTGTCAACCCCTTTCTGTTTCTCTCAGGGCATCGAGCACGATGGGCTTGATGCGTGCCAACAAGGGCATGATTTTCTTTTCGAGCATGTACCGCACGTTGTCGGTCTTTGTGACACCACGTTCACGCAGAACGGTCATGGCATCCGCCAGGGGCATGGTACGTGGGACGCCCAGACCTGTATCCAGAAACGTCACCATCTCACGCTCCAGGCCAGATATGGACGTGAAGTCGGGGTTCTCGCGCAAGGTCTTCCACAGGAGCTTTTGCCCTTCGTCGCTAGCCTTGGTGCTGATGATGCGGTCAATTTGCTTTAGGAGGTCGCGCAGAACTGTGTCACGGCTCGTCATGCTCATCCATTGAGCGGCTTCCGCACGGCTCAAGGGGTTGAGGGACAGGACCCGATCGAACATGTTCATTTTCATCTCACCTTCGCCTTCACTCCCTCCCATATCCTCCATACCGCTTTGCTCACGTCTGCGGTCATACTTCAACTTCGTCATCGCCATTTGCGCTACCTGACGCCCTAGCAGGGTCTTGATGTCGCCGTCGTCTTTACCTTGTGCGCGGAACTGACGGATCTTATCCGCCAGGGTCCCATCTTGGTAGGAGTTGCCCGTATCAAGATTCATGCCAAGGATCATGTTCTGAACCACAGCGGACATGACAGACTCTTCGTAGTCCTGATCCCAGCGGAACTTGCGTGAGAGGTTCGTGATCACGCTCTCAAACAGGTCGCCCATATTGATAGCAGGAATGTCTCGAAGCTCAGCGCGGCTCAGGTGTTCTGCGACGGCCCTGTTTACGTCGGCCTTGCTCATGGCGACCTTCAACTGGGGAACGGAAGACAGTCGCATTAGAGCGTAAGCTACGCGAGAGGGAAAGTCAATAGACTTTGAGACTGCGACCTTTGTACGTCGCAGGTCTTGCAGGATATCAGAGTTCATGCTACATTACCTTTTGTGGGGAGTGAAAGAAGAGCGCCTTTGGGAAGCTCGATAATCCCCTCCCTCACGCAGAAATGAAAATCGTTGTACCACTGCACGTAGCGGTCCATTCGAGTTGGAGAGTAGGTCACGATCTTCCAATCGTTGCCTTCGGTCTTACGCACACTTCCTGCGTTGTAGGCTCCGCAGATCAGAACAGGATCGGCCCCGTACCTACGGACTTGGTAGGTGATGTAAGCCCCACCCAGGAGGATAGAGAAGTAAGGATCGAATAAAAGCTCGGTGTTGACTTCCTCGGGAAAATCAATTCTACGCGCCATACTGGCAGCCGTCGAGATCAGGGTCTGCATGAGACCAGGGGATCTCCTGTGCGGCGTCTCCTCATCGGAGATGTATCCGGGCTCGAAACGGTTGGACTTTGGGTCAAAGCTACGTGAGCCCTTGATTCTTACGGCCTCAATGGGTATCATAGCTGCGACGATATCAATCGGGCATCCTACTTCCCAGGAGGCGTGTAGGATGTCTTCGCCATAGTCTTGCCACAAGGTCGTCATGGTCACGGGTTCTCCGCCAGACCTGATGTGCCCCTCGTGCTCAACTTCGATACCGTCTTGAGTGAGGCGCCAGCGTTTACCGCCTTCAAAGCGGGTATGATATTTAGTCAGCATTTGTTTACCTTGTGATAGATTCCAGTGCAAACAACCCTTCGTATAAATAGGAAATGAAATGGCAGAGCATAAGTTAGAGTCGGGGTTCCCGCTGTACCAGGGCATCGGAGAGTCCTGCGAGGAACTGGGGAGCGCCCGTGATTCCACGGAATACACGACGCTACTGTTCAAGACAATGGTGCGTGACACTCCCTTCAAACAACAGGACATCTCGGAGCTTCACCAAGCTGTTCAAGAGGTGATGCACGTGCGCTACAGCGAGAGCACGGTGCGTCGGAGGATGTATGATTTCCGGCAGGACGGGTCTATTATTTTGCTAGACGGTGAGTTTTCACGTCAACAGGATCGGGTCTTCCAGTGGACGAAGACGCCAGGACCTCCCAAGTTCAAGCTTGAGCCTCGGTCAGTCTTTGGACAAAAAAAAGCCGGGGCGGACCCGGCTGCAAATCTCTTCCTACGTGTGATGCGCAAGGTGTTCAGTTAAGGTCTTCCCTTAGACGCGCCCGTAACGCCGCCCTACTGGACCGGATCTGGTGTTCCGTGTACGGGCTCACTTTGACGATATCTCGGCGGGAGAAGCCTTGTAGTGTCAGTTCAAAGATGTCTGCGAGCACCTCTGACTCCTCTTTTAGCTGGCCTTCGAGAAGTGAAAAGAACACCTCATCGAAATGGGATTCTTCGACAGCCTTATCTTGGTACTCGTCGTCCAACGGAGCCGCAGTGACCATAGGGTCATTGCTCGACCTCTGCCAGTTCTTTTTGACAAGGCCGTCAGCGACCATGTAAATGTAACTTGGGACACTACTAAGGGCAGGGTCATACGGGCTGGAACCCAGGTTTTGCCTGTGAATCTTGACGCAGACGTCTTGAATCAGGTCGTCGGAATCATAGGAGTAAGAGGCAAACTTGGAGCGAACGATCTTGCTCACCATATCAAAATGGGTGGTCAGGTCTAGCATGTTGAGATCCTTTGGGTATCCGGTATTCGTTTTGATTGCCGGTGTTGTGTAACACCTCTTCGGTTGTGTTATCTAAACGAACCAAGCCGGGGCAAATCGTCCCCTGAATCCAAAGGAGCAAGGCATGGGTAGGAAGATTTCAGACGCCAAAGTTGAGGAATTAAAAAGGTACACAGAAGAGAAGGTCCCCGACCTCCAGATCCTCTACAAAGACGAACCGTTGCCTACGCTATGGGTCAAGTTCCTGTTCCTTCTCGTACGGATGGTAGGATGGTTCTCGCCAGCGTTTGAAAAGAAATGGATGTCTCAGGTGTCCAATGCGATGGGGACAAAGTACATGATCTTTCCCAGCCGTGAGCGCTACTCGGACCTGAGCGACTACAACACGTACGCAATCTACAGGCACGAGCTTGTTCACCTGCAAGACATGCGTAAATACGGCCTTTGGTTCGTGTTGACTTACGCTTTCCTGCCTCTGCCTATTCTGGCAGCGGGACGCGCGCACTGGGAGTTCAAGGGCTATACGCAGAACCTGATCGTACGCTTCGAGGAGACGGGGACTATCTCGGACAAAACGCTTGAGTGGGTCGCGGAGCAATACGGGGGAACGCTCTATTTTTGGATGTGGCCGTTCAAGGCTTATGTTCGTAAGAAGCTGGAGAGGCTTCGTCAAGACATTTACGACGGCAAGGTCACGGGCTTCCACCCCGAGGTTAAGTGGTGGAAGCGAGATTCTTCCCTCTGAGCCTTAGCGCTCTCCCAGATATATTGGACCGGCTAAGAGCCTCTTATCCGAGTTGGGGTAAAGTTCCTGGGAAGACCTCAGCTTGATGTCTCCGTTTTTGTGGAGCTTGACGCTCAACAAGGCAAACGGACGCCTGTACACACGGCGTGAGGCCGTGAGCCGGAGGATCAAGTCCTCCGCAATCTCATCGTACAGGTCTTCGGATAACGACTGTCCGGTGTTGATCAAGACGCTGGAGTTGTGACGGGGGAAATACACCTGCCCCTTCACAGCCGAGTTGACCTTGACCATCGCGTACCCCTCTTCGTCCTCGAACTGGTCGGGGGAGAGGAACACTTCGTGGGTGCTTCCCGTATCATCGGCATGAACCAACCCGAACACGATTTTTTGGTACACTATCATTAGACGCTCCTTTTTCTGTCTGACACACCTTACAACAAACCATCTTCAAAAGAAAGTTAAAAAAAGGGATTGACATCCAAAGCCAGGGTGTTACTATCCATACAGCAACACGGGGGTGCCCTGGGTTCGACGTGGGCACCGAAAAGACAAGTTGCGTGCCGGAGTGATGGTCTCCGCTAAAAACATCAAGGGTAGTAACCTGCCCGAAACACTTCATAAGTGACAACCAGGTACAGATGGCCGCGTAAGCCACGACTCGCCTGTGACTACTGATAGCAGGGTCGAGTCGTAAAAAATCAGTAGGACCTTCTCTTGGCTACGTTGGAGAAGCAAAACTCTAATGCAGCGGTCTTGCCACTCAGGACTTGAAACGTGGTACCTCTCGACCGACTTTGCTTTGGTAGTCCTAAGAGAGTAACGAACCCAGAGCTATGCACGTAGACGCTTGCCCTAATAGGGCGCCACGGACGCGAGTTCGATTCTCGCCACCTCCATACACCCCAATTGCTAGAAAGACCCGCTCCAGTTACGGTGGAGCGGGTTTCTTTCTTTTTATTTTGCGAAAGTTTTGAAAAAAGCAGAGTCCCGAGGGTATGATAGGTGTAAGAGGGGAGGCAATCAGCCTCCCCCGAGAAAACCCAGGAGCTAGAAATGAACGTCTCATTCTTTATCTACACCGATGGTAACAAGAACCTCAACCCCGAGATCGCCTCTTTCCTCCCCCTGGAGCGATGGCTCTTGGAGGACGAACTCGACGAACTCGACGAGTTCGAGATCACCGTCAAGGTGTCCTTTCCCAGCGGGCACGAGGACACCTTGACGGTTCACAAGGTTGTCGTGTGGGACGAGGTGGAAATCCCCAAGAACCTTTGGAGCAAGATCCTTCCCAAGAACTGGACGGATCTTGTAGACTTCAATGATTACCCGGACGATGAGCCTCACTGGCTTTGAGTCGAGCAGAGAGGGGAGGCGGTTTCGCCCCTCTCTTTTTTTTGAGAAAGTTTTGAAAAGATAAGCCCAAGAGGGTATTATAGGTGTAAGAGAGAGCAACACCGAAGACAAGGAACCTGACATGATTTACGATTTCGAACTGTACCTCTCTGAGGTCCCCGACGCCTTCGCAGACACGCTTCCTCTGGCACAAATGGCCGTTGACCAGGGCACTAGCGATAGGAACGCTGTGTGTCTGAACTTCCTCCTGGAGTTCGACGTGCGAGAGGACGTGTACACCGATGAGTACATCCACATCGAGGATGCGAAGGTGATCTTCGTGGGACTGACTCTCAACGACAAGAAGGTCCCCGAGGAGTTCTGGGATGCCCTCATCCCCGAGGATGCCGAGGAGGACATCATGGAACTCGGTCCAGGAGAGTTCGCCCCCTGAGTCACGGGGCGGGGGGATAACGCCCATCCAACCATCCATAAAGCAGCGTCAAATCTGCCCCGTCTAATACTCGGCTCCACCACAGGATCTGAGCATAGGCGGGGCAGTTGCCTTCTCCGATATAGATGTACCCGTCGCGCTCCAGCTTGAACGTCTTTGTATAGGGGACCGTGTAAGGGTCTTCCGGCTCAAACACGACCCCAGGAACGCAAGGGTCCGTGATCTCAATAGGGTCGGGCTCTTCATTACTCTCTACTGATGTAGGCACCAGTAGGACTCGGTTCACGCTTACATCTAACGTCCACTCCGCGCCACCGTCCTGCCCTTGTAGCAGTAGCTCGAAGAACTCCCCCCGCGTCACAGCACCTTCGTAGATTACCTGTCGTGAGGCTACGTGGCCTGGGTTCGTCGTGATGATCAGGTCGTCAAGGCTGCGGTTGCTTGCGTTTTGCTTGAGACCTATTCCAATCGCGTTGCCGATCCTGTAGAAGCATCGGAAACCCGCAGACGTTGCGCCTCTTCCCAAAATAAAGATCGTGTAGGGTTCGCATTCAAGGCCCGAGAAGATGCACGACACGACCCCCCTCCCTTCCTTTGGGAACTTGAGCGCTCCTCCGCCGTTGTAAAATGCGGGGTCATACCACGGCTGGCATAGCTCAAAAACTTCCATATTCACGTCTCTGACGTTCCCCGAGGAGTCATACCACATGAGCACGCGGTCGCACGGTTCAAGCGCGGCTAGACGCGAATCCTGCCCGTCATGCCACGCCAGAAGGTCTGGAAAGTCACCAGGGTTGACCCAGGGAGTATTTTGCATGGACCCTACGCCTTCCATGTCCACAGATCCTCCTATATCAAGCAAACCCTCTCCGACTCCGAAGGTTCCGACCCCCTCGAAGCCTGTAGACGTGGTTAAGGAAGTGGTAAGAGCGTCAGCAAGGTCAAGTAGCTCGAAACTGGACGCCCTGCCATTGTAGATACGGATCTCGGCAATGTCGGCGTCCAAGTAACCGCGTTCTGCGGGGTCCTGACCTACTGTGAGGGGGAATGTGCCCGAAGCGTCTTCGGAAGGCTCCTGAAGGCTTGTAGGCAGCACCAAGCTGGTGTCCAAGACCGCTTCCCCGTAAGGCGCGCCGAATACTAGAACGTAGACGCGCCAGGAAGGGTCTGAACCTTCTTGAGCCGTGAACCTTGCGTGTCCCCCAGGAAGTCGGGTTTGAATGTCGGTTTGCTCTTGCGTCAGATCGTAGAATAGCTGGACGTCACGATTGCCTAACCCCAGGAGCGTTCCGACGCGTCTAAGCGCGCGAGGCCCTGGCGCTTCTCGGTCTAGCCGGACCCTCATCAAGAAAAGTAGTGTGATCTCTGCCGGAAACGTGTATGATGTGTCTGTCTTGTAAAAATCGCCGGACCCTTCGAGGGCTGCGAACTCAAAATAATTGAATCCTAACTCGGTGTCTCTACGAACCAAGGGACGAAAGCCGGGCTCCGATTGTTTAAGATCGGGGGCTAGCCCGTGTAGGTTATCCCAGGTTTCAGGAGCCGGTCCGACGTCATACATGTTACCCGAGTAGCGAGCGATCGCGTTGACCTCGAACACACTCGTTTGAAGCCCTTCGGGGGACATTCCTGCCCCCCCCTCAAATGAGACTTGACTTTCTTGGTCGGCCATTGTTGCACACCTTCACTGATTAGTAGAGAGAGACCCTAAAAGGAGCCTGCCCAAATGAAATTTTCTGCACTCAAACAGGTTTTATCACACCTTATCACGTCACGAGCCGTGGTAGATAAGATTCAGATGTCAAACCCCATGTACGAGACGTTTAAATCTTCGTCGCAGGAGCTTGAGTCTTGGATATCAGTGTTCAAGTCGTTTGATCCCAAGAAGCCTCAGACGTGGATTACTACTGGCATGAAAATTGCAAGTAAGGTATCCGAGCCCAAGACCGAGATCAAGATCCCCACGAAGACCTTACTCAAGAGGTTCCTCACGGAGATGGCTTTGGTCAAGGTAGACCAACTGAACGCGATCCCCTTCTATCAAGACGTTGTTCAAAAGAACTTCAAGAAATCCAAAGCGTTGGAAGTGGGAGAGGACGGCGTGTTGCACATGCTAAGCCTGCCTGTAGGCCAGCCCTTCTTCTTCTACGACCTCAAAGAGCCTTTGAGTCATAAGGACCGCGACATCTCGGTCTTACCCTTCGTGCCCGATGCTATGGAGCACCCGGTAAGACGTAAGGTCCTCAACAGGCAACTTGCTGACCTGTTTTGGAGGGACAAAAAGCACCTTAACCTGTCGGTGACCTCGGACAGCATGGAATACACGATCGCAGAGCCTGGAGACCGAGCGTATGAGGGGACGCTGACGGAACTGTATGAGGTCTTGAGGCTGTACATGGAAGGTGAGGTGAGACGGGTGGTACTGTTCAACGGCAAACCGGGTACGGGTAAGAGTACGCTCGCCCTGAACCTCGCAGACGCCCTGTCCAAGCGAACCCTTATCCTCTCGCACAAAACGCTGGAGTGGACATCCCTGGACGATTGGGTGTACATTCTGGAGATGTTCCAGCCCGAGATGCTTATCATTGACGATATCGATCGTCTGGGTTCGATGCTACAAAAAAAGCTCTACCTCTTCGAGGAGAAGTCGTGTAACGTACCTCTCGTGGTCTTGACCTCCAACCACAAGGATTGGCTGCCGGACGCATTCAAACGTCCTGGGAGGATCGATCAGATCATTGATATGGAGACCCCTTCGTCAGACATCCGGCGCGAGGTTGTCAAGAAGATCGCCATGATGGAAGGCGTCGAGATTCCAGAGGACAGGCTAGATATACTTGACCGGATTCACCGCAGGTATTCGGGCGCGTACATGGTAGAGCTATTCCGTCGAGTCAAGATCGAAGGCTGGACGTACAACATCCCTTCGTATGACCAGACGTTCAACGAACTGCATGAGGCTCTACGGACCGAATGGAACCAGGGACCTCGCAAGACAGAGGCGCCCTCTCCTGATGATCTCTCACTGGATACTTTCTCAGATTGACCTTGACGGGGCCACACAGCGTTGCTATAACCAAGATGTGCCCAAGGGAATCAACCCACAGAGGATATGATGTCTGAGACTCTTCAAGAAATCGCGGTTTTGTTCGAGACCCGTCACAAAATCCTGCGCGATATGCGCCGATCCCTGTCTGTTGGAGACAGCTTCAAGATCCTTGAGGTCATGAGCGACAACGTAATGGATCTGTGTGAGATTGATGAGAGGCTTTCTGCTCTCAAAAAAGAGGACCCCCAGGCGTTCATTTCGTACACGAAGAGAAAAGAGCAGAAAAGCGAGGACCCGCTTGAGAAGCTTCAAGAGATCGAAGAAGCTCTTGACGAGCTTGGTTTGGTTATTCCCATAGAGCTAAAGGATCGGGATCGCGTGGAGTCAATCCTTAACCCGACAGGTTACCGTTCGTCGGAAGGAATGGCCAGAGGCATGGTCAAGAACACGCGCTCCCTCGGGAAGATTTTTAACCGAGGCTTCCTCCTGTGGGAGGAGGGAAGGCCGGATCTGGCCCACGTGTTCTTTGATTACTTGTGCCAGAAGCTTGACCTTGAAACCTTGACCTCAAGTCAGTGGGTGGGTGACACCAAGATCGTCTCGAAGGATAACCCCTTCGAACTCACTGAGTCCGAGAAAGCCAAGGCGTACACCAGCCTGATGGCAGAGACGTCCGTGGTGGTTCAAAACCTCCTCTCGGGTGCGGACACTCAAGTCTTCACGACCTACAAACTGTCTTCAATGCTCGTCTCGCATGTCGGGATTGACCCCCACAAGATTCTCACCTAAAACCAAAAGGAAATGACCATGACTTTGCTCAAGCATCTCGCCCGTAAGGGCCTTGTAGGCTCCCTGGGGCGTCGCGTAACCAAAGACCACATCCTTGGAGCTATCGGCAGGTCCGGTAAGTCTGGGGCCGTAGGAGGCATCATTGATGGCGTCCTGGGGGCTGCCGAGGCACTGAAGCTTCGTGAGATGGATCTGATTGACAATAAAACGGCTGCAAAGCACGCTCTGAACGAAGGCGCTTGTGGTCTGTTCACCTCTACCGCTGGTACGCTCGGCACCACCGTGGCTTCGCTTGTGCTGGGCGCTATGGGTCCGACCTCACTGGTCGTAGGCATGGGCGCTTCGGTGGGCGCACGTTGGCTTTACCGCAGGAACATCGCCTCCCCTCTCCCCGACTTCGAGGAAGAGCCTGTGCTGGACGAGACCACAGGGCAGGATCTCGAACACCTTCTTTCCGTGATCAACGCCGAAGATGAGAAAAAAACGGAGGGGGATGAGGAGGCGTGATGACGGTAGACTTCTTGTGACGGCACCAGAGAGCAAGGATAGCTCTCATGGTCCCACACGTCTCTCCAAACCTCTCGCCTTCTCTCCCTCCCTCTATCTTTCCTTTACCCTCTCATCCTCTCACCGGGAAAGGGGGCTATCCTTGTTTCGCTATTGAAGGTGTGCTATGGGCGATTTAAAATTCCTCACGACAACCCGTTGGTGGGGTCCAAAAGACTCCCAAGTTTGGGAGTACCGTTGGACAGATGGGTATTCCGAACACCTAAACCTGTTCTTTGACGGTGAGAATCCACAGAAAGCGCGATGCGAAACTCCCTGGGATAATGAGTCGGAAGGTCTGTACCGCATGTTCGAGCGTGAAGGTCTGAGCGTCGGGAAAATGCGCGACCTGTTGTTCACTACGCTGCCTTTCAAAAGCTACAGACCCCATCAACCTGAAACGACCTTATCAGGGCTGATGTTCGTAACCGTGAGTCACAAGGGCCGGAGATCATCTTTTTGGGGACATCCTATTCACCCTGAAGGTACGGTACAGCCTGACATTCCTTTCTCTGAAGAGAAAGGCCACTCTACGATTGCGTGCAGCTACCGGGGGAACACCGTGTTAAGAATGCCTTTACAAAGAGGTAGACCGTCCCTCCGCGAAGACTACTCCCTGAATATGAATCTGGGGTCCGTCCTGATCTTCAACGGGGGGTCTTCCATTACGATTTCGGGAGAGCACTCTTGGTTTTTCATCAGGCAAGCCTTGATATACCTTCTCGCAAACCCTTTTGATCTCCAAGGGCTGCAAGAGTTCCTGTTCAAGTTTCTTGAAGAGACCCGTTGACATTGGGTCCTGGGTTGTGCTAGTGTAAACACGTCCCTCAGACCCGACGCTCTCTTCACGGATGGGTCTGGCATGGGGTGTTATGAAGAGCAGATATATGGATAGGCACTCTCCAATGTCTGAACGTCATGTGCCACCGCATATATAGCCAATTGAGCCGGGGTTATGGTGCGTAAGTTTAGGCTCAATAAGAAACCCGCCTGCGTTATGCAGGCGGGTTTTTTCATCTCATGGTTTTTCCCAACCAGTCAATCAGGCCCTTGGTATTTAGTTTACCTTCGTCGTCGACCCAATCTTTGAGCATCTCGATCCTATCACCGTCCATATCTGTGAGGAAGGCGAAGGCTTTTTCCTTGACCTCTTGTGCGGCCTCTGCCAAATCAACCTCACCCTTGAACACGTCTGCCATGCTTTTATAAAGGTCGTCGTCGAAGTCGTCTTCTAAAGGCTCAAACTCATTCTCTTTGTATTTATCCTTGATCCCCTGGTCTATCAAGGCTGCCATTTCGGCAGCTTTTAAAGCCGCCATCGCCTTGGCGGTCTCTTCCTTTTGCGTGTCTTTCAGCCCTATTCGCTTCTGTACGTCGTCGAGGAATTCGGTGCCTCCCGTATCAGGGAAGAGAATCCCTGATAGTAGAGCGGCCATAAGCTCGGCAACCTCTCCCATTGTAGCAGGGTCCGAGTCTTTGGTCAGATCGTTGATTTTGTCGCCCGTGGCTTTGAACTTCTTTTTGAGCTTGGGAAGCTGTTCCATAAATTTGGACTTGGCATACTCTTTGGCCTTGTCAAGCTTGGAAGCTTCCGAGGCTGCATCCTCTTTCTTTTTTGTCTTCTTGGAGCTAGCTTCCTCTTCCCCCTTTGCTTTATCCCCACCTTCGCCTTCCTCTTCCTCTTTATCCTCATCGTCGAGGAAGGTGAGGTCGTGCTTTAGAGGGTCCGCGTCAGGGTACCGGTCTTTGTAGGTCTCCCATGCTTCCGGTGTCGCGAAGTGTTCTGCGAGGACGGTACGGACCATATACCTACGGCCTCCACTGCCTTTGGGGAGCGTGTACGCCAGTCGAATAGTACGTTTTTCGAGGTCAGTAAGTTTGGACATGGGGTCTAGCCTGGGGGTTGAAGGTCTCTACCTTATGAGGTCCATTGAAAAAATCTCAAAAAAATCTACCTTTGAAGGTATAATAAGAGAACTCAAACAACGGACGGACACATGACCGCTAAAAAACTAAAATGCCTTGTCTGGGACCAGGGAGAACTTGAGTGGGTTCCCTACGTCCTGCCTTTCGGTAAGCCTTACTACACCCCGGAAACTTACGAGGGTCCTGGCCTGGACGTATTTCTTCACAACAGGGGGATCAAGACACACGACCTTTACAGGTACACCCGTTACTTCTCAAAAGACATGGTGGGTGGTGATCGGGTGGTGGTCTATCTTGATGTGAAGAAAGACGCATCGTCTCAAGCTTACACACTTGGCTTGGAAATAAATTACGGGGAGCCTCAGCCTCTGATCATATTTAATGACAGCACCTTCGCCCATCTATTTTTCAAGTTTTTGTACCTCAACATCGGGCTCCAACCCACTTGGGGGTTAAGTGTAGACTTGATGAAAGACTACCTGATAAGTGCTTCCTCTCGGATTGAGGTTTAAATCTGACGGAGCAAGGCTCTTCGCATCAGGTACCCCGCGACCGCCTGCCTCAAGATGAGGCTCTGCGTCCCGTCGACCACACCGTCAGTTAGTTCAACCCCACGGTTGACCGGGCCTGGGTGCATCACCTGTAAGTCGGGACGTGAGGTCAGGTGCTCTTCGGTGATGCGCCATTCTTCCATCTGCCGGTCCAAAAAGCCCTTGTTGTAACCAACCCCTCTACGTGGCCGTCTCTCGTGTTGCACACGCAAAGACATCACCACGTCCGTTTCCAGCGCTTCTTGAAGACTGGAGACGATTTCGACACCTTCCCACCCCCCTCCCTCGGGAATCATCTTCATCGGCGCGCCTACACGGACCGTGATTCCCATCTTTTGCATGAGGTCTCTCACCGACCTCGCCACGCGAGACATCCTCACGTCTCCTACAAGGGTCAAGGTCTTGGTGGATAAAGACTCCCACCCGCCGTAAAAACTCTTCAACGTGTAGAGGTCCCCCAGGGCTTGCGTTGGATGGTGCATCGTTCCGTTGCCTGCGTTGACCCAGCTAATCTCAGGGTATTCCGAAGACATCTCATGAATCAGCGTTTCGCTCTTGGAACGGATCACGAACACATCAGGGTTGCAGATGGCGACCATGTTTCGGATCGTATCTCGAAGCGACTCCCCTTTCGCAAGGGAGTTGCTGTCGGGAAGGTCGAAGACAGAGTACCCTGCATCCTTGGCGGCGGTATGAAAGGACAGCTTTGTCCGCGTGGAAGGTTCGAAGAACGCGGACGTAAACCTTCGGGGGTAGTTAGTAGTACGTGAAAGGGGCTTGTTCTCATCATCATCAATGAGATTGAGGATCTGGAGCATACTAAGGTCAAGAGGTGCGATGAGGGTCTTGGGAGGCATTACGAAACCTGCTGTGTAAGAGTGCTGGATTGTTACTCTAAAACGTAACCACCCTACCAAGACTTCCGACAGAAGGGAAGCACCTTCTTTTCCAGGGCGTTTACTCTACGGGTATGCCTCGTAGAACAGGCAGCCTGTAACCAGACAAGCAAAAAAGAGAGATACAAAGGTTACTTAAAGTGTGTGGAGAGGACGGGTCGTGGACTTTGTACGATGGCTTCGATAACGTCACGGTCTTCAAGTCCTCCCCCGTGAAGAAGCTCAAAAGCTCAAGGAAGGGCTCGACTGCTTTGAGGACCCCGAGCGGGAACAGGAGCAAAGAGATAAGGTGAGGGAGGCGGTCATGGCAGAGTTGATGAAGGCCCGTATCAAGCGCGAGGAAGAATGAACTCTTTTTGAGAAAGTTTTCAAAAAGAAGCTCCTCCCGAGTATTATAGGTGTGGGAGAGGTTAACGACCTCCCAAAAACCCTTGACCCGGAGCTTGACATGAACCTTGTTGACTACCTGTACTCTTGCCACAACCTCAACGCTGACCCCAGGGTCAGCGTCCTGGGCGACATGATGTCGCTTCGAGACTATGAGAAGGGCTGCGAGGAGAGAGAGATCGCCCGGCACGAGGAGGTTTACAGAGACACTGTGCTGGGTGGGTTGGCCTTCGACATAGGCGGAAAGGCTACGAGCCACTGGCTCCCCCTACTCCAGAAGGGGAGAGACCTCGCGACCGAAAACTTCAAGTCTCTTGGCTGAGACCTAAAAAAGCCCCTATTGAAAAAGAGGGGCTTTTTTCGATTATAAAATGAACCTAGCGAGCGCTTTGTCATATTGGGCTCTAGGAGGCTTCAGCATGGTAGAGGCCGCTGCATCTGCCAAGGCGAAGAATACGAAAGCCTTGATAGCTCGTTGAGGCTTACTTTCTTCCAAGAAGCGTAGTCTCCACTTGTCGGGGTCCATGTACGGTGCAAGGCATTCAAACAGGTAGTCTACAAGCCTCGGGTCAAGCTTGAGAGGTCCGAAATTATTCTTCAGGGAGGACTTCTTCCAAGCCTTGTCAACCAACATCTTAAAATCTTTGGCCAGAACCTTTTTGACTTCCTGTCCAGTGATGCCTACCTTTGCGGTAGAGTCCCAGTGTTTGACCATACGTTTTTGAAGCCCGCGTGCTGAGGCAATGAGAGGAACATCTCCCTTGGAGTAGACCACACAGTCTCTCATATACTCCACCAGTTGGGACGAGACCCACGCCTCCGCTTGAGCCTTTACCTCAGCACTCTTGTGGTTCAGTGCGGCGCTAAGATTGGTCATGTCCATTGCTAACCCGTCAAGCTGCATGGTCCCCCCTAAGAGACCTTCAAACGCATCGGTACCTGCCGAGGTGTAATATGAATCCGCTGCCAGTTGCTCAGACTCCCCTATCAATTGGGGAGTGAAGTCCAAGGGGTCGCCTTCAAAGAAGGTCTTCCCGTCTACTACAATAGAAGCGAAAAAAGGTGAACGCGTTTGAAGCATCTGTACGTCCACCACAACGGTCTCTTTGGAAGCCTCAATGTCAAGGTCCCTCAGGATACCAATCACCAATTCAGACAGTCTGTTCCACCCCAATTGTTCAATACGGAGACGTGACCTGTTGTCCATAAAGGCTTCGATCGCGCTCCGGTAGACACTACCAATAGAGGATAGGTCCTGAGAGGAGAGTTGGTCTCGTTCGGCACGAGTCATCTCATGAGGGCGAAGGGTCTTCAGACCCTGGTTAAAATATTTACGCAACAAACTCGACTTCAGAAGGTCTTCCGTCATAGCTTCCAAACCCAGGTCCAGCATAGCGTTTGCTCTTCCTATCGGGTCAGGGTAATACTGCACTTGAATGGACGCACGGTATATGCCTCCAGCCTCTACGATATCTTCGGCGTCAGACGCTAGCTTACACGCCAACCCCATCTTGACATTCATGTTCGTTTCGTCTACGAACGATAATGCCTGAGCCATCTCCAGAACAGCGGGAGTGAGGGCGTACGTGACCTGTCGAGCCGTTTTGAAATATCTGTAAGCTACCCTGTGCGCTATCTTTAGTCTGGACATGGTGATCTCTCTTTTAGAGTCTGAAAAGCTTTTTGAAGTCGGGACGGGCTGTCACTCCCATCTGCGTCAACGCGCACTGTATCATGGTCGCGACTACGACGTCTGTAATTAGTTCAGGGTTCACACCCTTGTAAAAATTCAAATCAGCTATGGAAGGATTGAGTCTTTTACATATAACTCTAATGAGAAAATCCAACATGCGGTCATTGGTCTTGAAGGCTCCGAAAGATTGCTTCAATGCGCTTTTGTTCCAACACTTTTGGATGAGCATCTGAGTATCTTTTCCGAAAAACTCTTTCGCTTCCCGAACGTCCCTGACGCCAAAGTTGGCGTTATCAAAGTCCTTGACGATTCTCTTGATGAATCCTCGTGCGGCGGCCCGGACCTCTTTTGATGAATCATAGTTGTTATATACAACGAATTTGTAGAGGTAATCAAGCCCTTCTTGGGACGAGACCCACTCCTGAGCTTGTGCTTTGACCTCATCCTTGGGATGGTTCAGGCAGGCGTTCAATCCCTGAAGTGTTACCGCGATGGCGCTCAAGTCTTTGGTTCCGATGAAGACCTTCTCGAAGCTAAGGTTGCCCTTTGTCTTCAAGAATTTTTCTGCGGGAAGAGTGGACGTAGGGCGAAGATCTTCCAAGCGAAGCAATAAAGGATCTTGTACATAGAACGGAGTGTTGTTAAGGTACACCCCCACCTTCATTGTATCCTTGGTCGTGGAGGATTTCACCTCAACGCTGAGTTGGCCATCCTCCAATTCCAAGTCAAGGTCCCGTAGAATACCTCTAGCTAGACTCGTTATGTCGGACACTGTGTCTTTGAGATAAGGAGCTTGTTTCCCTATCTCCCCATAAATCACTCCAAGGCTGTGTTGAATATGTTCAACTTGACGAGGTTTGTTAGGGATAGGCATTATCCCTTGTAGGAATTCCGTCATGTGCTTACGAGGGGAGCTTTTTACATAATTTTCAATCTGTGCCACGACAGCGGGATACTTTAGCATGTCCTCGTACAGAGCTTCCATGCCCCCAGCTTCGACCAGTGCGTTTACGCGTTGTCTGTAGCTGTTACGACCCGTCATGTCTGTGATTAAGACCTCAGCACGATAGGACCCTCCACTTTCGATGGTGTCCTCTGCTTGTGAGGCAATTTCACAAGCAAGAGCAATGCTCAAACCAATATCTGTGGAGTCAACGAAAGAACATGCTTCTGCCATATCAAACCCTTCAGGGGACATAAGGTAGATACCTCTTGAAGCGGCGACCTTGAGGAACACCCGACGGGCAATTTCGTGTGCGTGTGTAGACATTATAGCCTCAACATGTAGCGAAGGTCAGGCTTGAGCTTGACTCCCATTGAGTGAAGAGCGCAGTGGACCATGATAAGCGCTACCACATCAGTTAGAAACTCAGCTTTAATGCTCGCGATTTCATCCTTAGACCTTCGCAAAGGGGCGACCCTCTTGCCGACAGCCATGAGCATCAGTTCAAGAAGCTCGTCAGAGACCTTGAAGGCACCGAAGGCTTGTTTAAAGGCACTTTTGTTCCAGCACTTTTGAAGGAGCATCTTGGTATCCGTACCAAAGAATTTCTTGGCAGCGGGGAGACGGCCTTCGTCAAAGGTAGCGTTTTCGTAATCCTTGTGGATGCGTTTGATGAAACCTCTGGCAGCCGCCTTGACCTCCTTAGAAGGGTTAGGGTTATGTACGTTGCGTACATAAAGGTTATCCTTAGCCCTCGGAGACTTGACCCATTCCCAAGCTTCGGCCTTGATAGCTTCATCCGGGTGGTTCAAAGCTCCATTAAGAGCCTGAAGCTTAGCCGCCAGGGCGTCGAGGTTTTGTCCCCCCAAGTGTGGGATTCGGAAGATAGCTTCGCCCTTCGCGACCAGAAAATCCTGACCTGCTATGGATGCAGATGGTCTCAAAATCTCGTCGGTGAGCACGAGGGGATCATCCTCATAGAAAGTTTTAGCATTCAAGCTCAATGCGATACGCATGGGGTCACTAGTAGGCTGGGACCTTGCATAGGTGACATCAAGCTGTGAATCAGTCATCTGAACGCCGAGGTCTCTTAAGATCCCACGGGCAGTCTCGGGAACCCTTCCCAATCCTTTATAAAGCTGGGGATAGTCGGCTTTCATATAGCCTTCCCTGACGTAGTACATGACGTTTCTTTCGGTAATAGCGTCAATAGGCATGTTACCGTCAAGAAACTCGTCTGTCGACCAAGATTGTCCGCCTCGGGTAACTTTCTTGATTGCCTTGTGTACAAAACGGCTTTTTTGGATGTCGGCATAAATACCTCCCATCCCTTCAGCCTCTAGGATCGCATCCAATCTTTGGGTCACCAAGTCTCTGCCCTTGAAGTACGTCATGTCGATTTGCGCGGTGTAGCTCCCTCCACCTTCGATGGTATCTTCAGCCTGTGCAGCGATCTCACATGCGAGGGCTATACCCAGGCTGATCTCTCCCGAGTCAATGAAGGGGCAGGCTTCGGCCATATCAAACCCTTCAGGGGACAGGTTATAGATACCTTTTGAGGCTGCTACTCGAACCCTGGAGGTTCGGTTGTGACCTGCCTTCAGGTATCTAAGTGCCGCACGTTGAGCTATTTTTTGTCTTGACATTGCAGGTCTCATGTTCAACCTTCGATCATGTCTATGAGGCTATCCTCATATTCAGAAAGAAGCCTGAGCACTGTTCGCGCGAGGTCTTCACCCGTTACGTCACGCTGCAAGGCGATGGTTTTATTTTTGAAAGGGTTGTCGAAGGTGTCGGGATCAGCGTCAATAGACATTTCGTCGGTGTTCAGGTCAATCGTGAAGGTGAGTTCAAAGTTGACCGTCCCCATATTGCCTTCGACGTCAAATTCAATCCCACTCACGCCGACGGATTCCGCTGACCCGTCAAACCCTGCGGAACCAATGTCTCCGTTTATAACCATGTTAGACTTCTTGGACTTGAGCGAGGCGAGCATATCTGCCAACAGGGCTTCGGCTGTAGTGTCGTCAAGGTAGAACTCCTCCTCGGGCTCCGAAGACTCTTCAATGTCCAGTACGGCGGTTTCCACGCTTGAATGATCAACCCCCAGGACGATCTCCTCAAAGGCTTCTGTATGGTCTTCTAGCAATGTCCCTAGACAGTACATCGCAAACGACTCGCAGAAGTGCTCTTCCACGTCAGTGGCCGCGTAGCGAGTAGGGAAGTTCTTTACCTTCAGGGCCTTGAGGATACTCTTTTCAAAGACGCCCCTGCCGTCAAGGCCTTCAATCTTGAAGAACCTTCCGTTAGGCCCCCCTCTCTCCGAAATATGGGAGACTATAGGATGAGAAATTCCCCGAAGCTTCATTCCCAGTGGGTCCCCTACGTCTGGTAAGGGGTATTGGGACGGCTTCCTCTTTAGCCT